>PVMK01128308.1_pt1 | contig 58663 bp, 53 predicted proteins | sample 1853481 | NCBI WGS metagenome assembly PVMK01 (sample SAMN08533507, study PRJNA380276) | Marine sediment metagenome, whole genome shotgun sequencing project.
ACGGGGGGGAGATACCCGAAGGGTTTCAGGCCTTTGAAGAGCTCTATTCGGAAGAGGACGCTGATACGCAATTAGATATTCCGGCGGACTCAGGGTTTGCTATTATCCATACTGCGGCGGTGGCCGGAGAACCGCGGGGCGCCCTTTTGAGCCAATCCAATGTGGTCTATGCCAACATGCAGGTCATGGTTCGTAACCGTCTCCGCCCGGACGACTGCCACATCTGTATCCTTCCCCTTTTTCATATTGCGGCACTATCCCTGGCAATGGCCGTGATGCACGCCGGGGGGAAGAACGTTATTGTGGAACGTTTTGACCCGGACTTACCCTCAAACTCATAGAAAAGGAGAAGGGCACCAACTTTTTTCACTTTGCTCCGATCCTTCAAATGATCCAGGAAAAGTATAAGGAAGCAAAGGGGGCATACGACCTCTCAAGCCTGAGACATGTGGGAGGTATGGACAGCCCGGAAAACATCATGCGTTTCAAAGAGATTGCGCCAAACGTGGTTATGGGGACCGGGTTTGGCCAAACCGAGGCCATCCCCGTGACAGGAGGGCCCATGGAAGAGAGGCCCGGCAGTGCGGGCAAACCCACGCCGTTGTCAAGGGTTGCCCTTTTTGACGACTTTGATAACGAGGTCCCGGTGGGAACCCCGGGTGAAATCTGTGTTCGGTCTCCCGTGGTCTTCATGGGTTATTGGGGACGGGATGAGGATACCGCCTATACATTCCGCAACGGCTGGCACCACACCGGGGATATCGGCCGTTTTGATGAGGACGGATACCTGTGGTATGTAAAACGGAAGGCCGAGAAGGAACTCATAAAGCCGGGTGGCGAGAACGTGTACCCGGCCGAGGTTGAAAAAGCGATTCTGGAGCATTCGGACGTTGCCGAGGCGAGCGTTATCGGTGTGGCTGATAAGCAGTGGGGAGAGGCCATCAAGGCCATATGTGTCTTGGAACCCGGGAAGTCTTTGGAGCCGCAGGAACTGATCGATTTTGTGGCATCTAAAATCGCACGGTACAAAAAACCAAAACACGTGGTGTTTGTGGATTCCTTACCAAAGGCTGAGGATGGAGAGGTAGACCGGGATCAGGTAAAGAAGGCGCATGGAGGGAAATACTGATTTACAAACGGCCCGCACTTTAAGTTTGTTTCAAATCATTCGCTTCTCCCCCACTGAATAGTAGGGAAGCAAAGAGAAGACCGCCTCACCGGAGCACTATTTCCTGATCGCTTTAACCCTATCCATAAACGCATTTACGCGTTTTTCATCCACATGGTTTTCAAACACCCCGTCGTATTTGAAGGTGGTGCCTACGACTGCCCCGTCGGCGATGGCGAGTTGTTCCTCCACATTTTCAATGCGTACGCCCGTGTTGGCGAAAACAGGGGTATGGGGCACGGCATCTTTGACCTTCTTGAGGATCTTCTGGTCGGTCTGTGCTCCCGCCGTCAGACCCGAGACACACAACCCGTCCGGTAGGTTGTTGAATACCGTTGATTTTGCGATGTCCACAATGTCGCGATCAGCCAGATATCGGGCTGCTTCGGGTACGATATTAAACAAGAGTTTTACATTTTCCGCTCCAATGGCATGCTGGTGGCGCACCACAACCCCGCACTCGGTGTTCCAGAGGCCAAAGTCGCTGGCGTACACACCAGTGAAGATCTCGCGTACAAACCGGGCACCCGTGGCCACGGCCAAGTCCAGTGACGCAGCTGGATCCCACAACACATTCACACCAAAAGGAATGTCCAAATCAGACATCAGTTCACCCATAATACGTGCCATGGCAGAAACGGTGACGGTTTCCACGCGGGTCAGATAGGGCAGACTGAACTCATTGGAGAACATCACAGCGTCAACACCACCTTTCCGGAGGGCCAAGAGGTCTTTTCGGGCCCAGTCTATAATGTCTTCCATGCCTTTTTGTCCATCAAAGGAAGGGTCCCCAGGCAGGGCATTAAAGTGGCACATACCGATGATGGGTTTTTGACAGCCAAACACCTCTTCTATCCATGATATTGTCATAATATGGTCCTCAAGATAATGTTTTGGTAATTGGATACTATATGCTTTTGCTTTTCTGACCCCTTCAGCCTTCAGTCTAAACAGCTTCAGCCTGACTACGTGAGTAGTCATAATCCCAAAGCATCTCTCCAGGCAAAAAGTTAATCACTGTCATGCTTTACGGAATCAGACAGGTCGTGCATCAGCGTTTTGGTCGAATCATACAGAGCTCGGAATATTCTATAATTTGAGGCATACTTTCTGTGTGTTTTCAGATTCGGGGTAACCGCTTTTTTGGTTTTTACCCAACGGGTTATCTCGGTCAAATCCTTAAAAAGACCCACACCGATACCTGCCATAAAGGCATCGCCGTAGCTTGCTCCCACCAGTTGCTCCGGGATAGCGAGTTCGATATCCGCAATGTCCGAGACCAGCTGCATCCACAGATCATTTTGGGTGCCGCCGCCAACCGCAACGATACGTCGAGGGACAACCCCCTCTCCCCGCATAACCTCCAGATTGTGGCGAATTCCAAACCCCACACCCTCCAGTAGGGCACGGTAGACATCACCGCGGGTGTGTTTAAGACCCAGTCCAAACAAAACGCCTTTTGCTTTGGGGTCGTGCAGCGGCGTTCGTTCGCCTTCGAAGTAAGGCAGGCTTATCAGCCCGTTGGCGCCGGTCACAGATTCTGCCGCTTCTTTGGCCAGAGCTGCGTATGCATTTCCCCCTCCGTGTTTTTCGCTCTCCACCTCCCTTTGGGCAAACCGATCCCGGAACCAGGTGGTCAGGCTGCCGGAGGTGGACATCCCCCCCATAAAAGCGAATGCCCCTTGCTCCAGAAAATTGGCGCTCCAAAAGTGTTGGGTCTTGAGCCTTTCGGCGGTCTTTATAATAAAAAAAATACTGCTTCCAAACATAAGCATCATATCACCGAATTCCGCCACACCGGCGCTGATGGCCTCGGCGGCTGCATCGATGGTGCCGGCGATGACCGGTGTTCCCGAAGCGAGACCCGTCTCCGCGGCGGCCTCATCGGTTACCCTACCAACGATTTCACAACTCCAGCAGGGTTTTGGCAGGCGGTCGGTGGAGGTGATATGTCGGGCCACATCTCCGTACCACCCGAAATCGCAAATATCAAACAAGGGCGCATATCCGCTTGCACTGTATATGTCGATGCTTATCACACTTGTAAGCTTGTACACCAGATAGGCCTGGCTGGTTAGGAACCATCTTGTTTTGGCATAGATGTCCGGTTCGTTTTCACGAATCCAGAGGATCTTGGGACCGCATGCCTGGGAGTCCAGGTGTGTGCCGCTTTTCAGGAAGATCTCTTCCTTCCCCAGCACATTTTCCAGATGATCGATCTCTTTTGAAGCCCGGGCATCGATGCCATAGAGAATGCCCGGCCGCAACGGCCGGCCCTCACCATCGATCGGCAGGACGCAGGGGCCGATAGCGCTTGTTCCAATCCCCAGGATTTTCCCGGGGTCGGCATTGGATTTCGCCAAGAGGTTTTGGACAATCTCAACAAAGTCGTGCCACCAAACCCCATCGGCGTCCTGTTCAAAGTAACCGGGCTTGGGCATGGCCATGCCATGCTGAACAACGTGACTGGCAACAATTTCCCCATCTTTGTCCACCAGAACACCTTTTGAAGAATACGTACCAATGTCAACACCCAGCAGATATTCATCCTTCATGGCTGTATCCCTCAGAGTAACCGTTCACAGGTTCAGGGTTCAACGTTCAGGGTTAAGGACAAAGAAGCCATTGATGACCCGAAGTTCTCGATAAAAACATTCATTTTCCAAAATAATTGCCAATGTGGCTTCAAATCTTGGATTAGGTCTGACGAAGCTGACGCTTTTCTCGTAAATACGCGTCTCAAACACAGTCCGGGGATGAGAATGGAACCTTGAACCCATGAACCTTTGAACCCATGAACGCCTACCCCTCAGATTAGCATGTTTCCGTTTTCAAATATAAGCTTGTCGTCCAGATAGACCTGCCCTTCCTGCCGAAGATCTTTTATGATATCCCAATGGATAGCTGATTTGTTTGTTCCGCCGGTCCCGGGATAGGCGCGCCCCAGCGCAATGTGGACGGTGCCGCCGATCTTTTCATCCAGCAAAATGTCCCTGCAGAAATGGTTGACCTCATCGTTGGTACCAAAGGCAAACTCTCCGATGCAGCTGGCACCGGAATCGGTATCAATAACCGCCTGGAGGAAATCCTGATTGGAGGCGGAACGGGCCTCCACCAATTCCCCTTTCTCCCAGCGGAGATATATATCATCCACCTGCCGTCCTCCCAGCACCCCAGGGAATTCGAAATGGATATGGCCGTCAACGGTTGCCGCAACCGGCGAAGTGGCGATTTCTCCATCCGGCATGTTCAACTTTCCGTCCAGCACCGCCCAGGTGCGGCCTTCCACCGAAAAGCTCAGATGGGTGTCTTTCCCCACCACCCGCACATGTTTTCCCTGCCCCAGGACATCCGCCCGGCGATGCCACTCCCTGCTCAATGCCGCCCAGTCCAGAAGACAGGCATTAAAAAACATGTCGGTGACCGTTTGTTCGTCCACCTCGGCCTGCTGCGCAAGTGCGGCATTTGGTACCCGCAACAGGCACCAGCGCGTCTTATCCCAGCGCATGGTGGATATTTTTCCCATGGCCCGTCTTAACGCCGAAAGTTTATCCGCTGTTATGTCCCAGAAAATGTCCAAATTATGGGCGCCACGCAATCCAAAATAAACATCCGCCCACTCCATCCCATGGGCCTCCATTTCAGGCACCCAATCGATCTGCTCTTTGTTTCCGAGTTTCAGCACCAATCGGTTAAATTCTTCGGACAGAAACTGCACCTGCGGATAAGCACCGGCTTTGATGCAGGCCTCATATACAGCAAGCGCCAAAGGATAAGACTCCCTTTCGATCATGGCGATCATGACTTTTTCGCCCGGCTTTACATCTGCGGAGTAATTTACCAGCAGATCCCCCAACTGCTTCCACCGTTTATCCAACGCCCGTCCACCCTCCTCTATCAATCTTATCCATATAAAACGAATGCCTTTGCTGCCCGAAGCGCATCTCAAAGGTTTGTCACGACTCTAAAAAATGTCACCCTTCTAATCCATTTACTAACTTTAATCCTATGTCATGAAATCCGGCAAGGTCAACAAGTTTGACGTTCTCCACAGAAGAAACAGTCTCGATTGCGGTCTCAGAGACTTTCGCCGATAAAGGTGACTGTGTATCCATAATTTGAATAGACAAAGCAACTGAATTGGTATTGACACTCAATTCGAATAGTGCAATAAAATATTTTGGAGTCTTTGGGCTCCCAAGAGGCGCTCTTCGTTAAATGGAGGGATTTTTTGGGGCCAGAAAAGCAGGGCTTGCAAAAATGCCCTGATCTTTTAAACTGGCGACCTCACCCGGCATGCTTCACTGGAACTCCCCGGCAGAGCGCACTTTAGAGGAATGTCGGAAAAATTAACCGTTTTTTGATGGGTTTAAGGCAGATTTGGCGTTTCCCCTTAACTTGAATACGTACCGATCTTGTAAGGGGCGGTATGGGATAAACGATTCAACATCTTGTAACCATTTGAAAAGGAGGGAGCAAATGAAAAAGCTGTTTGTTTTGGGACTTGTTTTGGTGCTGTTGGCAGGATTTACCATGACCGCGAGTGGAAAAGACAAGGGCAAAAAGATTTACGAAATTGTCATGGTCGTCAAACTTGAAGGGGTTGCATGGTTTGATAACATGCGGCTTGGCATCCAACAGTTTGACAAAGAATTTTCCGATGTCAAGGCCTATCAAATCGGTGCTGACACCGCTGATCCGGCGGCGCAAGTAGCGCTTATCGAGGATCTGATCGCCAAAGGCGTTGACGCCATCCTGGTCGTTCCAAACGACCCTGAGTCTTTGGTGCCGGTCTTTAAAAAGGCAAATAAGGCCGGGATACTTACCTTTACCCATGAGGCTTCCAATCAAAAACAGGTCAGTTTTGATATAGAGGCCTTTGACAACATCGCCTATGGTCGGCATATGATGGACGTTATGGCTGAATGGCTGGATAAAAAGGGGCAATGGCAACCCTTTGTAGGTCATCTTACCTCCACGACCCATAATGAATGGGTCGATGGCGAACAGATGCAGGCCAAGGAAAAATATCCGGAAATCGTACAGGCTACCAAGAGAATCGAAGAAAAAGAAAATCAGCAGATTGCTTATGAAAAATCCCTCGAATTGCTCAAGACTTATCCGAATCTGAAGGCAATCATGGGGAGTGCCATGAGCACGGTCCCGGGCGCTGCACAGGCCATTGAGGAAAAAGGCCGCATCGGAAAAGTTGGGGCATTCGGCACATGTCTGCCATCGGTCGCGGGGGACTACCTGGAAAGCGGCGCAGCCATATCCATTCATTTCTGGGTTCCGGCCGACGCCGGGTATGCCAGTGCCATGGCTGCCTACAAGACCCTCAAGGGCGAAGAGATAAAGAACGGAACAAATCTTGGCAGACCCGGTTATGAAAATATCATCATCAAAAAGAACAAGTCCGGTGTTCCGGTTATTTACGGTCAGGCCTGGATGGACGTGACCAAGAAAAACCTGGGCAAATGGAAAAAACCCAACGGAGACTATAAGCTTTAATCCCTTGAAGTTGATTGGGGATTCTTCTCCAATCAACTTCCTCATATTCTTTCAAACTTCCCTTTATATCAACCGCCCTGTATATTAACTGAAGGTATCTTTCTGATAATCCAAACATTGATGCTGCCAAGTTCATTTGGATGATGACAGTCTGGCACAGTTCTTTTCACGTGGAGAGGGTGATCGCTATGAAAAAGTTCTTAAATAACCCGGAAAATTTTGTTGATGAGATGGTCGAAGGTATTATTGCGGCCCATCCGGACCAGCTCACTTTTGTTGAAAATGATCTTCGCTGTATCGTCAAAGCCGGGGACAAGGTGAAGGGTAAGGTCGGGCTCGCCACGGGGGGCGGTTCGGGACACCTGCCCTTGTTCTTGGGGTATGTGGGCCAAGGCATGCTGGATGGTTGTTCCGTGGGAGGCGTATTCCAATCCCCAAACGCTGAGCAGATGTTAAACGTCACCAAGGCGATCGACGCGGGCGCCGGCGTTCTTTACATCTATGGAAATTATGGCGGTGATATCCTAAATTTTGATATGGCAGCGGAAATGGCTGAAATGGAAGACATAAAAGTCATGTCTTTCGCCGCGGCGGATGACGTCGCCTCATCTCCCAAAGGAGAAGAAGATAAAAGAAGAGGTGTAGCCGGAATTTTCTTTGTTTATAAAATCGCAGGGGCCAAAGCCGATGAATTGGCCGCCATAGACGAAGTAAAAAGGGTTGTGGAAAAGGCGGCCGCAAACGTGCGGACCATGGGTGTAGCCTTGACGCCCTGCATTGTGCCTGAAGTGGGAAAGCCGGGCTTCACTATCGGTGATGACGAAATGGAAATAGGGATGGGAATTCACGGTGAACCGGGGATCCATCGTGGAAAGCTCAAACCTGCCGACCATGTGACCGACACCATGATGTCTGCAATCTTGGAAGATCTCCCTTATGAACAGGGTGACGAGGTAGCTGTTCTTGTCAACGGTCTCGGTGCCACCCCCAAAGAGGAGCTGTACATCGTCTACCGCCGGATCAGTCAGATATTAGCGGAAAGAGGTATGTCCGTCTTTCATGTGTATGTTGGTGAATTTGCCAGCTCCATGGAAATGGCCGGTTTTTCCATTTCACTGCTCAAGCTGGATGATGAGTTAAAACAACTGCTTGCCAGACCGGCGCGGACGCCATTTTTCGAACAGACCCAACTACACACATGACACCAAAATAAATCGCGTTTGTATAAAGGACAAGGTGTAAGATGGGGTCTCTGGATAAGAACGACATCATCAAAATTCTCCAAAATCTCAAACAACTTTTTAACGACAGCAAGGATTTTCTGGTCGATCTCGACAGCAAAATGGGTGACGGTGATTTGGGGCTTACCATGTCCAAGGCATTCACGGCTGCCCATGATGAGCTCGTGAACACCAAAGAAACCGATATCGGAAAAATTTTTATAAAGGCCGGCATGGTCATGGCCAAGGCAGCTCCCTCCACCATGGGGACCCTGATGGCCACTGGATTTATGCGTGGCGGGAAATCTATTGCGGGCAAGGAAGAAATATCCACTGCCGACCTGGTTGACTTCTTCCAGGCCTTTGTGGGAGGGATCATGGAGAGGGGCAAATCAAAACCGGGAGAAAAGACGGTTGTTGACTCTCTAAAACCAGCCGCCGATGCCTTGGAGGCGCTAAAAGGGGAAGATCCTCAAAAGGCCCTTCAGGAGGCCCTGTTGTCCGCGGAAAGAGGCCTCGAGGCTTCCAAAGACATGATTGCAAAACATGGTAGGATAGCCTATTACAAAGAGCAATCAAAGGGGCAGCAAGATCCCGGGGCAACCGCAGGCGTGATCTTGGTCAAGGGATTTATCCTGTAACAGACGCGATTCCCGGGACTTCCAGCAGCGAAATTTATCAGGTTTCGACCTTTGATCTTCTAATCAGATTTTTTACGGGCCAGCCATTGGTCTGGTAATAGTTCACCACCATAAACAAAATGAGTATCAGACCCCAGATGAATTTTTTCAAAAAGGGGTTAAAACCGAGAATATTCAATCCGCTTTGCAGTACCTGCAGAATCACGATGGCCATGCAAAGACCCAGTACGCCGCCACGTCCTCCCTCCGGATTTGTCCCTCCCAGGATGGCAAGCAAGACCGCCAGAAGCAGATACGCATATCCATAACCGGGTCTCATGGAGTTTACGCGCGAAATAATGATGATCGCCGCCATCCCGGCCAGAAGAGCTGAGAAAAGATATGTTTTAACAAGAACCGCATTGTTGTTTATTCCGGAAAACCGGGTCACAACGGGGCTGGAGCCCAGCATATACATCTTAAATCCCTGAGCGCTCTTTTTCAGCATAAGGGATACGATCAATGCAACGACGACAAAAATGATCAATGGCATGGGGATTCCCAGAATGGTTCCGCTCCCTATAAACAGAAATTCCTCAGGAAACCCTCTGATTCCATGCCCTTCTGTTAATATGATAGCGGTCCCAATAAACAGACCGTTGGTGCCCAAGGTAGCAATGATAGCGGGGACACCCACCGCTGTTATAACAAGCCCGTTGACCAATCCACAAATAAAGGAGACGGCCAAAGTAGCGATAATGGCAAGAAAAATGATGGTCCCAGGAGAAATTCCCAAGACTTGAGCCTTCACATGGCTTGCCAGAACCATGGCACCGACAACCCCGCTGAGGTTGGCGATAGAAACCACGGAAAGATCGATTCCGCCGGTAATCATTGTCAGCATGATCGCCATGGCCAACAAACCGTACTCAGGAAACTGGCTCGCCATGGACTGAAAATTGATTACGGTCAGAAATTTTTCCGGCAGAAATATGGACATGGACAAAATCGTACCGACCATAATCACCAACAAAGTCAGATTATCCAGCCTTACAATTCTTGCTTCTCCAATCAATTTTTACTCCTGTTTGTCCTGACGTCTATTGGTAGCCGTTCAGTGGTTCAAAGGTTCAGAGGTTCAAGGTTACGTCCTTGTCCTCGGACTCCATTTTGGAGGCGTATATATGTGAGAAGCACCCGGCTTCGTCATTCCCAATCTGAAAATTGGCGTCGTATTGGCACTTATGTGGCAAAACCAGATTTTTTTTGCAAGGACTTCGGGTCTTCAATTTTGTCTTTGTTCCTAACCCTGAACGTTGAACCCTGAACCTGTGAACGCTTACGTATGTTGTTTATATGGCACTAAATAAAAGGTTCTTTTTGTTCTGGAGTTTGCTCTGGTAGTAGGTGATACTCACCCCCAGGACAATAATCAGCCCCGTAAAAAACTGGTGCCAATAAGAAGACAAACCGATCAGAACGAGATTCTTTTCCAGAATAACCATCATGATTACCCCTAGCAGGGTTCCGGTGAGCGTACCGGTGCCGCCTGTTATCCTCACCCCCCCGATCACCACCGCGGCGATGACTTTTAGAAGTTCGGTGTCAACGATATAGTTTGGATTGCTGTATCTTATCAATGACAAATGCATTACACCCATGATCCCGGAGAGAAATCCGATATAACCATATACAAAAAACAACGTTCTCTTGATATTAAACCCTGCACGCTTTGCGGATTCATAGTTGCCGCCAACCGCGTAAACCGACTTCCCCAGCAGTGTGTGTTTCAGAATGAACCATGTCAAAACGATAACAAAAAGAAGTAAAACAGCAAAAATGGACAAACCATACAGGGTCCCATCGGGTCTGGTCAGCGTAAACACACTCAGGTGACCAAAGGTTTTAAAACACCGGGGGAGCTGCCCCGTGTTGATGGCCCTGGTGCCAACGAACACCAAGAGGGCTCCGTGGAAAATATTTAAGGTGCCTAGGGTGACAATCAGGGCCTGCATCCGGAAGGAACTAATAAAAAAGGCGTTGATCGCGCCCAGGGCAGTCCCGACGGCACAAGAGATGAGGAACGCCAGCATCAGGCTGTCCACCCCAAGAGCGATAAGCACGTTGACGGCAATATACTGTCCCGCAATGGCAATGGCGGGAAAGGAGATGTCTATCCCCCCCGAAAGCAGCCCCACAAAAAAGGCTATGGCCAAAATAGCCATACCCGAGCTGCTTTTTATCAGATCAAACATATTTTCAAGAGTGAGAAAGACGGGATTGATCATGGTTACAACAAAACCAAAGGCCATGATCACAAAAAAAAGGTAGGTTTCATTTCTTTGGAAAAGCCTTTGAAAGCATCTAACTCACCTGGCCACCGGACTCAGCCGCAGCAATATCAAAAACATGATGTTCCGAGACACCCCGCACATCATCAAATTCAGCGGCGATCTTTCCTTCGCGCATAACAAGCAACCTGTTACAGTGTTGAAGCACCTCGGGTATCTCGTCGGAAATCAGGATAATCCCCACGCCCCTGCGAGCAAAATCCCGGATGATATGATGGATATTATTTTTTGAGGCAATATCTATCCCAATGGTGGGACCGTCAAGGATAAATAGCTTTAGATCAGTCGCCAACCATTTTGCCAGCACGACCCTCTGCTGATTTCCACCGGATAGGCTGCCGGCCGGCATTGCTGCGGAGGGTGTTTTTATTTCGAGATTCCCGATCCATTTGGATTCAATTTTTTTCCTTTTTTCACCGGACACAAACTTGAGTTTGGTTAACAGTTTATCCACTATCGTGATCACAATGTTATTTCCGATTGATTTTTCGATGCAAAGGCCTTGAAGCAATCGATCTTCGGACAGATATCCCACGCCCAGCTTAACCGCCTTTTTGGACGAATTGATATGAACTGCTTTACCCTGCAGGACGATTTCTCCCGAATCCGGGTTATTAAGACCAAACAGGGAAAGCGCCAGCTCCGTTCGTCCAGATCCAATCAAACCGGTAATTCCCAGGATATCTCCGGGACCTAACAGACAAGGAGACGTTTTGGTAGTGGCCCTTCCGGGTCAAATTTTTCAGTTCGAGTAAATGGGTATCGGGCAGGTCCTCCCGTTTGGGCACGTAGGGTTCGGATTCAATCTTTTGGCCGGTCATCAAAAAAGTCAGTTTATGGTCGTCCAGTTCTTCCGCGGAATAGTCTCCTATCTTGAAGCCATCCCGAATGATGGATATGTTCTCCGCAATTTCAAGTATTTCCCCCAGTTTGTGGCTCACAAACAGCGTGGCTATCCCCTTTTTTTTCAACCGCATAATCACGGAAAAAAGATGGTCTACTTCGGCTTTGGTTATAGCGGACGTGGGTTCGTCCATGATAATAAGGCGGGCATTCTGGGTAAGGGCTCGAGAAATGGCCACAACCTGTCTTTTGGACATGGAAAGATTTTCTATTTTTTCAAAAAGATCACATTCCTCCTCGATTTCGCCCAAGGCCTTTTCCGCGGTTTTTATAATATTTTTCTTGCCGACAAATTTACTCCCCTTTTCAATCAACTGGTTGAGAGAAATATTTTCCGCCACGGATAAATTTGGAAAAAGCGCCAAATCCTGATAAATTATTTGAATGCCTTTCCGTATGGAATCGATTGCCTGACCGGGCCTAAACAGTTTATTATTAACCCTCATCTCTCCGGTATCAGGCTTTAAAACACCTCCGATTATCTTGATGAGCGTTGATTTACCCGAACCGTTTTCTCCCACAAGACAATGTATCTCTCCAGCATCAATAGAAACACTTACATTATCAAGTGCTTGAACACCGGCAAAGGCTTTGCTGATATTTTTTGCTTCAAGAAATGAAGCCAAGTGAGTCTCCCGATTCTTTTAAAAAACGATTTAAGTTACCATAGGCTGGGGTATTAGCACAAATAAATTTTGAATAAAGTAGCAGGTTCAGCGAGAGAATACACCTTCAATCAGCTCTTGGCTGTTTGCGGTCGGCTCTGGTTATCAAAGGTCATAAGAGGGTTTGTGAAAATGGATGATCTGAACAACGACTGACCTATCAGCATGTCTGTCTCAACTCATCAAAAGAGGCAAGACGCGTCGCGAGTGGGGTATTGCGGCTGCGACGGACCTGCAAATGACCATCAATAACAATACCGGATATCCCTGGGATGTCGCCACTAGATATGGCGCCCAGCGCATCTTTCGCCGTTGAACCCAAAGGGGCATCACAGATGACGAGATCTGCGGGTTTGCCGATGGCGATTGTTCCGGTTTTTAAGCCAAAAATCCGCGAGTTGTTTCCGGTTGCCAGGGCGATTGCATTCTCGGGGCGTATGCCTCCCAAAGAGGACAGCTCACAGATGGTCTTCATTATGGCTAATGGCATCACGCCTGTCCCCGTAGGCGTATCGCTGCCAATACAGACCCGGTGGAGAACATTGTGGAGACGAGCTGTTTTGAGGATATAAAGTGCCGAACGAAGATTGCCCGCCTGAACGATCTGGAGTGCCATCTCACTCTCCGTGATAACACGCGTCACCCCGTTATCATCCAAAGATGTTGTGCCGCCGTTGATATGGCCGCATACGTCAACATTGAGATAAAGAAGCACCTCATGATTTATGGGGTTTGACCCCGGAACGGAACTTCCACCGCTGTGAGCCATCACACAAAGACCGTATTCCTGGGCACGACGAACCTCGGGCTCCCCATCCCCGGGTTTTGGGTAACCGCCAAACCCGTATTTTGCATAACGGACACCGACGCTCGCCATTTCAGCAAAGTCTTTTTCCGTGAGTCCGGGTTCTAACATGACCGAACCCCCATTTATTTTCATGCCGTTTGGATGGAAATTTTCAAAGCATTTGAGGGCCACAATGGCCAGCGACTTGGCTACTACGGGGTCGTGTGGCCGACCCGGTGCGTGAACACCTTCTCCGGCCGTGACAACGCTCGTAATCCCGCCGTGGACATAAGAGTCAAGAAAATCCACCTGTTTTTGTCGCGGGGTGTAATCTCCCAGTACAATGTGGCAGTGTGAGTCTATAAGCCCGGGGATCACGGTGGTGCTTTTTGCATCAACCACCACATCTGCCCCGGAGACATCCAGTTTCTTTCCCAGGGATGTTATGATGCCATCCTCACAAATCAGAGAATCGACATCCAGGAGGCCGGTTTCCAGATCACCGGATACCAGCGTCCCGATATTAAAAATAGCCAGTTTTCCGGTTTTTTCAGATTGAATTTCTTCCATCAAGACAGCCTCTTATGTTAGTCCATCCAGCCCTTTGGCTTCCTCTTTTTTGAGCCCACCGAGACGATAGTTCAGACGCCCCCGGTTGGCCACCACTACGATTACAACCACCTCATCGGGATGAGGCGCATCCGGGATTCTCACCTCCATGGCGTCATAATGAGAGCGGACAAAAAGTGCATCTTTGTACGCAAGCGGGACATCCAAGGCAGTACCGGGAACACCCCTTTTGGTTGCTGAGGGAATCCATGCCTTTCCCCCGCCGACTGCTTCTCGAAAGTAGTCGGCAAACCTGGTGGTCAGAAACATGTTTGCGTGGTCCATCTGACCATTGATTCCAACAATACCTCCCTTGCCGTAGCTTTCAGGTGTTTGGCCAAGTGCTTCTACGGACGTTTTCCCCAGCAATTTTCCCAGTTCCGCTCCTGCCTCAATGGCATCACCCAGATCTTCGTGATGAGCCCCGGCATATGGATTTTTGACAACCGCTGCGGCTGCGACCAAACGTAATGGAATATCGGTTTCAATTCCCGACTCGCTCCTTGTTTCATCAACAATTGTTACAACCTTTCGGATCTTAAGTTTCATGGGTATCCTTCCTCCTGTGCCGCCGTGACTATTTTTTCAACCTCCCCGGGGGTTGAAAGGGGCGCTGTCGCGATCATTTCCACGGTGGCAGGGTTGATCACGTCTCTGACTTGAAATGATTCAGAATCTTCCCGTTTTCCGTCAATGTAATTCTTTAGCCTTTCATAGTCGTTGCTATTATTTGCCAACCTGGCTTTTGGCCCTTCCACGGTATTTACCTCCTTTTACATGGTAAGTTGGACTGAATGTATTGCAAAAAATAATTCAGGAACGATTTATCTGGCGAAGGGAATCAAACAACGGCTGAACCGAACCCGGTTGGTCCAGGTGCAGCAGCCTTTCCAAAATCCCCTGACACCTGTCTCGGGAAATGGTCATAGTGCACAGTTTCCTGAATTTATCGATTATATCATCTTCTGTCATCGGATTCTTCATGTTGCCTTTAGGATAGATCACCTGATTCCTCAAGGTACCCTTACCATTGGTTTCCATTTCAATAATCGACGCCAAAGTTTCCGGGTATTGCTTGTTTAATGATCCATCTTCCTCAATTTCTATGCGGCCCATCAAATCGTTTATCTGTGGATCGGCCAATCTCTCTTTGGTAAATTGCGTCAAAGAGATCTTTTTGTCGACAACGGCCAGTGCAACGCAAAAGGGAATGCTGAGTCTGGCTGCCATAGGAGTTTCAGGGTGATAGTTTTGCCCCTGTCCTTTTGCTGTTTTCGGGGTTCTAAGGCGGATCTTCAAGATATCCGCATCTTCCACATCGTGTTCTTCCATCAGTTCAAGTACGGCCTGTATAGCCCCGTGGCTGATCAATATGGTTGGATATGCCTTCAGGCTATTGGAGGTCAATTCAAATGATTTTCCAAGCCCCGAAGAGATCTGTTCAATTTTCAGGGTCTTCGGAAAATGCCTGACAAAAACCGGTGGGATACTCCAGTATCCCTTTTGGCCCATTGGCCCCCTTCGTGACCAACAAAGCCAGCATCACGCCCTTCATGGCTGCAAAACCGGGATGAAGGCTTTTTGAATAATCCCCCTTATCTATACAGTACCTGAGTCCTCCGGCCTGGTCGGCGGCCAGCCCCAATGCGTACTCTGTTTCCACCTCATTCAATTTCAGCAATTTTGCGGCAGCCGCAACCGATGCAAGAGAACCAAAGGTGCTGGTGGGATGCCAGAATTTGTAATGGGACGGCATCATGTGTCTCCCCACCCTTGCCCCGATCTCAAACCCTGTGACATAGGCTTCAATCAAACCGGGCCCGTCAATGCCGACTTTTTCTCCCAATGAAAAGACCGTCGGGACCAGCGAAGCGCTGAAATGAGAAATGGAACCCATGTGGGTGTCATCAAAGTCTATTGAGTGGATCATGGTTCCATTTGCCAGTGCGGCAAATGGCGGGGACGTCTTAAACCCGTTCATAAACACGCTGGACTCGGGTGTTCCTCCAAGTTCCTCAATCAGATTGACAACCCACTCACACTCTTCTCTGGCCTCTGTGTACCCTGCAATACAACAGCCGAGCGTATCGATTATTGTATATTTCGCAAGACCCCTGACAGAATCAGGGATGTCTGAAAAAGAGTGCTTTACAACAAATTGGGCCAGTTGTCTTGTGATGTCCACCGTTACCTCCATCAAACGTCTTCAGAAAATCTGAGGGCTTGCGCAAGTCCTTAGATCGTTCTGGCGATATCATATCCTTGCCGTACGGCCTCGAGGATTGTCCCGGGCACAACCTTGTCTCCGATTTCATAAACTTCGGGGACCTCTTCCCTCAGGACACGATCCAAACGATCCGCGTGCGGCGTTGCGCCGGCCGCAATAACGACCAAGTCGGCCGGGAGGACCTCTTCATTTTCTTTGCGTCTCACCACAACACTCTTCTCATTGACTGAGACAATCTCGGTCTTTGTCATGATTCGAACACGATTACGTTCCAAGGCCATCTCAAGCGGCAGCCTGGAGATGTGGGGCATATCCCTTGCGATGTCATCCAGGATTTCGATAATGGTGACCGCTTTACCCTGTTCGCTCAGGAATTCTCCCACCTCGCATCCCACCTGCCCCCCTCCAATGACCACTATCCTCTTTTCATTCACTTTTCTGCCGTCAAGGACGTCTCTCCCGGTGAGGACATTTGCCTTTGAAAGGCCATCCATGTCCGGGATTACAGGATCGCTGCCAATAGCGAGTATTGCCGCATCCGGTTTAACTTCCCGGAGCCATCGCCTATCGATCTCTCTGCCCAATTCCACTTTAACCCCTGACTTCTTTATCAGATTTTTAAGGTATGAAACAAACCGCCAGATCTCCTGTTTCCCAGGAGGTGTGGCAGCCAGGGGTAGCTGTCCGCCTATCTCACAGGTTTTGTCCACAAGAAAAACCTCGTGCCCCCTCAAGGCCGCGGTTTCCGCTGCCTGAATCCCCGCGGGACCGGCCCCTATGACCAGGATTTTTTTCTTTCTTCCCGCTTTGACAAGGCCTTCTCGTTCCCGTCCAACCATTGGATTGGTGGTACAGGCCAGTGGCAAATCCTTTTCAATAATATTCTGGGCACATCCCTGGCAGCAGTATATACACGGCCGAATTTCTTTAAATTTTCCGTCGCGGGATTTTTGGGGCAAAAAAGGATCAGCGATGAAGGGTCTTCCCATCGCGATCAGGTCTGCCTTCCCTTCCTGAAGGATCTGATCGGCAGCGTGGGCATCCTTTATTTTATTCACCGCGATAACCGGTATGGAAACCGCTTTCTTGATATTCGCGGCCAGATCAACAATGCAGTTATCCGGAGACCTCATGGGGGTAATGGAGGGGATAAAATCAGGGTCTTTTATGGATGCGCCAAAACCAACGGAAACATGGAGCCCACTCACACCCGTTTTTTCAAATCCCCTGGCGATTCCCCGGATTTCTTCCAGGGTGTTCCCCCCATCCGGCTCTCTGCCGTTCATCCGGCACATGATGGGGATTTCCGCTCCCACAGCCTCGATTATCTTTTTAATAACCTCATTTACAAATCGCATACGTCCGGCCAGGTTTCCGCCGTATCGATCTTCTCTCTTATTGGCCCACGGGGAAAGAAACTCGCCGCACAAATACATGTGGGCACAGTGAAGACCTATTACATCAAATCCCCCCTTCGACGATCCTCTTCGCCCCACGCTTGAACTTTTCAATGATTTCTTCAATCTCCTCAATAGTGAGTTCCCTGGGAACGACCTGCCCTGTGACAGGGGTGGGCAATGGGCGATGGGGCAACCGGGAGCATCCCGCGAGTGACTTCCATACATCCGTTTTGTTTTGAAACCCTGCCGCCCCGTCGCCCGCTGTGGGACAGCTGGATCGACACCTTTGCGCCATGGGAATGAATGGCCCGGGTCAGTTTTTTTAAACCGGGAATATATTGATCGTCATCAACAGCCAGGATGTTTTTCACATGGTTGCCCTGGGGGACGTCAACGATGCCATCTTCAATGATAACAAGACCGACACCTCCTTTTGCCCTTTCTTCATAATATGCAATCATCTCATCGGTGATATGGCCGTCCCTTGCAAAATTGGTTGACATGGGTGCCATGACCAGCCGGTTTTTTAAGGAGACCTTCCCGATGTTGCATGGTTCAAACAGTTTCATAAAAGTCTCTTCAGTCTGAAATTATTAAATCCCCTCTTGGATATATGAAAGAAGTTCGTCATCAAGATCACGCGGGTTTGTCTTTGTACGGCGAGTCTGGACCAAAGTATTTTTTAACATTGTTTCAGCATCTTCCTTTTTCAGACCCAGGTCAGAGGGTCTGGAGGGAAGATCAAGATCGCTTATAAGACCCATCATGTTTTCGATAAAACGATCGGGAGAATTTTTTGCGCCTGAATCACCATCCATATAACCTGCCAGGATGGCAAATTTTTCTTTACATGTCTTGAGGTTGTAGTTCAACCCGATACTGGTGCAGGCCGCAAGACACATCCCATGCGGCGAATCGACCATGCCCCCCAGTGACGACCCCAGGACATGAACCAGGCCCAGTCCGCTGTGGCTGAAAGCAATGCCTGCCAGATGGGAACCAATGGACATGCCCATCCTGGCATCCCGGTTGCCCCCTTCCGAAATGGCGGTTCTGTATGACCTCCAGATGGAACGAAAGGCCTCCAGAGCCAAGCCCTCGCTAAAGGGATTGCTTCCCTGGTAGAGAATCGGGCGGTCCAAAACCTGATCGGATGGGCGGGCAAGAAAACTCTCACAGGAATGCATCAGGGCATCGTATCCGGAATCTCTCGTAACCATTGGGGGAAGACCCATGGTCAGCTCCGGGTCTACCACTGAGACAGCGGGTCGGATATATTCGGAAGAGGCCCCGCGCTTAACCCCGTCTATTGTGAAAACGGTTGTCTGTGTGTTTTGTGATCCTGTCCCTGAAGTTGTAGGGACACAAACCACGGGGAATGACGGAACTCGGCACAAGACCCTCACCCACATAGTCTCCCAGTGAACCCCCATGGGTCATGATGATGGCCAGGGCCTTGGCAAAGTCCATTGCGCTACCACCTCCGAGTCCCCAGGAGGGCATCAAAATCAGACCCAAAACGCTCCTTTTGTTTGTCAACATCACTGCTGTGGGGTTCGGTGGGGGCACCATCAAACACCTCGACGTCGAACGGTCTTTTTAATAAATCCAGGGTTCTTTGAAGGATACCGGAAGCGGCAATCTGGTGGTCTGTAATAATCAGCAAGCGTTTAAAATTTCTCGATTCCAATTCGTTTGGAAGTTTTTCCAAAGCACCAAAACCAAACACCGATGCTGCGGGTGAAAACGTGATAACCTGAGACATGACCATGTCCTCCTAATCAACAATATTTAGTTTTTCAAGAGATGTTTTTTCCTTGATATCTTCCTGATCAAAGGATAGCCATTTTTCTTACTATTTGGGACAAAAATCAAGCGGTTTCTTCAATTAACAACTCATTTATGCGTGGAAAATGATTCAAGTTTTTCACGGGTCTTGACTGCCCTGTTTACAAAAAAAAGTTTCCTTGAATAACAATGCGACCACAAGCGAAATGATGGCACTGAACAAACACAAAAGGAATATATTCTGATAACCGTTCAGCGAATAGACACCACCTGACTGCCCTCCCCGAGACAAGACTGCACCGAAAATGACCTGAAAAAACGCGCCGCCCAGAAAAGGGAAGAGGTTCACGAGACCCACTGAGGTCCCTGCAACTTCGAGTGGAAAAAGCTCTTTGGTGTAGGCGACAACAACCGGGGCAGTCGCTGTGGTTGAGGAACAGAGAAAGAAAAAGAGGATGTAAAGAACAAAAAGCGGCAGGGCATCGGTGAAGAAATAGAAAACAAAGGAGACCGCTATCAGGACAAGGCTGCATCCCACAAGAATCGCTTTTCTTCCAAAGTGGTTTGAGATTACCCCAAGAAAAGGACTCCCAATAACAAGCCCCACAGCGGACATGGATAGAACCCCCCCGGCGGACGTTTTGCTAAGACCATATATGTGCATCAGAAAAGGTCCGCCCCAGAGTCCTGCCAATGCAAAAAACACCCCCACAACAAAAAAATTCCAGAGGGCTATGGGCCAAAATCGCTTTTCAATCCAGACCATTTTAAGCCCCGTCAAAAGAGAGACATTCTCGGTGGCGAGGTCTTTCGAGGTCTGTGAGATGGCAGGCCAGCCCTTGTCCGACGGTCGATTGGAGACAAGTTTAAAGACAAGAAAACTCATCACCAAACTCAACATGCCAACGGCTACGAATGTCATTCGCCACCCTACAAGGTTGCTGATCCAGGCTAGTGGCGCCGTGGAAAGGAGGACGCCAACACCTCCCATGGCCATAAAGATACCGCCCATGACAGCAAACCTGCCGGGTTCGAACCATTGGGTCAGGAGTTTGAAGTTGGAGACAAAGACGGTTGAAACGCCAACCCCGACAAGGACCCGGCCCAGAACCGCCAAACCAAGAATCGGAGTAAGACCCATAAGCACCGAGCCTATGGCGGCCAAAATCAAAAAGAATGAAACTGTTTTTCGGGGACCCCAGGAGTCCATCAAAAGGCCTGCCGGCAGCTGCATGATGGCGTATGGATAAAAATAGGCTGAGCTGAGTAACCCCAAAAGGGTTCCACTGACCCCAAAGTAGTTCTGAATATCCGTGGCAATGACGGCCGGGCACATCCGGTGAAAATAAACCAGGACATATGTCAGAGATATGATTGCAAAGACAAGATACCTGTAATATCCGGATGGTCCAATATCAGAACCGTTTTGCGCAATATGATCCATAGATTAACGCCCAATCCTTATTTTTTCACACGTAGCCTTGCTGTTTCGGGTAGATTTAAGTCCATGGTCACCGGATCGATCACTACGCCATATGCCTCCCGTGCCTGGCCGGGAGATACCAGTCCGTTGATCACATCCTCGAGCACCATCTGGACATCCCGTTCGATCGGCGGATAGAAACCGCCACCACCGGGGAGTTCAAGAATGACCTTTTGTCCCGGTTTTAGGATATACTTTGTCTTGGCGTGTGGAACCGATCCGTCATCCAGATAAATACGTCCCTTTGCGCCAGAAAGCCCTCCTGCAAAGCCCTTGGCCGGAAAGAGTATGCGGTCGTACATGGGTGAGTGCTGGACCGGCTCACTTGAGCGCACATGGAAGACTATTCGCTGCCCCAGTCCCCCTCTGAACCTACCCGGACCCCCACTATCCTTTATAAGCTCACGGCACTCCAGCAATAGGGGGGATACATTTTCCACCAACTCTACAGGCACCCCTTGGATACCGCTGGGGAACGCGGTAGCCGACAAGCCGTCCTTGTTGGGACGCGCGCCGGTGCCGCCGGCAGAGAAAAAAACATAGCAGAATTGTTCCCCACGTCCGTCAACCCCGTCAAGCTGGGTGAGCCACAGCCCCTGAGAGCCTTCGGCAATCACTTGGTCTGGGAGCACTTGACTTAATGCCCCAAAGACCGCCGCCGAGAGGAAGTGGCCGATGATGTGGCGTGCTCCCACAGCAGCAGGACGTCTGCAGTTGAGGATAGAACCCTCGGGAGCGATTACCTTTACCGGACGAAAACTCCCTTCGTTGTTGGGCACATCAGGGCTTACCGAGCATTTGATAGGGTATGTTGTGTATGCGTGAGTATAGTTGTAGACGACATTAATACCGCGATCCGACTGGGGTGAACTGCCGGCATAGTCGGCGATCAACTGGTCACCTTTCACGCTGATAGCCAGCTTGATCAAGATCGGCGCCTCAAAGCCGTCGACCTGGATCTGATGTCTGTATGTGCCGTCGGGAATCGCCCTAATGGCACCACGCGTGGAGGCTTCACTCCGCTCTATGATCGACGCAGAGAGGTCACTCAGATCAGACAACCCATAGTCCTCCATCATCTCAATCAATTTTTTTCCGCCCACCTCGTTTGCCGCGATCATGGCGTGGATATCACCCAGCACCGGATCAGGGACCCGCACGTTGGCACTTATAATCTTGATGAGATCCTCATTTATCTCTCCTTGATTCACCAGTTTCATGATGGGTATGGCCAAACCCTCCTCATACACCGATCTGGCATCGGCGCCCAATACCCGTCCGCCGATGTCCATCATGTGACAGGTATTGGCAAAAAGCCCCACGGCCCTCCTCTCATAAAACACAGGTGTAACCACCGTAAAGTCATGATAATGGCCCGAGGCAATCCATGGATCATTGGTGATCAATGTGTCACCCTGATGTAAGGCAGCCATTGGATATTCCCGAAGAAAATGACGCACACAGGTAGCCATGGTGTTTGTGTGGCCTGGGGTGCCGGTTACCGCCTGCGCGAGCATATTGCCCTGCTCGTCAAAAACACCCGCTGAAAGATCCCCGGCTTCGCGGACCACGGTTGTAAAGCTTGCGTGCATGAGTGCTGCTGCTTGCTCGTTGACGATAGATATGAGGCGGTTCCAAAGAACCTCGAGAGTAATAGGATCGAAATGATTTACGCCCATGGCATTGTCCTTGTTATCGTAACCGTTCACGGGTTCAAAGGTTCAGAGGTTCAAAGGTTGTATTCTCATCACCATACGTTATTTTGTAGACGTTTTGTATGGGAAAACCGCCGCCTCCACATCTCCACAAACCTGCCCGCCATTGCCGACCTTTTGGGGTATGCCCGTCCGTACATGACTGGCGAGGCAGCCGGTCTGGAACATAGCACTTGGCAGTTATGTAGGCAAACCAGCATTTGTTACAATGACTTCAGGTATTCAATTTTGTCCTTGTCCCTAACCCTGAACGCTGAACCCTGAACCTATGAACGCTTACTTCTTATCTTTGTTGGCACTTCTCAATATCAGCCCAGATTGACCACAACGTTTCCGATCTCGTCCACCCGGGCTTGCCCCGGACCGTTGATGATTAGCGTGCTCTCTCGTTCTTCTATAATGGCAGGGCTCTCTATCTCGGTTCCAAAAGGAAGCCGGTAGCGGTCATAGACCGGAAAGGCGACATAGTCCCCTGTTTCAGGAAAATAGGCCCGACGCTCACCCTTTTTCGCATCTTCAAGCGTCACAGCGGGTGACCACCACCTGCCGGCCTCTATTCTGGGGCGTGGGCCCGTCGCTGTAACCCGCCAGTTGACACCTTCAACGGGTATTTCCGGGCTTATGCGCTGGTATTTGCTCCGGTATTCCTGCTCAAAGCAACTGCGCAAGGTTTCAAAACTGTCCAAGCCGAGTCTTCCACTTGGCACCGGCACCGCTACCTCAAACCCCTGCCCTTTGTAACGCATGTCCGCAAAGCGTATAAATTGCAGATCTTCAGGTGCCACACCCGCTTCCACAAGCAGCTCGTGGCCCTCTGCTTCCATATCTTCATAAATGGAATCCAGGCGATCCCACTCTATCTCGTCCAGACGGACCAAATAGCTTTGGCTCAAGTCAAAAGCCATGGGTGCCAGTAGGAACCCAAAGGCAGAACTGACACCGGCACCCGGGGGTACTATGATGGTCTTTAGCCGGAGTTTTCTGGCAACCTGGTAGGCATGTACAGGTCCTGCTCCCCCAAAGGCCACGAGGGAGAAACGTCGGGGATCTATCCCCCTCTCCGCGGCGTGGATCCGCGCGGCGTTGGCCATGTTCTCGTTTACCACTTCATGGATCCCCCAGGCTGTCTGCTCCACAGTGAGGTTGAGCGGTCGTCCCAGCTTTTCAGCCAAAATGGTCCGGGAAAGCCCTGGTTCCAGTTTCATTTTACCGCCCAGAAAAAAATCGGGGTCCAGGTAACCCAAAATGAGATCGGCATCTGCGACCGTGGGGTCCTCGCCGCCCTGGCCATAACAGGCAGGCCCCGGATCAGCTCCAGCACTTTCCGGGCCCACTTTCAGGAGACCCAGTGGGCTTACGCTGGCAACGCTTCCACCCCCTGCACCGATCTCTATCATATCGATGACCTGGATCTTGATGGGCAACCCGCTTCCCTTTTTGAACCGATACACGCGGCCCGCTTCAAACTCATTGACCCTAACGGGTTCATTGTTTTCGATGATACAGGTTTTGGCTGTAGTGCCACCCATGTCGAAAGAAATGACATTCTTTACTCCAGCCTGTTTCCCGGTCCAGGCAGCGGCCAGAGCCCCCGCCGCAGGGCCGGATTCAAGAAGCCGGATCGGATGTTTCGCGACGGTCTTGCTTGACGCAATTCCCCCGGTAGAGAGCATGATATAAAGCCGTCCCCCCACTCCCAACTCTACCAATCCTTCCTGAAGATCCCCCAGGTATTTTTGGACAACGGGCATGGCGTAAGCATTGGCCACAGTGGTGGAAGTTCGCTCGTATTCCCGAATTTCAGGCATGACCTCTGAGGAGATGGAAACCGGGAATCCAGGGCGTTTGGAGAGTATGATATCCCGCAATATTTGTTCATGTTTTGGGTTTCGGAAAGAGTGAAGAAGGCTTATTGCGGCCGATTCAACACCCAGTGAAAGCATTTTGTCCACGGCCCGCTCGGCTTCCTTTTGGCGCAGCGGGGTAAGCGGTTGGCCCGTGTTGTCCATTCGTTCGGTGACCTCAATACGCCTCTGCCGAGACACAAGCGGCTTTGGCAGCTCAAGAAATATGTCGTAGATATCATAACGCGTCTCACGACCTATCTCCAACGCATCACGGAAGCCCCGCGTGGTCAGAAGGCCGACCGTGGCCCCCTTTCGTTCAATAATCAAATTGCTCACCAGCGTTGTGCCATGAATGGCTTTGGCCACCTCCTGAGCCGCGATCTTCTCACGCGCCAGCATCTCGCGAATGACGTCAATAACAGCTTTGGCAGGATTGTCGCTGGAGGTCAAACTTTTGCCCACAATAAGGCGGCTTGAGTCTGAATCCAGGATTACCACATCGGTAAAGGTCCCGCCTATATCTATTCCCACTTCATATTTTCCAGACAATTCGATCCCCTTTGCTTTTGTTTGCCAGTAACTATTCAGGTTCACGCCTACCAGAATGTTTACCAAATCTCGTAGCAAAATATAACCAAATTGTCAGAAATGCAAAAATATAATTGATCAATGTTGTCTGACAAGTTAAAGATAGCATAATGGGCTCACGTGTAATAACCACAGGTATTGCTGCGGATGCAGTAGCTGAATTTTCAGAAATGCTTGATGTACAGATTTGTCGCAGGACCCGCGCGGCTGCCAGAGTATTGCAGCACGAGCAGCCTGTGGTGGGCCGGGTGCATTCCTGCTATGATCGCACCGTAAATATCCGCACCCCCAGTGGGCGCATTTTGACCTTGCAGGCCGAAGGTCTTTTGAAAGCACCGTTGGCCTTGTCCCTCGCCGGTGAAATAGAGGAACTGCTACCGTTTCCGCCGGTCGGGACCCTTGTGGTGCAGTACATTCAAAACAAGGTTACAGCTCCTGGGGCACTAAAGCTGATTTTCTCCGGAGCCATGGAATGGGATGGTCGTGTCCATCCGGTGACCTTGCCAACTGCTTCCGCGCTTTCCGGGAAGGCTGAGGAACTGAGTGCATGGTTGATGCGACACGCATCGGGGTGCGGCTTGGCAATAGTGCTTCCGCATTTGGAAGGAACAGGTGACCACCTTTCCTTTATAAACCGCAAGATGGTTGAGGTCATTAGGCCCTTTTTAGCAGGCCGTGAACTCTCATCTGATTTTCTGTTTGAAATAGCAGATCGTTTATTGGGATTGGGGGAAGGGCTCACCCCCTCAGGCGATGACCTGCTTGTCGGATTACTAATAGTATTGCACAAAATAGGAATGCTGGAGACGACCCTGCCTTTCGCCAGGCACGGCCGGTTCCTCCAGGAGGTGATGGCAAAAACCTCAGACCTGAGTTCAGAGTTCCTTCGGTGTGGGATGGAAGGGGATTTTGCCGAACCTTTGGTGCTTTTGGTGGATTCTTTGTTCGGCCAAAAACCGGATCTATGGCCTTTGCATGCAGCCACCTTGGCGGCGTGGGGTCACAGCTCCGGAGTCGATGCCATGGTGGGTATGGTCCTTGGATGCCGACTGGCAACGAACTTTATAGTGTAGGTAAGGAAAAATGATGTTGTTATGGATAAACCCGTGTATGGTTCCCGGCAGGTAAAATAGATGACTGGACACAAGCGATGTCTGATTCTCCCGAGCACCTATCGTGACTCTGTGGTGCTGATGCAAATATCGAGCACCTTGAATCGTATGTCCGGCGTGCGCCAGGCGGCTGTTATGATGGGAACACCACAGAACAAGACATTGCTGCAAGAGGCTGGGTTGCTCACGTCCGAGGGTCAGCAGGCAGGCGCGAACGATCTGCTGGTCTGCGTGCTGGCCGATACCATTTCCGCATGCGAACAAGTCTTTCAAAAAGCCAAGAGACACTTATCTCAGACCCATACCCGGGTGGATGATACCGGTGAGATGGCACCACGAACCATGGAGACTGCCCTGCAACGCATGCCAGAGGCCAATCTTGCCTGCATATCGGTTCCCGGCCAGTATGCCTGCCGCGAGGCGAAAAAGGCCCTGCAAAAAGGGTTGCACGTCTTTCTTTTCAGCGATCATGTGGAACTGGAAGCGGAGGAGGGGTTAAAACGGCTGGCCGCAAAACAGGGGCTTTTGATGATGGGACCCGAATGCGGAACAGCCATACTCAACGGAGTGCCGCTGGGGTTTGCCAACCAGGTGCCCAAGGGACACGTGGGAGTGATCTCCGCCTCGGGCACCGGTCTCCAGCAGGTAGCCTGTCTGCTGGCTCACCAGGGGGTCGGAATATCACAGGGAATTGGCGTGGGGGGACGAGACTTACACAGCCGTATCGACGGGCAAAGCATGCGAACAGCCCTTCGAGCGCTTGCCTGGGATGAGAATACGAAAGTGATCATGATCATCTCAAAACCCCCGGATCCGGAAGTTGCAGATCGTCTGATAGACGATATGTCACAGATTGGTAAGCCATGCGTACTGGCATTCCTGGGGGGTGATTATCAATCCATCCGTGGAGACACACTTCATTTCACGGCCACCCTCGAACACGCTGCGCTGGTTGCGGGTGCCCTGGCCCGCAATAAAGCGATCCCGAGTGTTCCCCGAGATGATCTCCAAGGCCTCATCCCTTCTGTTGAGTCCCTCAATACCGCGCTGCACCCCGAACAACGAACCATCCGAGGCCTTTATTGTGGCGGGACTCTCGCCTACGAGGCACTGTGGCTCTTGCGGCGGTCACTCGGAGAAGTGACGTCAAATGTTGATGGAACTCTTGATAAACACGGCTCTCTTGGTCATGTGGTTCTGGATCTCGGAGCCGAGGAATTCACCAACGGACGACCCCATCCCATGATCGAGCCGGGGCTTCGACGTCACCAACTCCTCCAAATTGCCCGGCAGCCTCAAACGGCGGTGGTCATATGTGATGTGATACTGGGCTGGGGGGCGCACCCAGACCCGGCGTCAGTTCTGGCTCAAGACTGGCAAGAGGCAAAGGCACTTGCACATGCCAACGGACAGGGTATATTATGTATTGCCTCTGTCTGCGGCACACAAGACGATCCTCAGAACTACAGTCACCAGTGCCGGATCTTGCGAGAAGACGGTATTATCCTGGCTAAAAGCAATGCACAGGCAGTTCGCTTGGCTGCATCCCTTATTCATCCTCCTCTGGAGGAAGGGGACACAGCGTCTGCAGCAGGGACTACGAGACAAAAATCGAATATGCATCTAAATGGATGTACATTGCCGGAGGCATCACCGCATCTTCAAGCGTTGCTGACAGATGGCCCGCGGGTCATCAACCTGGGGTTGGAACAGTTCGCCGATCAGTTAAAAACGTGTAACGTTCCAGTGGTGCACGTGGATTGGAGACCACCTGCCGGTGGTGACATGCGGCTGGCAAGTTTACTCGAACGTCTGAAATAACTGAATCAAGGAGCGATCATGTCGTCAGAAAAAAAATCTCGCATTGAAACAGCAAATGAGCAGGCCCTGGAACGAATTTTCGCGTCACGTCCTTTTTTGGTTGACGTGTGCCCGGCCAGTGAACTGTTGCCCCAACTAACGGATCATATTGTTTTACATGCCGGCCCACCATTGGGCTGGGAATCCATGTGCGGCCCTTTGCGCGGGGCCATCATCGGCGTTTTGCAATATGAAGAATGGGCAGCAGATGAGGCCGAAGCAGAGTCCCTGATCGAGGCTGACAAGATAACCTTTTCCCCCTGTCACGGGGTCAGTGGTGTTGGACCCATGACCGGTCTTATCACTTCCAGCATGCCGCTTATGGTGGTGGAGGACCGCGAGTACGGCAACCGTTCATATACAACACTAAATGAGGGTTTGGGGAAGGTACTGCGTTTTGGGGCCAACGACAAAAGCGTACTAAAACGGCTGAAGTGGTTGGAGGAGGTCGCTGCCCCGCTGCTGCACGCGGCGCTAAAGCGGGCAGGCGGTGTGGATCTGCGGGTAATGATGTCGCAGGCACTGTTGATGGGGGACGAGATGCACCAACGAAACGTGGCAGCCACCTCTTTGTTTGTACGGACGTTGATGCCTCATCTGGTGCGGGTCCCGGAAATATCGGATCATCTTGGCGAAATTACGGATTATCTCACAGGAAACGATCAGTTTTTTCTTAATGTGGCAATGGCTGCGGCCAAGGTTACAATGGATGCGGCAACGGGTATCCCAGGGTGTACGCTCGTGACAGCCATGGCACGAAACGGGACTGATTTTGGTGTTCGCATTGGTGGTCTTGGAGACCGCTGGTTTACAGCCCCGGTTCAAATGCCAAAGGGCCTCTATTTTCCGGGCTTTACTGCCGAAGATGCCAACCCGGACATCGGGGATTCTGCCATTATCGAGACCTTGGGGCTTGGCGCATTTGCCATGGCTGCATCGCCTGCAGTGGCAAAATTTGTTGGTGCCGGCGGGTTGGCAGAGGCCCGTCGCTATACAGAGGAAATGATAGAGATTACCCTTGGCCGTAACCCCCATCTGCTTTTGCCTGCAATGGATGGATTGGGTGTGCCTACGGGCATCGATGTACGACGGGTGGTTGAAACCGGAATTTCCCCGTGGATCAATACCGGCATTGCCCATCGTGAGGCAGGGATTGGTCAGATAGGTGCGGGGGTGGCCCAGGCCCCGTTTGATTGTTTTGTTCAGGCCCTGGAGGCCTTTGCTGCCGCGTGGGAAGGCTGAATACAATAACAAGAAAACCATTTTATGAAAATGCTTGAAAACACAACAACAAGATTCAAAAAGCGTTTTATAAACGCATTGAGGGAGGAAAAACCATGACACACCCTAAACCTGAGGGACTTCTGGCCTTCTGGGCCGACATTGATGCGGATTATCAACTGGAATATATCAAATGGCACAATTGCGAACACATGGCGGAGCGTGTCAGCATCCCCGGATTTCACGTGGGACATCGGTACAGAGCTCTTGGGGACGAGCGTGATTTTTTTATGGTTTACGAAACCGACTCCGCTGATGTGATGGAGAGCGAGCTATACCTTGATCGCCAAAACAACCCAACCCTCTGGACGCGGGAATCTATCGGTCATTTTCGCAAATCCATGCGGGTCATTTATAGTCTGGTTACTACCGAGGGGAAACAACCAGCCACCGATGCTCCCTATCTGTTACTGGTGCGGAGCAATCCTCCGGATAAACCTGGCGGTGCCGATGAGGTGATACGTTGGTATAGGGAGGAGCATCTGCCCCGGTTGTGTGCGGTTAAAGGGGTTTTGCGGGGACGTCTATATCGCACGGACAGAAAGATTTCGGATGTCGCTACTGAGGAACGAAAGGTTCACGGTGCATCCACCGGGGATCAGGAATTTCTGGCAATGTATGAAATGCTCTCTCCAAATCTCCCTGATTCGGATGTATGGAAAGAGGCTGCCCGAGGGACCGAGTGGAGCACGCAAATGATCGGTGCTCTTCAAGATGCGTCTTTTGAGCGTTACTGGCTGGACTTCTCAATGTGGACTCCCGGGCGCCCATAAAGCTGGAAGTCCTGATAGGGTGCATAAAAAAATTATCTCAAGGGGCGGAAAGCCCCGTACTATTGTTGAATGCTTCTATCAATCTGTCAATATCCTCCACCTGCCGCCGGATTCGCTCCCAGTAGTCAGGATAATCGTACCACTGTGCATTCAACTCATTCAGATCTTTGCCCTGCTGCTCTATCCAGGTAAAGTATTTTAGATTGTGGATCTGCTTCCGGTCGTAATAGGTCAGTTCACGAGTGTTTGCTGTCGATTCTCCCATAAGGTACCGGTGGTAATCTTTTGCGGCTTGAAGTTCCGAATAAGGCCCAAACGCCTCTTCCATTTCGTTCAAACGGGTTTTATAAAGATCCATTGAATCTGTCCATACTGTTAATACGATATCTCGATCGGTTAATTCATAATACTTTGCAAATTTGATGGAACAGAGCAAATTTCCGATGCTGGATATACCAAGAAGGGGCAGATTTTTTATGGTCTCCCCGCTGACCCCTTGTTGGAGCAAAAAATCATGGCCTGCCGGTTCGTTAAAGAGTCTGATTAAGTTCATACACGCATTATCGTCGACGGCCATGACCATGTCCGTATTTCTGACATTGTGGATCCATGGAACGTGTTTGTCGCCTATCCCTTCGATGCGATGTCCGCCGTAGCCACACATAAGGAGCGTGGGGCACTGGAGCGCCTCACCAACGGCGATCCTGCTCAAGGGAAAAATTTCCTTCAGGTAATCCCCCGCGCCCAGGGTTCCTGCTGAACCCGTTTGAGAAATAAAGCCGGCATACCGGCCACCATTTGATATAGCCTCTTTAAGAATTGATCCTATTGCCTGTCCCGTGATCTCATAATGCCAGAGGTAATTGCCAAATTCCTCAAACTGATTAAAGACAGAGATGTCCCTGCGGGTATCTCTCAATTCCCGGCACTTATCAAAGATCTCCTTGACATTACTTTCACAACCCGGGGTCTTAATGACTTCACCGGCAACCCCCGACAGCCAGTCAAACCGCTCCTGGCTCATTCCTTCAGGGAGAATGGCGATGGATTCACAGCCAAGAAGCGTTGCATCATACGCCCCGCCTCTGCAAAAATTCCCGGTCGAAGGCCAAACCGCTTTTTGCCGGGTTGGATCAAATTGCCCTGTGATCAGCCTGGGTACAAGACAGCCAAACGTGGCTCCGACCTTGTGGGCGCCGGTGGGAAACCACTTGCCCACCAGGGCGATGATCCTGGCGTTGACCCCGGATAGTTCCGATGGAATTTCCATACAATTCACATCGCCGAACCCTCCGCCAAAACCCACGGGCTCATTCTTCCAGGTGATCCTAAAAAGATTGCGAGAATTGAAATCCCAAAGCCCGATTTCCTTTAACGCCTCTTTTATTGTCTTGGGGATCAGACCCGGATCAGCCTGCTGCCGGAACGTAGGAATCAGGATATTCTTCTCCCTTGCACGCGCAACGGCCCTCTCCAACTGTTTCTCGTTGATGGTCAGGTCAATCATTTTCATCCCTCTGTACAGCGCTCGGTCAAGGTCGCCCCAAAACCCTCTACGACACCGGGATCAACTGTAAGGCATCGGTCGGGCACATTTCCACACACAATCCGCAACCGTCACAATTTTCCTGATAAAGGGTCAAGCGGGGATCAAATTCGATAGCGCCGTAAAAACATGATTTTCCACAGAGCTTGCAGCCCCCTTTTTTCAGGTTGATACATCTCTGGCCATCCACTTGTACCATCAAAGGTGCCTTTTTCGCCAGTTCTTCGATGGGTACGATATGAGGCAATGCCTTTCCCTTTATTGATTTAAGGGAATCCAGATTTTCCCGCACCATATAGTCTGACAGACCCTTGAGAATCTTCCCGAAATGATCATATCCATGCCACATGATGCTTGTGCATATCTGGATGGTCGTAGCCCCTATCATCATGTATTCGACGACATCTTCCCAATTGCTGACACCCCCCACTGCTGAAATGGGGATATTCACCGCCTTTGCCACCTCAGATACGTGACGCTGGGTGATAGGTTTGATGGCAGGACCTGTATACCCGCCATATGCGCACAACCGGGGCATACCGGTGACGATATCAACACCCGCAAAGGAACGTACGGAGTTGGCGATCGTCAAAAAATCCGCGCCTGCTCTTTCGCAAGACTGGGCGATGGGAACCATATTGTGTGTGGTCGGGGTCAATTTAATCCCAACAGGAAGTGAGACTCGTCTCTTGACCGCCTCTATCTGCTGGTAACAGGTCTCCGGATCATTGCCCATCTGAAATCCCACCTTGTCATCGCCGGCCGGCATGGGACAGGAGACGTTGATTTCAAACATGACCACCTTACCCGTATCTTCTATAATTTTGGCCTTTTTTGCGGTATCTTCAGGATCCGGGTGGGCCACGACACTCGCTATGATCGAGCTGTTGCCTTTACAGGCCTTGTCCAGTTCCCGGTCGAGCCAATCCTCCAGGGTCATGGTGGTATACAATTCGATATTTACCATGCCGATTCGTGTTTTGTTGACATTGATGAGCTTCATCCGACCCGTTCGGGGGTGTTGTCCCCACTTGCTTGGCGGTGCAAAACTCTTTGGGATCACACCACCGGCCCCTGCACGCCACGCACGGTTTGACCGTTCGCCGTCCCAACCCGGTGTGGCCGAGGCGAGGATAAGCGGGTTCCGGAATTTGACGCCGGCAAAATCTATTTCCAAATTGCCCATTTGTAGATCCTTAAGGTTTGCGCAAAACTAACTTCAATTATTGGTCCTTTTGACTTTGATAATGATCGGCCCGGTGGCCTGAGAAGGGAAGAAACAAATAGGTTAGGCAGTTTGTGGTGAGAGGGGAACCAGCTGCGTCCAAAAAAGGCTTGGGGAATCCGTTATCAGCCTTCCGTGTCCTGATCCGTGGCCTGAAGAATCTCGCCCCGCTCAATGGTATGAAGGTTTTTAATAAAATCAAGTCGCTTGTCATCCGATTCGGCAATCAGTATGGACAGGCCTTCTTTCTGAATACTTTGAATGGTTTTACCCAGTTTCATCCCGAGTCCCGGAGACAGACCTTCAAAAGGCTCATCCAGGAGCAAGAGCTTCTTCCCGTTCATGAGGGCCCGCGCCAGCGCAACAACCTTTTGTTGTCCACCGCTGAGCTGCGTTGCCTTGTTGTCGGCCCATTTTCTGATCTCGGGCATCAACTGGCAAATGTAATCAAAGCGTTCATTTTCATCTTCCATCTTGGTAGCCCAGGCAGGCATTAAGACGTTGTCCCTGACCGAGAGCTTACCAATCAAACGTCGCTCTTCCGGCATGTATCCGATGCCCATCCTGGCCCGCATATGTCCGGCAACCCGCGTCAGGTCTTGGCCATCAAGTTCGATAAGACCAGACGATATGGGCATAACACCCATAATGCTTTTGAGCGTTGTTGTCTTGCCCGCGCCGTTTCTCCCAACCAGCCCCACAAGTCCGCTGGAGGGGATCTCCAGGCTGACTCCCCTCAGAATAATAAAACCTTTTATCGAGACCCTGACACCATCGACTCGTAACATATCATACCTTACCCAGCACTGTTTTTCTGACCTCAGGATCGGCCAGGACGGCTTCGGGTTCACCGTCGGCGATTATCCGCCCATCGTCAAATACCAGAACCCGCTTGGCATACCGTTGGATGACCTCCATGTCGTGCTCTACAAAGATAGTTGTAATGCCACTTTCCTGTAGGACCTTTATAAGGGTATCCATGATTTCAAACTTGTCCTCAATGCTGACCCCGCTCGTCGGCTCATCCAGCAAAAGGAGCTTTGGTTTGAGGGCAAATGACATGGTGATGTCCAGGAGTTTTCGCCCCCCTTCCGGCAGTTCATCCACGGAACGATGAGCGTATTCCTTGAGGCCAAATCGTTCAAGCATTTTCAGCCCGTCTGCAACTCGCGAGTCGCTTAAAAGGGGCTGCCAGAAACTCCCACCCTTCCCAGATTCTGCGGCAAGGGAAAGAACCAGACTCTCCACCACTATCATATTCGTGTAAAGCTGGGGGATCTGAAAGGAACGAGCAAGACCCATCTTGATGATGGCACGGGGCGGCTGACCGATCGTGTTTTCTCCCATAAACATGATCCGTCCCCCGTCGGGCGTGAGATACCCGGTGACGAGGTTTATAAAAGTTGTCTTCCCCGATCCGTTGGCCCCCACGATGCCGATAAACTCCCCTTTTTTTATTTCTATATTGATCCCGTCGGCTGCCTTGACCATTCCAAACTGCTTTGTCAGATCAATCGTTTGAAGGATCGGGTTTGCATCATTCATGGCCGCCCCCTTCCTTCTTGGGTCTGAGCCAGTGTACTATGGATTCGTAAATCGCAAACAATCCACCTGGCCTGAAAAGTATGACAAACAACATGATGGCGCCAAGCACCAACTGCCACGCATATGGAAAAAACTTTGACGTATAAGTCTGGATAAACTCAAAGACGACAGCGCCCATTAGTGCGCCGGCAACACTCTTAAAGCCTCCCAGTAAGGCGACAAAGACAAATTCGCCGGACTGGAGCCAAAACGCATCCTCAGGCACCACATGACCCACTGTGAAGGCCGCCAGAACCCCGGAAACGCCCCCGAGACCGCCGGCCAGGACATAGGTCTTATACAAGACCCGTCGGGCTGATTCTCCGGTGTACTCAATTCGAATCTCGTTTTCTCCCAACGCCGTCAGGAAATGGCCGACCGGCGAAGCCAAAAAGCGGGATACCACAAAAGTGGCAAGACCTGCAACCACCAGCGAGAAATAATAGAAGGTAAAGCTGCTTCCATGGATCGGAACTCCCGCCAAGGTGGGCATTCCCGTTGCCAGGCCATCAGTTCCGCCCGAGAAGTGGTAAAACTTGAGCAGGAAGGCATACAAAATCATGGAGAAGGCAAGATTTAGCATGGCAAAGAAAACACCCCGGTATCTGGCCATTATGAGCCCCACAAGGGCCGCCATAATCAGACCGGCCAGAGCCCCCACGGGCACCAGCACCAGCATTTCATGAAAGCCGAACCATTTGACGCTGAACCCCACGGTGTAGGTGCCGGTGGCGTAAAAAAGGGCATGTCCGAATGTAACCTGACCTCCCCTGAGGAACATGGTAACCCCCAGCACGGCTATAAACATAAACAGTGCTTTTGTCAGGATAAAGACGGTCCAGACCGGAACCACAAGAGGTGCCAGGAGCAGCAGGGCCGAGATGATGAGAACGCCGAATTTTGATTTCATCTCAGATCCTCCTCTCCTCAGTCTCACCAAAGAGCCCCTGGGGTAGGAAGGCCAGAACCAGGACCATGATGAGGTAGATCACCACAAGTTCCAGTTCTGCAAACAGATGGATACTCGTGGCTCGAGCAAGACCCACTATCAGCGCACCCAGGGCCGCTCCCTCCAGGCTTCCCAGACCGCCGATGGCAATGACAGCAAAGGCCATCACCACCACCTCTATGGCAAAACCGGGGACCACCGCAATGGTCGGCGCTATAAAAGCCCCACCCAGGGCCGCGGAAAAGGCGCCTATTGAGAACGCCACCGTGAAAATGAGGCCGACGTTGACCCCCATTGCAGCGCTGATTTCACGGTCGTAAATCACCGAGACAACGATCTTTCCAAAACGGGTACGCCGGACGAGCCAGATCAGAAAGGCGCCAAATACCACTGCGACACCCATGAGGAGGATATTGTACCAAGGATAAAGGATTCCCGACACCTCGAACATTCCTATAAAGCTGTAAGGCTCACTCACAAACAGCGGGTCCGTGCCCCAGACCAGCTTCATCAGGTCATCCAGGATGAGGAGGATAGAATAGGTCAGCAGCAACTGGATGTGGATGTCGCTTCCATAGACACGCCGCAGGGCCAACCGCTCGATGAGCGGTCCAAAGACGAGCCCGATGATGACGGCTCCGGCAAAAAGCGTGACGTAGGTCAAAATGTCGGGGAGCCCTACCTTGAGCAGAAGGAGAGTGAGCCAGGTGGCCATATAAGCGCCGAGTGCGTAAAGGGCTCCGTGTGAAATATTCAGGATACGCAGCACTCCATAAACAAAGGTCAGTCCCACCGAGACGAGGAACAGATTGGCAGCGTAATTAAGACCGTCTAGGATGATAATAGTAACCATACTCGCAGAGCTTTCTTTAAGTGTGTAATGGGTTTTGGTCGGCAAGCGCATTTAAGAGGGCGAGCGATGGGATATCTGCCCTCGCGCGCCCTCTCTTCAGCAGCCAAATTGTTTGTTTTTATTACTTAATGGTTTTTACCCAGTCCATTGTTTTCATTCCGAACGGCGGTGTTATTTCTTCGGCACCAATCCGCACACGGTCAACCAGGATGGGAAAGCCATACTCCTCGGAAAACTTTGTGACCCCTATCACCCCACCGTGAATCGCCTGATGGTCTGAACGCATAACGATGGTTCCTCCCGGGGCCTGATAGGCCAGGTCTTCAAAGGCCCTGATCACTTCCTCGGTGGTTGGCCAGCGGCCCAAAATGTCGATGGCTTTTTCATAAGCGGCCTTTAAACCCGCCCACGCCGCGTAAGTGCGGTATGTGGTGTATTCGGGGTAGCGTTTATAGGTCTTATAATAGCTAGCTAAAAATTCCTTCTGCAGTGGGTCGGTTTCGGGGTCAGGATCAAGAAAATAGCCTGTCGTCACGCGTGGCAGTGCCACAACCCCGTCAGGCATGATACCTTTGACGTGCATCAGTACCTGCTCGCCAGTGCTCAGGAGGACCGTGCTCTGCTTGAAAAGGCCGCGGGGGGCCGCTTGCTTTACAAAGGAGATCAGGTCACCGCCCCACAAGCTGCTGTGAATGACATCGGGTTTGGACAGCATCAACTTGGAGATCTCCGCCGAGTATTCCCCGGCAAACAACTTGGGCCAGAGTTCTGCCTTGACCTTGATACTTGGCTTCAATGCCAGCATCGCGACCTTGAATGCTTCCCATGAATCCCGGCCCCATGAATAGTCAGGTTGGATACCCGCAATGCTTTTTATGTCCGGCATGACCTTTATTATGTACCGGGCCAAGATCACGCTGTCCGCTGCCTGGTTGACTGAGGTCCTGAATACGTATCCTCCCTTCCCTATTTTGTCATTGAGCTGGTGAGTCCCGGCTATGTGTATAACCGTAAGGGTCTTTAGCTCATCAGCCACGGGGGCAATGGCCAGGCTGTTGCCGCTGGACGTGTAACCGACGACGGCATCCACCTTCTCCTCCAACACCAGTCTCCGGAACTCAGTGACCTGTTTCTTAGCCCCTCCGGCTTCATCTATTACCACCAAATCGATGGGAACGCCTCGGATGCCTCCTTTTTTGTTCCACTGTTTCACCAGCAATTCACTGGTATTTTTTCCGCCAATACCAAACACTGCAGCCGTGCCTGAGAAAAAGTCAACAAAGGCCACTTTCAATTTGGCCGGTGCGCCCTTGGGCGGTGCAGCCATTGGGGTTGAAACCGATAAAAACATCAATCCGATTACAAAAAACCCGATCACAAAACCTGAAATCACTTTCATTTTTCGCATTGCAAACCCCTCCCTTCCCTAAATGTTTATAAAAACCAGCCTTGGCATTTAGTATACCATAAAACCTTTGTCAAGAGGGAAGACCTGATTTTTTTAAGAAAATCCGACAAAAATCCAATATTTTATTAGAATCGAATAAATTTCCCTCGGGATCAGTACGTACTTTCTCCGAGGACAAGCACGTACTTCCTCGGGGTTGTCCACTGTTTTTGGGTCATTAACTCCACGGACAAATAAAGAAGAGGTTTCGTCCCTCCAACTCCGCTTCAAAAATCCCCGGTCATTTTCTATTTGTTCAACCGGCTGCAATCCCCGGAACAAGTCGACCGGTTCCGGGTTCAGCAACTATTTTCCCATTTTCCATAATCACATGCCCGCGGACAATGGTATAGACCGGCATACCAGTGACCTCCATTCCTTCCCAGGATGTAAAGCCGGTCTTTGAAAACATGTCCTTTGCCGTCAAAACCATCCTTTTATTCATATTAACAAGAGTAAAATCAGCATCGGTATTTATCTGTATGGCGCCTTTTTTTGGGGTATACGCCAAATATTTTTGCAGGGTTTTCCGCGCAAAACCGGGCCAGATCTTCCAGTGTCAGTATCCCTGAATTTATCTGGGTCAGCATCAAGGGGATAAACTCCTGAACACCTGTTATGCCAAGGGGCACAGAAAAATTGTCTTTCCACCCCGGGGTCACTTCGTCCAAGGTATGGGGAGCATGTTCGACTACCATGACATCGGTGACACCATTTTTTAGTGTTTCCCGGGCCTCCTTCGGGCTATGGCCCCAAAGATAGGTGAAAGGGCCCACCTTTTCTGCCTGCGCTCTTGTCATCAACATGGATGTGGCCTCGAGTTCTCCATAGACGACCTGACCCAGTTCCTGTTTTGCGTGCCTCACCATCTCATAGGCCCCCACCGGCATGACACCCAGATGAAGGACATAGAGACGGACCTTTGCAAGGTGTGCGTAATAAAGTGATGCGGCAAGCCCGGCAACCATTCCATGGCCATACATATAACCCTTTTCATAGGCCTCCATATACGCCCGGTTGTCTGTTTTCCCTTTGTCGATATAGTCCCTAAAGGTCATCCTTTTGCACCACTCCGAGTCATCGTGGTGTACAGAACACACCAGCCCCGTATCCGCCACTGCCTCATAAAGCTCGTATAGAAGCCCGTGGTCCACGACCCCCAGTTCTGATATATAAGGGTAGACCTCTTTGATATGTCGTGTGTTAAATATCTTTATGCCTATGGCGCCGGCTTTGGCCAGCTTTTCCACCTCTTTTGGGAAAAGCCCTCCGCCGTATATCCCGAAATCCAGATAGGATTTATCTTGAACGGTTTCTAATTTTAATTGAAAGTTTTCAAGCGTTGTCGGGTGCGGATCATTGTTGGTCATATCCAGACAGCATGTAATCCCCCCGGCTGCGGCCGCCTTTGTACCCGATTCAAAATCCTCCTTTGCGGTATGGCCCGGTTCGCGAAAATGACAATGGGTATGCCAGAGACCGGGCAGGATGCAGAGCCCGGTGGCATCTAATGTTTTTTCCGCAAAAGGAAAATTCGTTTTGTTCCCGATGGCCACAATTTTTTCGTCATCCACTGCAATATCGGCCCTGAAGTGACCATTGGGGGTGTAAACCGTGCCCCCCTCTATTATAAGATCAATATTGTTCATCGTACCTCCTGAATCTCCATTGGATTTTGTTCACCCAAAAAAATGAAAATCTCTTTTTTGGAAGCCTTATTCCGACCAGACCTTCTCCCGTTTATCAATGACCCGTTTTGCCTTGTGGGTGGCGCGCTCCAGGCTGTTATCTTTCAGAATCTTCACCCGTGGAGAGACGCCAAGAAGACTTTTGATTTTTCCCCTGACCGTCTCGGCCAAGGATTTGTCATCGATGTCGATGCCCTCCTTCTTTTCCACCTCCACATCAAATTTATCAAGATGTTTCTCATGATAAACGACGATCTGATATTCACCTGTAAGTTCCTTTGTACCCCTGACCACTTTCTCGATATCGCCGGGGAATACATTGACGCCTGTTATTATCAGCATGTCATCGATGCGGCCCTGTATGCTGATCCGTGCATGTGTCCTGCCGCACCTGCATTGCTCCCTGTTGACTGTAACGATATCCCCCGTTCTAAAACGGATCATGGGTCTTGCGCGTTTTTTTAGTGTGGTAAGAACCATCTCTCCCCTCTCCCCTTCTGAAACAGGCTCATTGGTCTCGGGATCCAGTACCTCCAACAGGTTATGATCCTCCGAGAGATGCAATCCATCCTGCTCAGTACACATACCCGCATTTGCACCAAAGGTGTCTGAAAGGCCATAAAAGTCATAAACCTTTGCATCCCATAGGTTTTCGATGGCCTCTCTGGTCGATTTTATGGACCCGCCGGGTTCACCCGCCACGATGATCTTGTTAATCGCAAGGTCCTTGGCCGGGTCAATGCCCTCCTTTTGGGCGGTTTCTCCCAAATACCAGGCATAAGAAGGGGTTGTCCAGGTAATGGTGGGTTTGAATTGTTTCAAGATAAAGAGCAGTCTTTCCGAAGGGATTGCACCCGCCCAGAAACACATGGCACCAACTTTCTGGGCGCCCATTACATCGGGACCTCCTACAAAAAGGGTGAAATTGAGGGCGTGACAGTACCGGTCTCCCGGCCTCATCCCCATGGACCAGAATAGCCTTGCCTCAACGTCCTGCCATTCGTCAAAGTCACGGGCAGTGAAGGGAGATAGGGTCGGGGTTCCCGTAGATCCGCTCGATGCGGAAACAAAAACAACCTCCTCTTCGGGGACAGCAATCATGTCTCCCATGTCGGGAACCGCCAACTGTCTGTCCCTTTCCACCTTCTTATTGGTAAAGGGGAAATTTCTGATGTCTGTGAGATTTTTCACCTTCTCTGGGTCCACCCCGGCTTGGTCAAAGGCCATCCTGTAGTAGGGTGAATTTTCGTATGAAAACAAAAGTTCTTGTTTCAGCAGTTCCAGCTGAAGCTGTTCAAGTTTTCCGCGGGACATGGTCTCCAGTTCCTCGTCCCAATATTTTCCCCTCGATCTTGTCATTTTCGCCCCTCCATGTTTTTGACAACCTGTTGCTTTTTTCCAGCTCAGAGAACTCACCCCCGGCCTTCCCTCTTTATCTGATCCAGGGTCTCCCGGTAATGTTCATTAAAGACCGTACAGCCAACCTGTCTCTGGGACTTCATGAGGCGGCTGCAGCCGCCGCACGCAGTGCAAAAATTGATCGAATCGACTTCCTGGTTCAATATTTTTTTTGCAAACAAAGGATCGGCAAGGGATTGCCGCCCAATACCCACCAGATCCGCATGTCCATCTCTCAGGTTTTTCTCTGCCCAATAAACAAAGCTCTTTTCTTCGCGGGTCGGGCTCCTTCAGTTTGTTTTTTCCGTCTCTCAAATAGCTGTACCCGGACCCTATCACCGGAATCCCTACAGCGTCCTTCACCGCCTTGGCCCACCCAAAATGTCTGTAGACGCCTTCAGGATAGGATTTCGTGGGCCTCACGATTTCAGGGGTGGTGGCCGGTATCCCGGCCGATACGTTGACATAATCCATCCCCAGTTTCTCCATAAGCTCAGCGAATGCAATCGACTCAGAGAGATCCTCGATCACCTCACCCGGTCCCGGCGTGCCAAATCCCCCCGGTATTCCCTCATAGACCGAATACCTGGTCCCGATGATGAAAGACCTATCCCTTATTGCCTCCTGTATCTTTTGCGTGGTTTCCCTAAAAAACCTTGTCCGGTTATCAAAACTATTCCCATAGCGATCAGGCCTTGTGTTTGCGGGTCGTATCATTTCACTGCAGAGGTATCCGTGACAATGCTTGAAATCAATGCCATCCGCCCCCACATCTCTCGCGATGACGGCTGCCTTCGCCATTTTGAAACCGATATCGTCAATCTCCTTCTCGGACAGGACATGGATGCCCTCACCTCCGGTTGGGCTCATGGAGACAGCTTTTGAGAATTCAGGATGGCTGAGGCTTCCTGAGTGGTCAAGCTGAAAGAAGATCAACGACTCCCCATTGATCTTCCGCATCTCCTTGAGCAGCCTCTCCAACCCGACTGCCGTATCTTCAGAGATTCCTAATTGGTTTTTTCTGGCCCGGCTTTCATAAGAGATGGTCATGGCTTCGAAAAAGATAATTCCCGCCTGCCCCTTTGCCAGGTTTTGGTATCGCTGAAAGGTAAGGTCCGTAGGACTTCCGAAGGCATCTCCGTCATTACATTCCATGGGCTGATTCACGATGCGATTCGGCGCCGTTTTCTTCCGATCGGGATGGAAGAAGATAACATCCCACGTTCTGTTCATGATTTATCCTTTATTCTGTCCATTCTTGATGAAATTTCTAACGTTTTCCCGTATTTCTCGTAAGTTCTCAACATATTCAGGCACCGTGGCGTTCAAGAAACACCCGAACCCCCACTCCAGCAACCCTTAAAAGAATGGGATTGCTGAAATGGGATTTGGCCAACAGTCAACTTTTTGGTTTATCCGTCAGTATCTCCCCTTTTCCTTTATCAGGGCTGTAAGGAGCGCTCCCAGGATCGGAACAAAGGCCAAAAACCACAAAGTCTGATAAAGGCCTATCATGTCAGCGATATAGCCCGAGAGGGCTGTCCCGACCCCTCCAGTCCCAAAAGCAAGCCCTAAGACCAGCCCTGACGCCAACCCCAGGTGACCGGGCAAAAGTTCCTGAGCCAGAACCGTTGTTACGGAAAAAGAGGCCAACAGCGCTGTACCTGATGCTCCTGCCAGCACCCAGAGCCACAGGCCACTGCTCATCAACATAAACGACATAAAAAGGGGGAAGAGCAGCATACTTGCTATCATGACACGCCGGCGACCTATCCGGTCTGAAAGATGCCCCCCGTAAAGCCCGCTGGCTGCGCCTCCAACCAGAAAAACCGTGAGCATCAGACTCCCCGCCTTTGGATCAACTCCCAGGTTCTTAAAAAACATGGGAAGATAGGTCATAAAGCTCATATACACCCATGAACGAAGTACGACAATGAGACACACACCTGTCAAGGAAAACCAGGGTATCGGATAAGACTCCTTAGAAAAGGCGGTCTGCGGCCCGGTTCCCCCGTGGGTACCTCGTTTTTGAAAATCCCCCGGATAAACCAAAATGAGCAACACCAACGCCACTGCCGGAAAAAGCAGTCCTATGGTCGCGTGGAGCCCCAGTTGAAACACAAGGAGACCACCGACGAGAGGACCAAGGGCAAACCCCAGATTGCCACCTGTGGAAAAAAGTCCCACCCCAAATCCCCGTCTTGAACCACTTACCCGGAAAACAGTCATCAAGGCCCGCGGGTGAAACGCAGCCGTACCCAGACCTGCAAGCCCCAGCAATATGAGGGAGAGTTGGTAAGATGGGGCCCAACCCAGCAGACCCATGCTGAGTGCAGTCCACAGAATCCCCACTGGTATAAACCACCCGGTGTAAAAGCGGTCTGAAATATATCCAAATACGGGCTGAATTACCGATGAGGTGATGTTGAGGACAGCCATCGCAAGGCCGGCCTGGAAATAGGTCAGGGCGAAGAGTTCCTTCAGTTTGACGAGGACCACCGGAAGGATGCCCTGAGAGGCGTCTACCCAGATGTGCCCAAGCAGAATAAGCAGGATAGGGATCTTTTCCATTACAAAAGCAGGTCAATTGATAGGGCAATACCCAAAGCGCATCCCCCTTTCTCCTGTTGAAAACCCTGCTGGTGGGCCTGCTGGTAGAATGGGTGAGGATGTCTATGGCACCGGATTCCAAGGGGTTGGGGCATGTTCCCCTTCCCATGTCTTAGCCATTACGGATCAGGCGTGTGCCTGTTTGAGTTTGTCAGCAATGGGTGCAAAATTGTAAGAGGGGTAAACTTCATAACGGAAGGCCCCCCAGGCCTTCTGTTCCATAAAACGGTTCAAGTTTCGCAATCCATCAGGCTCAACGCTCAAGTGGATAATAAAACCATAGGACATGGCCACCACCCAGGATACAAGTTCACTCCCCTCGGGCGGGAAATCGCGATAAAACCCGGTCTCTTTGACATGGGCCATGATTTCATCCAATGTTTTCGATTGGTCGTGACGCAAAATGACCGTTACCTGTATTTTCTTATCTTCTGCCATAAATATCTCCTTTCACTCAAAAATTGAAATCCGGGCGTATCCAATAAATACATGCTAATATATTGATATCCAACAATTACTTAGATAATTCAGACAATATGGATTAACTTCAACCTGCTAGCTGGGTCGGACCTCTGCCTTTCTGCCTGTTGGTTGAAGTAGCCTAGTTCAATCTCCGGAAATTCTTTTTTCAGGGTGTTCACCATTTGTCTTATACCTATTCCAGGCCCCCCGGTTCTTGGCATTTTCTGCAGATAGTATTCAGGGTCAATACACAGGTTCTTTAAGTGGATAAAATTGACCCCTGTTTTCCTGATCAGGTCTCCCAGGGCCTCTATTTCCTTTTCGGTGTCAGTAATTCCAGGGAAAACCAGATAATTTATCATTGTATAGAGGCCCATTTCCCTGGACAGGGTAATGGATTTCACCACATCTTCAAAGCCATAACCCTTTGGACGGTAATAGGCGCGGTAGAGCTTGGGTTGCGCGCTGTTTAAACTGATTCGGATCGAGTCAAGACCGCTCTTGGCTATCAAACGAATCCGTTCGGGCCAGCTCCCGTTTGTATTCAGATTGATAGTCCCCCGGTCTGTCTGTCCCCTTACCTCTGCTATGCTATCGGCTATCAACCGGTACTCTGTGAGGGGTTCCCCTTCACAGCCCTGGCCAAAACTTACAATGGCTTGAGGGGCATTGTTCAGATGGTTTACAGCGAGAAGGACGATCTCTTCCAGCGAAGGCCTGAAGGAAATCCTCTGGTGTGAGGCCTCGCAGGATTGCTCGGACTGATAAGAAATACACCCCAGACATGCCGCATTGCATCCCTGACGGGTAAGGGGGCTTCCCATCTTTCAAGAAACAGATTTTTTGCCGCAAAACAGTGGTTTTTGGTGGCACAGTTTTCTAAATGTTCCAAAAGGGGGCCGGTATTGTATCTTTTGTGGAATCTTTGGATGGCGGGCGGCAATTCCCTGTCATCGTAGTTTCTTGGATCCCATTTGTGGTTGTATTCTGTCCTGAACCCGGTGACCCAATACCGTCCCTCTTTAAACCCCACCGCCGTGTAGGCCCACATGGGTAGGGCATAGGACTTCTTGGAGTAGTCCACGGCAGGCAGATGGCTTCTCACCAACCCCGGTTCAAGGAAAGCGGCCACTGCATAACATCTGGAGCTGACACCGTCTGTTTCTATCTCCGTCACGACCTGGAATTCCCCCGTATGGGGGTCAACCCCAATGGGTGGACAGTCGGGAACGTAAAAAAGTTTGCTGAATTCCGGCATGGAAATTAAGTCATCTTTTCTCAACGCAACCGGTCCGGAACCTGAAAAGCCTGCCATCCGAAAATAGGGGTGGTCATAGACCTCTCCCTCGGCGTTGGCATAAAGCATAAAGGGGAGATTTTTTTGTTTGGAGTCAATCATGATGGATCAATGGGTTCATAAATGAGAGTTTTGGATTTTTACACCCACGCCCCTTTTGAGTCAAACGAATTTGTTTGACTTGCGTGTCACGTGGTATGTTAATGTTAATTCTATCCCAGAACAGCAAATTTCTCCAGACCTCGGTGTGCATTTTTAACGGGTATCCGATGTGACGGCATTGCAGCAAATCAACCAACCAGAAGAAAGACAATTCAGGCTTGTGAAGTTTTTTGCCTACGCAAGCTTTATTGTCTTGATCATTTTTAGCTTTCCCTTCTCAATGATAGTCTCACAACGGGCCAAAGACATCTTGATGAAGAGTTACGAAAACTATGCCCTGTTGCTGGGTGAGAACCTTAACCATCAGGTCTTTCAGAATTTTTCTATCCCGGTCACTCGACAGTTCGGGAAGATAAGGCTTCGAGAAAAACGGCAGTATGAAATGATGGATCGGATTGTAAGAAATACAATCCACAGCTTTAAGATAGACCTGGTCAACATCTATGATATCGGCCAGGGCGTTATCGCCTACAGCACCGATCCCAATCTCATCGGAAACAAGGTTAGAGAGAGCCTGGGTTATAAGAAAGCTGTTGATGGTCAAGATTCCTCAAGATTCATTTCAGGGGGGGATTATTTCTGGGGTTTTGGGATAGAACGGATCGGGGGTGAGAAGAAACTGAGGACCTATATCCCCTTTCGGGGAGTGGACCCTTTCACCGGTGATAGAGGGCACGTCCTGGGGGTGTTTGAATTGATACAGGATCTCGGTGAAGAATACGAGTCCGTTGTAAAGCTGCAGTATATTATCTTCGGACTATCTTTGCTGATTATGGGTTTGATATTCGTTGCACTTCTCTTTATCGTCCGTAAGGCTGAGCGGACCATCGAGGAGCGGGCCAGGGAACAACGGGAACTGGAGGCCCAGCTGAACCAGGCCGAACGGCTGGCTGCGCTTGGCGAAATGGTTGCAGGGGTCTCTCATGAGATCAGAAATCCCCTTGGAATTATCAGGAGCACAGCTGAACTCTTGGGCGGGGTGTCCGATTCCAAAGAGAAACAGAAGACGCTTTCAGATATGATTATTGAGGAATCGAGCCGACTTGACAACATCGTAACGGAATTTATGGATTTCGCCCGCCCCCAGAAACCCAATCTGCAAGAGTGTTATTTGGGAGAAATTATCGAGAAGAACCTCCTTTTTCTGAACCCGGAGTTGGACAAGCGAGGGATCTCAGTCCATGATAACCTAAACGGTCGATCAATGAAACTTTGGGCAGACCCCCAGCTTCTTTACAGGAGTTTCCTCAACATTTTTGTCAATGCCATTCAATCCATGGATGATGGAGGTGTAATAACAGTGGAAGTCAAGGAGGAAAAGGGGCGTTATGTGGTGGGGGTCAAAGATGCGGGCAGCGGAATCAGCAGGGAAAACTTAAAGAAGATTTTCAACCCCTTTTTTAGCACTAAAGATAAAGGCAGCGGACTCGGGCTCTCCATCGTGAGGAATATTATGGAGGCACACGGGGGGGCTGTGGAAATAGAAAGCCAGGTTGGTTCAGGCACCAAAGTGAAAATAACACTCCCAAAGGGGTGATAATGGTTGACAGGAGATAGACGCGATGGACACGATTTTGATCGTGGATGATGAAAAAAATTATCTGGTGGTCCTTGAGTCCCTGCTGGGCTTGGAGGGCTATGAAATTCTTACCGCCAGGGATGGGTATGATGCCCTTCGCCTGGTGAACGAGACCGACTTGGATCTTGTCATCACCGATATGAAGATGCCCGGAATGAACGGGATGGAACTCCTCGAGAAATGCAAAAAAATGAAACCGGAACTTCCGGTCATCATGATGACCGCATTCGGGACAATCGAAATGGCCGTAGAGGCCATGAGGAAGCATGCCTATGATTACATAAGAAAGCCCTTTGAAAATGAAGAACTGAAATTGACCGTGAAAAAGGCTCTCGATAATTATCGGCTTGTAAGGGAAAACAGGCTCTTGAATGAGGCACTTTCAGATCGTTTCAGGTATGGCAATATAATCGGCAAGAGCAAGCCCATGGTCAAGATCTATGATATCGTTCGAAAGGTGGCCCAATCCAAGACGTCAGTCCTGATTTCAGGACCGTCGGGCACAGGCAAAGAACTTATTGCCAAGGCCATCCATTACGAAGGTCTCAGAAAAGATCGGCCCTTTGTATCTATCAATTGTGGCGCCCTTACCGAGACCTTGCTGGAGAGTGAACTTTTTGGCCACGAAAGGGGGGCCTTTACCGGGGCTGTGGCCATGAAAAAGGGCCGATTTGAACTGGCAGACAAAGGGACGCTGTTTCTGGATGAGGTGGGTGAAATGCCGCCTTCGTTGCAGGTCAAGCTGCTGAGAGTGCTTCAGGAAATGGAATTTGAGCGCGTAGGAGGCACAAAGAGCATCAAAGTGGATATCCGGCTACTTTCTGCATCAAACAGGAATATCAAGGAGAATGTAGCGCAGGGCATATTTCGCGAAGACCTTTTTTATCGGCTTAATGTGATCCAGATCGAAGCCCCCCCCTTGCGCGACCGGGTAGATGATATCCCGTTGCTGGTTAAGCACTTTATTGAAAAATATAAGCAAGACGACGGAAGGGGTAAGATCGAACTGACCCCGGAAGTATGGAAGGCGATCTACAGGTATTCGTGGCCGGGCAACGTCAGGGAATTGGAAAATGTTATTGAGAGGGCAATGGTGCTCAATTCGGGAGGCAAAATTACGCTTGAAGAATTGCCTGAAGAGCTGACCGGGGCCAAGGCAGGCTTCGATGTGGAGAGGTTTATTCCACCTGATGTGCCCCTCCCGAAGGCGTTGGAGCAGATCGAAGAGAGACTTATCAGACGGGCCTTGGCTCAGAACGATAATGTCCAGGCCCATGCCGCGAACATGTTGGGGATTACCAAGAGCCTGATTCAGCACAAGATGAAAAAGTACAATATCATGTTATAAGGGTCAAAAATTTTGTACCTATAGATTTTTCAGTAAATTAAAGGAGTTAGGTAATCCGGGTTAAATTTCAGGAGTTTTTGGTGCAAGATATTGTACTTTGGAATGGAAATGTTCTCACCGCGATATTGTTGCGGATCAAGAAAAAGCCTTCTAAAACGGGGAGATACGGAAGAAAAGCAAGAAAACTCCAATTTGGCATGCGGTTTGCAAGTAATAAATGCAAATAGCTACTTAAGTACTCTTTCCTCCTGAAACCAACCGCCCCTTATAGGGGTGGTTGGTTTTTTTGTCTAATAGGCAATCTAATCACCAATCTAATAACCGAGGCGCCTCAGGGCCCTGGTATCTCTGCTCCAATTTTTTTCCACCCTCACCATAAGATCGAGATAGACCCGAACCCCAAAGATCTTTTCCAGCTCAAGTCGGGCTGACCGCCCGATGGCCTTGATCATTTTGCCCCCACGACCTATGAGGATTTTTTTTTGAGAAGCCGTCTCCACATGAATACGGGCCGAGATGGAAAGAAGGTCATTGTGTGGATTTTCCTTTATAGTGTCTATTGTGACGGCTGAAGAATAGGGGAGTTCTTTTCTTGTATGAACATAGATTTTTTCGCGGATTATCTCTGAAATCAGAAACCCCTCTGATATGTCTGTGGTCATATCCTCCGGGAAAAACTGAGGCCCTGGCTCTAATTTCGATTTTAGGGTTTCCAGAAGGGTGTCAACCCCGTCGCCTGTCAGCGCGGAAATGGGGACAATATCATCAAACAGGTTATTTTGATTATAGGTTGAAATGATCGGCAAGAGCCGGTCTTTTTGACCCGTATCAATCTTATTGATGGCAAGGATACACGGTCTTTTTGTCTTTTTCAGGTTGGAAATGATGGAGGCGATTTCGTGGTCACGGGCACGGTCCATTTCAATCATAAAAAGCAGTATATCAACTTCGTGAAAGGTTGCCAGTGCCGACTGAACCATGCTCTCATGTAAACGTGTTTTTGTCTTGTGGATGCCGGGAGTGTCCATAAAGACCATTTGGAAACCGTCCCCGTGGTAAATTCCCAGGATGCGATTTCGTGTTGTCTGCGGCTTGGGTGATACGATGGCCAGTTTGGTTCCCAGGATCCGGTTCAAGAGAGTTGATTTTCCCACATTTGGGGGGCCTATGATAGCAATAAAGCCGGACAAAAAACTCATAACACTTCAACCCTAACCCTTCCCCGGGGAATCGTACTGTCGGCCTTAACCCCTGCCACCCTGGCACCCGTCCTTTTCTCTATCCGCAGGAGGCCTTGATTCCTGTGGCCTCTCACTAAAGGAATTTCCCTTTCAGGTGCCAGTATTCTTATTTGTGATGCTGCTCCTGGAGCGGGAAGATCCGGTTCTATCGCTTTTTGATGTATGGTTGAACGTACCAGAAAACCAAAGGCAGGGTGCCAGGGACCTGCAATGATTTGGTCCTTCTCGAGCAAGGACGGCGAGGCATGCAGTCCGATCCTGATTACAGGAATCCCATTTGTTTCCAGGCGAATGCAGCCTTCGGTACATAGATTGACAGCCTGATCAAGGCCCAGGGGTTCATATTTACCTTCGTTGTAAAGGCGGGCGAGTCCTGTCCCTTGGATGACCAAAGCAGGATACAGCCGGACCATGTCTGGTTTAAGCTGGATAACCTTTGTCACTGTCTCGCGGAATTTCTTATGAGAGTCACCCGGCAGCCCCGGCATAAGTTGAATTCCCACCCTAAAGCCATACCTTTTGAGTATTCCAACCGCCCTGACAGTCTCTTCGGCAGTATGCCCCCGTCTGGAGAGATGGAGTACTTGGTTGTCCATGGATTGGGCACCCAGTTCCACGGTTCTGACCCCTTTTCTTTTCATGGTTTCCAATTTTTGAGGGTCCAAGGCATCCGGTCGTGTGGATACCCTGACAGAACCAAAAAGCCCCTCATCAATATAACGAGCAACTATCTCCAGGTATTCCACCATCAGTTCAAGGGGAAGGTTAGTAAAAGTACCTCCGTAAAATGCGATCTCAGGGTCTATTTGTTGAGGGAAACGGCGTGAGTGGATGGCCTTATTGAGGGTGTCCTCTATGTCTTTTCTGTTAAGGGGTCGGCTGAATTGTGAGGTTATCCTCTCTTGTTCGCAGAAGATACATCGATGCGGGCATCCCATGTTTGGGATAAAAATTGGGGCTATAAAGGGTTTCAGGCCTCCTTTACGCAAAAAAAGGCCTCCTTGGCGGCCGTTTGTTCGGCCTCCTTTTTGCTTTTCCCCTCTCCTTCGGCCAAGATCCGCCCATTGAGCGCCAGGGCCACTCTGAAAGTCTTGTTGTGGTCAGGGCCGGTCTCTTCCACCAGACGGTATTCCGGAAGGGCCTTGAAGTGCTGCTGTGTGTACTCCTGGAGCAAGCTCTTAAAGTCTTGTACCATTTCTCGTGTGCCGACCCTTTTCAAAAAGAGGGAAAATAGCCTTTGAATAATCTCCATCGTCTTATTAAATCCGGCATCCAGGTAAAGTGCTCCCATGAGGGCCTCGGTAGTGTCCGCCAGTATGGAAGGTTTTTCTCTTCCGCCGGTCTGTTCTTCTCCCTTGCCCAGAAGCAGACAGTCACCTAAACTCAATTTCAGGGCAACCTGGTAGAGCCCGGTTTCACCGACCAAAATGGCTCTGAACTTTGACAGTTCTCCTTCTTCAGAATCCTCAAACAAATCCATAAGTATGTGACTGATGGCAAGCCCCAAAACAGCGTCCCCTAGGAACTCAAGCCGTTCATTATCTTCGAGATTGGTGTTTGTCTGTTCATTCACATATGAAGAGTGGTGAAATGCCTGGCAGAGCAGATCGGGTTGCTTGAAGGTGTAACCCAGTGCCTCGCTAAGCTTTTTCAGTCCGATTTTCGACGAGGAATTCATTTCTTTTATGTTTGACCCAGGTAAACGTGACTCATGATGCGTATGAGCCAAGCATTTGCCAACCTTGAGATCCAATTCTAATAAAGAGATCTTTCATTTTCAAGCCAAGAAAATAGATAGGTAAGAATAAAGACCTTATTATTTGTTTGACTTGTTTAAAAGTGCTAATTATAATTTAAGGCTTTCCAAAAAAAAACAAGAAGAAAGATACATTGTATCTGCTCAATATTTCGGGGAACCCGAATTTATGCGGACATCTCTGGATAGCGACTGGCGATGGCAGAACATACAGACATCTCTTTTAAGAGCCGCAAAAGCCAGAAGATACTCGAATCACGGCGGTGAGGTTTACAATCCTGCCCAGAACAGCCCCTAAGATGATTGTCCCTATTACGTTTGGCTGTCCCGCCTGTCCCGGGCACATTGGTTAAGGTATTTGGGGCGTGGCAGATGCGCTGTAAGAACTTAAATTGCGCCTCTTAAAAGAGATGTCTGTATGTTCCGCCACTATGAACTAAATCCGCTACTTATTGAGCTATTGCGATACATTTATGAAAAAGTCGGTTATTCTGGAAGAGGAAGATATGTCCGCCAAGATCCATGAGATGGCAATTGAGAAAAAAAAGGCGGCTTGAAGATGCGAAACAAGAAAAAATCAAAAAAGAAATCAGCTGCCCCCGTCTTAAACCCCTCGGAAACGGTCCTCATGTCATCGCTTCTTAAAGACCTGGGAAATCAAGAGCCTGCCCGGATTGTGGCCAAAATCCCCGATGCTTCCCTCGCAAAGATACTTGTCGAACACCTTCCCCTGGATGGATCTTCTGTTTCTTTGCTGTCAGCCATCAACGAAGAGTTTCAAGATAAACAGGTGCGTAAGGCCGTAAAACGGGTTTTATTCAAACTTGAGAATAAGGGTGTCTCTGTCAGCGGTTTTCATAGTGGGGGAGAAACTCAAGGTTCTGTTTTGAAGCCTCCTGAAAAAGAAGAACCGGTCGCCTTTCTTGGGCCTTTGGACATGATGGGAACCCGTCCCGTCCTGATAACACTGGATCGTACTATGAAGGGGCTTGATGGAGGAATGGGGATTGTCTCTGATGAGGAGGGTATACAACACTTCGTATTCGGGACTTTTAGCAAGAAATGGCTAAAAGGCATCAAGGAGCAAATGTCTCAGGAAATGGGGCCCTTTGTGGAGACCAGCCTGGCCCATGCCGCCACCATTCTCGAAGATGCATACCGGCAGCATCTGGAGATCCATTCTGAGGCACCTGGGGATTACCTCGAACTCAGACCCAGGTTGTTGGACAAGGTTTCGACTCTTGACGCCCCTCACGTCTATGAATTTATATCTGAGGATTCGATTTCTCAAGGGCTCTTGACAAATTTGCAGATAGACAAATTATTCCAGCATGAATTGATGACGTCATGGGTTGTGGCTTTTGACGAGATTAGACTATTTATGGAGGATATCTCCAAGGTGGAGGACAGTCCAATTGTACTGTCGGAGAGCCAAAAGGCAGCCAGGATCAGAGAGATAGAAGAAAAATGTATGAGGGAAATTTTCCCTGCTCCCAAACGTGTCAGAATGAAACGCAGACTTGAAGAAATGGCCTATGTATTTTTTAAACTCGGCCAGGAAGACATTTCCAGGCTTTCCCTTGCTGCCGCACTGAGTATGGATGAGGAAGAGTCAATCCTGAGGACAAACCCTGTGATTGAACACCTTGTGAAACGGAGCCTTGATTTGTACAGGGATATGATTGACGAGGAGGAGGCGGGTGAGGGTAGCGACGAAGATTTGCAAAGTCCTTCTTCTGGAATTATCACCCCATAAGAGAGGAGGTTTGATATGGCCGTGACCATTTCCGTCAAAACCGGGTCAAGGGTCCATATGGCAGATATTACGGCATCTGTTCAAGAGGAGGTCTCAAAGAGCAATGTGACTGACGGCGTTTGTGTCGTCTATGTCCCCCATACAACCGCAGGGCTAACAATAAATGAAGGCGCAGATCCTGATGTTTGCCACGATATAATGGAAAAGCTAAATGAAATTGTACCCTCTGGTGCCGGTTACCGTCACATTGAAGGAAACTCAGACAGCCATATCAAGGCCTCACTAATGGGAAGCTCGGTAACCGTATTGGTTGAAAGTGGCCGGCTTGTGCTCGGAACCTGGCAAAAGATTTTTTTCTGTGAATTTGACGGCCCGAGGTCCCGGAAGGTGTATGTGCACATAAGTTAACGGCACAAGGCCCACAGCACGAGAGTTGAGATTGCCAATCCCTACCCCCCGGTGTTCATTCTGCCGCCATTACACCAGTCTTAGCATTTTTGAATCAATCTCCGCCTCTGCCAGCCAATGGCGAACCGCTTGAAAGAGAAGAGAATAGTACTTCTCCGTGCCTCCGAGTCCCCGTCTGGCGAAATAATAGTTGATTTCAAGCGCAACCGGGCAAGGGGCTTTTTTTGCACGGGGAAATACAAAATCTATGGCTGCCAGATTGATCCCCGTCCTCTGTGATATGGTCTGCGCCTGGGTTTTTCCCCTCTGTTGAAGATCAGGTCTCCACTTATGGTCAATCACGGCCCCCCTGCTTATGGTAGTAATGACCTGGTCAGGCTTACCAGGACGCTTCCAATACGTAATAATCTGCTTTCCAATAATCACTGCCCTCAGCACATCCCCCCCGCAAGGGACAAGGGCCTGGGTAACAAAACCTCTTTGTCCCTCTGATTCCCGTTGTGCCAAGAGGGACAATGCGTTTGACAATGAGACGCTTTCCTCCACAAAGTATACCCCCTCTGCCTCATGGCCTGTATCCTTTTTGACAAAAAAGGGCGGGTCATGAGGAAAGCGCTCAGAGTCAGAATGAGCATCCTTGAATTCCTTGACGGTGTTCCAGATCGATGTTTGGGGATGGGGGAAGCCGTAGTCTCTAAAAAGAAGGGCTTGCCCGATCTTTCCGGGATACTTGAAGCGCATTTTATAGTCCGGAAATATAAGAGCCTTGGAACGGGAACAAGCATCATACAGCTCATGGGTCTTCCCTTGCGGGAGGATGATAGCCGTTGCCTTTTGGATCAGATCAATATGCTCTGAGCCAAGGCTCTCGTCTCCAAGAATGATTTGTACATCCGCGTCAAGACACGGATGAAAGGAAAGGATCATGGGATATTTTGGGATGCGGGATTTTGAATTTTGGGTTCTCTGATTTTAAATGTATCTGACCCGGACCAAATATAGAGGGCCCCCTTTTAAGGTGCTTGTCAATCGACAATCTTCAATAATCAATTTTCAACCCTATGTCCTATGGTTTGACTTTACCTTCTTCAGAAACTATTATTTTGCATGTATCTTATCCCATAATTTAGGAGTAAAACAATGCCAATTTTTGAATTTCGGTGCGTTGAGTGCGGTGAGGTCTCTGAAAAACTCTTTATGGGCTCAGAGGAACGGGTGAAAATGACCTGTCCCAATCCCAATTGCAATTCTCAGACCCTTGACCGCGTTGTCAGCCGGACGAACCACCAGATCATGGGTGGCGGGAGTACAGGACCGGGGAGACAAGGTGCTGGGGTGGCCACCAAGCAGTGCGGTTCCGGAAATGAGTGCACGACCCTAGAGCTTCCCGGTCACACAAGATGATAAACCTCGGAGACTTTTGTCCCAGGGTGCTAAAAAATGTTGAAGAAAGAACATCAAGACAGTCCGAAATATGAACTGGATGAATATGACAAGGCGCACATTAATGACGTTTTTGTTGAGAATATGACGGAAAAACTAAGAAAGAGGAGTGCAAGGATCGGGTGTCTGAACTGCAAATTTGCAGGAGAGGCCTACAGACACTGGGTTATTTATTTCAGATCAAGGGGGTCTGGTTTTGAAATTGTTGACTTTGAATATGACGAGAATTCCCGCAGTTTGGGTTTGGGCCTGTGATTACCGAAAGGAAAACCATGCCCCACCTGGTTGAAAGCAATTTTTACGGCAGGACACTGACTCAAAAACCGCGGTGTCCGTACTGTGACGCCTTTATAGAAAAGCCAAAAGAATTGAACGACAGGAGGCCAGTTGAGATGCCGGTTGGGTCCTGTTCCTGCAGTGCGGTATATGCCTGTGATGAGACGGGTCACAATCTGGGTTCTGCCATGATTGAGGCCCTCACGTTTGGATGCAATATGGATTGGGATCTGGCCTGGGACCTTATGCCGGATGAGGACTACCATCAAGAGATCATGGAAAATTATGACTATGCAAATCACCTGATTGTCCCGGGAGGGTCCTTTGAAGGCAGGCGAATTTCAGGGGCCTTGTTTTTCGTCAAGCTTCACGAGGAGGTTTGGGAAGTCACTGCTGAAGGGGTGCGCAAAAGGCTTGAAAAAGCAACCCCTGGACCTGTTTTGAAACGCCCATCCCCCGGTAGCGGAACCCAAAAGGAGAGTTTTTCAAAACAGAAGATCGAAACACTGGTAAGAGAATTCGAGATTGCCCCAATACTGAAGGCGGCAACTCAAGACAAGAAGCTCATCAAAAACCTTCAGCGTCTTCTTTATACAGGGGACGATCTTTTTCGCCTTAGGGCAGCCGAGACTTTGGGACGGGTATCCGCCATCATCGCGGAAAAAGACCCCGGAGCCATCTCTAAGCTCCTGCAGATTCTATTTTACGCCATTACCGATACGGCAGCCTTTACCTGGGGGGGCCTTTGAGGCGATCGGACAAATAATCGCCCACAAGGCCGAACTCTTTTCGGGGTATGCCCCCCAGCTCTATCAATTCTTGCCCAATGAGGCTCTCAGGGCACAGGTCCTTCAAACTGTCGGAACCATTGCAAAGGCGAGACCGGATCTGTTCCGGAAACATGCCTTCCATTTTCTTTCCTTTCTCACGGATCCCGATTTTCAGGTCCGCGGGTACACGGCATGGATTCTGGGGAACCTGGCCGCGCACGAAGCCCGGGAAGGCCTGGAAAACCTTCGAGGTGACTCCTTGAAATCGGAATTTATGACAATGGAAACCTGCAGCAGAAGAGCGTGGGTCAGGTGGCATCAGAGGCGCTGGAGAAACTGGGTGACTTAAAGTGAGCTAAGGGTTTAGCCAAAAATAGCTTTACATTTTCCCATCCCATCTTCGGTCGCGCCTCAATCGCAAAATCATCTAAATTGCCGTAACCGATATTCGACCCAAAAGAGAGCGCGTGCTCTGCTTTGAGTCTTGCCGCATTCATCACATCTTCAAAATTATTTGGCAATATCAATATAGGCAAACCAGCAAGAACAGTATCCAAAAAGAACCCATCCTTTTCCTGGCTCCTTTTACAGTAAAGGATATAGTAGGCTTCTCCAATACATAACTGGGTGTCAACGTTTCAATAGTTTGTCTTACCAATGGTATAAAAATAAGACGTCTGACACAAAGCAAACTCCACGAGACGTGTCAATCTTCATCCCTCTCCAACCTTAAACCGTGAATCTTACACCTCAGAACCTGAGTAGCCACGTCTTTTTTATCACAGCATAGTTGCTCTCACAATTTGAACCTATGGTATATACCAGCATTATCTCTCAAAAAAACAAATATGTTTGGTCTTGATATCTTCTGGAATTTTCTTGACTTAAGTCAATGTCTATGCTACCGAAATATGCTACGGATCGAAGAAATGGGTGCTTTCTTCGACGCAGTTATACATACAATGATAGCAGTCTATCAGTTCAAATCATGTTACATCCATAGTGCCTAATTGAGATTGTTTTCTGCCTTCCTCCAACAGTGAGTGCCCATAAAAGGTTCACAAGGGATGAAGACTTCATCCTTAATTCCTAAAAAACCTTTAACTAAGGAGGTAGCATATGATCAGCTCAAGACTCAAAGCATATTTTCTGATTGCCATCTTTGGCTCCATCGTTGTTGCTCTCATCGGGTATTTCTACACGGCACAAGATCTGCCGCCCTATCCCAGGGAGGTGGTATCTGAAAGCGGAGACCTGATAACCGGGAAGGCCAAAATCATGGCCGGCCAACAGGTCTGGCAGAAATACGGTCTCATGGACCTGGGAAGCGTCTGGGGGCACGGCACCTACCGTGGGCCGGATTTTACCGCTCAGGCACTGCACAATATGGGACAGAATATGCGGAAGAAAATGGCCCTGGACAAGTATGGCAAGTCATATGAATCTCTGGGTATAGAAAGGAAAGGGGCAGTAGATGCCGTGGTTATTCACCAGATTAAGACCAACAGATATGATCCGGCCAAAGATACTCTGACCTTAAGTCCTCTCCAGGTGTCCGCCCTGCTTGAGAACCGCAAATTCTACGATAACCTGTTCCTCAAGGGAAAAAGCACGGGCGTCATCCGTGCAAGGATGATCGAGGATCGTGAAGAACGAATAAATCTGGCTGACTTCTTCTTTTGGACAGCCTGGTGCGCCGGGACCATCCGCCCCGGGGACACCCACACCTATACCAACAACTGGCCCCACGATCCATCCGTCGGGAATGTGGCCTCCGGAAAGGCACTGGTCTGGTCCGCTATCTCCCTGGTCGCCTTCGGTATTTGTCTTGGGTTATTTGTATTCCTGTTTCACAAATACGAGTTCAACCGGGGATCACTCCCCTTTAAACCTGAACCTGCCCAGGCATTGGCTGCGGGAAGCATCTCCGCCAGCCAGAGAAAAACAGCCAAATATTTTTTAGTGGTGTCCGTTCTCTGGTTCCTGCAGGTCAACATGGGCGGATTGATGGCCCATTATACGGTTCACCCGGACACCTTTTATGGTCTCGATTTTATTGCAAATTTTATTACCTATAATTGGATCAAATCCTGGCATCTCCAGTTAGCTATCTTCTGGATAGCCACCTCATGGATTGGGATGACCCTATTTGTCTCTCCCCGGGTAGGTGGTAAGGAGCCGGCTGGACAGGCATTCTTAGTGGATGTCCTCTTCGTGGCAGTACTCATTGTGGTCCTGGGAAGCCTCACAGGTGAAGTCCTGGGAATAAAGGGATTGCTCGGAAAGGCCTGGTTCTGGTTGGGGCATCAGGGTTGGGAGTATCTGGAATTGGGACGGCTCTGGCAGATCCTTCTGCTTGTGGGCTTTATATTATGGCTCTTTCTTGTGGTTCGGGCCCTGAAACTCCACTTTGCTGCCGGGGAGGATAAATGGGGGCTGCCTCACTTTCTTGCCTATTCGGGCGTTGCAGTTGTCGGCTTTTTCTGTTTCGGCCTCTTTTATGATCCCAATACCCATATAACCATTGCCGATTTCTGGCGGTGGTGGGTGGTACATACCTGGGTTGAAGGGGCCTTTGAGTTCTTTGCCGCCGCTGCCATCGTCTTTGTGATGGTCAATCTCGGGCTTGTCGATCTCAAGGCCGGACTTCGTACCGTTTATTTCACGGTCGGCCTTGCCCTTTCAGCGGGTATTATCGGTGTGGGCCATCACTATTACTGGTGGGGGCAACCCTCCTTCTGGCTGGCATTAGGGTCCACCGTATCTGCACTGGAACCTGTCCCCATTCTGCTTCTCTTATCAGGGGTATGGCACGGGCAGAAAGCGCTTCTAAAAGCGGGGAGCGGTTTTCCTTACCGTTATCCCCTGATGTTTTTAATGGCCGCTGTCTGCTGGGAATTTCTTGGGGCCGGTGTCATAGGGCTCTCTATTACCACCCCAATCGTGAACTATTATGA
>PVMK01181964.1_pt1 | contig 58644 bp, 60 predicted proteins | sample 1853481 | NCBI WGS metagenome assembly PVMK01 (sample SAMN08533507, study PRJNA380276) | Marine sediment metagenome, whole genome shotgun sequencing project.
TGACAAGAGATATTTGGGATAAGTGCATGATTCCGGATAAAACTATTGTGTTCCCGCGTGATTCATGGGGCGGTTTGTGGGGCAAGTCCCTTGTTGAGAAAAAGACCATTTACTCAAACAAACCCTTATCCGTGCCCGAGGGGCATGTATCCTTGAATAGAGCCCTGGCAGTACCGATCATCTTTCAGGATGAACTTGCCGGACAAATTGTAGTTGCCAATAAGGAAACGGACTATGACGAAAAAGACAGAAAATTACTGGAAGTCATCGCCGACTCCATAGCTCCGATATTAGAAGCCAGATTACACAGAGACAGCATAGAAAGAAGACGCAGACAGGCAGAGGCGGCGTTGAGAAACGCCCACGATAAGCTGGAGTCCCGGATTGAAGAGCGAACTGTTGAACTTGTAAAAACAAATGAACAACTGGAGGAGAAAATAGAGGAGCGCAAGCGGGCGGAGGAAGCTTTCCGGAAGGGTGAGGAAAAATACAGGTTTTTAATCAAGACGGTTCCAAGTATTATATATAAAGGCTACAAAGATTGGTACATAGAATTCTTTGATGATAAAATCGAATCGTTAACCGGTTTTGGCGCTGATGAATTTAACTCTCGCAAAATGAAATGGTCTGATTTAATCTTGGAGGAAGACATACCCACCGTAAGGGAAGATTTTATCCGAGCGTTAAGGACAGATAAAACATATGTGAGGGAATATCGGATCAAATCAAATACCGGGGAAATTTTGTGGATACAGGATAGAGGGCATATCGTTTGTAACAGTCTGGGAGAGATCGAATATGTTAGCGGCGTCTTTTTTGATGTTACCGATCGTAAAAACCAGGAGGAGGAGTTCCGGAAAACCAAAAATCTGCTCCAAACGGTCTTTGACGGAATCCCGGACCCCCTTGTCCTGATGGACCAGAGTCTTAAGGTAAAGATTCTAAACGATGCAGCCTTGCGGTATTATCAAATTGAAAAAATCGAGGATATTGACGGGGCATGCTGTTATGAGGTGCTTGCGAGAAAATCAGTACCGTGTGAAGGGTGCCAGGTTCCGGCGGCGGTTAACAGCAGGAAAAGCGGTTCTTTTGAACGGGTCGGTATGATAAACTCCAATAATTTGGAACAGGTGACCCTTTACCATTTTGATGAAAAAGACCACCTCTTCGGAGGAACACTGATGCGCATTCTTGACATCACAAAGACTCGATTGATAGAAAGGAAAATGATCCATAACGAAAAGCTTGCTTCCCTGGGCCTTATGGTCTCTTGCATTACCCATGAGATAACCAACCCCATGAGCGCTATCACGTTTAATGCCCCCATCTTGAAGGACTACACCAAAGCCATGATTTCCATTATAGACGAATATGTCAGAAGATATTCAGGATTTTCGAGCTCTTCCAAATGCCGTATCTTAAATTCAGAGAGGATGCTGTTTAAAATTATAACCAACATCCTTTACGCTTCCCAAAGGATCCAAAACACCGTGTCCGATCTAAGAAATTTATACGGCGACAAGAAGCAGCAAGTAAAACGCTGGTCTGATCTAAATCAGGTGATCGAACGAGTAATTGCTGTGGTGGGAGTGGAGATAAATCAACGTGTAGAATCTTTTGAGGTGAACATTCCCGAAAACCTTCCAAAAATTTACACTGATACCGATTCCATCGAACAGATCCTGACAAATCTTTTAATAAATGCGGCCCAGGCGGCTGATACGGAAGATTCCCGGGTAAAAATCGACTTGATATTGGGAAATTCCTGGGAAGATCATTTGATCATCGAAGTCAGTGACAACGGCTACGGCATGGATCAAGAAACCCTGTCAAAAATATTCAATCCCTTTTTTTCCACCAAACCGCCGGGCCAGGGAACAGGTCTGGGACTGTATGTCTGTCAGGATCTTATCAAAGATCTCGACGGTCGAATCGAAGTGCAGAGCGAAGCCGGCAAAGGGAGTGTCTTCAGGGTTGTTTTATCCGATGCTGATCGGCGGTCGGCAAGAAGAATATAGACTTGTTCCAATTTCTCGGGTAAAATATCATACAGAACATCAAAAAAAAGAATCCCGGCCCGGAAAAGTGGTTCTCAATTTTGACGGTCTCGTAAAAAGTCATGAATTCAACTATAGATGGCTAAGTAAAAAGGTTCATATACCCCCGCCAAACCTCGGCGGGATAAAAAGGCGTAGTATTTTTTCAGGAACGAGGCTATACATGAGGTATGCCGAGTGTCTGAAAAAATACTACAACGCAGTAGATGGGACTTTTCACGACGCCATCAATTTTAATGGAGCCTTAAAATGGATTACAGCATAATCGTCGTTGACGATGATCGGGAATTTTTGGAAAGCATTGAAAGAGGGTTGATTATCTCCGGCTTTAAGAATTTAAGTGTTTATAAAGACCCTTTAGAGGTGGCGAACCTTTTTGAAAAAGGCAAAACAGCGGATATTGCCCTCATCGATATTACAATGCCGGGAATGAGCGGCATAGAACTGCTGGATGTCATTAAAACCAACGAGCCCCATACCGAATGCATTATTCTGACAGCGGTGGACGACGTTAGCGTTGCAGTTAAATGCTTGAAAAAAGGTGCCTATGATTACCTGGTAAAACCGATTTCTAAAGAAGATCTGAAGGTATCGATTCACCGGGCACTGGAAAAAAAACATTTAATGGATATTGTTACCACCGGTAAAAGCAGGATCGTTCCGGCCCTGAGAAATCCAAAAGCCTTCGAGCCGATCATAACAGAAAACGAATCGATTCAAAGGCTGCTAAAAGAGGCCGAGCTTCATGGCCGGAGCAACATGCCGATTTTGATTACCGGCAGCAGCGGAACCGGCAAGGAACTTCTGTCCCGGGCCATTCATGAGTCCAGTCCCAGGGCTAAATTTCGTTTTGTGCCCATCAACATGGCTGCCATTACGCCGAGTCTTTTCGATGCCGAATTCTTCGGTCACACCAGGGGTGCCTATACAGGAGCGGACTACGATCGCGAGGGGTATCTGAAATATGCCGACAGAGGCACCCTCTTTTTGGATGAAATCGGCATGCTGCCCCTTGAACTTCAGGGCAAACTGCTGCGTTTTCTTCAGGAAGGTGAATTCATCAAGCTGGGATCAAACAAGGTTCAAACAGCCAATGCCCGCATTATTACGGCCACTAATGCCGATCTTGAGAAACTGATTGCAAAAAGATTATTTCGCAAGGACCTGTACTACCGCCTCAAAGGCGGATGGATGCATCTTGCGGATTTGAAAGAGAGAAAAGAAGACATTCCGTTGCTGGTCAATAGCTTTGTTGAGGAATTTTGCGATATCTCCGGCCAAAAGGAAAGTATAACATGCACCATTGATGATGAGGCCATGTCGTACTTGATGGCCTACGATTATCCCGGAAACATAAGAGAGCTGAAATCCATCGTCCATTCCACCCTCAATCTCACCCGGGGACGGCATATTTCCAAGCCTTTTCTCCCCAAAAATGTGCTCAGAGCGAAAAAAATGCCAACCCCCGAGGGACATCCCGAATCCGAATCGCTGGTTTCCCTGGCTCTGGCGGAAAAGAACCACATACTCAACGTCTATCATCAACTGGGCCGGAACAAATCCAAAACCGCCAAGCTTTTAGGCATTGCCCTGAACACCCTTCGCAGGAAAATTGATTCTTACGGGGTTGAATAAAACCCAAGTAGCTGTGCTAATATTGACCACCACAAAATTGCACAATTATTTTCAAAGGGCTGATTATAAATGTATTTTACATCCCATCACTATGCAATTTTGTCACAATACATACCCCCATCACCCCATCCCCGTCCGTTCCAACCCGTCACCCCGCCCTTTCTAACTCACTGAATTTATACACCATATAATTTTTTTCCCCATTACCACTCCGTGGCACAGAATTGGCAGAACAATACCTGTGTGTATCGATCTCTATTAACCAAACCCAAGCCGGTTTTTTGAATTTAAGTGAAAACCTATCCAATACATTTATCCTTCTGGAACAAGGTTCAGGCTCGTGTACGGATGCGGATGCCGACGGATATTTTGCCGAGGTAAACTGCGGAACCGAATTGGATTGCCTGGATAGTGATCCCGGCATCAACCCAGGTGTCTGCGACATCAAGGGCGACGGCATCGACCAGGACTGCGATGGCAGAGACCGGAAAAAAGGCAAACCCTGCCCCGGCGGAGGTGACGACGGCGGCGGTGATACGGGAGGAACCGAAGGCAAGGCCACGACCTGTTCGGACGGCACCGACAACGACGGCCTCTTTGACTGTGATGATCCGGACTGCCGCAAAAACAAATCCTTCAGATAGCAAAAAATATATCTCATTATTGGAAAGGCATCCGGTCATTAACTGAAAGCCAATTGGGCATACGGAAAAGGACTATGAAAATTGAACGCAGGAAATTTACGCGGTATCAGGTTTTGGATGATACGCTTTACATCTTTAGCGAAGATTCAACCATCATGGGCTGGGTTAAGGACATTAGCATAGGTGGTATGGCTATTAGATATTACCCGGTTGAAGACTTTGGGCCAAAACCGGAAATCAGATTAATTTTATCGGGGGACGCGATTCCTTTTTATCTTCCCGATATTTCCTGCAAGACCATTTATGACATCAATGTCGATGAAAATGACCAGCCGTTCAAAAGGACCGGAACCCGGCATTGCGGTTTGCAATTCGGAAGACTTGATGCAGGGATGAAGGAAAAGCTGGCGGATCTATTGATCAGCGAGGTTATGCTGCCGGGAATGTAAACCCTTTCGCTCCCGGTAAGCCTTGGATCTTCACCAACCTCGACTTTTACAACATTAGGGGAAAAAAGGAAAAACTAATGATCACTTCTCCATGTAAAACTTGCCCCAAGAAAAATCTCCCCAAAGACAATTGCATCAAAAATTGTAGAGTTTTGAAAGCCGTGCAGGATATGGAGGTATCTGCTGAAAAATTGAATGACCGAGGTGCAATAGACTATACTCGAGAATACAGTTGCAATATCCCGATGTTGGCTGAAGCAATCTCTTACCTAAATTGAGCGTTTCAAATTGCGCCGGGAAATTAAAAACATTAAGGGGTTATCAGAATGTGTAGGAAGTATGGTGCGTTCAACCTCAGACGGTATAGCGATTCGTTTTGATAGAGAATGTCAGATTGTGAGTTAAGAGACTTACAAATTTTGTGAGAGCATGGCCCCAAACATTGTCGTCCAGCGAAAATTATCCTTTCTATCCTACAATTCGGAATGGGAGGGCAATGATATGATTCCACCTGTCTTTTTATATATAATCGCCATCTTAGTTTTCCAAAAACAATAGGTTTAAAATGTATAGATCTGCTATTGTCATTTATATAGCGGCAGCAGTGGCTGTACTTATGATTACCGGCTGTGCCACTCTGCCCAAAGATTTTGATCGACCCGAATCGTATGCTTTGGCCGATACGGAGAATACTTCTTTCGGCAAGGCCCGTGCAAAGGAAAGAGCGGCGCACCCGGGAAAATCCGGATTCTATTTGTTGGGCAACGGCCTGGATGCGTTTGTGGCCCGTGCGGTATTGTCCCATTACGCCGAGCGTAGCATCGATGTTCAGTATTACCTGTATCACAATGACCTTGTCGGCAAACTGTTTACCGATCTACTGCTCAAAGCCGCCGACCGGGGCGTGAGGGTGCGTCTTCTGGTTGACGATATGGACCTTGGCGGAAGGGATCTGGGGGCGGCTGCTTTGGACAGCCATCCCAACGTGGAGGTGCGGCTATTCAATCCCTTCAGTAGAAATGTGGGCCGGACCTCCCAGTTTGTGACTCGTTTTGGCTCTGTGACCCGACGTATGCACAATAAAACATTTACGGTGGACAACCAGGTTACCATCCTCGGGGGACGCAATATCGGCAATGAATACTTTGATGCTGATCCGGATCTGGCCTTTGCCGATCTGGATGTGATGTCCATCGGGCCGGTAGTCAGAGAAGTCTCTTCTGTTTTTGATCTCTATTGGAACAGTGAACTGGCCTATCCTGCCCCGGTACTTCTCAAAGGCGAGCCGCCGACACCTGAAAAGGTCGAAGAACTGCGAGGGACGTTGAACGAATATGTGGCAGATCAAATCGATTCGGAATATCTTCGGGCGCTGGGTAATTCCGACCTGGCCGACAAAATCCGAAAAGAACAGATTGAATTCAGGTGGGGAGATGCAGAGGTCGTGTTTGATCAGCCGGAAAAACTTCTTCACGATTTCAGCAAAACCGAATATCATCTCTCGCCGATGCTCAAACCCTATTGGGAAGGGGTTGGAAAAGAGTTGATCATATTCTCTCCATATTTTGTGCCGGGGAAGCCGGGAACCGCTTTTTTGACCCAGTTGGCTCAACGGGGAGTTCGGGTGCGCATTCTGACCAATTCCCTGGCCTCAAACGATGTGGGGCTGGTGCATTCCGGCTATAAAAAATACCGCAGAAAGCTGCTCCGCGGCGGGGTCGAGCTTTATGAGTTGAACAAAAAGTTGACCCGGAAACAGCGTAAAGAAAAAAAGGGAGCGGGTGGCTCGTCCAAGGCCAGCCTGCATACCAAATCATTTATCTTTGACCGTAAACAAGTCTTCATCGGTTCTTTGAATCTCGATCCCCGGGCCGTACTGCACAACACCGAAATCGGTGTGGTGCTGAAAGTGCCTGAAATCGCCGAAGAGATGGCAAAGTGGTTCGAAGAGAACATCGAACAGGTGGCCTTCCGGTTGGAACTTAAAAAAAACGAAAACGGGTACGAACAGCTTCTCTGGCACGGTTGGGAAAAGGGGAAGCAGGTGGTTTATACCCATGAGCCCCACACAGGCTTTTGGCGTCGGTTTGGTATCGGTTTCATGAGTATTTGGCCCATTGAATCGCAATTGTAAAGAATCAGAGCCCAGAGGACCCGGCTTTGGTTTGTCCCTGAAAGGGGCTGTTTTACTTAAAGCCGTACAAATTAAAAGTGTCTAAAATGATCTAAAGTGCCTAAAGTTATGGTGTCGCTCGCGCAGCGCAGGCGCTTGCGCCGCGTGTCGCTCCGCTGATTTTATATAATTGGCAGAATTCCTTAACTTTAGTTCACTTCAAACTCTTGCAGCGTTTCTCCTTTTCAGTAATTGAAGGTTTAGTCAAAAAACTCCGGGCAACTCTATTTGGTCATAAATAACCTGCAAAAGATCAAATATCCAGGCGGCAAGCCATGGTAAAAGAAGAAAACAAAAGAAAACTCCGACTGAGTCTTTCGACCATGATACTGATCGGATTGGGTTCCGGAATAGCCTGCGGAATTTTTTTTGGTGAATACTGCGGCTTTCTCAGTATCATTGGCGATGCCTTTATCCAGTTGCTTCAGATGACGATCATGCCTTATATTATCGCTTCTCTGATTTTGGGTATTGGAGGACTCTCCTATAAGCAGGCCAAGCTGCTGGCGCTAAAGGGCGGAATCATTATGCTCCTGTTCTGGGGGATTTCCTTTGCCATGATCCTGTTGATGCCCCTGTCCTATCCCAAGTGGGAAACAGCCTCCTTTTTCAGTACCTCCTTAGTATCTCCCCAGAAAGAGGTCGACTTTCTCAAGCTCTACATTCCCTCCAACCCTTTCTGGTCTCTGGCTAACAACGTTGTGCCGGCTGTGGTATTGTTCAGTATTTTGGCGGGAATTGCGTTGATCGGCATTAAAGAAAAGGGTTCACTTGTCCAGGGGCTGAAGGCAGTCTCAGAGGCGTTGATCCGGATGACCAACATCGTGGTAAAACTCACTCCCATCGGCGTGTTTGCCATTGCTGCATCGGCGGCCGGTACCATGACCGTCGAGGAGTTCGGCAAGCTCCAGGTCTATCTGATCAGCTTCAATCTGGCTGCTCTTCTACTGACTTTCGTTGTTCTTCCCCTGCTTCTAAAACCGGTAACCCCTTTTAGATACAAGGACATTGTCTGGCTGTCAAAGGATGCCCTGGTGACCGCATTTACCACCGGCAACCTGTTTATCGTGCTGACCGTACTGACCGAAAACTGCAAATCGCTTTTTAAAAAATACAGTTTGACCCAGGAAAAAACCGATGCCTATGTGGACGTCCTGGTGCCGATTTCTTTCAATTTTCCAAATACCGGCAAACTCATAATGCTGATGTTCGTCCTGTTTGGAGCGTGGTTTACCGGATCGTCCTTTTCTTTTTCTCAGTACGGAACATTCGTTTTCGCCGGACTGCTCAGCTTCTTTGGCGGTGTGGATGTGGCCCTGCCTTTCATGCTGGATTTGATGCACCTCCCCGAGGATCTCTACCAGCTCTACATGGTGACCGGTGTAATCAACGGAAGGACTTCAACGCTTTTGGCGGCCATGAATTTGATGGTTTTTACGCTTCTGACAACCAGCGCACTCACCGGAACCCTTTCTTTCAACAAAAAGAAACTGATAAAAACCCTGTTTCTCATCACGGTTATAATATTTGCATCGGTGGGGGGCACCCGCTTATATTTTAGTCTGGCCGTTAAAAACGAATACACCAAGGACCGGATACTGTCCCGAATGCACATCAAGGAAAATCCCCTCCCTCAAGTGGTTTACAAGGAAGTGCCGGCCAAACTGAAAACCGGCGGCGGTATGGTTGCCGACATCGATAAAATCCGAAAGCGGGGCAAGCTGATGGTCGGTTACAATCCGGACAGTCTTCCATTTTCCTTTTTCAACTCTGCCGGCGAATTGGTCGGATTCGACGTTGAAATGGCTCACATGCTTGCCAATGAACTAAATGTGAATGTGGAATTCGTTCCTTTCCAATATGAAACTCTGGCCGGTCAGTTGAACCGCGGGGAGTTTGATATTGCCATGTCCGGAATCGGTATGTCCATCAGCCGGATTGAAGCGTTGAACTTTTCGGATCCTTATCTTTATTTAACATTTGCTTTGGCTGTCAGGGACCATCGACGTGGTGAATTTATCGACTTAGAATCGATCCGTAAGATTGAAGGACTGACTTTAACCCTTGTCAAAGACAAGTCTTATGTCCGAAGAATCGAAGAGCTTCTTCCAGAGGTTGAAGTGATAGAGCTCGAATCGAATCGAGAATTTTTCGAGCGGAACGTTGGCAACTGGGACGCCCTGCTCACCAGTGCCGAGGTGGGTTCCGCATGGACTCTGATGTATCCCCAATACACGGTGGTCATCCCAAAACCGGACATCGAGACCTTTCCCCTGGGATATGCTGTGGCAAAAGGAAACCAAGATCTGCTGGCCTTTTTAAACAATTGGGATCCATATCAAAAAAAACAGTACACGAATGAAAGCGGCCTACAATTTCTGGATACTTGGCCAGGAGGCTGTTCCCAAGCAGCCTCGATGGTCCGTTATCCGGAACGTTCTTAAATGGGTGAAATGATTTGGTGGAGGGACCTGCATTCTTACAACTTTCTTTTAAAATTATCCACATGCCGGCAAGAATTGCCTGTTGATTTTTTAGACAAGTTTATTATATGTTACCTAAGTCTGTAATACCCTCAATTTTGTTTATATACGGGGGTAATAACAAATTGTCTATTCTGACTCACTTTGTTCAGGCACTTTTCTTTCTTAAAAGTTCCAGTCTTAATATATCATATAGATTATTCACAGCGGGGTACACAAATATGAAACGAGGCAAGCAAATTGGCAACGCATGTATGTTACGCCTGGATTTTTTTACTATTCCTCGTTATTTTTGCGCGAGCCCTTAGAGTTTTAACCTTTTATCCATGTAAAGAGAAAAAAATGAAAACAATAACATTACGCCTACTATGCATTTTGCTTTTGGTATTTTTTTCTTGCAGTAAAAAAGAAGATCAACAAAAGCAGCCCCCCCCACCCGATATAACGGTTGTCGTTACACAAGCACAAGAAATCCCCATCTATCAGGAATTTGTCGGTCAGATTTACGGTTTTAAAGATATTGCCATACGGGCAAGGGTGGAAGGGTTTTTGGAAGGTATCCATTTTGAAGAGGGCTCGCGGGTTGAAAAAGGCTCTTTACTCTATACTTTGGAGAGTCAGCCGTTTGAAGCCGATGTTGCCGCAAAAATGAGCCGGGTTGCAGAAGCAAAAACAATGCTGGCAAAAGCAAAAAGCGATTTGGACAGGATCGAGCCCCTTGCAAAGGAGAAGGCGGTCAGCCAAAGCGATTTGGATGCCGCCGTAGCCGCCTATGAGGCGTACATCGAAACGGTTAAAGCAGCCCAAGCGAATCTCAGGGCCGCCAATATACAACTCGGTTATACCAAGATTTATTCGCCCATATCCGGAATCATCGGGAAGACGAAAGCCAAAGTGGGTGATTTCGTCGGCAGAAGCCCCAATCCTGTTATTTTAAATACGGTTTCCCGAATCGATACCGTTCTTGTGGAATTCTTCATTACGGAAAAACAATATTTACAGGTGGCCCGGCGCTTTATATCCAAGACAGGCTCTACAGATCAGTATACCGGGAAAGCAAACTTTGAACTGATTCTGGCAGACGGATCTCTGTACGAGGAAAAAGGCAAACTAGGGTTTATTGACCGAAGCGTGGATCCCACCACCGGTGCCATGCTGGTACAGGCCTCATTTCCCAACCCCCAGGGATTGTTGCGTCCCGGACAATTTGCCAAGGTAAAGGCCCTTGTTGCCGTGGTTAAAGACGGCATCCTGATTCCCCAAAGATGCGTTATGGAACTCCAGGGGCAATTCAGTGTCTATGTCGTTGGCGAGGGTGATAAAGTTGAGACAAGAGAAGTAAAAGCAGGCCCCAAGATCAAACAATTCTGGCTGATTATCGAGGGGTTAAAGCCCGGTGAAAAAGTCGTGTACGAAGGGTTGCAGAAAGTGAAAGCCGGGGCAGTTGTGAAACCCACAATAAAAGAAATCGAATCAACCGTCGAAGAAAGCAAGTGATAGAATATGGATAATTTTTTTGTAAGACGTCCAATTGTGGCCATGGTCATCGCCATTTTTACGGTTATCGTAGGTGTCGTATCCCTGAAAGGTCTTCCCACGGAGCAGTATCCCGACATTACACCGCCGGTGGTGGAAGTTCGAGCCACCTATACCGGAGCAAATGCCGTCAGTGTGGAGCAGTCGGTGGCCACGCCGTTGGAGCAGCAGATCAATGGTGTGGACAATATGATCTACATGAAATCCGTCAACGCTAATGACGGCACCATGACTATCCAGGTGTCGTTTGAGATCGGCACCGACCCGGATATGAACACTGTTTTTACCCAAAACAGGGTTGCCGCCGCAACAGCCAAGCTACCCGAGGAGGTCAAAAGATTAGGGGTGACAACGGAAAAATCCCTTCCGAATATATTGATGCTGGTAACGCTGACATCAGAAGGCGACAGATATGACCAAAATTTTCTAGGAAACTATTCATTGATCAACATTAAAGATATTTTGGCCCGTATAAAAGGTATCGGTCGCGTGAACGTACTCGGTGCAAGTGATTATTCCATGCGCATATGGATTGAACCCGACCGATTGGCCCACCTGGGTATCACCGTACCCGAGATCGTGAATGCCATCCGAGAGCAAAGTGTTGTCGTGCCGGGAGGAAAATTTGGTGCGGAGCCCGCCCCTCCGGGGACGGAATTTACCTACACGGTCAGGTTGCCGGATCGTCTGCAAACTGAAAAGGAATTCGGTGAAATTGTCATTAGAACCACCGAGAGAGGATCTCAGGTAAAGATCAAAGACATCGCCCGTGTGGAGTTGGGCGTTGAGACTTACAATGCATTTACCCGGTTCAATGACAAAGCATGCGCCCTCATCGCCCTGTATCAGGCCCCCGGTTCCAATGCCGTGGAACTGGCCGCAGAGATCAGAAGGACGATGGAGAGCCTATCCAAATCTTTCCCGGAGAGCATCAGATACGACGTATCCCTGGACACCACTTTGGCTATTACGGCAGGTATTGATGAAATCATCCAAACCCTGTTCATCGCTTTGGCGTTGGTTATTCTGGTGGTTTTCATCTTTATTCAGGACTGGCGGGCGGCACTGATTCCCACCATCGCCATACCCGTTTCTCTGGTCGGTGCGTTTATTGTATTTCCATTGATCGGTTTCACCGTCAATGTCCTTTCGCTTTTGGGACTGGTCCTGGCCATCGGTATTGTTGTTGACGATGCCATTGTGGTGGTTGAAGCGGTTCAGGTCAATATTGAAAACGGTATGAATCCAAAAGAGGCAACCGTTCATGCCATGAATGAAGTCACTGCGCCGATCATTGCAACCACACTGGTTTTGGTGGCGGTGTTTATCCCGGTGGCCGTCATGGGAGGAATAACGGGAAGATTGTATCAACAGTTTGCAATTACGGTTGCCGTTTCTGTGGTTTTTTCATCAGTAAACGCATTAACCTTAAGTCCTGCCCTGTGCTCACTTTTGCTCAGAAAGCAGAAACCGTATCGTGGTCCCCTGGGCATGTTTTTTCGCCTTTTTAACAAAGCCTTTGACAGGTCCACCGATGCATATATGGGGTTTACCCGTATCGTGGCGGGCAAAACAGTTAGAGGACTGATATTTATCCTTGTCGTCACCATTGCCATGGGTTTTTTGGGGAAAAAAGTTCCAGGCGGGTTTATGCCCGAAGAAGATATGGGGTATCTTATGGTAAACATTCAATTGCCTGATGCCGCATCCCTGCAACGATCCGACGCGGTTGCCAATAAAGTCGAAAAAATCATAAAAAAATACAATGAAGTGGAATACATTACCACAGTCGCAGGATTCAGCCTGCTTTCAAACAGCATGTCATCCAATGCCGGCTTTATTTTTGTTTCCCTTAAGGATTGGGGTGAACGGGAGAAAACCGCAAGGGACATTGTTGCGCTATTAAATATGGATTTTCATTTTGCGATAAATGAAGCTCAGGTTTTTGCCTTTGGACCGCCGGCCATTCCCGGTTTGGGAAGTGGTTCGGGATTTACGATGATGATTCAGGACAAAGGGGGGAATACACCGGATTATCTGGCCAAACACACGGTAAACTTTGTTCAGGCCGCCATGAAACGACCTGAAATCGGTTCTATCTTTACAACGTTTCGAGCAACCGTTCCCCAGCGATACATGGAAATCGATAGGGATAAAGTCCTCAAAGCAGGTATTTCATTAAATGACATATATACGACGGTGGGTGCCTTTCTGGGCGGTTCCTATGTAAATGATTTCAACAGATTCGGAAGGCTTTACAGAGCCTATATTCAGGCGGAACCCGAGTACAGGCAAAATGAAGAGCAGATAAACCTCTTTTTTATAAAGAACAAAGAGAACCAAAGCGTTCCTTTAGCGGCATTTGTTGATATTAAAGAAATCGTCGGGCCGGATTATACCAATCGATTTAATCTTTACAGAGCCATAGAGCTTGCCGGGGGGCCGGCCTCCGGATATACTTCGACCCAGGCCCTTGATGCCCTTGAAGAATTGGCTGGAGAAGTTCTTCCGGGGGATATGGGCTTTGCGTGGAGCAACATGTCCTACCAGGAAAAGGAGGCTTCCGGAACGGGTTCCGTTGTTTTCGCGTTTTCATTGTTATTCGTTTTTCTTATTCTCGCCGCCCAGTATGAAAGCTGGTCTTTGCCCTTTAGTATCCTGATGGGAACGCCCTTTGCAATCTTTGGTGCATTCATCGCATTATTTGCTGCCCGGCAGTTCAGCCAAAGCTATGAACTCAATGTTTTTGCCCAGATTGCACTGGTGATGCTCATCGCCATGGCGGCCAAAAATGCCATTTTGATCGTTGAGTTTGCCAAGCTGGAGTTTGACAAAGGTCTTTCTTTGTTTGATGCGGCCATAAAAGCCGCAAAGCTGCGATTCAGACCCATATTGATGACGGCGTTTTCTTTTATTCTTGGCGTTTTTCCGCTGGTTCTCGCCTCCGGTGCCGGAGCTGAAGCGAGAGTCGTTATGGGGATGGCGTTGTTGGGGGGGATGACCCTGGCAACGGTCCTAGGCGTTTTCTTCTATCCCATGCTGTTTGTTTTCGTCGGCAAAATTGGCAAATATGAACAGAAACGAGATCTTCAACTGCAACCTGATGCAAAAGAATCATGATGGTTATTGAAATGAAAAAATTGGCTAAATTGGTTACGATGATGATTATTGTATCCCTTTCAGGTTGTGCAATGGGGCCTGATTTCAAAAAACCTGTTGTGGAAACGCCGCATAATTTTAGATTTTCCGATTCAGAATCCGAAGAAGTGGTCAACTTGAAATGGTGGGAATTGTTTGATGACCCTGTTCTGCATTCACTGGTTGTTACTGCATTGACGGACAGTAAAGACTTAATGATTGCTGCCAGTCGTATTGAAGAAGCCCGTGCGACTCTTGGATTCACCAAAGCGGATCAATATCCCCGATTGGATTTAGAAGCCGGTGCAAAGGCAGGAACTTTTTTTGGAATATCACGATCGTCAACCACAGACAAATCTGTCTACATCGCTCCGGTATTGAGCTGGGAGATTGATTTCTGGGGCAAATTCCGCAGATCCACCGAAGCCGCGATATCAGAATTGATGGCTTCTGAGTATTCTCTAAGAACCGTTCAAATCAGTTTGATCTCCGAAGTTGTCAGTACATATTTCTTGTTGTTGGATTATCATCAGAGATTGAAAATATCCAGACAGACCCTTGATTCACGGCTGGTAAGTCTTGATATTATTCAAAAGCGTTTTGACAAAGGCATAATTCCAGAAATTGACTTGAACCAGGCGCAAATTCAAAAAGAAATTGCCGCCGGGGCCATTCCTTTATTTCAGCGATTAATTGCCAATACCGAAAATGCGCTGAGTATTTTGATGGGAAAATTCCCTGGAGAAATCAAAACAGGAAATGGTCTGAACCAACAAGTTGTACCTCCCGATATACCCAGCGGATTACCTTCGGATATTCTCGAGCGCAGGCCGGATATTGCTGAAGCGATGTATTTGCTGGAAGCCCAAACAGCAAGGATTGGTGTTGCTGAAGCGCTGAGATTCCCGTCCATCACCCTGACAGGTCTTTTCGGGGTAGCCAGCGCCGAATTGACATCGATCTCCACCGATGGAGGCATCTGGTCGGTGGGGGGTAGTCTATTGGGGCCTCTCTTTGATTTTAAAAAGAGCCTCTCTCGGGTTGAAATTGAGAAAGAAAGGACCAAGCAGGCACTGTATCGATACGAAAATAGTGTTCTGTTTGCTTTTCGAGAAGTGGCGGATGCCTTGAATGAAATTCAAACCTACAAAAAGCAGATCTCTTCGGTGGAGAGAAAATTAAAGGCAGCGAAAAATGCCGCATTTCTGTCAAAAATGAGATATGATAAAGGCGTAACCAGCTATCTTGAAGTTTTGGATACTGAACGAACATTGTTTGACGTTGGATTGGAGCTTTCCGAATTGGAACAACGATTCCATAACGCCTATGTGAAACTATATAAAGCCCTTGGCGGGGGATGGCTTACAAAAGCGGAAATGGAAATGGAAGCGGAAGCCAAAAAGAAATAAGACCCATAGCTGCCAAATTTTGCACCCCTTAAAAAAACAATCCATAATTTAATGAGGAAAGGAGAATATGCTTTGTAGAAGAGGACTGCTTGTGGTCTTTATCCTTTCGTTATTCCCGGCGGCTATCGTCGATGCTCAGCCGTATTCCGACCCGTTCGGTCCCTCATTCATCCCGGCACGTTCAAACCCTATCCTGGGAGACAATCATCGCTACACCCTCGATACGTTTATTCCCGGCGGCGGTGACCGGAACCAACGGATAAGGGTGCTTATCGCTCAAACGTCCCAGCCTGACGACGAACAAATTAAAAAAAACGAGAATATGACCGCAATAAAAGAACGGCTCGAGGAGCGAATACAGGCGTTGGAGGCGGAGTGGGCGGCCATAAAGAAAGAAGAAGAAGAGATTAACAGAATCGGTCGCGGGGGGAACGTTACGGGGCAGCAAAACCAAAAAGTTCATGAAAAAAACGGATGACTTTAATCAACGGGTGATGAAATACAATGGGGAAAAGGAGACATTACGTCAAGACATTGAAGCGTATGAAGCCGCAGTGAAAGACGCGTCCATTGCCCCCCTTGATACAGATCCGGAAGATCAAGAGGCGAAAGCAGACCAAACAAAAGCATATCTCGAGAAAAAGAGAGAAGAACTGGCCGGGGAATACCGGGCTTTGAAACAAGAAAAACAACAGATCGGCAGGCAAGAGCAAAAAGACGGATATAAAGACAGTTCCCTGACAGCTAACGAACAGATTTCTCAGTGGAACAAAAAGATGAAAGAATTTGCAAAAAAGAGAAAAGTATTCAATGAGATCGTCCAAACTTTCAATGAAACAACCGGACAAAATGTCCAATCCCTGCCCGTACCGTAATCCTGTGGCCCACCCCCTCGAGTTCCCATAACATCCTCTATGCATTTTTTCGGACACTTTACCCTTGTATATTGGAAATTGAATAAAAATTAACACGGTCTGAACCGGTAACCTTCTTAAACCGCTAAGGTGTTGCAAGTGATTTAATCATGCTTATTTTGTAAAAACACAAGTTGCTTCACCGGGTGCTGCCTGTTGCTTGAAGCCCGCCCGACATCCTCCTTAAGCGCAGCAGAAAGCCGACGGGGAAGGGGGGAGGCGGGCGGAGGTGACATGGGGTGGGTCACTTTGGGTAACGGCCCGGGGAGTTATGAAACCATGAAACGCAGAGCGTTTATCCAAAAAATGTTTTTCAGCGTACAAGCGATGCTGCTGCTGCGTTTTGCCGATCCTCGGGTATTGCTGGCGGCTCTTGGGGAAATGGACGGTGAAACACTGCATTATCGGCCCTTGAACGGCCGAAGCCTGAGGGACATCGCCCTGGGAAAGGAACATCACGGCCATGATGCCTTCATCAATCCGATCGGCCTTTCCCGGAAGGGAAGATTTTTTCAGCTTCTGAAATGGAAACTGAGCCAAAACAGTTTTCGTCCCTATCTCAAAGATCAGCCCACCACACCGATTGCCATCGACTGGGAACCGGTTCGGGGGTATCAAGGGGTATCCGTCACTTTTCTGAAACATGCCAGCGTCTTGATCAAGGACGTGGACAGATATCTTCTTGTGGATCCCGTGTTTTCGGATATTTACTGGTTTATCGAGGATTTTTCACCCCTTGCATTTAATCCCCGCCAGATCCCGGTGCCGGATCATGTTCTGATCACCCACGGGCACTATGACCACCTGGACAAGCCCTCATTGGCGACCCTGGAAAAAAATACCCATGTGATCAGCCCCCTGGGGCATGACGGCGTATTCAAAGATTTAGGCATGATGAATCGGACCCGGTTGGACTGGTACGATATATACCGCGACGGCGATCGTTCCGTTACTTTTTTGCCCGGAAATCACTGGACCATGCGAAATCCGGTACGAGGTCCCAACCGGTCCCTTTGGGGCGGATACATCATCGAAACTTCCACCGGCCACACTATTTACGTCACCGGAGATTCAGGATACTTTGACGGATTCACAGAGATCGGCGGGGATTTTGACATTGATCTTGCCATTTTCAATCTTGGTGCCTATGAACCCCGGTGGTTCATGGCCTCCAGCCATATGAATCCCCGGGAAACCGTTCAAGCGTTTAAAGAACTTAATGCCCGAAAATTGATGATCGTTCACTGGGGGACCTTTCGTCTGGGGGACGAGCCGGTGCATTTCCCGCCTTTGGATATTAAAAAGGAATTAAATAAAGAAGGTTTGTTGGACCGTCTGGTGGACATCCGGCATGGGGAGACTTTTTTTGTAAACTGATTGCAATTATTACGAGGATGATTTTATGGGATCGAGAGAAATCAATGAAATCATTGTTACAGACATAAAGATGTCGTTTTCGTCAATGGTCGTTTTTATGGTGAAATGGGCCATAGCCACTATTCCGGCACTGATTATCTTAACGGTGGTCGGATCCATACTGTTGGGAATTTTAAGGATGATCTTTGGCGGGTTCCACCCGGGGATGGGGATGCGGTTTTAAACGCCGTTTTAGAACCGTCCAGGGTCTCGCTTTATATTTCATTAAAACCACGCCAGCCATGCAATTTAATCATATTGCCGAAAAATATGATGGATTTATAGATTTTCAACGTTATCTTTATAATTGACTTTGATGCTACTATGTAGTATATGTGTGCACTATAATTATACAGTGTATTGTACGCCGACATGACAACATTGATGAACTCGTAAAAAGTCTGATTTCGCTCCCTCCGCATTAAAGATATCAAGATTTAATAAAATTTATTGAAAAGCCATGAAAACGATAAAATTTCAAGTTAGTAACAGAGGAGAAAATATATGGCCGTAATCACCATTACGAGAGAAATGGCTACAGGCGGCAGGAAACTGGGACGGCTACTTGCAAGGAGACTCGACTATCAATATGTTGACAAATCTCTCTTTCAAAAAATTGCCGAAGATCTGAATGTCTCGGAAAGAACATTGGAATCTTTTGAAAGGAGTAGAGAATATCATATATCCAACACTTTCGCCAAGGCTTTCAGCTCATCTTATATTGAACGAATTGTGGGATACGATAAAAGCGTAGTAGAAGAGGAAGAATATCAGAAAAGCTTGGGAAAACTTATCTTGGAAATAGCCCGTGAAAACAATGTTGTGATTATTGGACGAGCGGCATACTTTTTTTTAAAAGATATGAAAAATTGCTATCATATTCGTTTGGTTGCACCAAAAAATTGGCGACAAAAATATGCTTCGGAAAACTATAAAATACGCCCGGATCGCGCCCAGAAGTTTATTAAAAAAAGAGATAGAAATCTTCGTTGGTTCCATCGATCAATTTGCGGAGCGGGATTTGATGACTCGCATTTGTTTCACTTGACGTTGAACATGAGCCGAATCTCTTCTGAAAAAAGGGTTGAGCTTATCATGTCTGTATCAAATCTTTCCAGTTAGCCATTTATCAACTTATAAGTGAGCTCCTCAGCTTTATCAATACCCAGCATGCTTATGTTCAAAATAAGATCATAAAGCTTTGGATCATCGTAGTCCTGTCTGCCGAAGTAGCTATAAAGATTAGTCCGTCTTTTATCCATCCTTTTTAAAATCTGAAGAGTTCTTGGCCTTGAAACGCGGTAACCATCCTCAATGAATTTAATCCGATCCTCTTTTTTAGCGATAAGGAGTAAGTGGTAGGTATCATCAAAATCATGTAAAATATATTGCCCCCCTCTACCAACGATAACGGCATTTCCATCCGTGGCAATCTTGGGTATGATTAAGTTTAGTAATTCAATATACTTAAATCCATCAATATGTCTCTCTTTATCGCTTAAAGGGAGTTCCATTAAGCTCGTTCCAAAAGGATTCAGCCTGGAGATAAATCTTTTCAATTTGTCGCCCGGTTCCGCTTCAAAGATTTTTCTCCCATCGGAAGAAAGATATACCTCCACTACAGCCCTTTCGATGATGTCTTCATCAGCATAATAATACCCCAAGGTATCGGCAAGTCGTCTGCCAAGTGTTTTTCCTTCAGCCCCAAATTGGCGGGATATTGTGATAACAGCCATGGCTATTCCCTTTCAAAGATCTTTAACCTAAATTGAGCGCCAATTCTGCGAAGTTATTTTTTGGCGAACCCTTAACGTCGAATGAGGAAATTTTCGTAATCTGCTCTCTTATATATCACATATAGTAATAAATGTCAGAACTTTTTGTTTCAAATCCTCGATCCAAGGCCTGTGCTTTCTGCTGATATGTTTGAAAGTGTCAATATCAGATCCAACCGTTCACCAATGATAAGGCGGGTCCTATCAGCCGGGGTTTAACAAAACTAACTGTCTATAATTGAGAAACTCCTTCCATTGTGGTTTTTATCATCTTTTGAGATGGTAAAGTTGATGTTATGGAGATGATCTAGAAGCGTTGTAGGAGAATGCTGAAACTCTAAGATCCCATTTTGATGACTCTTTTGTTCATTACCGGGAATGCCGAGAAGATTCAGATGTTTCCAGCGAATAAGATAATATTCAATCATAGCCGGCAATTCGGTGAATACGGTGACCCCTGGAGCTGGATTTTTGTAACTCGAATCTTTCAGGTTTTTTGAAGAAAGCGTCTGACTCTTATAAAAATTCTCAATGAACATCAATTCAGCCGGGATTCTAGCCTCTATGCCGGTTCTGGTCATTATTTTTACAATCCATCTGATCCATGCTTTTCCCATACGGGCCAGAACATAGGGAACAAATATCTTTTTAGGTGTTTTCATTCGAAGTTGCGATTTGATGCTGAAGATGAGTTTTGCCAATTCCACGGGTTCGGGGTCGACAAAATGATAGGTCTGGCCGGAAAACTCTTCACGCCTGTCAATAATATAATGGATAAAGGGGGGCAATTTCTTATTATTAGTATAGGAATGCACGACTCCTGTTTTGGTCGGCATCAGGGGTAGAGACTGATTGGCGATAGAAAAAAGCAGACGATGAACACCCTGGATTTTATGGTCATGCTTGCCGTAAACCAGTCCCAACCGGATTATGGTGTAATCTAGCCCCTGTGTCGCCCCCAGATGTTTGAGGGTAAGTTCTGTCATCAATTTGGACTTGGGATAATTGGCAAGATCGCTTGTCAAAGGCAAATGCTCCTCCTCGGTGAGGTTCTCGCCGGGGGGCAGAGTGGCAGCAGTACTGATATGGATATAGGGAACATCCAGTTTAAGCGCTTCTTTGGCCAGATTGATGCTGCCCAAATAATTGATTTCAAATGCCATTTCCGGACTACTGTCGATAGGAGCAAGGGCAGCATTGATGATGAAAGTCGGATGGTAATCCCGGCAATATTGTTTAATATCGTCGAGTACTCGCAGACTCAGTTTTTTGCTACTGGGGGCAAGAACCTCTGTATCGTGGGATGTCTTCTTGTAGAAATGAGTCAGTGCACCGCCGATCAAACCTGAACCGCCGATTAGAACGCCAAGGCGCTTTGAAGTGATGGTACTTTTTCCTGATGGATTCATTTTTTTCTTCCTGACGTAATGAGAATGCTTTTGTGGAGTACAAATAGGTAAGAAAGAGATCAGATGTATGAAGATATTGACCTGACCCCCAAAGATTGATCCAGTTTTTCAGTTAGAATTATGTTAAGAACTGCTATCAAACAAAGGAAGTCAGTATGAGACGAAAGCGATTTGCCCTGAAAAAATAATACCCATGCTTCGAGAGGGCGAGGTTAGTTTATCCCAAGGATTGACGGTTGGGCAAGTGTGCCGTCGGTTGGGAATTTCTGAGCGAACCTCCCATTCGCTGGGTTGAGCCTTTTGGAACAGAAGGATATAAAGAAAAAATGCACATTCAATGGAGAGACAACAGATAAGACCTGAGATTTGCTCTCTTGCCCCCCAGTCCGATCTTCCTTCGTATATTTTTTTTGTGGGTGTCAACAGTTCTTGGGGAAATATTCATAATTTTTGCTATTTTTTTGCTGGTGTTGCCATGCTTTGTCATATTCGCTATCTGTATTTCTGTGGGGGTCAGGCTTAAATATTCCAGGGACAATCTTCGGGTAAACGGGGAGATGACTTCGTTTAGATTCGATTCGATAATATTCAAAAATGTTTTTTGTTGACCGTCCAATTGAGTTTCTCTAAATTTATCGACAAATGGCATAACCAGTTCTTTGACGTTGGTTAGCACATTATCTTCTAATTCTGTTTTATCATCTTCTCTTTTCTTTAATAAAACTTTCATTGCAATATTCATTTCTTCAAGACTTTTGGTCTTAATTTCCAGATCTCCGGTTCTTTCCTTCACCCGAAGTTCAAGTTCATTATGCGCTTCCTGCAGCGCTTTCTCGGCTCTAACGCGTTCGGTGATATCCCTGAAGATGACAATGGCGGCAGGCTGTCCGTGCCATATGGACCTGGCGTTCGTGATCTCCACGGGTACTTCATTTCCACCTTTACGGAGAATCGTGGTTTCAAACTGTCTTTGAAACGGCTTTCCCGCTAGTATATGTCGATACGTTTCTTTGATTTTCTCAAGGTCATCCGGCTGTGCTATATCCTGGATGGTGGTTTTAAGCAGTTCAGATATGCCATAACCCGTTATCTCAGCGGCACGCCGGTTTGCAAAGACATACTCGTTTTCTCCCACGGCGATCAATATGCCGTCATTGGCATTCTCAGCCAATGTTCTAAAATTTTCTTCCCGCTCCTTGATCGCTTTTTCCGTCTCCTTTTTGTAAAGGGCAACTTCGACGCAGGCCTTGAGTTCACGGTCTTGATACGGCTTGACAATGTAGCCGTAAGGCTCGGCCTGTTTGGCGCTGTCTATGATTTTATCTTCTGAAAAGGCTGTTAGAAAGATTACCGGGATGTCCAGTTCTGTTTTAACCGATTTTGCCACAGCGATACCATCCATTTTTCCCGGGATCATAATATCCATAAGGATCAGATCGGGGCGGAGGCGCCGGGCTTGTTCCATAGCCTCTTCACCGGAATAAGATGTGGCCACGACATGGTATCCCATAGCCGTCAGTCGTTCTTGGAGCCGTATGGCGATAACAGCTTCGTCTTCAACGATCATTATTTTATTCATGTTTTTTCCCCGTCATTCGATCGCTTGAACTGTATGGAAATCTCAGTTCCGCTATCATTTTTGACCTGCATCTTACCCCTCAGTTGACCGGAAACCAAATGCCTGGTCATTTTTAAACCAAGACCGGTCTGGCTGTAGATATCCATCCCCTCAGGGATTCCATCACCATCATCTGCGACTTTAATGAGAACCGTGGTATGGTCCGGGGTGGATATGGAGACCCGGACCGTTCCCTGTTTTTTTTCTTTGAAAGCATGTTTGAAGGCATTGGAAATGAGTTCATTCAACGCCAGAGCACAGGGAATCGCCTGGCTTACAGAAAGATACACTTTGGAAGGCGTTATGATCAAGTCAATTTTTTTTCCACTTCCATAGACATACAGAAGATGGTGTGACAGTTCTTTTATGTGTTCTACCATGTCAATCCGATCAAATCTGTCATTTTGATAAAGCTGGGAATGGATCAAAGACATGGAATGAATCCTGGCCCGTGCATTAATTAAAAGATTTTGTGTCTCTTGGCTGTCCGTACGCATGCTGCTCATATCCAGAAGGCTGGATACAATTTCGAAATTATTTTTTACGCGATGGTGTATTTCCCGCAAAAGTATTTCTTTTTCTTTGAGGGATGCTTTTATTTGTTCTTCCGCGTGCTTTCGTTCCGTTATGTCCCTTACTGCAGCAATAAGAACCTCTTTTCCCTGGTACTCGAAAATACTGACAGAAATTTCTGTGGGAAAAACGGTTCCGTCCTTTTTTTTATGATATCTTATGGGAATATATTTCTCATGGGCTTTTGTGGCTTTTTGGGTCTTATCGGGTTCTGCCGAAAAATCTGTGTTTTTCATACACAGTATCTCTTCCTTGCTGAATCCATAAAGCTTGATGAACGCTTTATTGACATCCAACATATTTCCGGTCTTTATATCCATTAAAGCCAGTGCATCCGATTCCATGTCGAATAATGTGCGATATTTTTCTTCACTCTCCCGCAGCGCTGCTTGGGCTTGCTTTCGCTCCTCGACTTCTGCCTTGAGTTTGGTGTAAGAATCATTAAGCCTGTCGGCCAATTTATTAAAACTTTCTTCCAGAATAGCAATCTCATCCCGGCCTTTTATCTCGATGGCTCCGATCTTTACATCGTCGCCTTGCTTTTCGGTGTGTAAAAAATGATCGGTTATTTTACTTAAACGATCCGTGATTACGAATTTAAAAATAAATATCAGGGATCCGCAGAGCATTAAAATTAAAATCCCCAAAAATCCAATATTTCTAAATTTTTCCTGCCATAATCTTTTGTTGACTGTATCGCTGGGAATGGCGATGGTATCCAGACCGACCACTTCTCCGAGAGGAAGATAAAACGATGCGTTGGGACCATACTTTTTTATCAATTCATATGGTGCATCTGCGGGATTACCATGGCAGCGAAGACAGGATTTTTCCATTCGCATTGCGCTGAACTGTGCAAGGTATCGCCTGCCGCTTATGTCAATTTCTCCGGTCCAAACCTTATCCAGATGATTATCGTTGAAATACTTGATCATATTAAGTTCCTCGGGACCTGCCTGGTTCAGGGGATTTCTCGGGTTGCCGGAGGAAAATTTGATGATGTAATCCGGAAAGTTTTCGCGAACTTTTTCAAATATGTTCCGGGAAACAAAGCTGGTGGACATGGTTTCAGGAATGAACACTTCTTCAGAGATCAGGTTGAACATCAGGGGACGAACTTTTTCAGCCACATATTCACGGATGGCAAGATTAAAATGCAGCGCCAGGCTCAGTTGCTGTTTTGCTAAATCCTCAATGTTCGATGTGGTCAAGCTATAGGTGCTTTGGAGCAATATGGATGAGAATATTATGACAATTATTCCAATAAAGAGTATCAATTTTGATTTTATACTTTTCATGTTTCACCTTAAGCTTAAAATTACTAATGGGGTTAACATCCACTCGACATTTCCAGGCTTGGCAAAAATGATGACTCAACAGCTTCCGGCAAAAAATAATTATGCCTGAGGCTCCTATCCGGGTTATTTCAAAGGAATAAACGGTTGCCTCAATGATTAATAAAGATTTGGATGTCGTCTGAAGGTCCAACAGTGCCGCCTTTAAGAACCTTTACAAAGATCCCTTCTCGGGGCATTACACAATCTCCCACCTGTTTGTATATGGCACAGCGGTTATGGCATTCCTTGCCGATCTGGGTGACTTCCACCAGTGCGTCTTCACCCAGCTTCAAGCGGGTGCCCACAGGCAGTTCCCAAAGCTTGATGCCTTTGGTGGTAATATTTTCTGCAAAATCGCCTGGATTGACGTCAATACCCTTTGCCCGGATCTTGGAAATACTTTCAATGGCCAGAAGGCTGACTTGACGATGCCAATCACCGGCATGGGCGTCGTCTTCAAGGCCGTAGTTTTCGATAAGGCTGCCCAGAAGAACATTTGTTTTTTTAACGCTTTTTTTGGAGCTTAAGGAAACAGCAACGATTCGACCATCGCCGGTTTGTTTAACGTCTGTCATTTTATTTTCTCCACCTTTTTGACTGAATCTCCCATTAGATCCCCTTTCCGAACGCGCAACGCGGGTAGGTGCATTCCGGGCAATCTCGGCAAAGTCCGCCATGGCCCAGAAAGGCCAGTTCTTTTCTGCCGATTTTCTCTCCAGCCAGAATTCGGGGTAGGACCAGATCGAGCACGGTTGTCGGGTGATAAAGGCCACAGGCCGGTACGCCGATCAGCGGAACTTTACCAATATAAGCCACCAGAAACATGGCGCCGGGAAGCGCTGCGGCGCCATAATGGATTTCATCGGCGCCTGACAGGTGAATTCCTTTCCGGGTGACGTCGTCGGGGTCCACGCTCATACCGCCGCTCAAAAGAATCAGATCGCAGCCTTGCTCGATGTGCGCGCAGATTGCCTCACGAATGATTTCAGAATCGTCCGGTGCAAAGCTGATGCGGCCTACCTCACAGCCCAGACCGGTGAGTTTTTGGGTTAGAATGGGTGCAAAACGGTCTTGGATGAGACCGTGATACACTTCATTTCCGGTGATGATGATGCCGGCTTTTCCCTTCCCTATGGGACGTACGGAAACCACACCGCCGTTTTGCCCGGCAATGGCGGCGGCCCGTTCGACGGGCATTCGTTTCATGACCAGGGGAATGGCCCGGGTGGCGGCCACCAGTTCACCCGTTTTCACCAGGGTATGGCTATGCAAAGTGGCGCACATCACCTCTTGGATCATATTAAATGCTGCCAGGGCCGAAACGTTGATAACAAGTAATCCGTCTCTATCCGCCTTTAAACCGATTTTTCCTTCACGGGGTTCATTTCTCCAAACCACACCTCTACCTGCCAGGGCTTCGGCCATGATGGCGGCGGCTTCGTTTTCGTGAATTTCGTCCGCTTCTAAATCAATAAGATAAAGATGATTTTTCCCGAGTTTTTGTAAGCGGCACAAATCTTCGTTGCACACCGTGTGTCCTTTATGAAATGCAGGACCTTTGAATTCCCCGGGACGGATTTCGGTGATGTCATGGGCCAGTTTCGTCCCCACCGCATCTTTTAATTTTATGGTTTTAATCACTTTTTGTCTCCTTCCTGAATTGAGCGTTTCAAATTACGCCAGGGTATTATAAATATAATATCTTTAGGAGGTTAATTGTTTTTAAGCATTAAACGCCATCATCGGCTCGGCAGATATGAATCCAAACAAGATTGCCACACCTTCCCGCCGGACTTATTTCGGCAGGCGGGAAGGCACAAAAACTTTATTCAATAGTGATTTCCTTTGCTTCCGAGAAATAGGCCCCCTGGGCACACGGTTTGCAAAGATTATGACCATTTTGAACCACTTCCCGGTTGTCCCGAACCACCTGGCCGCATCGGCTGCAAGAGACCTTTTTGCGGGTGGGACCCGGCAAGTCGTATTCGCTCATATCCACCCGAACCTTTTGGACCCGAAACAGGACGCTGTCAGGCATCCGTTTATATGCTTCAAGCTGCTGGGAGTATTTTTCCGGTATTTCAGGGGCATAAACAGGCGCCAAATCTCTGGCTTCCTCTGTGGAAATCACCCGAAATGCCGTGTCGGTTTCCAAATTCACAAAAGAAGCGGCCATGATCCCATAGTCCATAAATTTCAATGATCGGCGTCCCAACTTGACACCCGTGACGTAGGCCACCGCATCACCGGCACAGCGATCCATCTCTACGTATACAATGAGTTTTTTGATCTGGTCGATACCTGTCGGTTCATCCAAACCGATGAGCCGGCACCCCAGCATGGCCATGCGTACCCCCACCACCTGTCCCGGACATAAATGCCCGTGGGCGGCGGCTGAATTTTTCAGCAATGTGTCAAAATCCTGCATGCTTATACTCGTTTAGGGTGTTATGTTAATATTAACATAACATATTGCAAAAAAAATTGAAATCAACACTCTAAAACCGGGGGGATGCTGGGTTTTTTATTTCCCTTCATGTTCAAGGACTTCGTCAACCCAGTTCAGGGCGGCGATCATGTTCGGAAAACCAGTGGTCGTCAGGGATAATAAGACCCCATGTCTAATTTCTTCCAAAGTGGCGCCGGATGCCAGCGCTTTTCGAACAGAAGACATCACCGCGCCTCTGGAATTGGCGCCGATGGCGATGCCGAGCTTGACAAGGTCTTGGTATTTATGTTCCAGAGGGCCGGCCTCCCGGCAGATTTTGCCCAATTTCTGATAATCTTTCATGATCTCTGAAAATTTATCTGAAAAGTCTTCATATGTCTTTGGTAAATACATGTCGCCTCCTTTAAATCAATTTATTTAAAAAGCTTAAAAAATTATATAATATCTCAATTGATCGTGAACCAATGGTGTTAATGAAGCCGAATATAACGACTGTAATAGATCCCGTTAATCAGTATATAGAGCCCAAAGCCCAAAGCGGTGTACCCGAAAACAAAATAAAGCCTCCGGTACCAACGAGCCGGGGGAGGTGCCATGGCCAGTTCTATTTTTCCTTCCTTTTTTAGGCGCTCTACCCAGGCTGGTTTTTCCTTTAAAGCCTCGTCCAGGTGGACACTGCCTGAGAACATGGCTTCATGCATGGGAAAACAAGAGGGTCTCAGATGCCCGATAAAAAAATGCACAATAAAGATGTAAGAAGCCGCCAAAATCGCCTCGGCCCGATGCAAAAGGGCGGCAATATTCAACACCCATCCAGGCAATACAAGGGTTGTCAGCAAGGGGAATTTCATCATTATTCCTGTAATCGCCAAAAGCGGCAGACCCCAATAGACCGCCCAGTAATCAAACTTTTCCCAGTAAGCCCAACGGTCCAGTTTAGGTAGCGAACCTTTACCAATGGTCCACAGAATTTTTTTTAAAAGATGTTGTGCATCTTGAAGGTTGGGCACCAGGGAGTCCGGGCTAAGGATGCTTTTTACAGGATTTTTCCAATTAATCTTTGACAGCATGTAAATGCTGTGCACCAGAAAACCGGCCATCAACAAAACACCCACCCAGAAATGGATCACAATGGCGGTTTCATACCCTCCGAAAAGGCGGCTTAACGACCTGCCGAAGTCCGTGGCAATAAACAGGCGACTGAAGCCGGTACCCGTCTGGATCAGAAAGGTGATCACCAAAAAGAAGTGCGACAGGCGCTGGATTCGATTAAATCGTTTAAGAAGCATCCGGGGTCTCATTTTTCGGGGTTTTCTTTTTTTTAAAGAATCTGCGTATGCCCGCTCTGAATCGCTGAAGCAGCGGCAGCACCCATTGGTCGGTCAAATTTTTAAAGCCTTTGGTTTCCGTTAACTCGCGCACACCCACCATAAAGCTATGTGGGACAAAAAAAGCCAAAGTGCCAAGGAACAGCAAAAGCATGCCCCAAGAGGTATAGAATAAGATCGGAAAACTCTCGCGGGTTGACAGCGCTGTTCCCGGAGGCTCGTGCACATAAAAGCCTGCAAAAGCGGCATTCGCACCTTCGTGGCACTTGGCGCAAACATACGCGTGCCGGCGAATGGGATTCATCGCCGAGTAATAGTGGTTAATGGCCGCAATGGGCTCTGGGCCGTGACACTGACGGCAGCCGATTCCGGCCCGGTCTGAATGAATGTTGCGGGCCTGTTTCTGATGGCATTCGATGCATGTGTGCGCCTCATAAAACTTAATCCCTGCATGGGCATCTGCCAAGCGAGCGCGTATTCGCACTTCAGGCCCGATTATGCCAAAGGGAAAAGGGCTCCGCATAGCAGAGGGCGACTTTACCCGATCGCGCTGCCGGCGTCGGGGTTTGACTTCGTATCCTTCATAGTATCCGGATTTCACCCGTTCGCGATAGCGAGCGATGTTCGAGGTTACCTCTTCTTGAGTTTGACCCGTGTCGGGTAGAGCTATTACGAGAACGGCAAGCCCAATCAAAAGTCCGATTCCAAATAAGAAATAAACGGTTCGAGCCTTTTTAGTAAAGGCTTTCTTCATGTCTTATTCCTCATTTTCCCGACTGACCCGGCCTCAGGTGCACGGCAAAAGGTTTGGGCATATCGTTCTTTATGGCTGCTCCTAAAAAGCCGGCCAAAGCCTCAACAGACGTCTTTTTGTGATGATGGCAACTGCTGCAGGCATTGGGTTGTTTTTCGTATCCTCCGGCTTTCAGGGTTTCCAGGGGACTCAAAAATCTGAAGGTATGGCTGAGTACGGCTCTGGTTTCTATACTCCCATTGATTCTGGGCATGTGACAGCCGATACAGTTGGCAAATGCGTGGATGGAATGGGCGTATCTGTTTTTAATCATGGTATGGCACGACAGACATTGCTGAGACCCGGATTCTTTGGTCTGAAATTGAGTCGGCGGTACCCCCAGCTGATGGACGTAATGGCACGACGTACAGGAAACGCCCTGTTGAGCATGGATGGATTGCTGCCAGTTCTGGTATTGCTGGTGATGACGGTCGGGGACCTCATCGCCGTAAACGCTCTTAACGGTTCTGTCCGCGAAGCTAATAGGGGTAAAGTACGGCCCTAATGCCTGTCCGGCCTTATGACCTACCGGCCAGTAGGCGTCTTTTACTTTGGTCGACTTGCCGGCTGAATGGCAACTTCCGCAGATCTGGGTTCTGATACCGGCAGAGAGTTTTGACGGGTTGACAATGGTCAATCGTTTATCAAAGACAGCCTTTTTCGGTAGGGCCACGTGATGAGAGCCTGGACCGTGGCAAGCCTCACACCCTACGGCCGCTTCAGTAAAAGTGTTTTTTTCAAGATCAAGTCCCGTGACGTGACACCCGCCGCATCGCTTGTTCCAAGAGTGCTTATCCCAGTCGTTTTCGTGGTAAGCAGACCAGGTATTGTCCCAGGCATTATACTGTATGGGTGCAATATAAAGCTTTCCTTGCCTTTCTACCAGAAATCGCTGATTCCACTGAATGCCGATGGTATATTTTATCTCTTCAACCTTGGGGATATAGATCTTGTCCACCGGAACCCTCAGATTTTTTTCAACTTTCTTTAGAGATGTCCGAATGACCTCTGGATTAATGGCCGTAATCAGAGCATCCTGGTTTTGGGTCACGTCCTGAAGGGTTCGGCTGTGCAGTGTCATCTTCCAGGAATCGTAGTGCTCCAGGTGGCAGACCTTACACTGCTCAGAACCGACGTAGATCATCGGGCCGGTTACGATTTCCTCGACCTTGGCATTGTCAGAGCCGCAAGAAGCAGCCAGCCCGGCGATCAACAGCACGGTTAAAGCTAATGTGATCCATCTGCTCGTTTTCATCTTCCCTGCCATTTGTTTCAAAAAGTTAATCTGATGTATTTATTGACCTTGAGCAGTGTGGTTGCCTCCTTCTTTTAAGGGCAAAAACTTTGTCCCCAGTGTGTAAATCAGAAAAAAAGCCCCCAGAATCCCGCCGATCAAAAGCATCTCCATAACAGTCGGCCAATATGACAAAAGGGGTTGCTGTTTTTTGATGAGGGGATATGCCTGGCTGGCAACGACAAAGTCGTATCGCTTCACAAAGTAGCCCGCCAAAACCATGATTGAGGCACCCAGTACGCCGGCAATTTTCCGCTTCCGGGCGGCATAAAGCAGAATCAATATGGGTAAAACAAAGCCGATAGTGATTTCAAACAACCAGAAAGACAGGCTGAAAGGCCCGTTCAAAAACAGCAGGATTGTTTTGGCTTTGGCCGGCTCAAACAGCCCGTGTCCCATCTTATAAGCGGTAAACAGCAGTCCGACGCTCAAAAGCAGCGCCAATATTTCGGCCATTTCATAGAAAAGATCTTTTAACTTTGCCGGAATCACTTCACCTGTGACTTTGTAGGTAATTACCCCCGCAGTTATGAGCCAGGCAATGCCGCAGAAAGTGGCGCCTAAAAAAAAATCAATCGGATAAAGGGCGCCATACCAGAATGGCCGCGTTTCGATGTGGGCGAATAAAGAGCCTTCCACGCTGTAAGCCAGAAGTCCGAAAATAAGGGTCAGAGCGCTGATGATGCGCGTCCATCTCAAATCAGCGCCCTCGGAATCCAACGACAGGCCCATGTTTTCCAGAGGAAGCAACCGGTAGATCCAGGCTTCTATCCTTTCCAGGGGCAAAACCCGGCCGAGATGGGCTTTAAACCCCTCCAGGGCCATCAGCCGGTAGACCCTGGCCTTCAATCCCTCGGATTGGGCGGCGATTTTAGACAGTTCCGCCCTGGCCAGGAGCCAGTACCACACCGCTGCCAAAGCGATGTATGGCGGATAAAAGACACCCATCCACCACATGGCTGAGCGCAGGTTGGGCGTCAGGACGTTATAAATCGCCCCCCTTTCGGGATGCCCCAGGTGAAGACCAATGGAAGACAATCCAAATATAATGGCTATCAGGGCCATAAATACGGCCCTTTTACCAATCAGCTTAAAACGTTTCAGCCCGAATACATAGCCCAACGACGAAACAATGCACAGCCCGATACTGGAGCCGACCAGAAACACGTAATTGGAGACCATCATCTCCCATGGGATATTGGTGTAAAACTCCAATATCTCCATGCTGTCAATCAAAGACATCAGCAAGGCATAGCCGCCGAGAAAAACCAGGGAAATCAGGAAGCTTACCCATACGTAGAAGCCGGGTGATCTCTCTATCTCGGTTAATACCGAGTCAAGTTTCTTTTTTATCCGACTGATCATGATCACCTTTGGTTCCTTCCCGCGTCAATGCGGCGTAAAGGTGCATCAATCCTGCCAGGACCGATGCCCCCATAACCCCTGAAGCGGAGATTCTGATCTTGTCCAGGTTTTTGTTGACGATTTTTTTGGGTGCTACAACCATATTCAAATCCTGGGGCCTGGTGGGCAGGATCGTCAGCATATCCGTTCCACCGGCCTCGGTAAGTCCCATAATGTAACTTGACCCGCCCCTTTGCTGGATCCGCCGCTTGGCCTCTTTTATTATTTCATGCTTATAGTCAAAGCTTAGCGCTCCTACCGGACAGGCGGCCACGCAGGCCGGTTTCATATAGTTGAGAAGCGGTGTTCTGTTGAAGCACATGTGACATTTCCGGGTGACGCGTTTTTCAAAATCAAATCGAGGCACCTTGTACGGGCAGGCTTGAAAGCAGTAACGGCAACCGATGCACCGTTTTTCATTAATGACTACCGGCCCATTGGACAGCTTGATAATGGCTTTGACCGGACAAACCCCGGCACAGGCCGGCTGAATACAGTGCTGACAAGCCCAGTGTTCATAGGTCTTCCTATTGCGATTTTTGGAGTCGATGAGCAAATTGACCACCACCCAATTGTTGGCGGTGAGATCCGTCTCACGGTCGGTGATCATTTCATTTCGCTCAACTTCTAAATTGTTCCAGCGTTTGCACGCCGACATACACCGTTTGCAGCCGATGCATCTTCTCGTATCCACCAGCTTGCCGTAGCGTTGTGTCTCGGTTTTAGCAAGGCCGACAGGCCCCAGTGCAGCAAAAGCCGGGACGCAGGCCAAAAACTTTAGAAATCGCCGCCTGCCTATTTTTGTCGTTCCACGATTCATCATTCCTGTATTTATTTTTTACGAATCATTATCAAAAGCCTAGTGACGTTGATGAACGATAAAAGGCTTGGGCATGTCATTCTTTTTGGCTGCTTCCAAAAAACCGACCAATGTCTCGACAGGCGTATCTTTGTGATGATGGCAGGCGTTGCATGCATTGGGTTGCTTATCCAAACCGCCGGCTTTAAAAGTAGCTTGAGGAAACATAAACCTGAAGGTGTGGCTGTGCGCATCTCCAGCCTCACCGATCTTTGCGACTCTGGGCATATGGCATCGGACACAACTTCCAAAAGTGTGAATGCGATGGACCGATCGATACTGAACGGTTGAGTGACAGCTTTTGCACAACCGGTCCTCAAACAACCGGGTCTTGGAGCGGATAATCACCAGAGGGTTTGGCACCTCTCCAACGGCTTGCAGCGCACTACTACTTCTGTGTACGTCGTGGCAGGTGATGCAGGTCACACCTACTTTAGCATGTTCGCTTTTTTTCCAATCGAGATACTGCTGGTTGCTGTGACGAGATTCCCCGCTCGGCCAAAAACGATCGGGATCACTGTGGACAGTGGCCTCGTCGAAAAACAGCCTTATGTTGGCTTCTCCCTTATAGATCTGATATTCGACCGGATAAGCATACTTGCCGCTCTTGTCATGGCCTCCGGTGTGACATGAGCCGCATATCTGAGCGGCCAGGGCCGGGGCGAGGCGGGATGCTTGAATGATCGTAGGAATCTCAAAACCGGGAATAGCCTCCACGTGGTTGCTGCCGGGTCCATGGAAAGCCTCACAGGCGACCCCCGTCTCAACAAAGGTCTTCTTATCAGGATATACGCCGGTGGCGTGGCATCCGGCGCATTCTTTAAACCACAATCTTTTATCCGGTTTATCAGGTAAGTAAGCCTTCCACTCCCCGGTGAAGACATTGTACTGAGCGGGAAGGACAATCAGATCATCCCCTTCTTTTTTCAAATACTGCTGCTTCCATTGACTGCCCAGCACGTAAGCGATGCCTTCCTTGGTAAATGTTCTGACATCGCTGGGACTTTGAAAATCGCCGATATTTGCCAGCGGCTCAAGCTTGACATCCCGTATCATCCTGGAATGCAGAGAGGTCCTCCACTCCAAAAAGGTTCTTTCATGGCACTTTTTGCAGGTTTCGGAGCCGACGAAAGTGGCACCGGTTCTGTCTTTGAATTTTCCCTCAAGCCTTGTCGTCTTAAAGCTCAATTCCGTTTCTTTAAGTGCAATTGTCGTTGCAATAACAACCCCCAATGCAACAACAAAAAAAGCGCTGATGATGATCGGTATCAATGGGACTTTTTTCATTCTCAAATCCTTAGACGTTAAGTGTTGACACCGTTTGTTCAGGTTGCCCGGCGACTTTGGATATTAAGACAATCCATAACATGAACAATAAATATTCTTAAAAAAACGCAATGCAATGATAATAAATAATATTCTCACTTGGGTGTTGCTTTTGCATACGTATGTCTGGTTTATTTTCATTTTAACTGAATTCTTTGTTCTCAAATTCGATAAAACTTCGGGTCAATTCCGCCACCGCATGGTAAAAGGGTAATTCGGCCTGCTTGATGACCTTTTGACAGAAATCGGGAATCCATTGAATCAGGTGTTCTTTCAGAAACTTCTTTTGCATCGCCACGCAGCTCCGAGCAATCGCTTCATCACTTTCAGCCCAGGCCTTTGCTTCCCGCCTGGCGAGTACCGCCATGAACTCAAATTCCACGCTGACATGGTCGGGCATGCCTTTGTAATCTGGTTCGTATTCCAGGCCGATGGTCTCGATAAACTTTTTAACTTCAACTGTGGCCGCACCCCAGAGTGTTCCCCAATCTCCGTCTTCTCTTTGGTGATGGACCGACTCATGAGGTGAGATGTGTTTGCCCGGCCCCAAAAAGAGCCGAGCATATTCCACCGCCAGATCCTCGATCAGCTTTTCTTCAGAACTTTGCAAAAAAGCTTCGATCCCTTCAACTCCCAGGTCGGTAAAGACCCCCAGAAACCGGGGGTCTTTCACATGTTTAAGGCGATCTGAAGTCATTTCCTGCCGATACACCAACGCCAGCATGCCGTAAATATTGCTTCGGTGTTTGGCAGCGGTTCTATTTTCATCCGTTTCCGTTTGATTCAATTTGACCTCCGGATTAGACGTTGTTTTATTGTTACGGTGGTTATGGAAATTAACCAAATTATTTATGCCTTGGTCACCTTGACTACACTATCCAGCATTGCCCACTGACCACTAATTGGGTCCGGTTTGTTGGCAATGATCCAGTTCGGATGGACACCATAGGTATTCCAGGTCTTGAGCTTGAGATCCGGGTCGTTGTCCCCGGCAAAAGGAGACTTTTTACCCGAAGCATAGCGGCCGTATTGCCAGTGCCCCAGGTGATGAGAAATGGAGATGACTCCCGGCACAACACCTTCGGTCACTTTAGCCGTAGTGATAATCTCGTTGATCTCAGACTTGACCTTGATCTTGTCTCCGGTTTTTATTCCCAAACGTTTGGCTGTTTCAGAATTGATCAATCCCGGGTTGTCATGACAGATTTCGGTGAGCCATTTACAGTTGGCAGAACGGGAATGGATGTGAACCGAAACTTTGTAAGAGGTCAGAATCAGATCGTTCGGTCCCATCTTTTCATAGGCCGGTACTGGCGTGAAACTGGGTAGCGCCGGAAGGTTTTTCATCTCCATGAGCTCGGAGTAAACCTCAAAATACCCGGACTTGTTGACCTTGTCCGGCTTGAACCCCGAATAGACTTTGCCGCCGATTTCCTGGCCTATATAGCCTTTGTAAGCGTTCTTGGTTTTGACGTACCCTTTTTCTCTGGCTTCGGCCTCGCTCTTGACTTTGGACTTGTGCCAGTTCCAGTAAACTCCCGCAGCTTCGTCGAAAATGACCCCGTCTTTTTTGAGATTACTGTCTTTAACTTCCTTTTTGTACGCGTAAAACTTGGGTTTGGCCTTGGGATCGTGGAAGACGCCGTGTTTTTTCATGTATTCGAATCCCCCCGGCTGCCTTAACATCCGGCGTCATCTCACAGGACATTTTGACGAACTCTTCCGCGGAATTGAAGCCCAGGGGGAATCCCATGCGGTCGGCCAGTTCACACACCACGTCCTTGAAATCGCGGCTTTCACCCAAAGGTTTCACAAAGGGCTGGCGGATGTAGTATTCGGGAGTCTGTGTGGGAGAAACCATATCTTCCCAATCCCACCACTCCAGATAGGACGGATTCGGCAGGATAAGATCTGCCAGGGCCGCCGACTCATCGTAATAGGCGTTGACGCAAACCGTGAAGGGTATCAGGCTTTCATCCTTGAGCACATCTATGTTCTCCTGAATCTCCCCGTGGGAATAAACCGGTGTGTAGCAGTACCACATGTAGATCTCAGGCCGACCGGCCCTGCCGTCCTTGATCATCTTCATAACCTGGTGATTGGCACCATGGGTCGGAAAGGCAATGTCGCCTTTGAACCCGTGTGTGATCTTCAAGGCTTTTGCCTTGGGCTTCTCTTTGGGGCCCTTGGGGTACTTCCATTTGGCACCCACCCCACGGCACCGGCCGCCGGGGTTGTCGATATTGCCGGTGATTGCGGCCAGCATCTGAACCGCCCGTTCCGTGTCGGCACCGTGATGATGGGCCACCGCTCCCCGGTAGCTGATGACGCAGGCCGGTTTGGCTTTGGCAAACTCAAGGGCGATAGACTTGATCTTGGCAGCCGGAACATTGCTGATTTTTTCAGCCCACTCCGGTGTAAATGTTGCCAGGTGCTTCTTTAAGGCGGCTATCTTTGCATCCGTACTTTCCTTGGGATTCTTGGTGGCCTTGATGAACTTGAAAAAGTCTTTGTCATACAGGCCGGCATCCATGATGACCTTGCACATGGCCAGGACCACGGCCCGGTCGGTACCCGGTTTGACCGGCACCCACTCGGTGGATTTGGCGGCTGTATTGGATAGCCTGACATCAAAGGTGTACATTTTTACACCTCGATCGACCATGGCGCTGATAAGTCGCTGGCTTACGGGAATCGAATTGGTATGGGCCTCCAGACAGTTGCTACCGAAATTGACCACCACCTTGGTGTTGTCAAAATCCCAGTTGTCATAATGCTTGCCCCAGGTCAGTTCCTGTCCGGTCCATTTGGCGCCTTCGCAAATGGAGGTGTGATTACCGATGGTCTTGGTACCGTAAGAAGCCAAGAACACACTTTTGATGATCTTACTGGATGAAGCTTTCATCCGGCCGTAATGAAACATGAATTTTTCCGGATGTCCTTCATCACGAAGTTTTTTCAATCGTCCGGCAAGATCGGTGAGGGCTTCGTCCCAACTGATGCGCTTCCATTTGCCTTCACCCCGTTTGCCGGCCCGTTTCATGGGATAGAGAATCCGGTCGGGATCATAGAGCTGATTGATTCCGGCGGCCCCCTTGGCGCAGAGTTTTCCTTTTCCTCTAATGGAATCCGGATGACCTTCCAGCTTGACCAGCCTTTCGTCCTCCACAAAACCGATCATGGAATCCCGGGTTACACAGTTCCAGCAGGCTGAAGGAATCATTTTTCTTTCCATACCGGTCTTGGGTGAAAAATCCTTACCGCCTTCGGCAAACTCCACTGTCCCGGCCAGGGCGCTGGAACCGATCGCCTTTTCGGTTGCCAGGACCGCAGCACTTGCGATGCCAAGCTTGAAAAGGTCACGGCGATTTATTTCTAGTTTCATTTTTTTATCCTCCTTTATTTAAATAACATCCAGAATGGCATCGTTTTTTTCGAACTTTTGCTTGGCCGCAGCCATTTTCGAGAGAGCCCCTTGGGAATCGATGTAAAAACACATGGGAACCGTGTTTTCGCCTGGGAGTAGGGTGGTTTCATTATGTTTTTCCACGAGTCCGAATTTCTTGTTTAGTTTCGAGACCTCACTGGCAGGCTCGTTGAGATCACCAAAGAACCGCGCCCGTCCCGGACAGATATTGACACAGGAAGGAGTCACACCTTTAGCAATTCTGTGCTCGCAAAAGTTGCATTTGGTGATGCCGTTTTTAGTGGAGTCTTTGCCGGATAAAAGTGACTTGTCCCAGTTCCGTGCGCCGTAAGGGCATGCTTCGATGCACTTTCCGCAGCCTGTGCATAATTTGTTGTCGAAAAGGATGAGTCCATCCGGACGCTTGTAGGTGGCCCCGCCGCGGTAGCGGATCTTTTTGCCGTCAGGGACAACAAACTCCCGCCGGTCTTTGGGGTACTCGGGGCACTCCTTGACGCACGGCGGAACCTTGTCCTCCTCGTTGCCTTCGCAATGGTTACAGAGCCGGGGCAAAAAAAGCTTCTCGGAGTTGGGAAACGTGCCGGTCACTTCTTCGTAAACGGCAGCGCGAAAAGCGCCTAACGGAACATTGAACTCGGCCTTGCATGCGATGGTACATGCCCGGCAGCCGATACACCGCCTAAGATCAACGATAAAGGCCCAGCGGGGTGCTTTGGCCCGGGCTGCCACGGCCTCCTTGCCGGTGGGCATTAGAGTGGCCGCTCCGGTCAGGGCTGCCGCTCCTGCGCCTTTGAGCACCTGCCGCCTGGTGAGGGATAACTGTTCTTGCATGACAACCTCCTTTTTCTAATGTTATTCTTTATTTGTTTCGAGATAATCGATCATATCCTCAAAGCGGTCTAAGGCCGCATCCATGAGCATGATGGAATATTTTTTGTTGTGAACGCCGTTTCCGAACTTAACGATATTCAGATTTTCCCGTCCTTCCTTGAGCATTTTCCGGGCTTCCTCCAGTTTGGATTCTGAAAGTTCGGACTTGGCCTTTGCAAGGGCATTGAGCGCCTCCTGCTCCACTTCTTTTGAATATTTGATTTCTTCGGTCAGTTCTTTCTTCCAGTCTTTTAGCATCTTTTTGTGATCCTTTGTGTGGCACCGGACACAGGTTTCGGCCGAGGCTTTCATCACCATCCGGCCCTTGGCGTTGAATGTCTTTTCTATGTGGCATGCCAGGCAGTTGGCCCGGGCTTTGTACATAAAATCCGGGGTCTTCGAGATGCCCGGCCGTTTGGGTCCTGCGGACAGAAGACGCTGATAATGGTGGGCCTGGGGATGACAGACTGCGCAGCCGGGAAGGATGGGTTGATTTTCAGGGGCATGTAAATCTGAAGATGCATAGGCTAAAATGCCAGGCCGTTCTAAATCCGCCTTGGTATGCAGGATCGGCTGGTGGCAGTCGAAACAACGGGCGTTTTTCACGGTCACATGTTTTTGGTGCATCAATTCATCCGTGATTTTCTTTTTGAGCACTTTTGTCTGATCGTGACAGGCCAGACAGTTTTCTTTTTTGATCTGTCCGGCATTTAAGACCAGAGCGGTCTTTAACTCGCCGCCTTTGAAATAGGCTTCGTACTGGCCGCCGCCTGCCGCCCGGATCATCTCCATGTGGCAACTGGAACAGGAGACTTTTGCCTTTTTAAGCATCTGGTGGGTGATGGGCTTTTCGCCGGAGGTCTGGATCGGCTTTTTGGGCAGTTCATGACAGAGTTCACATCTACCCCGGTCTTCGTTGAATTTGACATGTTTGAAATGACACAGGTGACAGGTGGCCTTGGAGACCTCGAATTTCTTTTTGTCGGTTTCGTGCTGATGACAGGAGGTGCAGTTGATTTTTTGGCCCACGATCTGATTCTTTTTTTCCAAATGCGGCTTGTGAGTGAACGATACTTTTTCGGTGAACCTGATCTTTTTGGTTTTGAATGTGTCACCCGGGTTGCCGTGGCATCTGGCGGTCATACAATTGGCGTCGGGAATTCTCGGCCGGGTTTTGACTGTCTCGCCGCCAAGTGGGATGTAGGAAAATCGTTCGGGAGGGTTTTTGGGGATGTGGCCGTTCCATGTTCCTGTTGCTTTTTCACCGATCGTTGGATCAGAGATGCCGACTTTTTTGGGTGGATAATGGCATTCAACACAACCAAATTTATTATGCTTGCCCTTTTTCCAAAGATCATAGCCTTTTTGAACCACCCCCGGATAGGTTAGAACATGACAGTACCCGCAAAAGAACTGGGGCCCGGGGATGTCGGGCTGTGGAAGATCTTTCAGCCGCGGTACTTTCTGTTCGGCGGAAAAGGCCAATCCCGACAAAAATATGACGACCGCAATGATGAAGACAATATATCCAAAACGCTTCGTGGTCTTAGGGGCCAACATAATTTTCCGTGTCTGCATCATTTTTCTCCATACTCCTCAACCAGAAAAGCAGTTCATCCGGATCCACCGGCTTATTGAGGCACGCATAAATATGATGGCGGATGGCATCCTGAAGTTCGGGATGGAACCGTTTCGCCGAAATGCAAAGAAAAGGGACGCCGGGATGTTTAATTGAAAGCTCTTTAAGACTACGGTTGCTGACGGGTATTGTATCCAGATCCAGGATGACGGCAATGCAGTTGCTGTCTTTTAGATTGATTTCAAGGTCGGGAATGGAATCGGCCGGAACCGTCAGAAAGTGATGCTGGTTTAGCAATGCACACAGGCTGAGGCATTCATGGGCATTTGCGTTCAGTATGAAAATTTTCTTTTTCATTCCTAATCTTTTTTTGAAAGGATTTGCATTCGCCGGAACAAGAATCTCTAATAATAACAGAGCAAAACCTGTGCCATGGATATTTAAAAAAGGATAAAAGACCCTAATGAGGTATCCAAACATGGGTCCATGAAGGCGTGTATGTGTGTTATCTATTTGAGATTAAAATATAAAATTGTTATTTAAAAAACCGGAGGATTTGTCGGTGAACTCAATAAAGAGGGCGATGGATTCCGCCAAGGCAAAAGATCGCCCTGCCCGGCATGTAAGATTCCTGGGCACAATATTTTAGTTTTATGAAGTTTATGTGAAATAACAAGTTGTTATAGATGTCCATTTTATAGACATAGATTTGTGATCCTGAACATTGTTTGAAGTGAGCCAAGGCACACCCTGGTGCGACTCGTCATATATATTGATGGGCCATGCATTTTCCAAACCCTGACTTTTTAAGTATAGGTACGTGTTCACGGGGAATCAAACCCCGTGAACACGTACAAGTATAGAGCATTGGAGATCGGGCCGCGCCCGGGTCTTTGCCGGGCTTGATTGAATTTAATGATAGGTGGGGGGCTTTAATTGATATTTTTTGAGTTTGACGTACAAAGTGCTCCGGCCGATGCCTAAAATTTCAGCGGCTTTCTTTTTATTCCATTTGTACTTATCAAGCACTTCAATGAGGTGCTGTTTTTCGGTTTCCTCAAGACTCACCGCTTTGTCCGAAACCGGTGTTTCTGTTTTTAAAAAGACGGATGGCAAATCCGAAACCTGGATCTGTTCACCTTTGGCCAGAACCACGGCATGCTCAATGGTGTTTTCCAACTCTCGAACATTGCCCGGCCATGAATAATCCAGGAGCCTGCGCATGACTTCCGATGTAAAATCTTTTGCGGTTTTATTCTGTACGTTGGAAAACCGATCCAGAAAATGCCGGGCAAGAAGCAGTAAATCGTTTGGTCGATCCTTCAAGGGCGGCAAATGGATCGGAATGACATTTAAACGATAAAAGAGATCTTCACGAAACCGGCCGTCCTTGACCTCTTGCAGGAGGTTTTTGTTGGTGGCCGCCAGAATACGTATATTCACAGACAGTGTTTCTCTGCCGCCCAACCTTTCGAACTTTCTACTTTGCAATATCCGGAGCAGCTTTATCTGTGCGGAAGGGGGTATTTCGCCGATTTCATCCAAAAAGACAGTACCGCCGTCGGCCTGTTCGAAACGGCCTGGCTTGGTTCTCAGCGCGCCGGTAAACGCGCCTTTTTCATGACCGAAAAGCTCACTTTCCAGGAGAGTCTCCGGATACGCCGAACAGTTGATTACCACAAAAGGTTTGTCCTTGCGAAAACTTTTTCGATGAATGGCATGGGCCACCATTTCTTTTCCGGTGCCGCTTTCGCCCTGTATTAATACCGTTGCGTCCGACGGGGCGACATCCTCAATAAGCTTAAATATTACCTGAATCTTGGGGTCTTTGCCGATCATGCCGGAAAATCCGGTTTGATCGACCTTTTGTTTCAAATCCCCAATTTCGTCTTCATACAAGGCAGCCCTCAAAATCGCTCCGGCGGTTTGATTCAGAACGAGATCGATAATATCGAGTTCATTGACCGCACAATCACATTCACCGGGGCATCCGATATATAACGCTCCCAGCAGCCTCTTTTCGAGTCGAACAGGATACACCATTGTATTTTTGGCCGACGCAAGTTCGTTAAACTTAAAGGGGATTTGTTTGCTGTCGACAAGTTCGATCTGTTTGACTTCCCCAAGAGACGTTGCCATGGTATCCACCGTATTCCCTTTTCTGGTGATGATATTCTTTTCCGAATAGGCGAACAAAACCGATTTTTTGCTGCTGAAAACCACTAAAACCATATTTTGACATTTGATAACATTCTGAAGCTTCTTAACAAGGTACTCAGAAACCGCCTTTAAGTTCGGTAATGCCCCCACTTCCTTTGCAATCTCGAAAGAGATTCGGGTCTGTCGATGGGCGCGATTCAATTGTCGATTCTTCTCCTCAAGGCGACTTGTATATTCTGTAAGCCGAAGGGTGTAACTCTGGATACGCGTCAGCATCTGTTTGAAAGAGGCGCCCAGGCGGCCGATTTCATCATGGCGGTTAATTTCGATGTTCACATCCATATGGCCTTCGTCGATTTTTTCGACCTGTTCCGTGAGTTGAACCAGAGGCCTTGTAATATGTTTGACCAGAAGATGTGCGACAACCAACGCGAGCATCAGAATCACAAATGTAATGACACTTATTTGAAGCCAGAGTTGACTGATCTGGCTTCGAAACGGTTTTTCAGATATTCCGAGGCGCAACACACCGGCTTTGCCCTCAAAAATCGGCCATGCGAAATCCATGTACCGATCTTTTGTGTTTGAAATAATTTTTTTCAAATGTCCCTGGTGATTGTCCCCGGGAACATTGGCGTTTATGAGCTCGACCGGCACGCCTTTGGGAAATGTGTGGGTGAGTACTCGGTTGTCCCTGACGACAAATAGATAGGCGATTTTGGGATTGCTTCGTACCCGGTCGTCCAGTAGATTCTGTAAGGAAACCAAGTCATTGATGAGAATTTTGTCGGCGGCATCCAGGGAGAGGTTGTATGCGATATTTTCGCCCTGGGCAGCGGCCATCTGGAAAAGTGTGGAGCTGTATCGATGGGTGACGATCTGGGAAATAATAAGGCCGCTGACGATAACAATCACGGCAATGGTCAGAATCAGCCTTTTCCTAAAATCCTTGGACCACATCTGAACCCCTGTATGCAATATTCAGTTGTTTTTTTATTTCACGTACGGGTTGATACCAGGTGTCTTTGGGGGATACAAAACGGTCGATCATCAACTCCTTTAAGATGGCCCTGCCCTCTGGATCCTGATGCATGCCAAGGAGCATATTCCGGGCATTTTCTTTAATTTCAGGTGCCAGGTATTTGGAGGCCACGAAAGGCGGGCTCCCAAATGGAATCGATTTTTTAATCACCCGGGTTTGGGATGTATTTAGAGGATTCCGGGCGTTGTAATACTCCCAAATTATGCCGTCCACGGCAGCACCGTCCACCAGTGATTTGGCGACTGCCAGAATTGAATTGTCGTGGCTGTATGTGTAATTAATGCTTTTAAAAAAAGATTCCGGAGTCTCCCCCATCTGGGTCAGCCAATAGATAGGAATTAATGCGCCGGTGTTCGATTCCGGATCTGTAAATGCAAAGACGCCGTCTCTTAAATCTTCAAGTTTTTGTATTGAACTGTACTTGTTAACAATGAGGTAAGATTGGTAGAAAGGTTCTCCCCGGATGAGGGGTGTCGCCAGTGCCTCAAACCCATATTTTTCCTTGCCGGTTGCATATGGCCCTGAGCAGATAAATGCCAAATCAACCTTGCCTTTTAAAAAAAGCTCATTAATCTCACCATATGTTTTTCTTTGAATAAGTTGAATCTTATAATTTAATTTGTTTCCGATATAATTCAACAAATACCGATAATTGGAAAACGTTTCTTTGGGTGAAACCATTGCGGAAACCGCAACTTTTAAAGTATTATCTTTATTATGTGTGAATTCAACTTGTTTAACCTGGATCGTTTGTGAAAAATCGACGGGAGAATAGCCGGCATCATTGCTACAGCTTAAAATAAAAAGTAGAATCGCCGGAATAAAAAATCTTAAAGGAAAACGGGCGTTGTTAAATGTGGCAAGAGGAAGGCACACAGATTTATCCCTTTAAAAATAATTTTTACAATCAGGATAATTTTTGTGAATCACAAACTATAAAATCTATACCACTATGTATCATCTGATGTCAAGGAAATAAGGATCATCTCCCAAAGAGTTGATGATTTTGAAAAGAAGGGGGCCAAAGATTCGAGTGAAATACTTCAGAGCAGAAGGACAATGCTCTCAATAGTTTAAAATATCATTTTATATATGGCAGCTCTGGTTTTTATTCCATTGACCTTTTTTCTGCGATTTTTGACAGTTCTCCGCTCAGGGACATGCATTGTATAGGAGAATTGTCTCCGATCAATACCTAAACGCTGATCAATACCTAACCACTGGTGGAAAAAATTATGCTCTAGGGCAAAAGCAATCTTTCGTTTTGTTACCTCCCTGCATTGGTAGCCTTTTTCTATCCGGCTAATGGTCAATGGAGATATATTGGCCATTTTAGCAAGTTTTGCTTTGCTTATCAGGAAAGATTCCCTGACTTCTCTTAGGGAGTTATTGCCCATTTTCACATACCTGAGACGAGTTTTCTTTTATCTTATATGCTCTGGACTAAAATATTTTTAGTCGCTATACTCTATTCAAAAGATAGTATCACATTGTGGTATGTCAAGGGGCTAAATGGTTATAAAGGGGGACTTTTGAGCTTGTCTTGGGTAATAGAAAGCCCCTGGGGGCAGTGGCTTCCCCCAAGGGCGTGGATTAAAGCAGCGGCCCACGGTAGCCGTTGGACCGCAAACAATGGAGACGGCCAAAGTGGATTTGACCATTATAAGAATAATACCACAATGTGGTATGTCAATAGGGGGTATGCCTCATTTTCGCAGGAAAATACCCTAAACGTATAGTGAACACCCCACGGGATAGGCGCTGCAGGCCCAAAAGGACGAACCCTGGTCCCTGTCCGTGGGTTACCCAGGGAGAAAGTGAGGGCACGGTGAAGGATAAATTGCAATGTACACAGTGCGGCAATAAAAATCTTACACAGTACGATAATGATCCTATTTGGGGCAATTCACTTGTATGCGATGATTGCGACATCAGTTTCGTAATCGAAGAAGAAGACGACGACGAAGACGACGAAGAAGGCTAAAGGATGTGGTTGACATGGCAGTGTTGGCATCCTCGGTATGCTGCAGAAAGCAGAACGCAAAAAAATAAAAATGCAGATCCGGCGAAAATATGGACAAATTACAAAATAAAAAAAAGGTACGTGTTCACGGGGTGGGCTCCCCCGCTTCACTGTTTTCTTAATGGTGCCCCCGGCAAGGATCGAACTTGCGGCACATGGATTAGTAATTCAAATATACCACTTTCCCATATCTTCCTAAAACGTCCTAATAATTGAAAACATTGATAAAATAACCATTGACATTTCCCTGAATATCCCTTAATAACCTAAAAAAGGTGGTACAGGAGTGGTACAGATATTTTTGTTAAGTATCGTTCAATCAATTCGTGGGGAAAGAATAATGGCTTATAAATGGGAAAGTACTCAGTATCCGGGCATTAGATTTCGTGAAAACCAAAAAAGGAATTATAGGGGTAAGCCTGATAGGTACTTTGTAATCCGCTATAAAAGGCAAGGAAAACTCATTGGGGAGAGTGTGGGGTGGGCTTCTCAAGGAATGAATGCTCAAAAAGCAAACAGTATACGTTCTGAAATTGTACAAAACATTAAAGGGGGAAAAGGTTTTCAATCCCTTAGAGAAAAACGACAAATCGAAATTGACCGGAGAAAGGCAGAGAAACAGGCAAAACTGTTAAAGGAAAAGGAAAAAATTACCTTCGGAAAAGCAGCAGCCGAATATCTTAAATGGTCAGAAGCAAATAAAAAGAGTTGTGCTGCAGATTTTAGCAGGTACAAAAATCATCTTAAATATATGGATGATATCAGCATGAAAGATATTTCTCCCTTGATTTTAGAAAAGCTTAAACGTGACCTTATAAAAAAAGAATTGTCACCAACAACCGTTCATCAAGTTTTAACTCTCATTAGGGCAATATACCGAAAATCTGTTAGTTGGGGGCTATATGAAGGCCGAGATTCCGACTGAAGGTGTAAAATTTCCTGACTCGAGAGCAAGACGTTTAAGGTTTTTAAGTCACAATGAAGCAGATCGATCTGCTGAGAGCTCTTAAAGAAAAATCCCAACAAGTGTATGATCAGTCCCTTTTAGCATTGTTTTGTGGTTTGCGTTTCGGTGAAATAGCAAATCTAACATGGGCGGATATAGACCTGCCCAATAACGAGATCATCCAAATTCGTGATGCTAAAGGAGGTAGCCGTCAATCATTTATGACCGAACCCGTTATAGATATGCTGACGACTCCTTGCAGGATAGCAAACAAACACAGACAGAACGATCTATTATTTCCAGATAGAAAAGGGGAGATAGACAGGCTCATATCTCCCGTAGCTTTTGGAAAACAGTTAAAGAGCTTGAGATTTAATAAGGGGGTTACAGACAAGAGATATAATGTTTCTTTCCACACGCTTCGCCATACCTTTCGCCAGTTGGCTTGCAATGCAGGGAACATCTCTTTACGAAATTAAGGAGCTCTTATGGGTCACAAGTCGATTGAAATGACTGAGCGTTATGCTCACCTTCTAATGCTAGCTGTAAAACGGAAAGCTGTCAATAGACTTGCAGATACATTCAAGGCCCACACCGAGAAAGAGTGAGCCAGAAAAGGAAACACAGTTAAAGGTGGTCTAAGGGATTTTTTGTCTACAGGCCATATTATAGCGTATGCCCCAAATTGAGATCGTCCAATGTAGGGCTTTATACACTGGCTTGTGAATATGTCGGCGACTGAGATGGTTTGACCATCGTCATAAATAGGATCTACTTGACCTGACACCAGCAGAATATGATATCTGTATATCAATTGTTGTTGTGAATGGTGCAGATTTTGGGAGGTGCCTTTTAGATGATTATCAAGATATGTGCACTTCAAAACCAGATTTTACTAAATCGAAGAAAAACAATAGTTTTAATGGCCTAAAGCTACGGATAAATCGTGGGTTATCCTTCCGGTTTGCAAATATTTATTTAACTTCAAGCCCTTCAATAAAAGGATTAATAATTAGCTTGCTTTCGGCCCAACCAAAAGTTATCCTCTGTTAATCAATAAAGTCCCGTCTTTAATTAGCGGGACGGTTTCGTTCTGAAGGAAAAATCCATTTGTCAAAGTGGCAACCTGCAGTTTGGAACTATGAGAATTTTTTAGAAAGGAGTGTCTCACTATGGCTAATGGAACTGTAAAATGGTTTAATGACAGCAAAGGCTTCGGCTTCATTGAGCAGGAAGATGGTCCGGATGTGTTTGTTCATCATTCAGCAATCAACGCAGAAGGTTTTAAATCTCTCAATGAAGGCGACAGAGTTACCTTTGACATTGAGCAAGGACCAAAAGGTCCTGCTGCTGCAAACGTCACTGTAATCTAACGTCCTGTTTCTGACTAAAAAGGGCATCCCGCTAAATATTGGTGGATGCCCTTTGTCTTTTGGTTGCATGTATCTGCTATTTATCCACCATTTTGAAGCCGGTTCAATTGTTTGTGATATCATACTCCGAAAATTGAACTGTCGACTGATGTATCAGTTCCTCTGTTAATTACTAAAAAGCAGGAAAACATGTGTATGGGGGTATATAAATTAGGAAATCGTGCTGGTCACAGGCCCCCCTGCCATGCCCCCCCGGCTATTACATTTTCATTTGACATCCAAAGGTTTATACTATACTGTATTAATTAAAAATCTTCTTGCCGACTGTTGATTTGCACCTCATCCTGATTCTACTGTGAATAAATCTCATCCTCCGGATCTCCATTTCGATTTGTTTCTCATTATCTAATGGTTTCTAACTTCAATCATCTAACCTTAAATATTGAAGGAGTTAGCCATGAAAGAGAGACGCCAATATGAAAGGTTTGCAGCTAAACTCCCCGCAAGACTGGAAGCGATAACACCCGGCAGAAAAAATGTTTTATATCTTGCAACCAAAGACATATCTGCCGCAGGGGCATTTATTTATACAGAGGAGTCCTTTCCGAAAGGAACACAGTTTATTCTGGACTTCACTATCCCGAATGGCAGTATTAATGAACTGGCGGACGTGAGGAGTTTTATGGAATGTACAACAGGAAACATGGTGCGTTACAACTCAGAAGGCATGGCAATTCATTTTGACAGAGATTGCTATATTATGAGCTTAAGCGGATCGTAAAATGCAATAGTGGAGATCAAGTCCATCTGTATGTTAATGATGGTTAAAACAGGGTCAGCAATGGCCCTGTTTTTTTATTATCCATACTTTTGATTTCTGCTAGTGCGCCACGAGCGCACTTTTAATATATAGATTAGAGGTGTGCGTAACTGCACAGAAGATGAGGGTAGGCCCCTCGGAGCCGGCTTACAGGAGCAGGCTTCAAACCACCTCAAGCTGCATAGGTAAAGAGCCTTTTGTGGTGAGCGTTGAGGAAAAGGCATGGCAAAGACCGTGTCAGGTGAGGATCAAGGAGATGAGCGCAAGCGAACCATTGATGAGGTGTCGAAATATCAGAGATGGCGTCAAAACTGGGGTGCTAGCAGATCTCCAGGATAAGCCCAGAGGGAGCCTGTTTACTGTCTGGGCGACGTCCGGCATAAAGATGGCATGAACTTGTTCCAGGCTTTTGTTCGGAACGTGGGAACCTGTCGTTCTGATGTTAAGGGAGAAACTCAAGTGGAGGCCCCACAAGAGTGAGAGTACCAATGCAGAGCACGGGGGCGGAGCAACCCGTATTAGTGATGAAGTCTCTGTAATGGAGGTGGAGCGAAGGGGTTGCATCGACCAGCTTTATAATGTGGTCAACCATATAATGGGAGGAGCCATTGAGTAAGGCAAAGCCGTTTAGTATTTCCAAACGGGTTGTGTTTGAGTCATACAAGCGGGTAAAAGCGAACAAAGGAGCAGCAGGAGTAGACCAGGAAACGGTTTCGGATTTTGAGAAGGGTTTAAAGAACAACCTATACAAAATTTGGAATCGGATGTCGTCGGGCAGCTATTTTCCACCACCGGTACGGGTGGTGGAGATAGAGAAGAAGGATGGCGGTCAAAGAAGATTGGGGGTGCCTACAGTGGCCGACCGCATCGCGCAAATGGTGGTTAAGATGTATTTTGAGCCGTTTGTGGAGCCACATTTTCATCCTGACTCATATGCTTACAGGCCAAACAAATCAGCGATTCAGGCTGTGGGAGTAGCGCGAAAGAGATGTTGGCGTTACAACTGGGTTTTGGATTTTGATATCAGAGGCTTCTATGACAACATCGATCATGATCTGCTGATGCATGCTGTTCGGAAACACACCGATTGTAGATGGGTACTGCTATACATTGAGCGGTGGCTCAAAGCCCCGGCTCAACTGGAGGATGGATCTCTGGTAAGCCGTGATAAAGGGACTCCCCAGGGTTCGGTGATCAGTCCGCTGTTAGCCAATCTCTTTTTGCATTATGCGTTCGATGAGTGGATGAGGCGAAACCATCCGCACATCCCTTTCGAGCGTTACGCCGATGATATTATCGTGCACTGCAAGAGCGAGAGGCAAGCAGAGTGGATAAAGTCGGTCATTGAAAAGCGGCTTTTGGAATGTAAGCTGGAACTGCATCCTGAGAAGACGCAGATTGTCTATTGCAAGGATGACTACAGGCGGGGAAATTATGTAAACGAGAAATTTGATTTCTTGGGTTATACGTTCAGACCTCGTGGAGCAAAGGCTCGACATAAGAAAAGATTCTTCGTAGGTTTCAATCCGGCATTAAGCAACAAAGCGGCAAAGTCCATGGGAGATACCATTAGGAGCTGGGAAATCCATCTGATGAGTGATAAGTCGATTAAGGATATATCACGAATCATCAATCCTGTTGTGCGGGGGTGGATCAATTATTACGGCAGTTATTACAGGTCGGCGCTTTACCCGATATTAAACCAACTTAATAATGCCCTGAGAAAGTGGGCGATGAGGAAATACAAAAGGTTGCGAGGGCGAAAGCGGAAGGCTGCCCTTTGGTTACGAAGGATAGCCCGTCGCGACCGAGGTCTGTTTGCACACTGGAAATTCAGTGCAAGACCTTTGGCTGGACGATAGGAGCCGTGTGACGGGAGACTGTCATGCACGGATCTGTGAGGACGTGGCGGTGAGAGTCCCCTGCGTTACTCGACTCCAATATTTTGAAGCAGGTTCAAAATTCGTGATTTCAAACTATCAAAACCATAGCTCAAACATACATCACCGGAACATTATGCCGCGAACGAATCATCCGTGAAGTCTCAATCCCATCAAGCTTTTCAAACAAACCAAGATTCATCACGACAACATCCGGTTTCACCTTTCCAATTTCCAACAAAAGTTTTTCCTTTGAAGACACGTATGAATCTCTTTTGAACCATCCATTGATTGCCCGGCATCGGATATTATTTTCAGGTCCTTTTTCAAATAACATCATAGTTAATTCCGCCATATCGTAAACCCCCAAAAAATATTGAAATGAAAATATTTCACAAAGCATGCCAATACCGGTATTTTCAAATTCCCATAGATAACTGATTGTCATAAAGTCGCTATTGATAAAGATTTAGGGAGAAAATAGAATCGACGATTTTGATTTATGATAAAGTTCCATCTATGCAGGAGGGTACCGGTTCACACATTTTACAGAGCATGGGTGCACATGAATTTGTGCAGACAGAGACCATTACTAAATCCTTTATCTTGGCATTTTGGTTGAGATGAAGCATTTTGTGTGAATTGACATTCTTTCAATAATCTTATATGCTTTTGTTATATTTAATAATTCAAGAAGGCGTAAGGGGGGGATTTGATGAACAAGCTGGGACTTATAGAGAAACTGAGAAAAGAAAATGGGCTAACTTTGAATGAAGCAAAGAGAGTGATTGGTCTATTTTTTGATGAAATGTCAAATGCCCTTGCTAATGGTGACAGGGTTGAAATAAGGGGTTTGTGCTCGTTCTATGCCAAGCAATACAAAGCATATGCCGGGAGGGATCCGAGAACTGGGGAACCGGCCCGGGTAAAATCTAAGAAGCTGCCGTTTTTCAAGTGTGGGAAGGAATTAAAGGAACGAGTAGATTATCAGAGACGAGAAATGGATAAATGATTGGAGAGGATCATGCCTGATATCTAACACATCCTTTTGAAGTCAAACTCCTTAGAAGGTTGCCCTCAATAAGTGCGAAAAGGAAGGCAAGAAATATCGATGTCAAAAAAACACCCAGAATGCCCTTTGTATAACCATGATAATTGCAGGGAGATTCATAACCGCAATGTATGTGCACTTGTCCGTAAAGATAAAGATTGTCTTAAAAAGTTACATAAGTCGGCAAAGAAGCCCAAGCAATAAGGTTTCTTTTCTTAACTATTTGGAGGATCATATGCACAAGATCAAAACAGTTCTCATTGTACTGGCAATTGTAGTGGTGTCTGCAACATCGTTTAAATGCATTGTACAGGCAGCAGAGGTCACGAGAATAAATACAAATAGAGGTCTCATCGTTATCAATGGAAACAAGGAAGCAGGATTTGTAATGGGAGCTACTGTATGTTTTTACTCCACTTCAGGTGAAGAAATTACGTGTGGAAGGGTTCGGCAAACTTCAGAATCCTATGTTACAGTTGAAGTGGATAACAGAAAGGCAAAACAAATTCGGTATGGAATGGAAGCACAGCTTGAAGATGACGAAAAAGGTCAAGAATATGTAGGATCACCAAAAGAAGAAAAGTCCTGTATAGATGATTCAGAATGCGGTAATTCCGGATATTGTGTTAATGGTAAGTGTCAACCAAACAGATGGTAATGTCAGAAATAAAAAAGAGGAGAAAACTGAAATGAAGAAACTGAAAAAGGATCTGGAAGCCATATTGAAAACTCTCAATGGATTGATTCAGAAGGTTCAGAAGTTGCAGGAACAGATCGGTGAAGATAAGAAACCCACAAAGAAACCAAAGGCTAAAGCTGTTAAGAAAAAGGCTGTGAAGAAGGTTCCTATAAAGAAAGTTGCTGCAAAGAAGGCAGCACATAAAAAGGCAGTGCCAAAGAAAGCTACACAGGCAACTGCTGCTGATACAGTCCTTGCAATTATCAACAGATACAAGAAAGGTGTTAACAATGCAGCCCTTATGGAAAAGACGGGCTACAACCAAAAGAAGATTGCTAATCTGGTTTTTAAATTGAGAAAACAGGGTAAGATCAAGAGTGTGGCTAAGGGTGTTTATGTAAAGGCATAATTCCGATCATCATCTGCCCCAAATCATCAAAGAGCAAAATTAAAATCAAAAATGTCTCAAACAGAGCAAGATTGGATAGATTTTAAGGATAGCATTAAGCAATATTCGGAAAAGAGGAAAAATCGAAATCTTATCAATATGGTTAAAAAACTAAAACCTAAGCAAGAAGTTGTTTGGGTGTTAGCAACGCTCACTGTAACAGGGCTAACTGTATTCATGATCCTTTGGCTTTTCGTATTTTCTAAGCTTGATAAAAAATATTATTTTGAAAATTTATTTCCTTAAGAGGACAACATATGGCAGAAAAACTCGATCAAAGTGAACTTGGAAAATTTAAAGAGCTATTAATTTCGCATTCTACTCATATTTTTAAGGGTGTTGATAAATAAATGGGCGTGGTAGCTATAATACTTATTTCGATACTTTTCGGTGTGCTGCTTTATTATCTGGCTGGTAGGAAAGGTTATAATAAACAGTTTTGGTTTATAATGGGATTTTTTTTCGGCCCTTTTGCCCTGCCCTTTATCATTTTAGGAGAAAGAAAGGAACAGCATGGAAAAGAAACCAACACCGGAGAAAACTGAAACTAAGCAGCTAAACATCACGCTACCTGAAGAATTGTTGGAAAGGGTACAGGCCCTTTGTGCTGAAAGAGATATGACGATTCAAAATTTCGTAACCGATGCTATAGTTGAAAAATTATATCTTGTTCACAAAGAGAGACGGAAAAAAAGCAGGCTGTAGCCAGTATAAAAAAAAGAAGGAATGAGCAAAATTTACAGCAAAGTTGGATATTGTAGCTGTGGTTATGAAATCTGGATTGAGTTTCTCCCAAGTGGTTTTAAATGGATATATAGATTCTTTGATATGGATCACAATGAAATAACTGAGTGTCCAGCTTGTGGAAATAAGATAAATGAAGAAGATCTGGAGTCAATGTAAATTGTCAAGGATAGTGAGTCTAATTGTCGTTGGAAGTAGATGATTGCACATCGGTCAATATTAAAATCTACTTAACCCGAAAGGAATGTATAAGTGGTCGAAATACGTTTTGAGGAGCCTAAAGATATTGATGAAATACGTTTGTTAAACGATAAAGCGTTTGGTCAACCAGATGAGGGTCGTATCGTAGATAAGTTGCGTAAATCATGTAATGGGATATTATCGCTTGTCGCAATCTCAAATAATAAAATCGTTGGGCATATTATGTTCAGTCCCGTAACGATAGAAACACAGGAAGGCGTTATTGAAGGAATGGGCCTTGCTCCAATGGCTGTATTGCCGGAGTTTCAAAACCAACGGATTGGTTCTAAACTTGTAAAAGAAGGACTTAGAATTATTCGTAGCACATCATGTCCTTTTGTAATTGTACTTGGTCATGAAAAATATTATCCACGATTTGGATTTCAACGAGCATCAAAATATGGTTTGGAAAGTCAATGGGAAGATATCCCAGATGAAGCATTTATGGCGATGATTTTTGATGATTCTATGATGAAGGGAGTTTCTGGGATTGTAAGATACAGAAATGAGTTTGATGACCACTAAAGATCTTGATGATAAGCTGTTAAACGTGTTTAAAGACTGCCCGTACAAAGGTAAACGAGAAGACTGCACCTTTCCTGAGATGCGAGATATGGAAATAGATGAAAGGCTGGATTTCTTGGACAAGATGGATGAAAACGAGAAAATCACGAGATGGCAAAAGCATTTGGAGTGCCTTATGAACGCTTTGGCCAAGTGAGGAATAAATGTATTTGTACTTAACGATGCTTGATTTGACTAAAGTTAGATCCCTTTCTATATCTAATCTATATGAAATGGACGGAGGCTGGTAATGTTTGGACTTGGTATTCCGGAAATAATCGTCATTTCAATCATAATATTGCTCATCTTCGGGGCAAAGCGGCTTCCTATTATTGGGGAAAGCTTAGGAAAAACCGTTAAGGAAATACACAATGCTAAGAAGGAACTCAGTGGCATCAAGAAATCAGATGCCAAGAAGGAAGTTGGTGAAAGTAATGAGTCTGAAGGCCAGTCTATTGAAAGCGATATGGTCGACACGGTTCAAAAAAAAGTGACTAAGCAGGTTACTGACAAACTCCTTGGACAGGTTCCGGGGCTTAAACAGGTCAAGCAACTTAAGGACAAGGCTGACAAGATTAAAAAGATTGTTAGTTAGTTCCCAACCAGTAACCACATCAAGATCACCTACATTGACAGATCAAATATCCGTAACTACCTTTCTTTAGGTTTCAAATTATTCAATCACACAGATATTTCTAAGATGGAGGATGCTATGCTTGAAATTACAAAATCAGCTACAGATAAGATTGCTGAATTGTTAAAAGATAAAGAGGTCACGGCAATCCGTATCTTTTTAAATGCAGGAGGATGTGGCGGCCCGGGCGTTGCCATGGCTTTGGATGAGCCAAAAGATACAGATAATGTCTTCGACATTGACGGTTTTCAATTTATTGTTGATAAAGAGTTTATGAAAGACGCAGAACCGATCAAAGTTGATTTTTCGGAATTTGGATTTCAATTTGATTGTGCAATAGAATTTGAAGAAGGATGTACAGGCTGTCCAACATCAGATTCTTGTGGCTAAGAATTCTGAGCATTAAGAATTAAGGGTAACACGAAATGTGTTGCCCTTTTCTTTTATGTCCTTTCAAAAAAAACTCTGAATATATCAAAATAACACACCCAAAAACCCACAGACAACGCCAAGTGCATTGACATAATCTTGCATACAGACCTTTTTCTAATATCTTTGGAAATATCAGTTCATGCTTTGGGTCTCAATTACTCAGCACACTTTACACATCTCCCGTGTTCATCCACACAATCATTGCAGTGAAGCCGGTTGCAAACACGGCACTGCGTTATCACATTGGTGGTATCCCCTTCATAATCTTTTTCGCAAGCACCGCATACGAATTGAATATTCTCCGTCATCTTTCTACCTCCCCTATGGATGTATTCATGTTGCATCAAGAGTTGACTCATCTTCTATTTGACAACTCTGATTCAGATGAGCACCAAAGAAATATATTGAAACGAGCAATACCGGAAAGGCAAATAAAAATCCGAAAATTGGAAAAACAGTTAAACCGCTCAACATTAAACCTATTGCCATAAGCAGGAAAAATGACCCGATACCCACCTTTGAAATCCGTTCGAACAGGCACATGTTTTTTTTCATCATACCACCTCATCATTAATGACTCGATCTAATGAATTGGAACTTCCACTACATTCTCCATTGGGTCTTTGAAAGGTACAGAAACTTTTAGGAGCCCATTATCGTAGGTTGCTTCAGCATCACTTGCTTTAACGGGACAGCAAAAAGTACCGGTGCTTACATAATCAAAGTCATCCCTTGGTGCGACCAACACAAAACTATCACCGAGCAGTTTTAAGTCTATTTCTTCCTTTTTGACACCGGGAATGTTTATTTCAAGGTTCAATTTGAAACCGTTATCATCTACATATGTACATACATCTGCTGATATTCTTTTTCTTTCGTCTGCCATAACAATCACCTCCTTGTTATCGCTGATAACCTGACAACTATTTATTGCAACTTGTCATGGTTAATTGTTTCTCAGGTAATAAGATAATTACCACGATGTGGCATTTCAAGTTGGGGAACAAAATAAAAAAAGTAGGATTGAAAAAGAATGGTTAAGTTTTATGCTTTTAAGAAGATCGGAAACCCTTCAGATCTGCCAAACTTGCTGAACGTGAGGTGGATCTAACACATCTGATGTGATGGCACATGCGGTATTGCCATGTGGTGGCACATGTGGTTGTGGGTGTTAAGGAAAGGGAACAAAAAAGGCAAGGGTCATTGCTGAACCCTGCCACAATCTTTGATAATTTCATACTCATCTGTTGGTTCGGCAGTGGGTGAAGGCCCAGCTGGGACTGTGGGCTAAGTCACGGAAGAAAACTTTGATGCAACACCGTGCCCTGTCAAGGCAGGTAGGAATAATGATAATGCCAGTTGTTTTTCTGTTGTTCATCAAAGTCTCCGTCAAATTTTGAACTCATGATTTTCATTCTCCTCATCTGTAAAAAGAGGGCCAGTAAAAAAAGTACTAATTCCATAAAAAATACTACCAACAAACCCACCACCATAAATTAATATAGCTGGAGACCAATTACTTACCTACCCAATGTCATTCATCAACACCCCATGCACCTCTTTATCCTCAATGCCCAAATAACGCATCGTAATGGCAGGATTGGAATGATTGTACCTCTTGCAGATTATTTCAAACCCAACACCATGGGCAGTACGTTGAATATATCCCCATGTCTTTCTCAGGGTGTGAGCACCATAATTGCCCTTGAGGTTGATAGCTCCTGTCCATTTCTTTACAAGTTTACTGACGGCCTGACTCTGAAGATGCCCTCCTTTTCTGCTGGCAAATACATATTCATCGTCATCAGGACGTACTTTCTCCAGAAAATTACATAATGCCTTGTGCACCATCTTATTCACAACAAGTACGTTGTCTTTGCCGGTCTTCCCTTCTTTAATGGTCAGGGTATCTCCAACCTTCAAATACCGTATGTCCCTTACTTTCAGCTTAATAAGATCAGCAGCACGTAGACCATTGTTAATGCCCATGATAAACAGAAGGTGATCCCTTGGGTTCTCAGCAGTCAACTTTGAGATGGCTTTGATGTCTTTAATCTTGCGGATAGGATCAACTGCAATGCGATCCCCTTTCTTTGGATGGTTAGGATTTCTCTTTTTGATCATTGGTTTCTCCCCCTCCTGATATGTTTAGTTAATGATTATATAAATAGCTTACTAAACATTTAAAAGCAAGAGAAAAATGCATATCGTTTAAATTTTCATGTAGATGGTTGATATTTAAGGGGTTGATGAGAATTGATGAATGTTGAGTTTTGCCCTAAACTAAACTTTCAGCTTGTGTGGTGATAGGTGGGAATAATGGATTGAACAACAAAAAAGCAGAATCGATGACCCAGCTGAACCTGATGTCCACTATTGCATTTTACGATCCACTTAAACTCATAATATAGCATTCTCTGTCAAAATGAATCGCTATACCTTTTGAGGTGGAACGCACCATGCTTCCTGTGCAACCCTTCAAACTCTTCACATACTTAAATTCTTCAATGCTGTCACTTGGAATGGTAAAATCCGTAATAAACCGTGTTCCTTCAGGAAAAGACGTTAAAGTATTTATGAATGCTCCTGAAGCAGATATATCTCTGGTTTCAAGATCTAACCCCCTCTTCCTGTCTGTCGTTATTGGTTCCAATCTTACAGGGAGTGGAAGAATAAACCGTTCATATTGCCGTCTCTCTTTCATTGATAACTCCTTCGTGAGTGGGGTTCATAATAGAATCGAAATGAGATACAGATCAACCATCAGAACGAGAAGATCTTTAAAATGCAATATGGTAAGAACGTTTGGATGTCAATAAAAATCAGACCCCCGGGGGGGCATGGCAGGGGGGGGTGCAGGGGGGCCTGTGACCAGCACGATTTCCTAATTTATATACCCCCATACACATGTTTTCCCGGTTTTTAATGATTAGCAGAGGAACTGATACATCACTTGACAGTTCAATCTTCGGATTATGATATCACAACCAATTGAACCGGCTTCAAAATGGTGGATAAATAGCAGATACATGCAACCAAAAGACAAAGGGCATCCACCAATATTTAGCGGGATGCCCTTTTTAGTCAGAAACAGGACGTTAGATTACAGTGACGTTTGCAGCAGCAGGACCTTTTGGTCCTTGCTCAATGTCAAAGGTAACTCTGTCGCCTTCATTGAGAGATTTAAAACCTTCTGCGTTGATTGCTGAATGATGAACAAACACATCCGGACCATCTTCCTGCTCAATGAAGCCGAAGCCTTTGTCGGGATTAAACCATTTTACAGTTCCATTAGCCATAGTGAGACACTCCTTTCTAAAAAATTCTCATAGTTCCAAACTGGAGGTTGCCACTTTGACAAATGGATTTTTCCTTCAGAACGAAACCGTCCCGCTAATTAAAGACGGGACTTTATTGATTAACAGAGGATAACTTTTGGTTGGGCCGAAAGCAAGCTAATTATTAATCCTTTTATTGAAGGGCTTGAAGTTAAATAAATATTTGCAAACCGGAGGGATAACCCACGATTTATCCGTAGCTTTAGGCCATTAAAACTATTGTTTTTCTTCGATTTAGTAAAATCTGGTTTTGAAGTGCACATATCTTGATAATCATCTAAAAGGCACCTCCCAAAATCTGCACCATTCACAACAACAATTGATATACAGATATCATATTTTGCTGGTGTCAGGTCAAGTAGATCCTATATTTAA
>PVMK01124424.1_pt1 | contig 58642 bp, 61 predicted proteins | sample 1853481 | NCBI WGS metagenome assembly PVMK01 (sample SAMN08533507, study PRJNA380276) | Marine sediment metagenome, whole genome shotgun sequencing project.
AAGCTTGCAACAATTTTAAGATATCTAGCTCTCAGGCTCGTTCATACTTATACTTTTAGGAAATTATGTATTGCTTCTCGTGGACTCCGTTAATGAATTGTTCAATACTCTGAGAGATATCTTTACATGGAACTTTGAATTTGTAAACGATCCGGTGAGAGTTAGATATCTTAAAATTGTTGCAAGCTTTACTTTTGGATCTGTTTTCGGATTGGTAACAATGTCGCATATAATTGGATATCTTTTAAAAAGATGGCATCAAATTGTAACTGCACTCATTATTGGATTTATTGCCGGTTCCTTGGGTATTGTTTGGCCATGGAAGAAGGAAATTTACCAAATACAGGATGGCTTAGTTATGTTGGATAGAGATGGGAATAGGATCATGCAGAACTATCAGCGCTACCTTCCGGATCTATTCGATAGTTCAACCTGGATCGCTATAGGATTTATCCTTTTAGGAATATTGATATTGCTGGTCTTAGAGTATTATGGCAATAAAACCAAGGCTATGAAATAGTCTAAATATCTGATCTATAGTAATATTATACCGATGATCAATAATAGAAATAACTAAAGAGCAGTACAAATCCAATTATAATTAAAGGACCAACCAATCCTGCAACAATTCCTCCGAATCTAAAATCTTTTTGCGATAATCTTCCGGTACTGAATGCTATTGCGTTTGGAGGAGTAGAAATAGGTAAGAACAGAGCTGCGGATGCACTCAATGCAATAACAATTGGCAGTACAGCCACATTGGTTGAGACCAATATGATCGCTATCGGAATCAAAATAGTTGTGGTCGCCGTATTACTCATAAAATTAGATAAAACTACTGTTAGCAAAGAAAACACTACAACAAGCATGTAAAAATTAAGATCGTAATCATTTAAGAGGCTCACATAATAAGCGGCTAAACCTGTTTCTTGGATTGCCAACCCCAGTGATAATCCACCAGCTACCAACATTAAAGTATCCCATGGCAAGTTTCTTACATCATCTCCCGTGATTATGCTAAACATGGTTAGCATCATAATTGGCAACAACGAAACTGCGGCTGCCGGAATTCCGTGTACATTTCCAGTTAACCATAAAACCAAAGTTAACAGTAGAACACCTAAAACAATTTTCTTTTTAAGTATAAAGATTTTTGAATTACTACTGCTATCAATATCCTTCAAAAAACTAAGATCTATTGTTGACACTTTTGGTACGAATTTATTAATTAAGAATAACCAAAATATTATAACCAGAACTATTGCTATTGGAAATGCAACAACCATCCATTCTAAGAATCCAAAGTTAATTCCTCGGTTACTCAGTGCATCAACGGCAATCGCGTTTGGAGGAGAACCAATTATTGTTCCCATACCTCCAAGTGAAGCTGCTCCGGCAATACCAATTAGTAAGGCCTTACCAAAAGGAGCATCTTTATCTAAGGTATTAATAAAGGGAAGAACTGCCGCTATCATCATGGCAGTTGTAGCCGTATTAGACATGATCATCGAAAAAATAGCGGTAACTAACATTATACCTAACAATACATTACGTGGTTTTGAGCCAAACTTTGAAATAGTTAGTTTAAAGATAGTTTTATCTAAACCAACCTTTTGCATGGCTTGTGCCATAAAAAAACCCCCCAGCATGAGCCAAATGACACTGTTAGACCATGTTTGCACATATTTTTGGACAGACTTGGAAGCGTTTTCCGGATCTATTTCGTTATAATATCCACCAAGAGCAAATACTAAGAAACCAAATATTAGTAGTCCCACGGCAAATGGAGGAATGGCTTCGGTTACCCATAAACCGATCGACAAAAAAAGCAAGAATAGCACGTAAACCTGAGCCTTATCTAAGTTGGGAGAATCGAGATAATAAGTAAGCCCAAAAGCGATAATAATACTAATTAAGAAATAAATTATTTTTTGCTGAATATCAACTACTTGTTGAAACTTATGCATGTATCTGTTCGATGCGGTTCTGGAATCTGCCATAAAAAATGTTAATAAAAAGTATTGAACAAAAATACTAAGTAATACATTTATATTCTTATTTTATCTAAAAAAATTACGAAATCGATTGAAAAATCCAATTTCTAATAATCTATGACCAATATCATAAAACTTAAAGATATTCTAAAAATGAAGCCGTATTTCAAGGCAAATAAAACGAATAGAAAAAACAAAAAAGCCGGAGACAACTTTAAGTCAATCTCCGGCCTGCTTTTTTTAAATACAGTTATGATTTTGGCGTTGGAAAAGTAAAAGCTCTAATTTTAGACCAAGGCTCCTAAATACCTTTCGGCATCCAAGGCTGCCATACAACCAGTTCCTGCAGCAGTAACGGCTTGTCGATATTCTTTGTCCTGCACATCACCGGCAGCAAAAACTCCAGGTAAATTGGTTTTAGTGGATTTTCCTTTTGTAATTAAATAACCTACTTCATCCATATCTAAAATTCCTTTGAATATTTCGGTATTCGGTTTGTGACCGATCGCAACAAAAAGTCCTGTTACATCAATAACTTGTTTTTCGTTGGTTATATTGTTGAATACACGAACACCTTCAACAACAGAATCGCCTAAAACTTCATCGAGCTCTGTATTGAACATCACTTCAATATTTTCTGTTTTATTAACACGGTGTTGCATAGCTTTAGAAGCTCTCATATAATCCTTGCGAACCAAAATGGTAACCTTTTTACAAATATTTGCCAAGTAAGTCGCTTCTTCCGCTGCAGTATCACCTGCACCAATTACAACAACATCCTGACCTTTATAAAAGAAACCATCACAAGTAGCACATGCCGAAACGCCTCCTCCGATTAAACGTTGTTCACTTTCCAATCCTAAGTACTTTGCAGTTGCACCGGTAGAAATTACAACCGTCTCCGCCTCGATAATTTTGCTGTTATCAACAGTAACTTTATGAATTCCGCCGACCTCAGAACTAAAATCAACTTCCGTTATCAATCCAAACCTTACCTCTGTGCCAAATCGTTCTGCCTGGGTTTTAAAATCTTCCATCATAGCAGTACCATCCGTTCCCTGAGCATAACCGGGATAATTATCAACTTCAGTGGTGGTAGTTAACTGTCCACCCATTTGCATACCAGTATAAATCACTGGTTTTAAGTCAGCTCTGGCCGCATATATCGCAGCCGTATATCCTGCAGGTCCGGAACCAACGATTAAACATTTTATTCTTTCAATTGTATCGTTCATAATATTAATATTCATTTTTTTACTATGCAAAATTAGATTTTTTTATTCTTTTAAAATACCTTTACTAATAACTTTTTTTAATAGTTACATAATCATATTATATATGGATTTTGACAATATTTATGAGATCGAAGAATTGAAGAAAATTATCTCAGAAAACTTAGGAGTATTGGTTTATTTCTCTACATTGAAATGCTCGGTTGGTGAAGCCTTGGAGCCAAAGGTATTGGACTTAATAAAAATGGATTTCCCTAAAATTGCAACTTTTTTTGTAGATATGAATGCTGCTCCAAGACTTGCAGCGAAATATAGTGTGTTTGTTGAGCCTACAATTTTGATCTTTTTTGATGGAAAAGAAACTTTAAGGAAAAGCAGGCATATAAGCATTCATGACTTGTCAAATTCAATTGGAAGAATTTATAGAATAGCTTTCTAATAAAGTACTAATTAACTTGTAGATATTAGATATAGTATTATATTTGCAAACCGAAAAATGAAACAAATTTTCGGGGTGTAGCGTAGCCCGGTTATCGCGCCTGCTTTGGGAGCAGGAGGTCGCAGGTTCGAATCCTGCCACCCCGACCATTAAAAACCTAAAATTCAATTTAATTTTGGGTTTTTTTTATTTGATCTTGTCTCGTCCTGAAATAGCGTTACACAAAAAACCAGTGTAATAAAAAAAATTAATGAATGCGTTAGCATTCTCGTTTTTAATGAGTATCAAACTCCTATCAGGATAACGGAGTGGAATGGAGTAATCCTGCCACCCCGACAAAATTGAGTATGGAGTTCTTGTGAATAGTGTGCTCTCCAAAGAAAACGAAGTAGATTATCTAAAAATAAAGCTGTGCATTAATGTGAAGCGATTTTTTTAACGATCATGGAGAGAGATAAAATGGCTATTGATCGCCGTCCAGATCCCGTTGTATAACAAAAAAAGCAGATTCAATCGTTGCTTTTCCCGGAATTGTTTTAAAATCAACCTCCATAAAACAGCTGTGTTATCATCCGAGGTTAAAAAATGAGGATCGTTATATTAACTGATTATTTATGGACAAGTAGAATCTTTAAAGGATTGTTGATTTTTTTTGCAAACAGGCTTAAATAGCTCTCCCAATCCTGTCTAGTTTTAAATTGACCACTTTCTTTCCAACCATACCCCGCAAAATAGATCACCTTATTATCTTTGACCTGTAAATGGGCATAAGCGTTGCTAAGGTCTTTTTCCTGGACATTGTAATTTTCATATCCCTCAAAATAGCGAGGTGAAGAAATAATTGCTGTCCCAAGCTTGGAGCCATCATGGGGCTGCCAGTAACTGATCCATGCTTCTTTCTCATTATTAGTAACTTGCCCCTCTTTTTTATGTAGGGCCAGACCTGCCGAAATTTTATCCGTGCCATCAATGGAAATTTCAAATCTGGAAAGGTTGCTTCTGTAATCAAGACTGATTACTTTTGATTCTCTAATTGAGATTCCACCTGCATCCCATTTTCCTATTTCTAAATAAAAACTGGTTCGAATAGGTCCCGATGTAATGGTTCTCCATTTCGTATAGTTTTTTGAAAAATAATAAGCGCTATCCGTCTTTATGGCTATACCTCCCACGCCACGGCTAATACCCACATGAAAATTATCCAATCCCTCTCCGGTATCCTCATGGTAGGTGCCATCAGTTTCAATTTCTTTTTTATACCATTTATTGATGATAGGATAATCCACTTTTTTTAACCAAGCATCTATCCCGCTTGACATGGTGCCTCCTGGAACGCCATTCTCAACCATTCTCTGTGCTGTAGGCCCGTACATTCGAAAAGCCACTCGGTCATTTTCCCAAGCATAATCGTCTACACGTTCGGGCACAAAACGAGAATAACAAATGGTTTCTGATTTGGGTTTTTTATCCTCCGAAATTTCAACTATCTCAAACTCCTTCCTCGATTTTGCCCCTGTTTCTGGCTGAAATAAAAGCAAATCCATTATTCCATCCCCTTCATTATCTACTAATTGGGTTATGAGTAATTTATTTGAACTTAAGTCCTTGATTCCAATATGGCTCAAACTATCGATCTTCAAAAAATCTGGTGTCAATTCTACAGTCTCAAACGACCTCTTAATGTCCAGGGTATTTTCGATAATGACGATCTTCGCTCTTTTTTTTTGAGAACAAGAGAATAATATTAAAATTCCAATAAGATAGATATGAACTTTGTAAAGCTTCATTACAAAAGATTTTTAATTTTCATTAGACGGCTTTCCAATTGTGGCAAGAATACCTCCATCGACATACAGGATATGTCCATTAACAAAATTACTCGCTTCTGATGCCAAAAAAATGACCGCTCCTGCTAAGTCGTTTGGGTCCCCCCACTTAGCAGCAGGCGTTCTGCTTACAATAAAATCATTGAATGGATGTCCATCGACCCGTATAGAAGCAGTTTGTGAAGTGGCAAAATATCCGGGACCGATTCCGTTGATTTGAATATTGTGTTTGGCCCATTCGGTGGCCATGTTCCGTGTCAACCTTTTTAATCCTCCTTTTGCCGCTGCATATGCCCCAACTGAGTTCCTGCCTAACTCGCTCATCATAGAGCAGATGTTGATAATCTTCCCCTCTTTTCTTTCGATCATTCCCTTTACAACATACTTCGATACAATAAATGGACTCACCAGATCTACATCGATGACCTGTTTGAAATCGGCTACTTCCATTTCCTCAAGAGGAGTTCGCTTGATGATTCCTGCATTATTGACAAGAATATCAATAGGTCCTATCTCTGTTTCAATCTTTTCAATGGCCTCCTTAACGGCCACTTCATCAGTAACATTGAACTTGTATCCTTTGGCATTGATTCCAACCGATTCATAATATTTTATCGCCTTGTCTATTTTCTCCTGTGATGAATTTCCGTTAACGATAATGGTGGCACCTGCCTTAGCTAAACCTACAGTCATCGCCATGCCCAGCCCATGTGTGCTACCAGTTACTAAAGCTACCTTTCCTTTTAGATTGAATAATGACAGTCCCATAATTTTATTTTAAATCTGTTATTTTGGCGACATCCATATCGGTATAGTCGAAATTTTCCCCCGCCATTCCCCAAATAAAAGTATAATTAGAAGTGCCCGATCCACAATGTATAGACCATGGTGGTGAAATGACTGCCTGATGATTATGCATCCAGATATGTCTTGTTTCATTGGGCCGTCCCATAAAATGACATACGGCTTGTTCTTTAGGTACGTCCAAATAAAAATATACTTCCATTCTTCTGTCGTGCACGTGAGCTGGCATGGTATTCCAAACACTTCCCGTTTTGAGCTCGGTCATACCCATCTGTAACTGGCAAGTAGTTACAATCCCACCGATAATCATCTGATTTACGATACGATGGTTTGCGGTTTCCAATGATCCCAGCTCTAATTTATTTGCTTCTGTGAGACTTACTCTTTTAGTGGGATGATTGGTATGCGCTGGAGCGGAATTTAAATAAAATTTTGCCGGGTTTTCAGGATCATGACTTTTAAAGACGATTTCTTTGTTCCCCATTCCAACATACAGAGCATCCTTATGCCCTAACGTAATTGAAGTTCCATCCACATCGACCGATCCACTTTCTCCGACATTGATTATCCCTAATTCCCTTCGCTGCAAAAAATAGTCTGCCTTAAGGGGATCAATAGAGTCCAGTTTCAAAGGGCTCGTTGGCACAGCCGAGCCAGCTATGTATCTGTCGTAATGCGTATAAGTAAGGATTATTTTACCCATTTGCATGAGATTATCGATTAAAAATTCTTCCCTAAGCCGGTCGGTATTATATGTTTCTACCGCTTCCGGGCTCGACGCGTATCTTGTTTCGAATTCTGTTGTCATCGTTTTTAAGTATTATTGAAATTAAATTTGAAACAAAAATAGTAAATAAAATACAATCGATTGTATTTTTTGTATATTTATCCAAATATTTTAATTAAGTAGTTAACTTTCTTTCAAAGCAACATGACCATACATGATTTGGCAAAGGCTCTAAACATTGACGCATCTACTGTTTCGAGAGCATTGAATGATAGTCCAAGAGTTGCCCAAAGGACAAAAATCAAGATTTTGGCAAAGGCTGATGAATTAGGCTACCAACGGAATATACTGGCCTCGAACCTCCGGAAAAGCAAGACCAGTACCATCGGCGTGATAGTGCCTCGAATTTCACGTCATTTCTTTTCATCCGCAATAGCGGGTATTGAGGAGACCGCATTTGAAGCCGGATACAATGTGATCATCTGTCAATCATTGGAAGATTTCGAAAGGGAGGGTAACCTAATCAGTTCCATGGTGACCAACAGGGTAGCCGGGGTATTACTTTCTGTATCAATGGGAACTACAAATTACGACCATTTACAAGGATTAAAAAAGAATGGCATTCCGATTATTTTCTTTGATCGGCATTGTGAAATACCCGGAAACAGCAATGTATTGATCGATGATTTTCAAAGTGGATACGATGCCACCGAGCACTTGATTTCCAATGGATGTAAAGTCATTGCTCATTTTTCAGGACCAGAGGAACTAAAAATATATCAAAATCGACTTAGAGGGTATCGGATGGCACTGGAAAAGCACAACATCTCTTATCGGCCTGAACTAGTATTCAGTTCGAAATTGATGGAGAAAGACGGAATTGAAAATGCAAAAAAGGTAATGTTGCTGAATTTAAATGTTGATGGAATTTTTGCCGCCAACGATGTATCCGCAATAGGGGCAATGAAATATTTGAAAAGTGAAGGCGTAAAAATTCCCGAGGATATAGCCATCGTAGGTTTTAGCAACGAACCGATTTCGGAGGTTATAGTACCTTCATTGACCACTATAGATCAATCGGGCCATAAAATAGGAAGATTGGCGACCGATCTTTTACTCAAACAGATTAAAAGCGAATCAGGATCGATTCAACCGGAAACTATCGTTCTAAAAACTTTATTGATAGCGCGTGATTCATCAAAACATGTATTAACTGAAAACAAATAGTAATATGAATTTATCAAAAATCTTTATCCTAATCGCCTTAATTGGAATGACTCATTCATGCAATGAAAATAAAACGTCAGATAAAAGCATTTCGGAAGGTGAAACAGCACTCTCACCGATTAAACATGCTGAAAAACAATTGGGATTGCTATTGGCGGAAGCCGAAAAAGTAAATCGTATTCCAAGAACCATTGATAGCGATGGTGACATCCATTGGGCAAAGGAAGGATTCGATTGGACAGAGGGATTTTATGCGGGAAGCCTTTGGTACATGTTTGAAATTACCAATGAAAAAAAATGGAAAGACGCAGCTGAAAAATTTCAAGCCCTATTTGAAGACCATAAAAACTACACAACTTACCATGATCTCGGCTTTGTTTTTAATTGTTCCTATGGAAATGGGTACAGATTGACAAAAGATGAGGAGTTCAAGCAAATAATGATAACGGCTGGAGACTCTTTAATGACTCGTTTTAATCCAACGGTTGGGTGCATCAAAAGCTGGGACGTTGACAAAGGGTGGCAATCTGAAAGAAACTGGATGTTTCCAGTAATCATCGATAATATGATGAATCTTGAAATGCTATTCGAACTTACCGAACTTACAGGAAATCAAAAATATAAAGAAGTTGCTATCAAACATGCAAACGCGACCCTTAAGAATCATTTTAGGAAAGACAATAGCTCCTACCATGTGGTCGACTACAACCCCGATACTGGGAAGGTCAGGGGCAAACAAACGGCACAAGGTTTTGCCGATGAAAGTTCTTGGGCGCGTGGCCAAGCATGGGGGCTTTACGGATACACAGTTTGTTACCGGTATACCAAGGACCAAAAGTACTTGGAACAGGCACAAAAAATTGCCGATTACATCATCAATTATAAAAACACCCCTGTTGACGGCATTCCGTATTGGGACTACAATGCCGACAAGATTCCGAATGAACCTAGAGATGTTTCTGCCGCTGCCATTACAGTTTCTGCTTTGATAGAGTTGGATGCATATTCCGATGTGGAGTACCTTCCACAAATCGACAAGATTTTATCATCACTTGCATCCGATAAATACACCGCTAAAATTGGAGAAAACAAGAGTTTTATTTTAAAACATAGTGTCGGAAGCATTCCGCATGGTTCCGAAATAGACGTACCATTGAACTATGCGGATTATTATTATTTAGAGGCGCTAATGAAATACAAAAAAAGCTATTGAAAACCTAATTGACTCGATTATTAAAAGTATCATTGCTTCTTAATAACATTTATTCTGAATTGTGGGCTCTCAACAGTACTGTCACAAACAGCTGCCGGTTTATGATACACGTACAATGTTATGTTTCATTAGAGATATTTTAGTTCCATTCGCCGGTTTTTTAATAGTTTCGATAAATATCATTATGCCACACCATTTTTGATTAAAAACTTGGTTGCCCGTTATTTAATATTAATTGTATCGTGTATGAAAACAAAAAGAGAATATATTTTGCTTTGAAATACTTCTTTTTGCATTTAGTGAACGATCATGGACCAAGACGGAGTAAACCCGACTCATGCTGAATATTACTTCCGGCAGAGTTGTTTCATTTTCTTATCAAGAAAAAAATGAAATGCCAGTCACCATAAGGATAGTAAAATAAATGTTAAATTAAAATAGTAGTAGAGCTAATTTGATTTATGACATCTTTGTCTATTTCGGAAAAATTAATATTAGCTTAAAAGCCTTTGATGAAATTTGTATATTAGCGTCTTAACCAAATTATTGTCTTCCTGCAATTAACTGTTTAAACGGATCTTAGTTGTGACAATTATTTAAATGTACATTTCCATTATTATGAACCTTATATCGAATTCGATTAAATTTATCTTAATTTTCTTTATTGTCCAGTTTAATTTTTCACAGGAATATCAAAACCGATGGAGCGAAGAGTTTGCTGTTTTTGATACGCTCAATGGGGAAACACCTGCGCAATTAGGAATTCTCTTTACGGGAAGTTCTTCCATCAGATTTTGGAAAGATCCGGTTAAGGATTTTAATAACGATGAAATTTTAAACAGAGGTTTCGGAGGTTCTCAAATCATTGATCTGATTGAGAATTTCGATCAAATTATTTTGAAGTATCACCCTAAGAAAATTGTGATATACTCTGGTGATAATGATGTGGACATAGGAAAATCTGCTGAAATTGTCTATGGGGATTTTTGTACTTTATATGGAATGATAAAAGCCAAACTACCGGATGCTGAAATAGTTTATATTGCTATTAAACCCAGTTTAGCCAGATGGGATAAAGTTTTGGAAATGAGTAAGACTAATACAATGATCAACGAATTTTTGAATAATCAGGATAAGGGATATTTTGTTGATATTTTTTCTCCCATGATAGGTTTAGATGGTAAACCAACAGAAACATTGTTTATTGAGGATGGTCTGCACATGTCTGAAGAAGGGTATCAATTATGGACTGAGATACTTATGCCTTATATTAACAAATGAGAGTATAACCAAAATTTGAATTAAGAGAATCGACGTAGAAAATGTATTATATAGGATATGATTTAGGAAGCTCATCAATCAAGGCCGCTCTGGTCGATGTGGGTTCAGGAAAATCAGCTGGAATAACACAATATCCTGACCAGGAAATGGTAATACTTTCCGTAAAACCAGGATGGGCTGAACAAGATCCTGATAACTGGTGGCTTTATATCTGAGAGGTAACAAAAAAATTACTTATAAAAACAAATGTTAGTTCAGATAAAATTAAAGGGATAGGAATATCTTACCAGATGCACGGTTTGGTAATAGTGGATAAAAACCATAAAGTACTTAGACCATCGATAATTTGGTGTGATAGCAGAGCGGTTGAAATAGGAAATAAAACCTATAAAGGAGTAGGGGAAGGGAAATGTGTTAACAATTTATTGAACTCTCCCGGTAACTTCACACTTTCAAAACTGAGATGGGTAAAAGAAAATGAGCCGGCATTGTTTGACCAGATTTATAAATTCTTATTGCCGGGAGACTATATTGCTTTAAAGCTTACCGGCGCAGCCACAACTACAATTTCGGGTTTGTCTGAAGGAATCATGTGGGATTTCAAGCAGAATCAACCGGCGGTCTGGCTGTTTGACTATATGGGAATAAGTTCGGATTTAATTCCAACGATTGTCCCTACGTTTTCAAATCAAGGAAATTTAACAAAAGAGGCTGCAACAGAAATTGGCTTAATGCCAGGAATACCCTTATTGTATCGCGCCGGAGATCAGCCAAATAACGCATTGTCTTTAAATGTCTTCCAGCCAGGAGAGATTGCTGCAACCGGAGGAACATCTGGCGTTGTTTATGCGATAACTGACAGTACAGAAACAGGAGAAAGTTTAAGGATCAACAATTTTGCGCATGTAAATTATACCAAAGAATTGCCGAGGATAGGCAAACTATTAAATATCAATGGTGCTGGAATTCAGTACAGTTGGATGAAGAAAAATATTGCTTTATCAACCGATTCATATGAGGATATGAATGCATTGGCTTCTAAGGTGCCTGTTGGTTCTGATGGATTGCGAATTATCCCCTTCGGGAATGGAGCGGAGCGCATGCTAAATAATCAAAATAAGGGTGCAAGTGTTTTCAATTTAAACTTTAACCGGCATAAAAAAGAACACTTATATCGAGCTGGATTGGAAGGTATTGCTTTTTCATTCGTTTATGGGATTGAAATTCTGAAGAATGACGGTGTCGATGTATCGGTGATTAGAGCAGGTAACGACAATTTGTTTCGATCGGAACTATTTTCCAATACCATTGCAACCCTGGTCAATACCGAAATTAATATTGTTGACACTACCGGAGCCGTTGGAGCCGGTCGTGCAGCAGGTGTGAGCAATGGTGATTTTGATTCTCTTAGAGCGATATTTTCTGTTGATGACAAAGTAAAGACCTTTCGACCATTAATAGAAAAACAGGCTTTTATTGAAGCATATAATCTTTGGAAAAACGACTTGGAGAATAGTTATAATAACTAATTTAATTAATAGAAAAATGACACTTATAGGTAAGAAGGAATACTTTAAAGGAATTGATAAAGTAAAGTACGAGGGAAGAGGATCAGACAATCCACTTGCATTCAAATTTTATGATGAAAACCATGTGGTTGCTGGAAAAACCATGAAGGAGCATTTTAAATTTGCAGTAGCTTATTGGCATACCTTATGTAATACCGGGGGCGATCCTTTTGGCCCAGGCACAAAAGTATATCCATGGTCTATCAATATAGACCCCATAGAAGCGGCTTACGAAAAAGCAGATGCCGCGTTTGAATTTATTACTAAAATGGGATTTGGTTATTATTGTTTTCACGATTATGATCTTATCGATGAGGGGGCTACTTTAAGCGAATCGGAAAAAAGAATTCAAACGATTACAGAATATTTAAAACAAAAACAAAAGGATTCCGGTGTAAAGCTCTTATGGGGAACGTCAAATTGCTTTGCACATCCAAGATATATGAACGGGGCAGCTAGCAATCCTGATTTTGATATTGTTGCCAGAGCCGGGGCTCAGATAAAAATTGCATTGGACACAACAATTGCGTTAAACGGAGAAAATTATGTGTTCTGGGGAGGGCGTGAGGGATATATGTCGCTCTTGAATACAGATATGAAACGGGAGTTGGATCATATTGGAAGATTCCTGGGAATGGCGAGAGACTATGCCAGAAAAAAAGGTTTTAAGGGGAATTTCTTTATAGAACCCAAACCAATGGAGCCAATGAAACACCAATATGATTTTGACACGGCAACCGTGATAGGGTTTTTACATCAATATGATCTGCAAGATGATTTTAAATTGAATATTGAGGTGAATCATGCCACATTGGCACAACACACCATGCAACATGAAATGCAGCTTGCTGCTAATGCAGGAATGCTTGGAAGTATAGATGCCAATCGTGGTGATTATCAAAATGGATGGGACACAGATCAGTTTCCCAATAATTTATTGGAAACTACCGAAGCAATGCTGGTATTTCTTAAGGCAGGTGGTTTGCAAGGCGGAGGTGTTAATTTCGACGCAAAAATAAGGAGAAACTCTACGGATCTTGAAGATCTGTTTTATGGTCACATAGGCGGAGCGGATAATTTTGCCAGAGCTTTACTGATAGCGGATAAAATTATAACAACTTCGCAGTACGATACTTTGAGAGAACAACGTTACAATTCTTTTGATTCAGGAAAAGGTAAGGATTTTGAAAATGGAAAATTAGATTTTTCAGACCTGTATAATATCGCAAAAGCGAATGGTGAGTTGGAATTAAAAAGTGGGAAACAAGAGTTGTTTGAAAACATAATTAATCAATATATATAAAAAACAGCAAATTAATTTAACGCGTAAAATTATATTTTGAGACTCCAATCGAATGGTTTTTAATATATTTAAAATTATAATTACTAATTTAATTTATGGAAAACGTTTTACAAACTGCAGATTGGCTGGTACTGGCATTGTACTTTCTTGTCATCATTGGCATTGCAGTGTGGGTTGCACTTCAAAAAAGTAAAAATACAGAAGATTATTTTTTAGCAGGACGTAATGTTGGATGGTTCGTGATAGGAGCTTCTATTTTTGCTTCGAATATCGGATCAGAGCATGTAGTAGGATTAGCAGGGACCGGATTCCAGTCCGGAACTCCAATGGCCCATTATGAGTTGCATGCCTGGATCGTATTGCTACTCGGTTGGTTGTTCCTGCCTTTTTATATTCGAAGTGGCGCATTTACCATGCCCGAATTTTTAGAAAAAAGATTTGACAGCAGATCAAGATGGTTTTTATCATTATTCTCATTGATCGCCTATGTGCTCACTAAAGTGTCTGTTACGATTTATGCCGGAGGTATTGTGGTATCAGAATTATTAGGAATTCCATTTTGGTATGGTGCCATTGGTATCGTCATCTTTACTGGAATATACACGGTCATCGGGGGTCTGAAAGCAGTAATTTACACAGAAACATTACAAACAGTTGTTCTTATAACAGGATCTTTAATTATTACTTATTTAGGAATGCAGGAAGTTGGTGGCTGGAACCAATTAAAAGAAACAGTTACGTCGGTAAGTCCGGATCATTTTAATATGTGGCGACCAATGAATGATCCTGATTTTCCATGGACAGGTTTATTGTTTGGTGGGACAATTGTTGGTTTATGGTACTGGTGTACCGATCAGTATATTGTTCAAAGAACTCTGGCAGCCCATAATATCAAGATAGCGCGAAGAGGGGCAATTTTTGGTGCCTATTTAAAATTATTGCCAATATTTATTTTCCTGATACCAGGTGTAATTGCTTTTGCCTTAAGTATTCAGAACCCGGAAGTTTTCAGTATAGAAAAAGCAGACAGAGCCTTTCCGATGCTTGTGAAGACTTTGTTGCCGGTAGGACTTAAAGGATTGGTGGCCGGTGGGTTAATGGCTGCATTGATGAGTTCGTTGGCATCGGTTTTCAACTCCTGTTCAACGATCTTCACCATGGATATCTATAAAACGCTAAGACCGGACAGAACAGAAAAAGAACTTTTGAAAGTTGGAAAAATTGCGACTACTATTATTGTGATCCTGGGGATTTTTTGGATTCCAATTATGCAAAAAATCGGGGGCGGTGTGATGTATCAATATTTGCAAAATGTACAATCTTATATAGCTCCTCCAGTGGTGGCAGTATTCTTGTTGGGGATTCTTTGGAAACGTGTAAACGCTCAGGCCGCCATTACTACTTTGCTTGCCGGACTGGCTCTGTTGATAATTCGTTTGGGATCTGAAATATATTTCCAACAGGATATAATCCATTTTAAAACAACGGGAGAACAATTATCGTCTGGTTTGCTCTATGCATTTGCCACCATTAATTTTGCCCATATGGCCATTTTTATGTTTATTTTTTCCGTTGGTTTGTGTATCTCGGTGAGTTTAGCAACCGATCCGCCGAACTATCAATTGATAAGGGGTTTGTCATTTGGTACTTTAACAGCAGAGGATAAAGAACTGTCAAAAGGAAGTTATAACAACATCGATATTGTTCTTTCCATACTTTTAGTTGTTATTGTAGTTGGGATTTTAGCTTATTTTACCGGGTAGTTTTAAAACTCACCGGGTGAATATACTCGTAACTGATAGGATTCATCTGGTGACTTATTATCGAACAGAAAATTTATAAACCGTTTTATAGTAGTACTTTTCCCCCGGTCGTAAAATAGTGTTTGGAAAATTAGGATGATTCGGCGAATCCGGATAATGTTGTGTTTCTAAAGCCACTCCCGAGAATGAGCCGAATTTCTCCTGATTGTCAATTGAAAGTATCGGAATAAATTTACCTGTATACAATTGAATACCCACTTCTGTAGTAAATATTTCCATTAACCTTCCGGTATCTTCGTGATATAGTTCACCGGCTTTAATAAAATTTCCTGCTTCATTGTTCAATGTATAATTGTTGTCATATCCATTCTCTAATCGGTCAAAATCTTTTTTTAAAGTTTTCATTTTTCTGAAGTCAAAAGGAGTATTTTCAACCGGAAGCATTTTTCCTGAAGGAATAAGCTCTGAATCAACCACATTGATCTCTTCACTGTTCAATTCCAATTGATGATTTAAGATAGTTCTTTCACCGCTCAAATTGAAATAGGAGTGATGCGTGAGATTAATTGGGGTGGCCTTATCGGTTTCCGCAAAATATTCGATCACGAACTCATTGTTCTCAGTGAGAGAATAGTTCACTTTGACATTTAGATTTCCAGGATAACCTCCTTCTCCATCCTTACTGAAATAAGTTAATTCTACACCAACATTATTTTCATTCTCAATTATTATTGCATTCCAAATGACCTTATCAAATCCTTTAAAGCCTCCATGCAGGTGATTTGGTGGATGGTTGATTTCCAGTTCATAGTCATTTCCATCCAGCGAAAATTTGCCCTTGGCGATCCTGTTTCCAAAACGACCTATCAAAGCTCCAAAACAGGGATAGGATTTCAAATAATCTTTCGATCGATAATCTTCTAATTTATCAAAGCCTAAGACTATATTTTGATATTTGCCCTTTTTATCCGGCGAATTAATGGAAGTAACTATTCCCCCGTAATTGGTTAGTTTTATTTCAAGACCCGCTTCGTTTTTCAGCGTAAATAATTGTACATTTTTATCATCGACTTGTCCGAAACTTGTTTTAATAATCTCCATTTCTGTAACCAATAGAATTAGAATTTCAAACAAACCGGTTTGGAGAGTTTCACCTCATTTCCTGTAAAAGTTAATAAACCTGTTTTTTGATTCCGTTGAAATACAGTAATATTATCACTTTTTTGATTGGCCACCAATAAATAATTTTCTTCCGGTGAAATTGTAAAATTTCTTGGCCAGTCTCCTTCTACCGGTGTAGTAGCAAGTAACTCCAGTTTACCTTCTTCCGAAACAGAGAAAACAGCAATACTATTATGTCCTCTGTTGGATGCATATAAGAACTTACCATCAGAACTGATATGAATATCAGCACAATAGGATTTTTCGGTATAATCCGTTGGCAAGGTGCTTTTTTTATCGATTTTTTCAAAAAGACCTGTTGAGATATCAACTTTGGCGGAGGTTACGCTACTCGATAATTCATTAATGATAAATACCATATCCTTCGAAGGATGAAACACTAAATGTCTGGGTCCGTCTCCTTCATCCATTTCCAGAGCAATTTGCTTTTCACCCAGATCACCTTCCTGGTTTACAGAATAGGAAACAACCTCATCAATGCCCAGATCGGCTACATAAATATATTTTCCATGAGTACCAAATCTTGAACAATGGGCATGAGGTGCATTCTGATTTGGTTTTACGATGCTGCTCCCAACATGTTGACGTGTGTCAGGTTCCTCCTCAATTTTACCATTTACAACAGAATAAACCGCCATATTGCCTGAGCTGTAATTTGCAATAGTCAATAAGTTTCCCAAATTATTAATTTCAACAAAACATGGGCCCACACCTTCACTGGACACCTTGCTTATAGCAATTAATTCTGTCCTGTCCTCATTCCATTTATAGGAGGAAACCTTTCCGGGATCTCTTTCATTTATAGCATAAATAAATTGTTTATCCCTGCTTATGTCCAGGTAAGACGGACTCATCGCTTCAGCAACCAGGCCCTTATTTTCTATGGTTCCATCATTAGGATTAAAGTTAAATTTATAGATACCTTTACTCGATGCATCTGTATAAGTTCCAACAAGAAATTCCGTACTTTTAGGTTGAGTGATCTCTTGCTTATCGGTTGATTTGCTTTCTGTAGTTTTGTTATTACAGCTTAACAAAGAGAAAATTATAACTCCGGTGAAAATTTTATTAAGACTTATTTGCATTAGATATAGATTAAGATTTCGAAACTCAAAAATAGCTGAAAATAGTTTAATAGAAGGACTATTTATCGGTAATTATTTCCTATCTCAATAATAATATCAGGCCTCCAAGGGCAGTAACAAAAAGAATAAATCTTCTGTAATTAATATTGGAGATCATCTTAACAATTCTTACACCCAGGTAAAATCCAATGATCAACACAGGTATCATAACGGAGTTTAGGACTAAAGTTTCTTTGTTTATGGTTTTCCAAACAAAAATATGAAATGGTAATTTGAAAACATTGATGATAAAGAACATCCAAGCGGCTGTTCCGATAAACTCATTTTTCGGAAGGCGCATGGCTAAAAAATAAATGTTAGAGATGGGCCCTGCTAAATTCCCAATCATCGTACTAAACCCAGCCAGAAAACCTGCAGAGCTGGAGAACCACATATTATCGGGAATTGTGATGGTTTTTTTGTTTTCAAAATAGAACATAAGCAGAACGGATCCAATGATGATAATTGCCATCATTTTTTTAAAGAGACCTTCAGATATATCATTGCCAATCCAAACCCCTACCAATACACCAAGGACCATCCAAGGCATTAAATTTTTTATAAACTGCCATTGGGCATGTCTGTTATAATGTACAACAGCAAATATGTCTGCAGAAATCAAGAGGGATAGGAGAATACCCGTGGAAGCTTTTTCACCAAAAACTAGGGCCATGATCACAACAATGATAATTCCAATGCCTTTGATACCCGATTTTGCCATTCCTAATAAGAACACGGCAAAAAAAACAGCTATCCATTCCATTGAGGATAAATGATAGGACTGTAAAATTTCAAAATATCCCAAAACCACTGTGTTTGAAAAGTGTAAATCTAAGCTTAATTATTGGAGATTGAAACGAACGTAAAATATCATTTGCACGAATTAGATTAAAATTACCTATTAAAAATTAGCTACATTTTTTATATTTGCGAACGAATTTTAGGATTGTAGTGAGTCATAAATTGTTCGTAGTGTTAGCGCTTCACGCTGGGGGCGTGGAGGTCGTCACGCTCAAAGCGTGATCACCTCATGAATAATAAGGAGATGATTATTAAATATACGGTAAAAGGCATAATTATAAAAATTTAAGAATCAAAGTTATAAAGTATTGAGTTAACCAATTCGGGGTGTAGCGTAGCCCGGTTAGCGCGCCACGCTGGGGGCGTGGAGGTCGGAGGTTCAAATCCTCTCACCCCGACAATCAAAATCCGGATACTCTGTATCTGGATTTTTTATACCCCTCAAATCCAAGCTCGCTTGAGATTTGAGGGGTATAAAAAAGACTTCAAGCGATAGCTTGTTCGGATTTTGCTTAGCAACGTTCCCTAAAAAGGATCACTGAATGTAATGAGTTAATCTTTTTATGTAGTTTTCACTTCAAAGAAGTATGTATATATTTTGACAATTCGATTATCCCTGATATTTATCATACCAAACTTTATTTAAGCTAGTTAATTTTTTATAGTTTATCTTAAAAGAAATAATTTTTGCTTATATTTATTAGTGGTTCCGGCATACAAACTAAAACAGGTTCAGGAGTGATATTTAAAATCTAAACATCTATATTTTAGGTCTTTGAGAGATGTTATTCTATTAATTAATATTAGCTTTTATCTAATGTTATGCTCACTTTTAAAAATTATAATATCGCAGATTGGTTTTCATTTTACAGAATTGCTGCCGCGCCATTTCTTCTAATTTTGTTATGGCTGGATAATAGGGAGCTTTTCACCTGGCTTTTACTAATCAGCTATTGCACGGATATGATTGATGGTTTTTTAGCTCGAAAATTAAAAATAGCCAGTGCGAGAGGGTCTCAATTGGATTCTCTTGGAGATCAGTTAACGTTTTTAATAGGATTAGCAGGGTTGTTGAGTTTCGAATTCAATTTTATAAAAGAGAACTATCTCATCATTTTGATTGCATTGATTCCTTATGTTATTCAGGTACTTATTGCGTATAAAAAATATGGAAAAGCAACTGCTTTTCATACTTACCTGGCGAAATTATCCGCATTCATTCAAGGTGTGTTTATTCTTTGGGCCTTATTTTTTAGTCCGGTATATTGGATGTTCTATTTTATGATAGTTTTAGGCTTATTGGAAACTTTAGAGGAGATTACCCTGATTTTTATGCATAAAAATTGGGTGTCAGATGTAAAAGGTATTTATTGGGCGCTTCATAAAAAACGCAACAATACAACTGAAGAAAAAAAATCGTAAAAATAATAGAAAAATAAAATGAGATCCTATACATTATTTACTATTATCCTGTTGTGCTTAACAATATTAATTGTTGATCTATTCACATTTTATTGGTTGCAATCCATTACGCAGCTTATAGTAATTCCATTTTTTAGAACCTTAGTTCATGTCACGTTCTGGGTTTTTGCATTAGGATTGATCGCCTCAATTATTATTTTGAAGATCAGACTAGAAAGCATAAATCCGGTGCGTAAACATTTCTTAGTATCTTCGTTATATGGTCTTACAATAGTTTCCTTTGTACCAAAATTATTTTTCATAATTATTGTTAGCATACTCTATTTTTCGCACTATGTTTTTGGAGATAGGCAATCTTTGGTTGTTCTGTTTGTAGTTGGTGTTTTTTCCGGCTTTTTGCCGTTTTTCGCAATTCTGTATGGGATCTTTAGGTCATTATATCGATTTAAGATCCATCATGTTAAGATCAAAAGTAAAAAACTACCAGAATATTATGACGGATTGAGGATTGTCCAAATATCCGATCTTCATTTAGGCAGTTTTAATTATCGATATCATATTTTAGACAGAGCGATAAACATGATCAATCATTTAGAACCGGATTTTATTTTTTTTACTGGTGATTTGGTCAACAACTGTTCATGGGAACTTGATAATTGGGATTCGGTATTAAAAAAATTGACCGCTAAAAAGGGAAAATACGCCGTTCTGGGAAATCATGATTACGGAGATTATAAAAAATGGGAATCAGAGGATCTTAAAATCAGAAATTTTGAAGAGATAAAACACTTTTACAAAAAAATTGATTTCATGTTATTGTTAAATAATGCTGATATTATTGACGAAGACGGAGCGAAAATTGGCATTGTTGGGGTAGAGAATTGGGGAAATCCTCCATTTAAACAGTATGGAGATTTAAATAAATCTTTAAAGAACGTTACAAATATTCCATTTAAAATATTGTTATCTCACGATCCCTCACATTGGAGTAAAGAAGTGATAGAAAAAACAGATATAACGCTTACACTTTCAGGTCATACACATGGTATGCAGGCCGGAATTAATCTCAAGAATAAAAAGTGGAGCCCTATTAAGTACAAATACAAACACTGGGCGGGATTGTATGAAAATAATGATCAATATTTATATGTTAACAGGGGTTTGGGTTGGCTTGGATTTCCGGGAAGATTAGGGATGCGTCCTGAAATTACCTTAATTGAATTTGAAAAATAGGTATATATCTCACCTATAACCCTAAAATCTTTAAAGTAGCATAAAGCACAAAAATACTGATCAAAATAACTGCTTCTGTTTTTTGGAGGGCTTTCTTCCTTTTGAAGAAAAAGAGCACAGTAATTGACAGAACCAGCAAAAAAGGAAGATCAAATAATAGTAGACTCTTTTCAATATTAAGTTCGGAAATTGAAGCACCCAGTCCAATAGGAATTAACATATCAAAAATATTACTACCTATAAGGTTACCAACAGATAATCCGCTGGCTTTTTTTCTTACTGCGTTTAGAGCAAGTGCAAGTTCCGGTAAGCTTGTTCCCAATCCTATAATAATTATCCCAACAAACGACTGTCTAATACCAAATTTTTCAGCAAAACTTATGGAATTATCCACTACTAATTCTGAAGTAAAAATCACGATAACAATCCCGGCGATCAGAACTAAAATATCTTTTCTAATATTTTTACTGAACTTCTTTTTTATTTTTTTACTAATTCTTTCCTGATGAAACAACCTAAAATAATAGATTAAATAAACCACTACTAAGACAATACCATCAATTCTGGTGATCTTTCCATCAAAACTCAATAATATGACCAATATAACAGACCCTAACAGCATGATCCATCTTCAAAAAGATGCCGTTTTTTAAGGGTTAAGTAACCTAATAAACCTGCGGACCCTAATACCAGACTTATCTGACTAAAGCTGCTCCCAATTGCATTACCTATGATTATGCCAGAGGTATCAGTATTTCCAATTGCACTGTGAAGTGTAGCGTTAATGGCGATGACGATTTCAGGAAGATCTGTGCCAATTGACAAAATTGCTAAACCAACAAAGACCTGAGATAATTTATAGTATTCTGCAATATTTACAGCCCCTTTAATTACCAATTCTGTACCTAGCCACAATCCTGTCAATCCGATTATTATAAGAAGAACATCTTGCATGAGATATGCGTTTTACATAAACTCAAAGATAAAGATTCTCCAGGCCTCAATCAATAATTTGATCTTCAAATACTACAATAATTTTACAGAAAAATCCTAAATTTTTGACAATTTATTTGTTATATTTAGTAATGAAAAATATGGATCAGAATTGAAATGAAAACGAGTATTTTAAATATCTACATCTATATTGAATAGCAGATCTTATTTTCTTATAAACTGCAGATATTTAGGTAAATGATTGTTAATATTGACAGCTTTAATATCCACTTCCATGAGAATATTGTAAGTACTATGAATTAAATGAAAATCGTTTCTAATACTATGTTAGTTTAAAAATATTGACGGATTGTATACTGCTTTAAAGAATGAAAAAATATCTTAAATATCCTCATTCACTAAGTCGAAAATCGGTTATTGATGAGTTACGAACCAATACCAAAGGACTAAGCAATAAAGACGCGCAAGAAAGGCTTAGAACATATGGTCCAAATGAAATACCTGAAGCTAAATCTATTTCCCTTTTTCTATTAATACTCAAACAATTTAAAAGCTGGTTGGTCATTATTCTTATCGTTGCTGCAATCATATCCTGGTTGGCTCATCAGGTGTTAGATACATGGGTTATAGTTGCAGTAGTTTTTATTAATGCTGCTATTGGATTTATACAGGAATATCGGGCAGATAGAGCCATTAGTTCTTTACGAAAGATGATCGTTAAAACAGCTAAAGTGTTGCGTAATGATATGTTGATAACAATACTTTCCTCTCAACTTGTTCCAGGTGATGTTTTGGTACTGGAAGAAGGAGACAGCATTCCGGCTGATGGTAGGATTTTTCAATCTAAAAATTTCAGAACTATGGAAGCTTCCCTAACCGGTGAATCACTTCCTGTTTCTAAAAAAGAAATAATCTACGCTAAAGACACAGCATTGGCAGACAGAAAGAATATGGTTTGGAAAGGAACTTATGTCGCCGGTGGAGTTGCCAAAGTAATTGTAACTGGTACTGGAATAAAAACAGCTATTGGTGATATTTCTGAAACACTGGGAAAAATTGAAGTAAAACGAACTAATTTTATGAAAAAGACAGATGTTTTAGCGAAACATATGTCTCTAATTGCTATCTCTAGTGCCGCGTTAATTTTTTTGATCGGTTATTTTTACCGTCAATTCGAGATTGAAGAAATACTTCTTATTTCTATTGCAGCTTTAGTAGCTGCAATACCTGAAGGATTGCCTGCCGTTATTTCCATCGTACTTGCTATAGGGGCGAATCGTATGGCAAAGCGTAATGCAGTTGTTCGGGAGTTTACTGCAACGGAAACTTTAGGTGCTGTTACCGCGATTTTAACCGATAAAACAGGGACTCTCACGCAAAATTCTCTGACAGTTAGAAAAGTATTTGTCCCTGGTTCGATGGAGTACACCGTTACAGGTGTAGGTTGGTTTCCTGCTGGAAACTTTATGCTAGAAAAAACCATTATTGATGTAGATAAAAATAGTAATCTGCAAAAATTATTGAAAATAGCAGCGCTTTCTAATAATTCAGAATTCCGTCACGATAAAGAAACCAACACCTATGAGTTAATTGGTGATCCTACTGAAGGGGCATTAGCCGTACTAGCAAGAAAGGGAGGGATTAGTAGTCAAAACATTCAACAGAATAAACTTGATGATCTTCCTTTTGATTCCGTTATTAAGCTCAGAGCAACTTTAATAAAAGAAGATGAGCATCAGGAACTTTATGTAACCGGTGCCCCTGAAAAAATACTGGAGCGATCGATTTCGGTGATAAGGACTAATGGAGAATCTAAACTTCAGGAAAAGGAAAAAGAGCAAATTCAACAAAAAATTGCTGAATGGTCTAATCATTCCATGCGGGTAATAGCATTGGCTTATAAAAGACAAGACGCTGAAGAAATAAATGAAGCAGCCATAGATGATCTTGTATTCGTTGGATTAACGGGAATGATCGATCTACCAAGGCCGGATGCCAAAGAGGCGGTAGAAAAATGTAAACAGGCAGGTATTCGTGTCATAATGGTAACTGGAGATCACGTAAATACCGCTGTTGCTATTGCAAAAACGACTGGAATTATTGAGGATATTATCGAAAATGATGTTGTGGCTTTAACGGAGCAACAGTTACTTCGGTTAGATAAAAATGAGTTTGACAAGGCAATTAGAAATATTTCTGTTTTTGCTCGACTTACTCCTAAAATGAAATTAAAAATAGCAGAACGTTTGCAGGCCATGGGACACTTAATTGCCATGACAGGTGATGGTGTAAATGATGCACCTGCACTTAAACAGGCCGATGTAGGAATTTCAATGGGAATTATGGGAACAGATGTTGCCCGTGACAGTTCGGATGTTGTACTTGCAGATGATAATTTTGCGACTGTCGTAAATGCTGTTGAAGAGGGAAGGATTGTGTTTACAAATTCTAGACAAACAAGTTTCTTCCTTGTAACGACCAACATTGCAGAAAGTGTAACGCTTCTTGTTTCTATCCTCATAGGATTACCACTTCCTTTAACAGCAACACAGATCCTTTGGCTTAATTTGGTAACTGGTGGGGTTACAGATTTGTCATTAGCAACGGAACCAGGGCATGGTGAGATAATGAAAACCAGGCCTCTTCTAAAGAATGAGAATATACTGAACAAAGAAGTAGTACCATTTCTGATTATCAATGTTGGTCTGATGGTGGGACTCTCATTAGCTGCCTTTTATTATTATATGAGTGATAATATAGAAAAAGCACGTACCGGAGTATTCATGATAATGGCATTTACGCAATTATTCAATGTGTTTAACCTCAGGAATATTCACAAGTCAGTGTTTGAAATAGGTCTGTTTTCCAATATGTATATCAATCTTGCCGTAGGTGTTTCAGTATTGTTACTGATCCTTGTTGTAGAAGTTCCGGTCGTAGCAACATTATTTAATTTTAAAACACTTGAAATAGTTGATCTTATTGTATTGTTTGGGCTTTCGTCTTTGGTATTATGGGCCGGTGAATTATATAAATTTGTAAATAGAATAAAATGATCATTATTGTATTTGGATTACCCGGATCTGGTAAAAGCTATTTTGCTTCGAGGCTTGCAAAAAGACTAGAGGCTAAATATGTTAGTAGTGATGTGATCAGGAAGGACTTATTTATTCATAGAAAATATTCTCAGGAGGAAAAAATAAAGGTTTATGAGGCAATGATCAAGGAAATGAAAAAAGCTGTCCAGTATGATGAGAACGTCGTTTTGGATGCTACTTTTTACAAAGAAAATATTCGCGATAGCTTCAATGAAGCTGCAAAAGTATTTAAAGAGAAAATTATATTTATAGAAGTGCGGGCTGATCAAAGAATTATTATAAAACGTTTGAGCCTTGGAAGAGAGGATAGTGATGCTGATTATTCGATTCACCTTCGTATAAAGAAAGTTTTTGAACCACTGGAATCGGAACATCTTATACTACAATCAACACAAGAGAATATTAAGGAAATGATGAGTAAGGCAATTAATTATATTAAAACTAGCCATGGATAAAGATCAAGTTAATAAACTAATCCAGTTTGGAACCTATAGAGGAGAACTTCTCAAAGGAAAGTTGATCGAAACTCATATTTCATGGGTGATTCTAACCAAAAGATGTGCCTTTAAGATCAAAAAAAAGATGCAATATTCTTTTCTAAATTTTTCTTCTATATCAAAACGAAAATATTATTGCGAACAGGAGATTCTATTAAATAGCAGATTATCAGATATTTACTTAGATGTACCTCCTGTAAAACAAACAAAAAATAAACTATTTATTGGAGAGGGAAAAGGTCAAGTTATTGGTTATACGGTTAGAATGAAGAGATTGCAAATTGCTAAACAGATGAATCACATGTTAGAAAGAAAACAAGTTAGTGAAATTCAAATTAATGTGCTTGCAAAAAAAATAGCTCTTTTTCATAGAGACACAGATATCATTTATAACCCTTTTAATGATTCCCAGGCTAAAACCGAATTCAATGATATTTTGACAGTCTTAGATTGGGTTAAAATAAATTTGAAGAATAGATATGCTGATCTCATTGAAAAAGCTGTAAGAAATAGTAATACATTTTTAGATCAAAATAAAAAATTTATTAAAAATAGAATCAAGGCAGGCTTTTGGCGGGATGTACATGGCGATTTGCACTCAAAAAATATTTTTCTCTATAAAGACCCGATTATTTTCGATTGTATTGAGTTTAATGATGCTTTTCGTCAAATAGATGTGCTCAATGAGGTTGCTTTTTTTTGTATGGATTTGGAAGGTTTTAAACGAGTGGACCTAAGCAAGCAATTCATGAAAACTTATCTTGAATTTTTTCCATGCATGAAAACCCGTCAGGAAGAATTTCTCTTCACCTATTATAAAAGTTATCGAGCCAATGTCCGAGCCAAGGTGAATGCCTTGAGGGCTATGCAAGCTACTGAGGCCTCAGTGATAAATAAATACATTAAGGAGATAAAGAAATACCTGAATCTGATGGATCAATATAATTATCAATGATATAATGATTAAGGAAAAACTGCTTTTCATAGTACATGTTGTATAATAAGGAATTTCAGACTTTAGTAGCTAATCTCAATCAACTTATTCTTATTTGATCATTCAGTTTTACTAAATATAAGCAAAAACCTTTCCTAATTTTTATAAAATGTAAAATTATGCTTATCTTTAGGTTACTGGCAAAAATGTAATTATTCAGTGGAATTTTTGAATCGTTCCTATTAAACAGAGAGATGATAAAATTATTTCAAATACCTAAAAAAATTAAAACCTTTTTCATTGAAATAGGGGAGTTGTCTTATTTTGCAGGCCGGTTTTTTAAAGAGTTATTTTCAAGACCTTTTGAGTATAAAGAACTGCTTCGTCAATGTTATTATATAGGTAATCGCTCTCTATTGTTGGTTGGTGTTACAGGATTTATTTTAGGGCTGGTTTTTACCATTCAATCGAGACCAACTCTAATGGAATTTGGTGCAGAATCATGGATACCTTCCATGGTGAGTATTTCAATGGTAAGAGAAATTGGGCCTGTAATAATTGCGCTTATCTGTGTAGGTCGCGGTGGTTGCTGTATCATTGAGCCGAGCTCGGTTCTATGAGAGTAACGGAGCAGATCGATGCTATGGAAGTATCGGGCACGAACCCATTTAAATATTTGGTGGTTACACGTATTTTAGCTACCACAATGATGGTGCCATTGCTCATTATTTTCGGAGATGCAATTGCTTTATTTGGTTCCGCTATAGTTGAAAATATAAAGGGGGATGTTTCGTTCCAGCTTTATTTTAACAAGGTTTTTAATGCATTAGAATTTTCGGATTTGGTTCCTGCAATAGTGAAATCATTTTTCTTTGGTTTCGTTATTGGATTAGTAGGGAGCTATAAGGGATTCTATTGTAAAAAAGGTACGGTAGGGGTTGGGGAGGCTTCTAACACTGCAGTAGTCTATACCTCCATGTTAGTTTTTATAATTGATTTTATAGCTGTTTTTGTAACTGATATTTTCTATGAAATTTAATGATGAAAAAAATAAATGACATAGTTCCAATAATAAAAATCAAAGATCTGAGAAAAAGCTTTGATGATAACCATGTTTTGAATGGATTTTCAATGGCATTATGTGAGGGAGAAAATCTAGTGATCATGGGTAGATCAGGTTCTGGAAAATCTGTAATGATAAAATGCTTGGTAGGTTTGATGCAACCGGATCATGGAGACATTGAAATCATGAATAAAAATATTAATGAACTGGATCAAGATGAATTAAATAGTTTGCGAACCGAGATCGGTTTTCTTTTTCAAGGAAGTGCGTTGTATGACTCCATGACGGTGAGAGAGAATTTAAAATTTCCATTACGCAAGCGCATAGAAGACTCTGTTGAAGCAGAAAAATTAGTACATGAAGCATTAAAAAGTGTAGGTCTAACAGAGGCTATTGATTTAATGCCTAGTGAATTATCTGGTGGAATGCAACGAAGAGTCGCTCTTGCAAGGGCTATAATTCTCCATCCAAAAATCATAATTTACGATGAACCTACTACCGGCCTTGATCCAATTACGGCTAAAGAGATCATTGAATTAATGAGAAATATTCAGAAAATATATGGGGCATCATCGCTTATTATTACTCATGATGTTGATTGTGCCAGAGTTATTGCAAATAGGATGATATTATTAATTGATGGAATTAATTACGCGGAAGGTACTTTTAAAGAAATATCTTCTTCAAAAGATAAAAAAATTCAAGCATTTTTTAAATAAAAAAGTTATGGAAAAAACAAATGTACAAAAATTCAACCTCGGGTTATTTGTTATTATCAGTACGCTAATTTTAATTGTAGCAATTTATTTTATTGGAAGTAAACAGAATATTTTTGGAAGGACCTTTAGAGTAAGTGCCGTGTTTAATAATGTAAGTGGCTTGCAATTAGGTAATAATGTGCGTTATTCTGGGATCAATGTTGGAACTGTAAAAAATATTGTTATGATCAATGACACAACCATTTGCATTGATATGATCATTGAAGATAAAATATTGAAACATATTAAAAAAAATGCTATCGCAACTATTGGTTCTGATGGTTTGGTAGGAAGTATGATTATCAATATTATTCCAAGCAAAACTGTATCATCTCCATTAGTATCTGGTGATACTATTGCATCTTATAGTAAAATATCAACCAATGATATGCTCGCTACTTTAAACAAGACCAATGAAAATGCGTCGTTGTTAACTGTTGATCTGTTAAAAATAACTGAAGCTATTAACAAGGGTAAAGGTACTTTGGGCTTATTAATAAATGATTCTGTTATGGCCTCAGATCTGAAACAGAGTATAAGAAATATAAAAACAGCTAGTTTAAGCACTTCTAAAACAATTGAAGAATTGAATACTATAATATCATTGGTTAATTATGAAAACAGTATGGCAGCGGTATTATTAAGTGATTCTATCTATGCAATTAAGGTTAAATCCATTATAAGCAATTTAGAAAGATCCAGTGAAGATATCAATAGTGTAATTACTAATTTAAACGATGTGGTTTTAGATGTTAAAAATGGTGAAGGAACACTAAATTATATCATTAACGATACGACACTAGTAAATAATATTGATGAAACGATGGAGAATATAAAGCAAGGAAGCGTTCTTTTAAATGAAGACCTTGAAGCTTTAAAACATAGCTTTCTATTGAAGAAATATTTTAAAAAACTTGAAAAGGAAAAGCGTAAAGAAGAGAAAAAGAAAGATCAATAACATAAGTGATGATAATCATAGTTTTGACTGATCTGGATCATTGTTTAGTTAGTAAATGACATCTATATTTGTACTATTAAAAAAACAAGTAATAGATTGTTCATTGATTTAATTACATAACTTCAAATATAAGTCTTAATTGTTGCTGAACAGTTGAGATGTGGGGGGTTTGAGATGTTATTATATAATTGATTATAATTTTAGTATGATCTTAGAAATAAGGCCATATGAAAAATTGTTTGATTGGATAGAGAACAAATTAGACTCTTCAGGAAACAGGAGGTTTCGGCTTCCTGTTTCTACTTTATAATAGGTCTGAATTGTTGCAGAACAGTTAAGATCTTGAAGGATTGAGATATTATTGTTGCTTTGATCATAGTTTTAGTATTATTCTAAAAATAGGATGATATAAAAGATTATTTGAGAGTTAATAAGAATAGACTTGATCTCTTCAGGGAACAGGAAGTTTCGGCTTCCTGTTTCTGTTTTTTATGCAAACTCCATTTAATCCCCTCGTATGCCTGCCTACCATAGGCAGGCCTGTGTTGAGGCAGTCCATTTAACGTACATTAAAACATTACATTATGATATATCATAGATTTAAGGTCTTTAGGAAGTTCGGTTCTAATATCTTCCAGTTCTCCTAGAGAAACATATTTACGCAACATAAAAAATGTTGTAATAATGTGATTTTCTGCGATTTCATCAGATTCAAAATCATATATTGAGGTTGTTCCATCAAATTGTCTGATCAAATCAATAAATTCGGTCATATTTTTTATTCTCTTCTTTTGATGTGATGACCATCTATTTACATATACTGCTTTTAAAAACATGGGAAATTGAGCAATTAATTGCAAGGATTCCTCCGTTGAGATCACTTCTCTTAATCCATGTAAAATGGAAGATAGTATTCGCCCTCCTTTGTCTATATCCCCATCTATGTTTAATTTATTGGTGTACTCTTTGAGAAACAAATTAGCTTCTGATGCAAAATGATTGAAATTTAGTGCCATGATATATTCTTTTTTATTTTAAAACTTATAAATATTGTATTTTTGGGCATCTGTTGTCTGTACAGCAATTAAATGGTTCCCTACAAATTTTGAATAAAAACTTGGTATATTTTTATATTTATATTTTGATTTGACATAATTTCTGGCATTATCTAATATTTTTACAGTTTTTCCAGACGTATCAATAATGTACTCTTTTAAAGTATAAGAAACTACATCCTTACCCAGTGATTCATTGAATCCAATAACCTCTTTTTCAAGAGTTATAACTATGGCATAGCCATTTTTAAAATTTGTGGCATTTAAATATTGAGGGGCTATTATTTGCTTACCATTTTTGTCGATATAGCCATAATAATATGTTCCGCTATTTAATTTTCTAATTAAACACCTTCCATCTTCAAAAATGGGATAACCAATAGAAACTTCTTTAGTTTTGCTGGAAACCAGATCATCTCTAAAATCTATTACTTTAATTCCTTTATTATTGATAAAGGCCCATTGATCACCCTTTTTTATAGCAGAAAGATCTTCATAAAATGGTGAAAAATCATCTATATCTGTTATTATTTGTGCATAAACAAACGAATGAATAATAAAGCAGATAACTAAAATTATTATATTTTTCATAATATTATTTATTAAATCGGTAACAAGATTAATATAGGATTTACCGGGTTATTATGAAATGATATTGATCAACTTAAATAATGATTTTCATCATTTTCTAAAGAGTGATATTTTCTGGGTGAGAAGACATTATAGTAATAATTAAGGAAGGTTTAGACATTATTCTTGATCCAATCCGTACAGTCATTAAAGTTTTTAAAAAGATGCTCTTCTGGAATTAAATCCGGTACTATATCAATAGATTGCAACAGATACAAAGGTTGATTTTGTAGATCCACAATCAACACATGAATATTTTTTTGTTCCAAATAAAGTAGTGCTTCTTCAATAGCATACAATCCGGATTGATCAATATAAGGCACTTTTTCCATTCTGACTATTGCATAACTGGCGTTGTTGGGTACTTGTTTGGAAAGAACTTGGAAATGACTTGTTGAGCCAAAGAATAGAGGGCCTTTAATGTGTTTTATAAAAACTTTTTCTTTTAAGTCCTCCGGAAAATCTTTTTCATCATCCCAGGCTTTTTCCTCTTTTAAACTCTTGACATCAGACATGTCTGCAGTTACATCCCCCATTTTTTTCATAAATACTAAAGAAGCTATTACAAGTCCCAGACCCACCGCATAAACAAGATTCCAAAAAGTTGAGAGTAAGAGTACTGTAATCATTATAATAACCTCAGCTTTAGGTATGTACGGTATTGCTTTTAATCCTTTATAATCCATCACCCCAATTCCTACAGTTATCAAAATACCGGCCAATACCGCAGCCGGGATTTTTGATGCCACCGGTCCCAAAGCCAGTAAAACGACCAACAAAAAAACACCCGCTACCATACCTGAAAGTTTAGTTTTACCTCCGGCATTGATATTTACCACCGTTCGGATCGTTGCACCTGCACCGGGTAAGCCACCAAAAATTGCGGCAATGCTATTTCCTATTCCCTGTCCTATCAGTTCTTTGTTGGAATTATGACTGGTTTTGGTCATATTATCAGCAACTACAGACGTCAATAAAGAATCAATAACCCCCAAAAATGCGAGTGTTAAAGCTGTGAAAATGTATGGTGAAATAGCTGAAAGACTAAAAGTTGAAAACATCTTCAAATTTGGAATAGGAAATCCACCCGGTATCTCTTCTATTGGGCGATAATCCAGATTGGCAACAATTGCAATAGTAGACACTACCAAAAGCGCTACTAAAGTGCTGGGAATTTTTGTTGTTATTTTCTTAAACCCGTATATAATAATAATTGTTGACAGTGCTAAGATCAATTCCAAATAGTTAATGTTCTTAAGTGCTCTTGGAAGGCTTTTAATTGCACCAACAACACCTGATGTTTCTGAGCTGGCCAGCGTTCTTGCTTCATTCAAAATCTCTTCATTGGTTATAGATTCCGCTCTTTTAATAGTCTCCTTAAAATCCTCCAAAACTAAAATGCCTTCTTTTACTTCATCTTCTAATATATTACTAATGATTAGTTCCTCAGCATGAGGTTTGAATTTCTCTATAAATTCATGATCATCTCCCACATAATACCCCAAAACTGGTAGCATTTGCGTAATAATGATGATAACACCAATTGCTGTCATAAATCCGGAAACTACCGGATATGGAATATATTTAATATATTTTCCCAAACCGATAATACCCAGTAGTATTTGAAAAAGACCGGCCAGTAAAAAAACGGTAAGAATGAGTGGTAAAGCGCGACTCAGATCTCCATTATTGACCTGCACAATACCCGCGATTAATACCATGCTAATTGCTGTTAAGGGAGCAGTTGGTCCTGAAATCTGCGTATTTGTTCCGCCAAAAAAAGCTCCAAAAAAGCCTAAGAAAATGGCCCCATATAAACCAGCAGTAGGCCCTAAACCGGAGGATACACCAAAAGCTAAGGCGAGAGGTAATGCTACTATTCCAGCAGTGACACCTCCAAAGGTATCGCCCTTAATATTTGAGAATATATTTTTCATCTTCAAGTGTAGGTATTAAAATTAAATAGATTTTAATCAGGTAAGCCAAAAGTATCTACTACATAGTCCAGATCCTTATCACCTCTTCCGCTTAAATTTACCAGAATGGATGCCTAGGATTCTTTTGAGCCAGTTTAAACGCATAAGCAACTGCATGAGCACTTTCCAAAGCGGGAATAATTCCTTCTAATCTACTCAATTCATAAAAGGCATCAATACATTCTGCATCTGTGATGCTATCGTAGGTGACTTTTTTCAGATCTTTTAGCATACTGTGTTCCGGGCCAACGCCGGGATAGTCCAATCCGCTGGCAATCGAATGTACAGGTGCCGGATTTCCTTCATCATCTTGTAAAGTATAGCATTTAAAACCATGGATAACTCCTGGTTTTCCAAATGCCATCGTTGCTGCATGTTCACCGGTTTTGAACGATTTCCCGGCTGGTTCAATACCAAAAAGATTACATTCCTCATGTTCTAGAAAAGCTGAAAATATTCCCATGGCATTACTTCCACCACCTATACATGCTATAACATTATCGGGAAGTTCACCGGTCATTTCAAAAAACTGATCCTTTGCCTCAATCCCAACAACACGCTGAAAATCACGTACCATCATAGGAAATGGATGAGGACCAACAACTGATCCAATGCAGTATATAGTAGTTTCTGGGTCTTTTAAATATGCTTCAAATGCACTGTCTACAGCTTCCTTTAAGGTTTTTAATCCATGACTCACAGGAATTACAGTAGCTCCTAAAATTTTCATCCGTTGTACATTAGGATGCTCTTTTACAATATCAACTTCCCCCATGTGAATTTCACATTCCAATCCAAAATACGCGGCTGCAGTAGCTAGGGCAACCCCATGTTGACCGGCTCCCGTTTCAGCAATTAATTTCTTTTTCCCCATATACTTTGCCAACAGTGCTTCACCCATACAATGGTTCAGTTTGTGAGCTCCCGTATGATTTAGATCTTCCCGTTTCAAGTAGATCTGACCTCCGTATTTATCTGATAGGCGATTGCAGTGAAAGACCGGAGTGGGTCTTCCTTGAAAATGTTTGCGAATATTTCTTAACTCAGAAATAAATTTATGAGACTTGCTTATTGAAAAATATGCATCATTTATTTTTTTCATTTCAGTTTCTAAATGAGGAGGAATAAAAGCTCCTCCGTATTCGTTAAAGAAACCATCCTGGCTTGGAAAATTTTTAAAATAATTTTTTGACATTATATTTAATATTTAGGATAAATTGGATTATGATTTAAAAAATAAATTATTTTCGATTTGTGAAAATAATCATTTTCAGGGTATTTCAAATTGATTTTTTATAGTTTTGACATCAATTGACTTTTACCGTACTTTATTGTTCAATTTGTAAAATTTATGAAATGCTAATATTGGGAATAGCGGGTGGAACGGGTAGTGGAAAAACCACAGTAGTAAATCAAATAATTAATGAACTTCCAAAGAATGAGGTAACAATTATATCACAAGATTCTTATTACAATAGAACGGATGACCTGACTTTTGCAGAGAGATGTGAGATCAATTTTGATCATCCTAATGCCATTGATTTTCAGTTGTTAATAGATCATTTAAAAAAATTAAAACAGGGAAAAGAAATAGAACAACCTATCTATTCCTTTGAAACACATAATAGAATCAATGAAACACTAAAAACCTACCCGAAAAAAGTACTTATTGTTGAGGGAATTTTAATTTATACTAACAAGGAAGTTCGTGATTTGATCGATATAAAAGTTTTTGTTCATGCAGATTCCGATGAAAGGTTAATTAGAAGGCTGAGAAGAGATATGCAAGAAAGAGGTAGAAATCTGGATGAAGTTCTAGAGAGATATCAGAATACGCTAAAACCAATGCACCAGGAGTTCATAGAGCCGACTAAAAATTTTGCAGATTTAATTATACCGAACGACCGGTACAATACAGTGGGCGTAGACATTGTGAGAACGGTAATTAATGAGAAATTAAAAAATGACATTTAAGCAGTTTAGACAAAATAGAGTAATTAAATTTATAAGTAATAAATATTTTATTATACTATTTTTATTCATAATCTGGATGCTTTTTTTTTGATGAAAATTCATATCTCAATCACAGAGAATTGGATCAGGAAATTGACAAATTGGAAGATGCAAATACTTACTACAAAGGGCAAATAAAAATGGATAGTAACGTCATAAGTAATTTAAATAACCAGGATTCTCTGGAAAAATATGCCAGAGAACAGTATAAAATGAAAAGAGAAAATGAGGACATTTACATTATTGAGTACGATTCAACTCAAAAACCAGATAATAACTAACGCGTTATAAATACCAATATAGATCATGGACGATTATTTATTCAATGATTTTCCTCCTGTTACGTCAAAGGCATGGAAACAAAAGATCCAGGTAGATTTGAATGGCAGGGACTATAATGAGACCTTGATCACACATCTCAATGAAGGAATTAATATAAGCCCTTTTTATCATGGCGATAATTTTAAGCGAATTACAATTCCAAATACACCTACTAGTTATAAAATTTGCCAGACTATTTTTGTAAATGACGAAGAAAAAGCCAATAAATTGGCGAAAGAAGCATTAAATCGTGGGGCTAATACAATTAGATTTATCGCTATACAACCGTTTGAAATTGATCAGTTATTCCATGATCTTATTTCAAATGCATCTGATGATAGCTTGGATATTTATTTTCAATTGCATTTTATAGACGAAAAATTCATTTTTCGTCTAATGAAAGAAAATAAAGGATTGAACTTGTTTTTAAACCTGGATATTATTGGAAATTTGGTTAAAACAGGAAATTGGTATAAAGACCAAAATAGAGATCATCAAATCATAAAAAACATACTGAGAATGGATGAGATGGATATTTCTATTCTGGGTATTGATGCTACACATTATCAAAATTCAGGTGCGAATATTATTCAGCAAGTAGCGTATGCCCTGGCCCATGCCAATGAGTATTTGAATTATTACGGTAAATCTTCAGGTTCAAAAATCAATTTCAGTTTTTCTGTTGGGTCCAATTATTTTTTGGAGATCGCCAAACTAAGAGCAGTCAGATATTTATGGGACTTATTATTAGGTAAGTATGATATGGAAATTGAAACAAATATTTTTGTGGAACCCGGTTTAAGAAATAAGAGCCTGTATGATTATAATAACAATATGTTGAGGACAACAACAGAGTGCATGAGTGCTGTATTGGGAGGGGCAAATGCAATTAGCAATGCGGCCTACGATACAATTTTTCATAAGAAAAATGAATTTGGTGAAAGAATAGCGAGGAATCAGTTAATAATTTTAAAAGAAGAAAGTAATCTGAAGAGCGCATCTCTGGCAAATGGATCTTATTATATTGAGGAAATGACCTATGAGATTGCTGAAAAAGCGATGGAGCTGTTCAAGAGTATAGAAAAAAGTGGAGGTTTTGTGAAACAGCTTTTTGATGGAACAATTCAAAGGAAAATTGCAGAAAGTGCTGAGAAGGAGCAAGAGCAATTTGACATTGGTGAATTGATTCTAGTAGGAGCGAATAAATACAAAAACCAAAATGATAAAATGAAAGAATCAATTGCCTTATATCCATTTGTAAAAACCCGAAAAAAGGAAACAGTTATCGAACCGGTTATTTGGAAACGTTTGGCGGAAAATATGGAAAAGGAACGTCTAAAGAGTGAAGAGAATTGAAAATTAGATTATGTCTAGAAAAAACATCCAAGATCTTAAGCTAAAGATCAGACGTGAGGACTCAGGTAATGAATCTTTTGGCCATGAAAATTTTGTTGCCGGAATACCACCATATTTGAGAGGGCCATATTCCACGATGTATGTTCGCAGGCCATGGACCATAAGACAATACGCAGGTTTTTCTACAGCCGAAGAGAGTAATGCTTTTTATCGTAGAAATTTAGCTGCAGGTCAAAAAGGTCTATCTGTTGCTTTTGATCTGGCTACACACAGAGGCTATGACTCTGATCACGAGCGTGTCCAGGGTGATGTGGGTAAGGCAGGTGTGGCAATTGATTCGGTAGAGGATATGAAGATATTATTTGACCATATTCCATTAGATAAGATGTCTGTATCTATGACTATGAATGGTGCTGTGTTACCGATATTGGCATTTTTTATTGTTGCCGCTGAAGAACAGGGGATAGCCCCGGAGCATCTTTCAGGGACGATACAAAATGATATTTTAAAGGAGTTTATGGTGAGGAATACTTATATCTATCCTCCTGATGCCTCTATGAGAATTATTGCTGACATATTTAAGTATACAACGGCAAAGATGCCAAAGTACAATAGTATATCAATTTCAGGTTATCATATGCACGAAGCCGGTGCAACACCCGAAATTGAATTGGCTTATACGCTGGCAGATGGATTAGAGTATATTAGAACAGGCATTAATGCCGGAATGAATATTGACGATTTTGCACCTAGGTTGTCATTTTTCTGGGCAATTGGAATGAATCATTTTACAGAAATTGCCAAGATGAGGGCAGGGAGAATGTTATGGTCTAAGATTGTTAAAAAATTTGAACCAAAAAACTCAAAATCACTTGCTTTGAGAGCACATTGCCAAACCAGTGGTTGGAGTTTAACTGCGCAGGACCCTTTTAATAATGTTGCGAGAACTGCCATTGAAGGAATGGCAGCTGCATTGGGAGGTACTCAGTCCTTGCATACAAATGCTTTGGATGAGGCTATCGCTTTACCAACAGATTTTTCTGCGAGAATAGCAAGAAATACTCAAATTTATTTACAGGAAGAAACCGGAATTACAAAAACAGTTGATCCTTGGGCAGGGAGTAAGGAACTTGAGAAATTAACAAATGATATTGCTAACAATGCATGGGGTCTTATTGATGAAATAGAGGAGCATGGAGGTATGACGAAAGCTATAGAAAAGGGAATTCCTAAAATGCGAATAGAAGAGGCAGCGGCAAGGAAACAGGCCAGGATAGATGGAAATGAAGATATCATTGTAGGGGTGAATAAATTTCGGATCAGGGAAGAGGAACCTCTTGCTATCCTGGAGGTTGATAATGAGGCTGTACGTGCTGCACAAATTGCTCGATTGAAAGTAGTGAGAGAGAATCGAAAAGATAATAATGTAAAGAAATCACTGAATAAATTAGCGAACTCTGCCAGGACAGGTGATGGAAATTTATTAGATTTGACGGTAGAAGCGGCACGAGAAAGAGCAACCCTAGGCGAAATATCAGAAGCTTTAGAGAAAGTCTTTGGAAGATATAGAGCCCAAATTAATACAATCACCGGAGTGTACAGTAAAGAAATTAAAAATGATAGTGACTTTCAAAAGGCTTTAGAACTGTCTGATCGATTTGCAATAATGGATGGACGTCGCCCAAGAATAATGATCGCAAAAATGGGTCAGGACGGACATGATAGAGGAGCAAAAGTCGTTGCGACGAGTTTTGCGGATTTAGGTTTTGATGTTGATGTTGGACCCTTGTTTCAAACTCCGCAAGAAGTTGCTAAGCAGGCAGTTGAAAATGATGTACATGTTTTAGGTGTATCCTCTTTGGCAGCCGGACATAAAACCTTGGTGCCACATGTAATTGATGAACTTAATAATTATGGCAGAGGTGATATTTTAGTTATTGCCGGCGGGGTTATTCCTCCACAGGATTACGATTTTTTGTTCAAGGCAGGGGTGTCAGGTGTTTTTGGCCCGGGGACAAAGATCAGTGAATCGGCCATTGCGATATTGAATATTCTGCTCAAAAATGTGCGCTAAATTGGAAGAGCATCTTACTTCCCTCAATATTCAACTCAATAGATTTGTTGATTATCGAGTATCTATTTGGAACTTTGTAGATTTTTTGTAGATTTGGATTATTAATAGTTAAACCATTTTTGATCATGAACAAAATAGTTGATTTCACCACATCACTGGACAAAAAAGATGAAATAGGATACGGCCTAATAAGAATCTTCTTGGGTATCGCCTTATTTATTAGAGGTTGGATGATTGTGGCAAACCCCGAATCAATTCTGGAATTGGGTGTGGAAAGAGAAAGATTTGTGTGGATCGCATTGATCGGTATAACACATTTGATTGGTGGAGCCTTACTGGCGATTGGTTTTTTTACACGTTTGGCAGCCTTTATGCAAATACCAATTTTGTTCAGTGCTACATTTTTTGTTTATACGCCATCTGAATTAATGATGGGGGGTCAATCATTTGAATTAGCCGCACTGGTTTTGTTTTTATTGTGTATTTATTTTGTATTTGGAGCTGGACCTTTTTCAGTGAGAAATTATTTTTACAAATAAATTTGTGAATCAAAAAAAACCACAAATATTTAATTTGTGGTTTGATGCCTGATTGTAAAGCTCGTCAATCTAATTTGGGTGACTTAATGTATTAGTATAAGTATTTTAAAAGCTTGGTCTTTTTGGTAAGCGGTTCCAATTGCTCTTCCATTAACTTCACATATTTTTTGTACTCTTTCTTTCCAAGTAGATCGATCAGATCTTTTTCTGTATCATTACTTAAGGTTTGTAAAGCAGATTTTTTATCTTTATCAGATTTATCACTTTCCGTAATATCATAAACTTTATCTACATAACCTTTATTATAATCCATTAACTCAGTGGTTTTTAAGTTCGATAATTTGAGGCTATTAACACCGTTTAAGGTTGTTAATAAAACTTCTTTGGGAACGGTCTCCTGTGCATATGCATTGGCCCCGACAAATACAGTTAATGCAAGTGCTAAAATGAATGTAATGTTTTTCATGGTTTATGTTTTATAATTATGACTATCAAAAATACAATAATATCACTCAATTTGAAATTAACTTAGCTTGTTATTTCGAAACTGAGATAAAAATCATAAAAAAAGGCATCATTTTCATAATGATGCCCAATAATACTTTATACAACCTTGATTATAATTCCAATACACAATTTTCAGCTCCGGCATACTCATTCCATTCATAGCGATCTGCTTCAGAATCGTTAATATAGGCACCATCGGCTACATATCTGTATTCATAACTATTATTGCTCTCTAAATCCAGAGTAGCTTTGTACTTTCCATTTTTAAATTTTTTTAAAGGAGAAGCGTTTATATCCCACCCATTAAAATTTCCTACAACCGCCACACGCTCCGCATCGAGGTCTTGTAATTCAAAAGTAACTTTGCAAATTGGTTTTGATTTTAAATACTTTTTTGATACTGACATTTTTATAATATTTTGATTAAAATTAATTTACAAAAATAGTTCTTTGCGGTACATTAAACTCCTACAATATTTGCAAAATGATGTGCTATTTTAATCTTTATAATTCTCTTTATGGTCTAAATTATAATTTTTAATAATAGGTTGATTATGGAAAAACAGCCCGAGATAAGGTAAGTACTTATCTGAACTTCAGCTATTGATTCCAGTTTTAAGATTTTCTTTACCAGTTATAAACGCCAGCAGATTAAGTATTTCTATTTTTTTATTATTTTAATTGTTCCTTGATAGCCATTTTCGTCCTCAATTATAATAAAATATAAACCATTTTTTAAGTTTTCAATATTTAAGCTCTTATTATTATAGTTGACATTTAATTTTTGTCCATAAATATTAAATATTTCAATAGTTTTTATTTGAATTGAATTTGGATTTGAGATTTTTAATATGCCCGATGTAGGATTTGGATATAAAATTATATTTTGATTGATAAAATTATTATCGACCGCTAATAAACTACTGTACTTCTGCAATATATATCCTAATAACCTTTCCCTTTCCATGTCATCATATACTAACTCTATGGAAAAACCTAAATATTCAACACCACCAGCGGTAGTTTGATAACTTATGCCGGCTATTCCATTTGATTCAATTACACCGTCATAAGTAAATGATTTTATAGAACCGTTTTTAGTTTTAATAAGATCGGGATAGTCAGAATTAAAAGTACCGTGTGAACCATCATCTAATTTATAGATTGCATTATTAATGTCTCTTACTTTTTTATTGTTTGGTGTAGGAATATCTGCAATGTACTCGGCTTTTAAATAAGTTTCATAAAAGGATTTATCCATACTATTGCCTAAATGAACCAGATCCCATCCAATTTCATCGCCAGACACTACAAATACTCCACCGTTATCTATGTAGTTTTTTACCATATTCTGTTCTGTTTGGTTAAAAGTATCGTCTGCCGAACTTTCATCGATTAACATCCAAATAACGATTTTAAAATCATCTAGGTTTACAGTTCCATCTTGAATTGCATCATTGGTAGCGGATGAAAAAGGATGTCCTAATTTAGTTAAAGGATAGTCGTATTGAGATATAGCATTAAATTTACGTCTTTCAATCCCGTCAACAATAAGTATATCAGAAATATATTGACTGGAAATAGCAGCAAGGGCTGATGATTTTTCTGAACTTCCATAATCATTTATAGCTTCGACTTTAAAATAAGTTACTTTGCCTTGTGTTAAATTATTGATCGTAAAAGTTGTTGAAGGTGATTCTTCAATTTTTTGATAATTAATGTTGTCAGTGCTTTTATAAACAGTATAATGCGTAGCATCAATTACGGATTTAATTTCAATTTCTACCGAAGTGATTCCCTTTCGGATCACACTGAATGAAGTTGGTGTTTTTGGTGTGTTTGCATTGGAAATATAACAAGAATACATTGCTACATTACTTTTAATACTGCTTATTCTGCTATGCAAATTATTTCCGGGGCATAGCGTTGAAGAACAATTGGATGAAGGAAAATTGATTTTGCCATCCTTGTGACCAGTTAGATGATCCATTATACCTAAACCACTTACATAGCTACTGGTCATTATATCAATTTCTTTATCTGTAGAATCCCAGGCAATAAAGTCATTTAAAGTTTTAAGACCAGCGTCTGACGGTTGATAATTTTCGTAATCACCAATAAAACAAATACCTGTTGCAACAGCATTCATACAGGGAGAATGAGCTCCTCTAATTCGGTCACCTCTTCCTTCGTATACTATTCCGTTTGGATCAACTAACCAATTGTAACCAATATCCGACCAACCTCTTGAGTTTACATGAAAGTCCCAATACGCTCTGACCACCGCCGCATAGTCCGAACTACTGGTTTGTCCCGCAGAATGATGAATAACAATATGTGTTGGATTTATAGTAGAAGGTGAAGTGCTTTTAGGGCAATCACCCGCTGGACACCAATCATTTCGACCGAGATAATTGGGTTGTATACAATTGCGAAAAACTCGCTTGTTTTCTTTTTTGTTTATTTTTCCTGATATTATATTTTTAGTAAAATCAGGAAAAAATAACCTAAATATGAACTTTGTTTCTGTAGGATTGTCCGTTTTAAATTGAATACCCTCAAATGCATGTTCAATAAAAATTTCACCTAAGACAAACCGATCCAGATCATTGCCTTCATGGGGTCTGGGAAAAGTATTCCAGCTACTCCAAGAATCATCCAATTTTAATCTATAATATACTGCATCATTGAAACTTATGTCATTTGTATATCCGCTAAGCATCACAAAAGGGGAGGTGTTTTTGTATTTTAAATTATTCCCGACTGATTTTGCATTGATAGAATTTTCGATATTAGAAAAATCCATCTCCAGTGTAATGCTTTTATCTTGGCTCAGCACAATTTGTGGGAGAAAAAAAAAGGAAACTATAAATAATCCTGCAGTTAATTGTCTAAACGTATTTATTATCATTTATCTAGTATTATTACGTTTTGAACGCAAAACGATTATTTTTTTTATAATTCACCGTTTAGTATCGAATCAATTCTATCTAATTCATTTGTGGAAAAATCTAAATTTTCTAAGCTTTCAACATTGTCCAATAACTGTTTTGGTCTGCTCACACCAACAAGTACCGTTGTAATTTCAGGATTTCTAAGTATCCATGCTATTGACATCTGAGCCAGACTTTGCCCTCTGTTAAGGGCTATTTCATTCAGTTTGCTCACTTTGTCTAGTACCTCAGGTGTTATTTGATCGCTGGTTAAATAGCTAGTATCACTACTTGCCCTGGAATCTTCCGGTACCCCTTTTAAGTACTTATTGGTTAGAATCCCTTGTTCCAAAGGCGAAAATGCAATTGCCCCTATGCCTTCATTTGATAAAACCTTTAATAAGCCATTTTCAACCCATCTGTCTAACATACTATACCGTGGTTGATGAATTAAACAAGGTGTACCCAGGTCCTTTAAAATCTTTGATGCTTTGGCGGTCTCTTCCGGACTGTACTGTGATATTCCAATGTATAATGCTTTGCCCTGACGAACTAAATGATCTAGAGCCCCCATTGTTTCTTCTAGAGGAGTATCAGGGTCCGGTCGATGGTGATAAAAAATGTCTACATAATCCAATCCCAATCTTAGCAGGCTTTCATCACAACTTGCTATTAAATATTTTCTCGAACCAAAATTTCCGTAAGGGCCATTCCACATGTCCCAACCCGCCTTTGATGAAATGATCAATTCGTTGCGATAAGCCTTAAAATCCTTTTTTAAAATACGACCAAAATTCTCTTCTGCAGAACCAAAAGGTGGCCCATAATTATTAGCCAGATCAAAATGTGTAATTCCGAGGTCAAAGGCCGTTCTTATGATCGTTCGAGCTTTATTAAAATCGTCCGCATCACCAAAATTATGCCATAATCCTAATGAAATTAAGGGTAAGAGGATACCGCTTTCCCCACATCTTCTAAATTGCATTTTGTCATAACGATTTGGAGAAGGAACATAAGTGGGTAGGGGTAAATGATCGCCGATATACATAATAATGATTTTTTAAAATGAAGTTTTAAAGTTATGATTTTAAACCATATTTAGTGAGTAAATGGTTTTAAAATTTAAAGTAGAATTGAAATAATTCCAATGATAACAAACAATAATGTTGAGATTAGAATCTTCCAAAATGAATTTGCCTTTTTTAACTCCATAAACTGAAACGAAACTGCTAAAAATTTAATCCCGCTTAAACCTAGTATTATTATAGTAACAACTTGAAAATTATTATAATAGACTGAAATAATGGCTGTTATAATAGTTAACAGGATCAATAATATTAGTGTGTAAAAATCTTTATTTCTCATAATTCACAGAATTAAATAAATTACAGGAAAGAGTAAAAGCCAGATAAGATCACACATATGCCAAAAAGCTGCACTGGCCTCTACATCTTCTAATTTTGGCTTTGTGTTTTTTTTCCGAAGCGAAAAATAGAAAAAGAACAATATCACCAAGCCTACTAAAACATGAATTACATGAAAACCTGTCAATAACCAGTAAAATGAAAAAAATGTATTGTAATCTAATATGAATCCCATATTCAGTTTTTCGTAATATTCAATTGACTTTAGTCCTAAAAATAAAAATCCCCCAAGCATTGTTAACTTCAGGTAAAATAATGATTTGTCAAATTTTTGTTGTTTGAATAGATGAACCGTCGTTGCCATAAAAAATCCACTTACCAATAAAAATACAGTGTTGATCGCTCCAAAAGTTGTATTTAACATTAAGCGTGATCGGTGGTATAATTCCGGGTCTTCTTTACTGTATGCCACTAGAGCTATTAGTGCAATTCCAAAAGTGATCAATTCTAAAGTGATCAATATCCACATCAATATTCCGCCGGGCGGGTAGTAAATGCTTTTGTAGTCTATTTTGGTTTCTTTCATTAAAGTTTGTTTAGAATGGAAAACTCTCAAGATTGATGTTTAATCTTTTCATATAATTTTACCAGTGATTGTAACAATTCACCAGGTGTCGTTAATATTTGATAGTGATTTTGTCCGAACATTTGTGGCAAATAGTACTTGGCTTCGGCCTCTATTGCCAAAGCATAGGAATTTATTTGACGTTGATTTAGTTCCCTTAAAGCCTGTTTTACATCATTTATCCCATATTTACCCTCATATCTATCATAGTCATTTGGCTTTCCATCAGAGATTAAAATTACCCATTTGTTTTTGGTGCCTCGTTTATCCAGCATTGCTCCTGAATGACGTAATGCAGCTCCAATTCTCGTATAACCCTTGGGTTCTACTACACCGACTTTAAATTTTGCCCTGTCCCAAGATTCTTCAAAATCTTTAATGGTTAAATAAGTGGAATGATTTCTGGTTTTAGAATAAAAACAATCTATTGAAAAATCGATATTGAATTCATTGAGAATCTCACCAAATAAAATAGAAACTTGTTTTTCTACATCAATTACTCGGTTTCCTGCGGCATAACCATCTGTTGACAAACTGAGGTCCAACAGCAATAATATCGATAGATCTTTTTCTTTTAGATAAATAAATTTTATCTGATGGTGTATGCCCCGAATTAACGTCAACAAAAAGATCTGTTATGGCGTCGATATCAAATTCTTCACCTTGTGTTTGTCGACGTTGTTGTTGGTATTTGTTATTAACTGTGGTTAACATTTTTCTTAAACCTATAAGAGTCGAATTATTCTCGGCAAGCGTTTTTTTATAATAAGGAATATTTGATTTCACCAATGTTTTCGGATAAACCTTACAGAAATTTTCTTTGTAAGTTCGTTTCGTATAGTCCCATTCATCATACAGAATATGATAACCTGTATTATCAATTTCTGCACTTTCAGAAACTGTGGTGTTTTCGATAAAATCAGCCTGATACACGGAATGAGCTGTATCATCAACACGTACAGTATATTTCATATTTATTTCATCCAAAGCATTTGAATGATCCTCTAAATCATCATCACCATCCATATCTCTCCAATTGCCACCAAATTCTTCTGCCGTATCTACCTTCTCAAATTGATGTTGTAGAACTGCATCTTCCAGTTGTTTTTCATCTATTTGAACTGAAATTATTTCTTCCACAGCATTAGCTTTTAAGATGGTCTTTTGCGACTCTTCAGGGATTGTTTTAACTTTGTCTGTGAAATTCTTTAATGTATCCTCTGACCCATCTTCTGGATTATTTCGCATCCACTTTCCATAGATAAAGGTGTAATCTGCAGAATGTTCCGTTTTTGCTTTGTCTTTGTAAAATTGATAGAACTTTTGATGATACTCTCTAGTGATTGGAAATTGTTCGAATAATACGTCTAAAACCTGCGGGGCACAATCTATCGCTTTCTCCTGTGATATTTTTGTATCATGTTCTATCTCCTTATCGTTCCAGTTTATATCTAAGTTTTTTTGTACTGATAGATACAGTACTCTAAATAAATAAAAAGAAATATTTTCTTCAACTGTAGTGAACTCAGCAAATTTATTGGGTAGAAAGAAGTTATTGTTTTTATACCCACCTTCACGATCGGCATCGTAAATATCAATAGATTGACCTGTAATCGCACGTGAAAAAATGGTCAACCGAGGTTTGATATCAGTTAAATAAACTGTACAAGCAAGAGTCTCTTGCTTTCTTTTTTTTCTGCGTTTAAAATAAAAAGCGAGTTTTGTAAAGATATATTCATCCGGCTCGAACATAGTATATTGATATTGAGTTCTAAGACACTTTCTGCTAAACTCTACTTATATCATTAAATCGCAGAGATCCTTAAGGGCTAATGTAATTTCCCGGTCATCAGATAATGGCTCAACTACAGCAACTTGCACCGAAAGTCGCTTAGGTAGGCCACTGTGAATTAATTTCGCCGCATCTACCAATAAACGAGTCGACACGGTTTCGGTTAAACCCAATTCTGTTAAGTTCCGGATTTTAGTCGCAATGTTTACCAGTTTTTTTGCTATGTCTATTTCTATATCTGTTTCATTGATCAAAATTTCTGCCTCAATTTTTGCCTCCGGATAATCAAATGACATTGCAACAAACCGTTGCCTTGTGGATGGTTTTAATTCTTTGAACCCTCTTTGGTACCCTGGATTGAAAGAAGCCACTAACATAAAATCTTCATGTGCTTTAACGGTCGCCCCTAATTTATCTATAAATAATTCTCTTCTGTGATCCGTAAGAGAATGTATGGCAACAATTACATCAGGTCATGCTTCGGCAATTTCATCTAAATAAATTATTGCTCCTTCTTTAACCGAAGTGGTTAAGGGACCATCAACCCAAACGGTTTCCGCTCCCTTAATAATAAATCTACCTATTAAATCAGTTGAGGAAGTTTCTTCATGACAAGAAATAGTAATTAATTTTTTATCTAATTTGTAGGACATAAATTCGATAAAACGTGATTTACCGGTTCCTGTTGGACCTTTTAACAGAAATGGGATTTTCTTTTTATAAGAATGTTCAAAGACCTCAATTTCTTTGCCTGATGACTTGTAATATGGGGCTACTCCTTTCATTTTATGAAACAATATTATATACCGTTATTAAAAGTATATTCATAATAACTTCTAATTTTGAGTCTCTATCGTAATTTTTGCTCTAATTGAATAGTTTTCGGAAACAAGATATTATTTTCTAAATGTATATGGAGATGGAGATCTTGTTCAAACTCGTCCAATTTAGCATATAATGCTCTAAACGTGTTACATGCCTCTTCAGGTGGGGTATAATTATTACTTAATTTGGCTATAAGTTTAAAAATGTCACCCGCATTTTCATGTTCATTTTCCATCAGTTCTATCGGATTATTTACAGTCCCAAAGAAAGGAAGTTCAGGTTTTGATTTCTTTTTATCTGCTATTTCCAGTTGTTTTATAAATGGGAAAAGGATAAGTTCTTCTTTGTTCATATGAACAGCCAGTTCTTTTGCAACATCAATAACTAATTTATTTATCTCCACTACCTCTTTGTAATGATGTCCATGAACATTTGCTACTTTCGCTGCGTATTGAAGCATGATAGGAATGCTTTCTTCAACATATTTATGATGGATATTTATAATGTGATCTGTCAAAAAACTTATATCCCAATTGTCATAATTGTATGCCTTGGGAGCATTCTCATCGAGCTCTGCCAATTCTTTGCCTAAAATAGCATAATCAACACCATTCTTTGTACATGCCTTTTGAATGGTAATGCCACCTCCACAGCAAAAATCAATTCCATGTTTTTTAAAAACATGGGCCGCTTTTATATTTTCCGTTACAACTTCCGCAACCGTTTTTTGTTCTGAAATATTCATATTTTAATTATTTATCGTATCAGTTTTTGTTTATTTGTTATGTTATTTTTAGACTATTCCTAAGCGTAAATATTTTATACCGTATAGAAAAAGTCACCCGCTGTATCTATACAAATGATCAACAGGTGACTTTTAATATTAATTATTGTCCAATTTCTAATGCTTCATCTGTTGGCGTTCCATATTTGTAGAAGTCAATGAGATAAAGTATGATACCTATGGCAAATAAAGTTGCACAAATTACTAATACGACAAAATGAATACTGATTTCATTCTGCACTTGCATAAAGTCCATTTTAAATTTACGTTCTAAATACACTTGAGCAACTCCGGCAACACCAAAGGCCACAGTCATACCAATCATTCCTATATTGGTCAACCAAAAAGCCATCCGGCCTCCGGGACTATCATATAATTTTCTTCCGGTCATGTTTGGTAAGCTGTAGCTGATAATGGCTATTACAATCATGGCATAAGCACCCCAAAATGCTAAATGAGCGTGCTTGTTTTTTTGATAACATATGATTAAAATTAAAAATTAATAAGAAAATATTAAAAGACTAATTTATCTTTAATATCAACAAATTTAATAGATAAGGTTTTCTTTATCCATGACATATATCATATTCCATAAAAAATAATGAGATCATTATCATATGAAATGCAATATGTTACGATGGATAGCTAAATATCTAATGAATTTTGTAATAATATTATTTAGAAAAACGACGTAAAAAACCGATGCCAAATTTTAATCCTCCTTCGCGTTCCGCTATGGCGGACGAGAAGACTTGGTTTAATTCCCCGACCCTCTGGGTCGGAATTCAGGATGTTTGCATTGCAAACTCCATTTAATACCTCGTATGCTTGCGTCGAGGTAGTTTATTTAATTAAATTCAACATCGGAATAAAAAAAATCTATTTATCAAAGTTCTTGTTGAAGAAAGTTGGCTTGAAGGTGATCATTGCCCAGGCCCAGTTGTTTGTTTCATTTTTACTACCGCCTTTCAATAGTTCCATTGTTTCAGTTGCAAACATTTGCGAATAACCAATGTTGAAGCTTATGTTCTTATGTAGCTTATAACCTAAATTCAGATCAATTTCAGTACCTAAATAGGCATCAGGTGAAGTATCCAATTTCGAGATATCACCCTGTGCAGAGAAAAAATGTGGAATTAACATAGCGGAGAATTTATTTACTTTATAAATAATTGGAATGTTGATATCAATTAATCCTGCGCTATTCATATAGCTGCCCACATAAAAATAATCCATCCAACCATTAAACTTATGATTGGTACCATAAAAAGGTTTAAATGCTGTGTTTGTTGTACTCTCGGACCCTAAATCATTTCCTGAAAGAATTTCTACTCCTGCTCCAAGTATGAATTGATCTGTAATGTTATACTTGGCATTTATTGTAAAGTAATAAGCCGCTAGGTCCGTCTTATTATTTTTTAGAATTGTTGGCGTTTTCCCAGTTTGAAAATAAGAAGCTGCATCAGCATTCCATCTGTTTTTTTTATATGTTAGCCTTCCACCCAGAGTTTGACTATAGGCAATTTTCTGATCTGTATTATCTATATCGATAATTTTCTGATAGGGCATTCCATTATTTAAAAATAAGATGCTTAAGCCTAAGCCGTTATTAAAGTCCGTATGGTACCAACCGTATTGAAAATTTTTATATTGATTGATATTATAATCTTCTTTAAATAGAGATTCACCATTTGCATTAAAAGCAAAACCAAAATGTAATTTTCCTTTTTCACCTGTTTGGAATTTAGCAATTAAGGCGTCATGACTTCTTGCTTGTTGCGCCCAGTCTACTGCGCCAAAAATCCTTTGATCGTCTATATTAATTTCTTGACGTCCTAATTTGATTGAGAATTTTGGACTAAAATAGTATTCTCCCCAGGCTTCATGAAAAGTAACGCCCCATTTATCGTTGTTTGAAAGTGTTAGTACATCTCCCCAAACCCTTACATTTTGTAAAGAGAAAAACACTTCATATTTTTCGGCGATATAGTCAAAACTAATTCTAGCTCTTTGTGAAACGAATGATGCAGCCTCCTTATCAGGAGGAGTTAAGGTTTTGAATCCATGACGGTATTCATATCTTGGTCTTAATTCTCCAAAAATCTTAAATTGTTGTGCGCTTAAAGTGGTTGAAAACCATACAACCATCATTGTTGAAAAAATAATTTTTTTCATCTTAAACTATTAGATATTTAATTAAGTAATTATTCAATAAAAGATAGAACTATCTTCTATTTGGCAAATATATTTGCCTTATTCATGTAAATTCATGACTTATGTCATAAATGTCACATAAGCGTTAAATAATTTTGACAGTTACTAATTTTAGAGAAAAGTGGATAACTAATTCAATATATATTTGGTTGAGAAAAGTATGAAAAACATTACTATATTTATAGCTCAACAATCTGATATTAAATCGTTTAGGCTGGTATAAATATTTTTCAATATTATAGTCAGGAGATCAATAGGTTTAGTGAATGGCTCCTACAAGAATTGCGGATATAATCTACAATTCTCAGATAGAAAAAATAAACAGGGGGACAGAAATAATATAATTTTAGTTTGAATAGGACAAAGTAATATAATCCTCTTTTCTTTGTGTTTTACTTGTAGTTCTATATACATCATACTCTATAATTACCAAATGCATATCAATTAGTACTGTTTTGAATGTGTCTACGGTTCTATATTTCACACGTACCACGTTGTAGTCCATTTGTGGCTTCATATCATTACTCAACCCCAAAGCCTTCCATTTTCTCAAAGTTTTTACTTCAATTAATTCAACGGCATAGGGTTCCGTTTTTTCAATGATCTCCTGAACTTTTTTATTATTTATCTTGACGCTTTGAGCTGAAATAATATGTGGTAATAATACGATGCTTAAAAGCAAAATAAGAGACTTCATCATAGTGAGGGGGTTATGATTACAATTGCAAATATAAATAAAAAAAATCAACTACATTTTTATCCTGTTTTTATGAGCGTATAATGAGTTAATATTTATTTACTTATATTTTAGTTTTCGCAAATCGAAAAGATAAAAATAATAATAGATAAGAAGTTGATTATTTGCAGCTTATAAACGATCATTTAGTAATGTAAGAGAATAGTTGAATGCATTTCCTAAGATCAGATCTTTTCAAATTTGACAGTAAAGTGTCTCATTATTGGAGCTTCATCAATGATTCTATAACCGGTTTTTGCCTCATTTCGGGTATCATATATATTTTTTAATACTGCAGCCACATAATCCATATGGTTCTGCGAGTAAGTCCGGCGTGGTATCGCCAATCGAACCAATTCCAATTCAGGATATCTGTTTTTACGGGTAAAAGGATCACGATCAGCTAAGACCGTTCCAATTTCAACACCTCTAATTCCTCCTATAATATAAAGTTCAATAGCCAAGGCTTGTGCACGATATTCATCTCTTGGTATGGTAGGTACGAATTTGTTCGCGTCGATAAAAATTGCATGCCCCCCTATAGGTTGTTGAACGGGAATATTATGCTCGATCAATTTCTCCCCTAAATAGGAAACCTGTTCGATTCTGCTCTCTAAATAATCAAATTCTGTTGCTTCATCAAGTCCGACAGCCAATGCGGCCATATCTCGGCCATTCATACCGCCATATGTAATAAATCCTTCATACATGATATTGAATACCGTTGCTTTCTTATAAACTTCTTCATCGTTTAAAGCGATAAATCCACCCATATTTACGAGACCATCTTTTTTGGCACTCATGGTCATTCCATCGCCATAACTAAAAGCTTCTTTTGCAATTTCTTTGATGGTTTTATCTTCATAGCCTATTTCGCGCTTTTTGATAAAATATGCATTTTCAGCAAATCTTGCCGAATCAAAAAATACAGGAATTCCATAGGATTTACATAGCTTTGAAACAGCTTTGATATTTTCCATGGACATGGGCTGACCTCCGGAACTGTTACAAGTAATAGTAAGAATCACGAAAGGAATATTTTCTTTTGGATTTTCGTCTAAAACCTTTACCAGTTTCTCGAGATTTACATTTCCCTTGAAAGGATGAAGATTTGCGGTGTCAAATGCCTCATCAATAGTGCAGTCCACAGTGATCGCTTTTCTAAATTCAATATGACCTTTTGTTGTATCAAAATGTGAATTTCCGGGAACGATATCCCCTTCTTTTACCATTGCAGAAAACAGTACATTTTCGGCCGCTCTTCCTTGATGCGTTGGTAAAAAGTAGCTAAATCCTGTAATTTCCCGAACAACGTCTTTTAATTTTAAAAAGGAGGTAGAGCCAGCGTAACTTTCGTCACCACTCATCATGGCGGACCACTGCTTATCGCTCATCGCACCTGTTCCGGAATCGGTTAATAGATCAATAAAAACTTTATCGGAGGAGAGATTAAATAAATTGAAATCGGCCTCTTTGATCCACTCTTTTCGTTGTTCTATAGTAGATCTTTTAATTGATTCAACCATTTTAATTTTATAAGGTTCGGCGTAAGGTAAATTCATAATCGTTTGATTTGGAGTTTAGATAAAATAAAAAAAGAGGTGATCAACACCACAACAACTTAAGAGCTTCAGAGAATATTGTCCGGGCGTTTAATGTTTAAACGGACTTCTTTAAAATTAAGATTTTTGAAGATAAAAATCATAAATGCGATTATATGCGTAAAATTAGTTATTATTTTAAATTTAAATGGAAGAAAATTAATTTTAACAAGAAATGGATAATTTTAAAACAATAAAAATAGTTGTTACTATATCAAAAAATGTAAATTTGCAGAAATAATTTTGGAATATGTTTAATAAAAATATTAAGTTGGTCATAGCGGTATTAATAGCTATTTGGGCCGGTTTTGAGTTTTCAAAAGGTCATATAATGAATGGAATTTCCATTGTTCTCTTGGCTGGTATATTTGTATTTTTTTATTTTAAAAATGAAATACTACTGTTAACTTTTTTAAAATTGCGTAAACAAGACTTCGTGGGAGGAACTAAGTTGTTGGATAGAATTAAGAACCCTTCCTCTGCTTTAATCAAAAGTCAAGAGGGGTATTATAATTTCTTAAGAGGTATAATGATTTCTCAAACCAATTTGACGCAGGCGGAGAAATACTTTAAAAAGGCATTGAAATTGGGCCTTTATATGGATCATAATAAGGCTATGGCCAAGCTTCAATTAGCGGGTATTGCCATGACCAAAAGAAGGAAAAGAGAGGCTATGAATTTAATTACAGACGCGAAAAAGTTGGATAAACATGGCGTGCTTAAAGAGCAAATACAAATGGTGAAGCAGCAGATGAAAAAGATCTAAATCTCTAACTTTTTACCTAAATACATCAATTTATTTCCCGGCTCAACCGACATCTGATCACTATGTGATGAAATGATATGAAATTCATCTGCGTTGTCTATGAGAAATAAAGGTATAGACATCACTTCATTTTTTGTAGCCTCTAATAGTTTGAGATAATGTTCTTTAGAACTCAGTATTACCTCATTAATAGTTGGATGGTCTCTTACCACTTTAGAAAGGTTGATATAGTCGTCTGTGTGCGAAAACAAACCTTTTTCCGTGTTATTGTTGGGATCCCTCATCTCTTCTGAATTAACCAACCTAAAAGCTCCTTCTTTCCCATAGCTTGATCTTAATTTGGATATTGCAAATTGATTCACACTATCACTTCCGGTAATGGCCATCAGATATCCCACATCATTCAGTTCTACATGTTCTAATAGTTCGTCTGAATAGATATCACATTCTATGGCCTCCAAATTTAAATTTTTGGCATTTTGAACATGTTTAGGGTTACTGTCTATTAATACTACCCGAAGATTATTCTTCATAAGGTATTCAGCTATGAGTAGCGCAGGTTCCGATGCCCCCACAATTAGTATACCTTCCGATTTTTTCAGTAAAACCTTTGTTATTCTGGCAAATAATTTGGCCGTAGTAGCATTAAGTAAGACAGTTCCTAAAACTATCATAAAAACCAATGGTGTTATATATTCTGCATTTTGAACACCTTGCATAGTAAGCTTTAGTCCAAATAATGACGCAATACTAGCCGCTACAATACCACGGGGGCCAACCCAGCTAATGAATAACTTTTCATTAAGCTCTAAATTACTTTTATGTGCGCTTAAAAATACACTAACTGGTCTGATGATCAATACAATAATTGCAAATAAGATAAGTGAATTCCAATTGTAGATAAGCTCTAAATCTGATATATCTATGTTTGCAGAAAGCAGTATAAATAAAATAGAAATTAATAAAATACTAATAGTTTCTTTAAAATAAAAAACATCTTTAAGTGCTTCTATTTTCATATTTCCCAAAACCATACCCATAATTACAACTGAAAGGAGCCCACTTTCGTTGGCAAATAAATCGGAAAGAACAAAAACTCCCAAAACTAATGCCAATGCCACAACATTCAATAAATAATGAGGAATCAATTTATGTTTAAGCATAGCAGCAAACGCATAAGCGGAGGTAAAACCAATTGAGGATCCAATCACAATTATTTTCCCAAATTCAATTAATGTGTCTTGAGTATAGTTTGCGCCTTGTGCACCTCCAATACTAATAAATTCAAATACAAGTACCGCAATCAAGGCACCTATAGGATCTATTAAAATTCCTTCCCATTTTAGTATGGTAGAAAGATCTTTTTTTATCGCTAAGTTTCTTAAAATCGGAGTGATAACTGTTGGTCCCGTTACAATAATCAATGAAGAAAATAAGAATGCCAAAGACCAATTTAATCCGATGACGTAATGTACTGTAAATCCGGCAAGTACAAATGTAACAAAGGAGCCTAAGGTGATTAATTTATAGATGACCGGACCAACATTTTTTAGTTCTTCTTTTTTAATGTCAATCCACCTTCAAATAATATTAAACTGATGGCCAGAGATACAAAATTGAACAGTCTTTCTCCGGGGAACAGGCCAATTTCACCATCCCAAACCGGTTCGATCCATTTATTCCCACTTTCAGAAATGAGCGTAGAAAAGGGACCAACAAATAAGCCTATAAGGATTAGAGGTAAGATTGCAGGAATTTTCATTCGCCAGGCAACCCATTGTGCTAAAATTCCCAAAATAATTATTAATGCCAGTTCTAACATATAACTTTAATTTCCGGTCTAAAAATAGCATTTTTTATTTTATCAATTTGTTAATTTTGTTTCAGTTGAATATATTCACAAATTCATTAATATTTAAAATAAAATAAATCATGAACATTGAAATTTGTACTGATTCTTTGGAAGGTGTTCTGGCTGCCGAAAAATATGGCGCTGGAAGAGTTGAATTATGTTCAGGCTTGTCAATTGGCGGACTGACGCCAAGCATTGGTTTGGTAGAAGAATGCAAGAGGAATGCAAAAATTGAAATTCATGCAATTATCAGACATCGTGAGGGTGATTTTATCTATAGTGAAAAGGATATTGAGATTATGAGAACAGATATAAAGGCTATGAAAACCGCCGGTGTCTCGGGGGTTGTATTTGGTATTTTAAATAAGCAAAATGAAGTATCACCTTTGAATCGAGAATTACAGAAATATTCGAAATCGATGGACTTAGAGGTAACCTTTCATCGTGCCTTCGACTTCGTTCGTGATCCTATTCAAGCCATTGAAAAAATAATTGATCTTGGGTTTGACAGATTGCTAACTTCCGGATTAGCACCGACCGCGGTTCAAGGAATAGAACTTATTAAAGATCTTCATACCAGTTACAGCAATCAAATTCAAATAATGGCCGGTAGTGGAATTGACGTTTCGAATGTCTTAAAAATAGCTGCGACGGGAATAAATGATATTCATTTTTCGTCGGGAAAACCAATCGCGAAAGTGAATAATTCCATGGGCGAAAGAAGGGAAGTAGATCATAAAAAAATCAAGAATATTTTAACTCTGGTTAATAGGTTGATCTAATAAGGTCAAAACTAAAAATGAATTATTATCATTTAAGATAAAACATCAATTTTTCTATTTTTTATATTTTATTTTTCCTAATTCAATGGCGATTCCCGTTCTGGCTAAAATGGAAAATATAAATGCTCCCATAGCCCATATACCAATCGTTACTCCTATTTCAGTTGTTGTAGGGAAGTATTCAGCAATTTTTCCCCATGGCCCGGGTATAAATCCCGGAACAATTAAACCAAAACCTTTTTCGATCCAAATTCCTATAAAAAGTAAGATACACGCAAAATAGAGTACTGTAAAATTATTTCGAAGTTTATGAAAAAGTAAAGTAATGGTTGCAATTACATTCATAGTAATTGCTGTCCAAATCCACGGTACCAGTTTTGCCTTTCCGTGTAAACCAAAAAACAGATAATAAGCACTTTCACTGTGATGGGTAGGCGCATAGAATTCTTTGAATAATTCCGAAATTAGCATGATCAAATTAATTTGAGCCGCTACTGTTACCACCAAGGCAATTTTTCTTATTGTCTTATCATCAATTTTAAAATCAGTAAATTTTCTGATTATTGCCAAAACCAAAATAATTAATGCCGGGCCTGCTGCAAAAGCAGAAGCTAAAAAGCGCGGACCTAATAATGCATTGTTCCAAAACGGACGAGCTTGCAATCCTTGATATAAGAATGCCGTAACCAAATGAATCGATACCGCCCAAAAAACGGAGATCATAACACCCGGAATATAGATTTTCGGGTTTGGTGTAAGCCCTTGATATCGCATAATCAGGATATACAACGGAATGGAAATATTGATAAATAAATATCCATTGAGAACGAGAACATCCCAGGTTAGCATTGAATTTGGAAAGTTAAACACCCCAATGCCCGGAATCATATGCCATAATCTTGCTGGCCCTCCCATATCAGCTATAACAAACGCCAGACACATAAATAGGGCTGCAACAGCAAGGCCTTCTCCAATCAAAACGGCCTGTTTGAAATCGAAGTCTTTTAAGACATATGCAGGCAAAACCAACATTACTGCGGCAGCTGCAATACCCACTAAAAAAGTAAAATTTGAAATATATAAACCCCAGCTAACTCTGTCATTCATACCCGTAACACTTAAGCCTTGTTCTAATTGTAAAGAATAGCTATACATACCGATAAGCATTAAAAATGTTAGGAATGCCATCCAGAAATGATATGATTTTCTGCCGTGAGTTAAATAAACTAAACTGTCTTTAATTAAATTTTTAAGTACTTTCATCTTAATTTTTTTGAAAGAATTAATCCATAAAATACCAGAATTTAGGTTCTGTACCTAAATCTTCTTTAAGTCTGAATACTTTTTTATTAGCCAGTACCCATCGTATTTCACTGCTCGGATCTAATAAATTTCCAAATATCCTGGAACCTGTTGGACAGGCCTCTACACAAGCCGGGTTTTCGCCTTCTCTCGTACGTTGTATACAAAAGGTACATTTTTCCATTACCCCTTTTTTACGTAATCGGTTTCCCAAATAGTGTTGGTCTTTGTTTACTTCTTGTTCAGGAATTTGAGGTGTGCTCCAATTGATCTTCTTCCGTCATATGGACATGCTGCCATGCAATAGCGACAACCAATACACCAATCATAATCAATCACAACGATTCCATCTTTTTCTTTCCATGTAGCTTGTACAGGGCAAACTTCTACACATGGTGGATTATCACAATGAAAGCATTGGGTTCCCATATAAAAATGACCCTGTGCAGGTACTTCATGATAATAGGTGTCATCGGCCTCACCAAAATTCAGCCCTTTACCATCATTCATTTCATGAATTCGGATATATTGCATTTCTGAAGCCCTGTCTTGATTATTTTCTTTAACACATGCGTTAACACAGTCCATGTAACCCTGACATTGCGAAATGTTAAAAGCATATCCAAATAAAACATCGTCCACTGCATTTTTTGAAGAGATGTTTATTTTTTTTCCTATGCGCAATTCATAGGACCGGACCAACCGATTTACTGTTTTATCTTTTTCTTCATCGGTCATTAATTTATAATTTCCTTTAAAGTATTCTTCCCATTCAATTTGTGATTTTTCTTTGCTCTCATCACCAGAAACAACACTGCATGAGGTGCTTACGGCTCCAGCTCCAATCATCAATCCGGCGGTTATTTTTTTAAAGGCCTGTCGTCTGTTCATATCCACGTCAAAAACCTGAGAAATTCCGTCCTTCTTATTTTCCAAGGCTTGTCCATCACAATTTGAACCGGAACAACCACAATTGCTTTGCTTTTTATTCCCAAGGTTTAAAGAAAACCACTTTTTTATTTCTTTGTTCATGATTATTTTTTAACCTGTTATTTACGTTCCTCAACCATATGCGAATTGTATCTCGCAGGCCATCTTTTTTCAAATGCCGGTTTATGTGGATCATGGCAGCCAACACAAGTTTGAGAAACTCTTGGTTGCGCCCAACCACCAATTTGTTTGCCATGAGCGCCA
>PVMK01130136.1_pt1 | contig 58618 bp, 43 predicted proteins | sample 1853481 | NCBI WGS metagenome assembly PVMK01 (sample SAMN08533507, study PRJNA380276) | Marine sediment metagenome, whole genome shotgun sequencing project.
GAAGCACTCCCGTCGCATCTGCAGCACCCCTAATAACCCGGGGCTTCTCACCATCCATCGCAAACAGCTCATGAATACCCGTGCGCCCGGAGTATCCGGTTTGCATGCAATCCTCACAGCCACTGGCCTGATAGACAACACAGGTGTCCGTCTCTACATAGCGGCGCAGTCCGGTTTGATTGATGTAGGCCTTGTCGAGCTCCACCGGCTGCTTGCAGTTTTTGCAGAGCGTTCGCACCAGTCGCTGGGCAAGTACACCGTTTACCGATGACGTAATCAGGTAGCGTTCCACCCCCATATCTTCCAGGCGCGTGATGGCACTGGCCGCGGTATTGGTGTGCAGGGTGGAGAGCACCAGGTGCCCGGTAAGGGCGGACTGCACACCAATTTGTGCCGTCTCAGTGTCGCGCATCTCACCAATCATAATGATGTCCGGATCCTGGCGCAGGATGGCCCGCAGCGACCGGGCGAAATCCAGCTCGATCTGTGGCTGCACCTGAATCTGGTTAACCCCCTTGCAACTGGTATTCCACCGGGTCTTCTACCGTGATGATCTTCAGGGCTTCGCAGTCCAGGGACACCAGGGACGCATAAAGCGTGGTTGTTTTACCGGAACCGGTGGGGCCTGTTACCAGCAGTACGCCGTGCGGGCGAGCCAGCAACTCCTGGTAGCGCGCCAGCGTATCGTCACTAAAACCCATATCAGACAGGCTGAGCTTGATGCTTTCCCGGTCCAACACCCGCATCACGATACTTTCACCGTGCACCGTGGGGAATAGTGGAAACCCGCAAATCCAGCTCATGCCCCTTTACCCTGGTCATGATTCGACCATCCTGGGGCAGGCGCCGCTCGGCGATATTCATCTGGGACAGCAGTTTAATACGCGAGGCTATCGCCGCCGCCAGGTTACCCGCCGGCGGCTCCGGGTAATCCTGCAATACCCCGTCAACCCGGTAACGCAATTGCAGACCATCTTCAAAGGGCTCGATATGAATATCCGATGCCCCCATATCCAGCGCCCGGTGAATGATCTGGTTGACCAGGCGAATAACCGGCGCCTCGCTGGCCAGGTCTTTCAGGTGCTCGATAAACTCGTCGTCACTCTGCCCGCTAAAGTGATCGTTCAGTGATTCTTCTTCGTCCTCATCACCCCGCAGATAGCCCTGTATCGCCTTGTTGATATCACTTTCCAGACCCAGGGCAATGGCCACGGGCTTGTCCAGTGCCATGGCCAGGGCCTTAGCCAGAAACGGGTCCTGCGGCACCGTGGCGACAAACTTCACCTCGGCCTCTGTAACCGCCACAGGCACCACGCTATTGTTGACCAGAAAGTCCTGTGCGACGCCATCCAGGTGGATTGGCTCCTCCGGAAAATCTGCGCCCCAACTGCAGGGGAATATCGAGTTGCTCACTCAGGGCCATTGCCACGTCCTGTTCCGAAACCAGCCCCAGCTTTACCAGCACCTGACCGAACAGCTCGCCCATTTCCGCCTGGGCGAGCAGAGTCCTCTCCACATCGCGCTCGGAGATCTTGTCTTGCTCTACCAGCAGTTCGCCTAATTTTTTCATGGGTCACACACTATTGGACACTATAGACCAAAAGCCGGATCTATTGACCGACTTCCAGCCGCGCCAGTGTAACACAGCAATCGTTGGGAACAGTGTGCCCCGGGAATGGGGAAGGTCGAGGGCGAACGCCCCCGGAACCGGCGGTTCAGGCGACCTCGAACAGGCCCGCCGCGCCCATACCACCACCGATGCACATGGTAATCACCACATATTTTACACCGCGCCGTTTGCCCTCGATCAGGGCATGACCCACCATGCGCGCACCGCTCATACCAAAGGGATGACCAATCGAGATAGCACCGCCGTTGACATTGAGTTTGTCGTTGTCTATGCCCAGCTTGTCGCGGCAGTAAATCACCTGGCAGGCAAAAGCCTCGTTCAATTCCCACAGGCCGATGTCATCCATGGCCAGACCGTGGCGATCCAGCAATTTGGGGATGGCGAACACCGGACCAATACCCATTTCTTCCGCTGCGCAACCCGCCACCGCCAGGCCGCGGTAAATACCCAGCGGCTCCAGGCCGCGCTGCTGCGCCAGCTTGCCGTCCATGACCACACAGGCCGAGGCGCCGTCGGACAGTTGCGAGGCATTACCCGCGGTAATATTTTTACCCTCTTTTACGAATTGCCCGTCCTTGAATACCGGCTCCAGGGATTGCAGGCCTTCCAGTTTGGTGGAGGGACGGTTGCCCTCATCCTTTTCCAGTGTGACACCCTCAAACGTTGTTTCTTTGGTCTCTTTATTGAACACGGCTTTGGTGCTGGCCATAGGTACGATTTCGTCATCGAAGGCGCCGGCTTCCTGCGCCGCAGCGGTGCGCATCTGGCTCTGGAAGGCGTACTCGTCCTGGGCATCCCGGGAGATACCATAGCGCTCTGCTACGATTTCTGCAGTCTCGATCATCTGGATATAGGCCTTGGGCGCCATACCCAGTACGGTCTTGGACACGGCGCGGTAGGTATTCTTGTGCTTGTTCTGCACCAGGGAGATAGACTCCACTCCACCGGCTACCGCCACATCGTATTCGTTACACATGATGGACTTGGCCGCGGTAGCAATCGTCATCAGGCCGGAGGAACACTGGCGATCCATGGTCATACCGGCAGCCGTATCGGGCAGGCCACCGGCGATGCCGCACAAACGCCCCAGGTTATAGGCCTGGGTGCCCTGCTGGGCTGCGGCGCCCATCAGTACATCGTCCACCATCGCCGGGTCAATGCCCCGCTCGCTCAACAGCAGCGCGGACCACATGGCCGCCCATTGCCGGGTGCTTCGGTATCGTTAAAGGCGCCGCGGAAGGCTTTGCCGATTGGGGTTCGCGCTGTGCTTACTATTACTGCTTCTCTCATTTTTTGTCTCCTGGATATTGATTAAGCTCGCTTTGATTTAGTCGAAGCTTCATTTGATCGGGTCGAGGTGACGGGATTGCGCCCGTCGCCCCTCCCAGGTAAGTCGACCAAGGGAACCTCCCCCTTATCCGGCTTTCCGGTCGGTTGGGTTTTGATCAAGGTGTCAAGTCACCCGACTCAAGCAGTTGTCTGGTGATGGCGGCGGCGGCTTCGCGAATAGCGGGCCAGGCGGTCAGTGACGCGGCGAATTCGTTGCTGTGCGCACGAAATTCTTCAAGTATCCCCTGCTCTTCGTAGCTGTCCGGCATGCCGGGGATATCTTTTAGATTGGCGACTGTTTGCATGGCCTGGCTGATACTCTCCACGCTTTGTTGCAAGTGGGCCTGCCATATTTCTGGCCTTGGGGTGCCATTTTTCAGGTACGCGCTGAGGTCTTCCAATTGCGTGCCCTGGGCTTCGGCTGCTTCGGTGCGGTAGATAGTGAGCAGGCCCTGGTTTGAAGTTTCGCTCAGCGCTTTGGTGAGTGCGGCCAGGCTTTGTAGCCGTGTTGCGGGTGAAATGCCTACTTCGTACACGGTGCGGTCAGTGACGTATTTACTGAGGTTGATCTTGCCTTTGCCGGTGGCGGGCTCGTTATCTGTGGTGCCCTGCCGGGCGTCCACGGGGAAGTGGGGTACACACCAGTCGTATTCCAGTACTGCGGCCTGGGGGTGCAGGTATTCCACCATGGCGCCGAACAGGTAATCCTCGCCACGGAACACGGGGAAGTAGGGCGGCAACAAGTGGGAGTTGTCCAGGCCGGTAACTTGAGAGATAACGGCCATTTTAGTGAACTGGGGGCGTGGTTGGCCGATCCAGTAGTGACGGTTGACCAGTGCGGAATCCAAACCGCCGGGACTGGCCAGCAGGCGTTGGGTAGAGGCCGGGTCGATGGTGTAAATCCAGCGGTTACCGGGTGATCCCGGATCGCCCAAGGTACCGCTCTGGGTGACCAATATGGGAGAGTCGCCGCTCCAGTGGCTGAGGTAGGCGGCGTTAGCGTCCTGCAGGTGGTGTTCCCGCAAGTCGTCTATCCCCAGTTTTTGCAATGCCTGTGCCATGGGCAAGCCCAGGCATTGGGCGTGGCCGGTAAGGGGGTCGAAGTCAGTTTTTGCGGTGCGACTGAGTATGTCCTGTTCCGAGGCGTAAAAATCCACTTCCCTGGGGGTATCGCCAAATGTCAGTCCGTCACGTCTTATGGGGTGAAGCCACTGCGGCGCATATCACGTCGTCGTCCATTACTATGGCGCGATAGCCAACCGAGAGCAGCAGGCAAACGGTGCGGGCCAGGCCGTAGCTTTTGTGGTTGACCCAGCGCTGGCGGTCTATCAGGAAGCGGGCGCTTTGTTCGTGCTCGGGCAGTTCGGCTATCAGCGCGTCAAGCAGGCTTTGTTGCTCTTCGGCGCCCACATATTGAATGTTCCTGGGGCTGGAAAGGTTGAATTTTGCGGCGATTTCGCGATTTTTCTCAGCGTTGTGCGAGCCGCGGGAGTCATCCACCAGAAATAGTTGTTCATGGCGAGACAAGCTGCCGGCGTGCAGCATGGATTCAAGCAGGCGCTGTACTGCGAGCGGGCGGTCACAAGTGATGATGAAGACCCGGGTGGGGGGCAAGTCTGTGGTCGGTGTTGCACTCTGGCTCAGGCGCTGGCACATGGCTTCACCACTGATCATAAGTCCAGCATCTTTCACCATACGCAGTACGCTGGCCACATCGGCCTGTTGGCCCGCCAACTGGGGGATGGTGCTGGTGAGCACCTCCACGTGTTGCGCCAGTGTGCGAAAAGTCCTGCATGAGTGCAACGCTATCGAGACCTCGGGCGCCACCATTATTTGGCTGTTACTGTGCCTGTGAATAAGCAGCGTCCCAGCGTTTGGTATATTCACGCGATTGCATTCAGCGAAGGCGTAGAGATGGTTGTCTGGTGCGGGCACAGGGAGGCCGTCCGGTTGTGGCGCGGGTGAGGGTGTTCCGGTTGGCTGTGACGCGGGTGACGGTGTGCCGGTTTGGTAGGAGTAGGAAATGTTGTAGTCGTCCGACATAGGGTGCTCTGAGGGTGTAAAGAGGGCAGCCCGTCATTCTATTGGGCGGGGAGCGGGCTGTAAACAGCAAGCGAGGGGGATTGCCGTTGTACCTAAATTTATTCGGCCAGGGGTATGGGTAGGGGGGTGGAGGTTGTTGATCGAATACCTGGCGCCACAACAACTCAGGACCGCTGACTGGAACAGGAAACAATCTCCCCGGTCATATACCCTGAATAATCAGAGGCCAAAAACATCATCACATTGGCGACCTCCCAGACCTCAGCCGCCCGTCCAAACGCCTCCTTAGAGGCCAGTTCCTCCAACAACTCCATCGGCGTGGTCTTCTTCAAAAACTCATGGAACGCGATAGACGGCGATACCGCATTGATGCGCACCCCGTGATCCGCCGCCTCCAATGCCGCACAGCGGGTCAAAGCCATAACACCCGCCTTGGCCGCCGCGTAATGGCACTGCTCCTTCTGCGCCCGCCAGCCCAATACCGAAGCGTTATTGACGATGACGCCGGCACCCCGCGGTTGCATTATCCTGAGCATGGCGCGCGTCATACGCATGGTCCCGGTGAGCGTGATATCCAGCACCCGCGACCACTCATCGTCTTCCATATCCACCAGCAGTGTGGTGCCACCGAGCCCGGCATTATTGATTAAAACATCCACGGGGCCCATCGATGATTCAGCCTCATCGACCAGCGCCTGCACATCGTCTTCGACCGTCACATTAGCCAGCTTGCCATAGACTGATTCCAGGCCGGTATCCGCCTTGAGCGCTTCAACCGCCTTCTGCAAACGCCCCTCGTGGATATCGCTGATCATAACCGCTCGCGCGCCCTCTTCCGCGGCCCGGGTCGCGGCGGCAAAACCAATGCCCGCGCCCGCAGCCGCAGTAATCAATACCGATTTACCTGCCAGAAGGTTGTGACCTTTTACATAGGGGGGTGGCTCTTTCAGGGCCATAGCAGTCTCCTTGTCTGAATTACAACATCAGCCGCGCGGTTCCCTGGGCATTCCCAGGGCGCGTTCGGCGATGATGTTACGTTGAATCTGGTTGGTGCCACCGTAGATGGTGTCGGAGCGGGCGAACAGGTACATGGACTGCAGCCGGTTCAGCTCGTAGGGTCCGCCATCCAGTATCTCACTCTCGGCGCCCAACACATCCATGGCCAGTTTGCCCAGGTTGCGGTGCCAGGTGGCCCAGTACAATTTGTAGATCATGGCTTCCTTCTGCAGGCCGCCATCACCAGCCCCGCCGGAAAGCATGCGCATGCTGTTGAAGCGCATAATGCGCAAGCCCACGTGAGCGTCGGCAATACGTTGGCGGATGGCGGGATCCCGGGCGGCCCCGTTCTCTTTCGCCACTCGCACGATCTCGTCGAACTCATTCTGAAACAGCATCTGCTGGCCCAGGGTGGAAACGCCCCGTTCAAAGCCCAGCAGACCCATAGCGACTTTCCAGCCATCGCCCGGAGCCCCGACGATATCTTCAGCCGCACAGGCCGCGTCATCAAAAAATACTTCATTGAATTCGCTGGTGCCGGTGAGCTGCTCTATAGGCCGCACATCGATGCCGGGCTGATCCATTTCGACCAGAAAGAAACCCAGGCCCTTGTGGCCCACTGAATCGGGATCCGTGCGGGCGATAACAAAACAGTACTGGGATTCGTGGGCCAGGGAGGTCCATACTTTTTGACCGGTAATCCGCCACTGACCAGTGACCTCGTCAAAACGGGCTTTGGTCTTTACATTGGCCAGGTCCGAGCCGGCACTGGGCTCGGAGTAGCCCTGGCACCACAGTTCTTCACCCCGCAGAATGCCCGGCAAAAAGCGCTGCTTCTGCTCCTCGGTGCCAAACGCGATAATCGTGGGGCCCACCAGCGTCTCACCGATATGCCCCAGGCGACCGGGGCCACCGGCACGGGCGTACTCCTCGTTGAAGATCACCTGCTGTTCAATGCTGGCGGCACGGCCGCCGTATTCTCGCGGCCAACCGATACAGGTCCAGCCGCCTTCATGCAGCTTGCTTTCCCAGTCCCTACGCTCCTGCACGTACATATGTTCATCACCGGGGCCGCCGCGGCCGCGGATAACCTCGAAGTCGCCGCGGAGATTTCCCCTTAGCCAGGTAGCGACCTCCTCGCGGAATTGCTCGTCCTGCGCACTAAAACTCAACTTCATCGGGCAGCCTCCCCATCCAGCAACTGGCAGGCCAGCCGCTCGCGATGATACTCGGCGTTACCGAGAAAGGTTTCGGTTGACTTGGCGCGTTTGAAATAGAGCTGGATATCGTACTCCGAAGTAAAACCAACACCGCCAAACAACTGGATACCACAGCCCGCATTAAAGAAATAAGCATCGCTGCAGTAGGCCTTGGCGATACTCGCCGCTTCTGGCAATTGCTCACCCAGCTCGCTACCGCGCAGCGCCTCGTCGGCAATACAGGCCGCGTAGTAAATCGCGGAGCGGCCCGCCTCAACTTTGAGCATCATATCCGCCGCTTTGTGTTTCACCGCCTGGTAGGAGGCGATGACGCGCCCAAACTGCACCCGTTCCTGTAGATAGTCCACGGTACTATCCAGCGACTGCTGGGCGCCACCCACCTGATCCGCGGCGATGGCGACTGTCGCCAGGTCGATAATCTTTTCCAGTTGCGGCCAGGCAAACCCCGGCTCACCCATCAGCGCCGCAGCGGGTACGCTGACATTGTCAAATACCAACTGGCCCTGCTTACGCGTCTGGTCCATGGTGGGCAGCCACTGCCGGGTTATTCCCGCTGTTGCGGCGCTCAGCACAAACAGGCTGATACCCTCTTCACCCACACTGCCGGGTTCTCTCGCAGCAACCACCAACAGCTCAGCGCTGTGGCCATCGGGTACATAGCGATAACTGCCGTTGAGTGTGTAGGCATCACCGGTTTTTTCGCAAATAACATCCACGGTATTCGCATCCCAGCGCCCGCTGCACCCGGTGTAAGCCAGGGTACCCGTGGTGCCCGCCACGACCTGCGGCAAATACTGCGCTTTTTGCTCTTCACTACCCGCCACCAGCAACGCATTAACCGCCAGGCAAACCGTGGAATAGAACGGCGCGCAAAACAGGTAACGCCCCATCTGTTCCAGCATGGCGACCAACTCCACATAGCCCAGCCCCATACCACCGTATTCCTCGGGAATATGAATCGCCTGCCAGAACATCTCCTGGCAAACACGCTGCCACAGCTGCGGGTCGTAACCCAACTCTGTTGCCATCGCCTCGCGCACGGCTGCGCTGGTGGACACTTCCGCCAGAAAGGCCTCCGCGGTGCTGCGGATCATTTCCTGTTCTTCGGTGAATTTAAATTCCATGGTTTGTTAGCCTTTTATAGCGAGTCAGTGCCAGTAGCTAATTGGTGAACATACGGAAACTCACGTATTTGTCATCCCCGCGCAGGCGGGGATCCAGCAAGCCCGGGATATTACCGGGTTCCCGCCTGCGCGGGAATGACGGCAAAGTTGGCAGTGCGGCGTTTCCAAATGCACACCAGTTAAGTGCCATAAACTTTCTGCGCGGGGATCTCCTTGGCCAACAATTCCGCAATCGCGTCTTTGACCTCTGCCGGCTCCCAGCGTGCGCCTTTGTCCACACCCTCGGTAGAGCGCCAGCCATCGGCGATGGAAATCTTGCCGCCCTCGGCCTCAAACACGCGGCCGCTTACTTTTGCGGATTCACATGAAACCAACCAAGCCACCAGGGAAGACACATTTTCAGGCGCCCAGTAATCGAAACTGCCATCCTTCGGCGCGGCCATCCGCTCGGCCATTTCAGCCACAGCCGTGGTCATGCCGGTGCGCGCCGCCGGTGTTATGGCATTTGCGGTAATGCCATAACGCCCCAGTTCAGCGGCCTGATTGAGGGTCAGGGCCGCGATCCCCGCCTTGGCGGCTGCGTAATTGGATTGACCGATAGAACCCTGCAATCCGGCGCCGGAGCTGGTATTGATGATGCGCGCATCAACGGCTTTACCTTCCTTGGACTGGCCACGCCAGTAATGAACGGCGTGGGAGCTGATACAGAAGTGCCCCTTGAGGTGCACCGCCATGATGGTGTCCCACTCGACTTCTGTCATGGAGGCAAACATCCGATCGCGGTTGACGCCCGCGTTGTTCACCACCGCGTGCAGGTCGCCGAAGCTATCCAGGGCCTGTTTAACGGCGTTGAGGCTGTCGTTGTAATTGGTGATATCGGAGGTGTTTACCACTGCCTTGCCACCTGCGGCGATAATCTCATCCACCACGGCTGTCGCCGCGGCCTCGTTGATGTCGTTGACGATGACACTGGCGCCCTCGGCGGTCAAAACCCTGGCGTGGGCAGCACCCAGTCCGCCACCGGCGCCGGTGATAATCACTACGCGTCCTTCACAAATTCCACTCATTTCTACCTTCCTCTTTCGTTAAAGGGATCAGACCCCTTTTTAGTCCCCCGCTGCTTCCGGGAGTTTTTTTGCCTTGCTCAGTTAGGATAAAGCATGCCTTTGCAAGGCAAAAAATTCCCGGAAGCAGCTACCTGTGCAATATTCAACAGGCATGTATTTGGCACGTTGTAGCTGTGCGGGGCGGATGGAGCCGCGTAAGGGCATGGGGTTCTAACCGAACGTGGCTCCATCCGCACCGCGCAGCGGGACTCAAGCCACATACCTGGCATTGCATAAATACGAACTCGAGCCTTTTCATTTCTACAAACGCTCAATGATTGTCACATTGGCCTGCCCGCCACCTTCACACATGGTTTGCAGACCGTACCTGCCACCCGTGCGCTCCAGTTCGTGCAGCAGCGTGGTCATTAACTTGGTGCCAGTGGCGCCCAGTGGGTGACCCAATGAAATCGCACCGCCGTTTACATTGGTCTTTTCAATCGGATAACCGGTCTCCTGCAGCCAGGCCATGGGCACGGAGGCGAAGGCCTCATTGATTTCCACCAGGTCCATATCTTCCAGTTTCATACCGGACTTTTTCATGGCGTACGCGGTAGCGGGGATCGGCGCGGTCAGCATCCAGATGGGATCATCCGCGCGCACGCTCATATGGGCGATGCGGGCTCTTGGGGTCAGGTTGTAGCGCTTCAGTGCATCCTCCGACACGATCAGCATGGCTGAAGACGCGTCGCAGGTCTGGCTGGAAACCGCGGCGGTGATGGTGCCGCCCTCCTGCAGTGGTTGCAGCTCGGCCATTTTTTCCATGGAGGTGTTGCGCGGAGTTTCGTCCATGTCCACACCGTTGAAGGGTGAAATTTCTCGGTCGAAGCGGCCTTCCTTGATCGCCTGCAGTGCCCGTCTATGGGATTCCAGTGCAAACGCCTCCATCTGCTCCCGGGAAATGTTCCACTTGTCGGCGATCATCTGGGCGGAGTTGAACTGGGACACGGTTACGTCGCCGTAGCGTGCCACCCAGCCCTGGCTGCCGGAGAAGGGGTCGCTGAAGCCCAGGGGCTGGGCCGCTATCATGGCGGCGGAAATGGGGATCTGTGTCATGGTCTGGACACCGCCGGCGATTACCACATCGTTGACGCCTGCCATAATCGACTGGGCGGCAAAGTGCACTGCCTGCTGTGAGGAACCACACTGCCTGTCAATTGTGGTGCCCGGCACTTCATCGGACAGACCGGCAGCCAGCCAGCAGGTCCGGGCAATATCGCCGGCCAGGGGGCCGATGTTATCAAGGCAACCAAACATCACGTCGTCGTAGTCCACATCGGGTATGCCGTTGCGTTCCACCAGGGTCTTGAGCACATGCGCGCCGAGGTCGGCGCCGTGTACGTCAGCCAGTCCGCCCTTGCGCCGCCCGGTGGGGGTGCGCACTGCATCTACAATATAGGCATCTGTCATTTCTCTTTCCCTCGTTGTCGTCTAGTAAGTACCCGTCCGGAAACGGCCAGAATCTCCATGAGCACCTTTTGCAGATCCGGTTTTAACCGGACAAATCAACCACGCCTGGAATGATCGGCTGGTTAAATGGTCGAATAAATTCGACCCTGCATAAGTTGCATAGTCAGGCGAAAGTTGCGCCGGCGCCCAGTCGGGCATCGTCAGCAAAAATATGCTGCGCCACCCGCGTCTTGTGAAAACCCGCATCGCCCCAGGTATTGGCCAGGGCCCAGGCTTTCTTCATAAATATGTGCAGGTCCACTTCCCAGGTGTAACCCATAGCACCGTGCACCTGGATACTGTTTTTGGCGGCCAGGTTCGCCGCCTCGCAGGCCGCAAGTTTGGCATGTGAAACCGCGTGTCCCGCAATACCTTCTTTGTTGGCTATGCTGTAGGCGGCGCGGTGTACCGGCGCCCTGGCATATTCCAGAGATACCGCCACGTTGGCCATATGGTGCTTAACCGCCTGGAAAGAACCAATCGCCTTGCCAAACTGCTGCCGCTCGCCGGTGTACTGCACGGAGATATCGACCATACGCTGGGCCAGCCCCAGAGCCTGCGCGGCGCAGCCCAGTGCGCCGCGATTCAGGCTGGCCTCAACCAGGTCAGCTGCCTGCGAACCACTGGCAATTGGCCGGGCGTCCGCCACACAACCCACCGCGTACAGTTTGCGCGAGGGGTCCACCGACTCGTTGTAACGCAGCTGGACCTGCTCTGCTGTCAACGCGAACAAATCACCGCCCTGTTGTAACAGCAGCAAATCCGCCACATGGGCGTCTTCCACCAACAGGTTTTGCTGCAGGCCCACCATGACTTTGGCCTCTCCGGCAGCGATACGGGGCAACCATTGGGCAGCGAGTTCGCCGCCGATATCCTGTAATAGGGGAACGGCCACCAGCGCGGTATGCACCAGGGGTTCGGGCAGGGCGACATAGCCGCACTCCTGGGCCAGCAACACAAAATCCAGTTCGCTCATACCCAGGCCGCCGTGCTCTTCCGGCACTGTCATCCCCACCAGGCCCAATTCGGTGAGTTGTTGCCACAGGGCGGGGTCGCGACCGCTCTCAGTTTCCCAGCTGGCTCGAATACGCTCCGGCGTCACCTCGTTCACCAGGAAGTCGCGCACGGATTTCTGAAATAACAACTGGTCTTCGCTAAATGTGAAATCCATATTTACCTCGGCATCCCCAGCATTCTCTCCGCAATGATATTGCGCTGAATTTCGTTGGTGCCCGCGTAAATGGGACCGGACTGGGCGAACAGCCAACCATCCAGCCAGGTGCCAACACCGGCCGCATCCGGCGCGTGGGGCAGCAGCTCGGCCCTGGCACCGAGGATGCTCATCGCCGTGGCGTGCATATTCTGGTCAAGTTCGGACCAGAATATTTTATTGGTGGAGGACTCCGCACCAATCTTGCCACCCTGGCTAAGGCGACAGGCGGTTTGATATGTGGTGAGGCAGTAGCTCTCGGCATCCAGGTAGGACTTGATTACCGCATCTTTAATCGCCGGATCACAATCGGCCGTTTCCCGATTCGCTGTGTAAAGCTCCACCAGGCGGCGCGCGGTTTCCTGAAAACGCGCGGGTGAACGCAGCATCAAGCCACGCTCAAAACCGGCAGTGGCCATAGCCACACTCCAGCCCGCACCTTCATCACCCAAACGATTCGCCACCGACACTTCCACATTGTCAAAGAAGATCTCGGCGAAGCCGGGCAGGCCGTCCAGTTGTGGAATAGGCCGTACCGTGATGCCGGGGGTATCCAGCGGCACCAGGATAAACGTCAAGCCGCGGTGACGTTCGGACTCGGGATCGGTGCGGAACATACCGAAGCACCAGTCCGCCCATACCGCACGGGTGGACCAGGTTTTCTGGCCGTTGATAATGTACTTGTCACCGCGCAGCTTGTCTTCGCACAACTGGGCTTTGGCGCGAATCGCCGCCATGTCTGAGCCGGCATTGGGCTCGGACCAGCCCTGGGCCCAGACCTCTTCACCGTTGGCCATCTTGGGCAGGATTCGCGCCTTCTGCTCCTCGGTGCCGTACTCCATCAGGGTCGGGCCGAGCAGGAAGATGCCGTTCTGGTTGACCCGCAGGGGCGCCCCGGCACGGTAGTATTCTTCTTCAAAGATCAGCCACTCGATCAGGTTACAGGCGCGACCACCCAGCTCCTCGGGCCAGGTGACCATGCCCCAGCGGCCCGCGTTGAGGGTGGCCTCCCATTCCCGGTGCTGGGTAAAACCTTCAGCCGTATCAAAAGTCCGCAGTGGTTCAGCTGGCACATTGGCCGCCAACCAGTCGCGCACTTCCGTGCGAAACGCCTGTTGCTGTTCAGTAAAGTCCAGATCCATGACTATCAGTTCTCGAATTTCGCGTCGCGCTTGTCAATGAAGGCATCCCGGGATTCCTGGGAGTCACCCATGGTATAGGCCTCCAGGGTGAAACCCTGTTCCCAGCGGTATTTGTCTTCCAGGTTGCCATCCTCGATGCCTGTGAGGGCCTCCTTGGCCAATTTGACCATGGCAGGTGATTTATCCGCGATCTTCCCGGCGATATCTCGGGCGGTGGGCAACAGCTCTGCCAGCGGCACAACCTTTTCTACCGCACCCAGGCGATAGGCCTCGTGGGCATCGATAAACTCACCGGTAAAATACATGTAGCGCACTTTCTGTACCGGGAACATGCGCTGCAGATGGGCTCCGCCGCCCATGGCGCCACGGTCGATTTCCGGCACACCGAAACGCGTGCACTCAGAGGCCACCAGTATGTCCGCCGCACCGGCCATGCCAATACCACCGCCGAGTACAAAACTGTGCAGCGCGACAATCACCGGCCTGGGGTTGCGGTGAATGGCGCGAAAAGTCTCGTAGTTGCCCTTGTTCACATCCACAATCTTGCTGGCGTCCGCGGCCAGCTCCTTGATATCCACACCGGCGCAAAACCCCTTGCCAGTCGCTGCGATGATAATCACCCGCACCTCGTCGTTGACACCCAGCGCGTCTATCTCGTCGGCAATTGCGAACCAACCGGCGCTATCAAAGGCATTTACCGGCGGGTGATCCAGGATCATTTCCGCGATGCCATTGTCGATTGTTGTGTTAAAAGGTCTGGACATAGTGGTTTCCCGTTTCTCAGTTTTGGCCGGCGCGCATGGCCAGCAGGGAGAGGCGCTGTTCGGCCTCTGCCACAATTAAATTAATCAGCGTTTCGCAGCTCAGCAGCTCGTCGATAACCCCGGCCACCTGGCCGCTGGGTAATACACCCCGTGCCGGTTCACCTTCCACCATCGCCTTTTGGATAATCATGGGGGCATTGGCCGACATGATGGCCTGGGCGGCGGTCATATCGTCGTCCCTGCTCATGGCGATAGCGGATTTCAGCAGCCCGAAAAATGTCGCACCGCTGTGCTTGCGAAAGGCCAGGCCGTTGCGCATGGCGATCAACAACTTCCTGAACTTGCCCGCCTTTTCCAGATCCGCCAACAACTCGTTCATGATCATGCGCTGCGGGCAAACCATCCATGGCCCTGGATACGATGATCTCGCCGGGGCTCTTACAGTCAATATAGCGCTGCAGTGTCTCTCGCGGCACCGGGCTCTCCTCGGTCATCAGGAAGCGCGTACCCATGGCGATGCCATCGGCGCCCCAGGCCAGTGCCGCCAACAGGCCGCGACCGTCCTTGAAACCACCGGCGGCAACCACCGGCACTTTGTCACCCACCGCATCGACAACCTGTGGGATCAGCAGGGTCGTTGGCACGGCGCCTGTATGACCACCCCCCTCTCCGCCCTGTACGGTTACCACGTCGGCGCCCAGCTCCACCGCTTTGATCGCGTGCTTGGGCAAACCCACCGTGGGCATGCAAACCACACCGGCATCTTTCAATTTGTTGATAAATTCGGGGCCCGGGGAGCGGGAATAGCTGACCGCCCGCACGCCGTGCCCAATCACCATGTCCACAATAGCCGCCGCGTTGGGCTGGTACATATGGAAATTCACACCAAAGGGCTGGTCGGTGAGCTCCTTTACCCGCAGTATGTCGCGCTCCATCTCCTGCGGGGGAATCGTCGCTCCCGCCAGGAAGCCGAAGCCACCGGCATTGCAACTGCCCGCAACCAGATTGGGGTCGGCCACCCACCCCATCGCCGTCTGCACGATGGGGTATTTGCAGCCAAGTTTTTCCGTTAAACGCGTCTCTAGCATGGAAATAACCTTCTAGGAACGATCCGCAGATGTTCGCACGCCAGCGGGATTGTCTTTGATCTGGTACGCGCGCTGGTTGTGCGGATCCATCTCCGCAATAATCGCCAGTTGTTCCGCAGAGGGCGCCGCAGTGATCGGCACTTCATCCGGGATGTGGATGTCATAGCCAGTATTTTCCTGTACCTGCTCCACCGTAATACCGGGGTGCAGGGACACCAGGCGAATCTGGTGATCGGGGCCGCCGAAATCCATCACACACAGGTCCGTCACCACCAGGCGGATATCCACCTCGTCCAGCGAGCGCCCCTTGGGCAGCCGCGCCGGGTTGTAACCAATGGAGGAGACAAAATCGCACTCCCCCGCCATAAACACCCGGCTATTGTGGCTGGGCACAAAGAAACTGTTGGGGTGAGAGATGGAATTGCCGGGAAAACCACGGGCACCCAGCATCATGACCTTGGGTTGCTGATAAGTGCCGCCCAGAGCGGAGGTATTGGATTGGCCGTACTTATCGATCTGGGTGGGGCCCAACATAGCGTGACGCTTGCCGCTCCACACATTATCGAAAATGCGGGAGAAGCCCATCCAGGTCTCGTTGGACTGCTGGAAATCGGCACCGCGCGCGCCCAGCGGGTTTGGCTCGCTGAGCAGCCAGGCCTCGGAATCCGTCATCATCAGATCCCGATTGAAGGTCTTCATGGCGAGGCTGGCGGCCAGGCGCGGAATAACGCCGATGCCTGTGGCCAGTACTTCACCGTCATTACGAAATGCCTGGGCGGCGGCCACGATGCACAACTCGGCCAGGGTGTAGTCATTACTCATTGCATTTATCTCCTGATCCGATCAGTAAGTGGGCAGCTCAATGGATACAATGGCATCCAGGCCACCCACATTCGTTTGGTACTCCTGCTCGGAGGCCCCCACAAACTGCTCCATGTAAGCCCCAAACCCGCCCTCTTTGGCGGTGGCGGCGTAGGCCTTGAAGTGCGGTATGTCAAAACCGTATAAGGGGTTGCAGGAACTGGGGTGAGCACCGCCGGGAATGGGCACCACGCCTGTGGTTGCAGAGCGCTCCCAGTGCACCATCCTGGCCTGTGCGGGATCGTGGAAGAACTCGGTTTCCACCAGCTCATCACAGGATACAAAGGTCTTGTCTGCAGCCCGGGCATACCAGTCGTCCATATAGTGATCCGGTCCGGCGATCTGGCAGACACCCCGCGCATCAGCACGGTCGACATGAATGAGGGATACGTCCAGCTTCAGCGCCGGCATCGCCACCCACTCCTTGTCGTCATAGGGGCTGTCGATCACCTTGATATCCGGGTTGTGGGTCAGGATGTCGGTACCCAGGCCCACCTCGGTGGGAATAAAGGGCAGGCCCCAGGCGGCGGCGCGCAGGCCCAGCAGCATCATGCCTTCATCGATCTCCATCACCTCGATAGCACCCGTTTGGCGAGCCTGGCGAAAGTACGGTTCCAAAGGAATGAAATCCAGTGAGACAAAAGCGAAAACCACTTTTTTCACCTTGCCGGCTGCGCATAACATTCCGACATCCGCGCCGCCGTAGGATACAAGGGTGAGGTCTTTGAGGTCGCTGCGCAGTATTTCGCGCACCAGGGCCATGGGCTTGCGCCGCGGGCCCCAGCCGCCTATGCCTATGGTCATGCCGTCGTGCAGTTGCGCCACGACCTGGGCCGCCGTCATTTGCTTGTTCATCAAGACTCCCTCTTCTCTATCTATGTAGTGTCCATCCGGAGACGGCCATATTTAACCGTATAGGCGGTTGAATTCATTCAACCCTACAGGATGCGCTCTAGCTGACTATCCGCGCCATGCGGTAGTCGTGTTTGATAAAATTCACGCCCAGGGTGCTCTCGGTTCGACGCACACCCTCGACACTGTTGATACGTTTGTGCACAAACTCCGCCAGATGCTCCGCGTTGCGCACCATGGTGATAGCCAGGATATCGGAGCGGCCCAGCATAATGCCGACAAAACCCAGTTCCGGAACATCCGCCAGCGCCTCCGCCACCGCCCTGGTCTGGCCGCTGCGTTCAACCTCGATCCAGATATAGGCCAGGGCCGCATCCTGAAAACGATCGATATTGGTCACCGCGGTAATACGGATGAGCTTTTCCTGTTCCATCCGCTTGATGCGGGCGCGCACCGTGCCCTCGGTGACATCCAGTTCCCTGGCGATATGCCCATTGCTGATCCTGGCATCCCGGGACAGCCAGGACACTATCCCCTTGTCGAGGGCGTCCAGCTTACGGCGTGTCATGAAACGGCACCCAATCCGGCTGGTTCTTCAGTACATCCACCGCCAGCGCCGGCGTTAAACGCCGCACTCCAGCCACTTCTGCCAGGCGGCCTGTAATCAATTGCGTCAGGGCGGCCTGATCCTCAGCGACTACCAGGATCTCCACATCGTGGGCACCCACCACCACATTCACCGAAAACACCTCGGGAATCGTAGCCATCTCACGCGCCACCTGCTCCGGCGAACGGTTTTCAACCTGCACTCCGATAGCCAGTAGCATGGTGAAACCCGCTGCCTCGATATCGGTTACCGCCACCACCCGCATGGTGTCGGACTCTTCCAGACGCCGCACACGAGCGCGCACGGTGCTTTCCGTCAGGCCCAGTTCCCGGGCAATCGCCCTGTAGGGCAGGCGGCCATCCGCGCGCAATAACTCGATAATGGCATTATCCGTATTATCGAGCTCAATCAGCGCCGGGGGAGCCGCTCTGGCGGACATATCATTCACGCTTTCGCGACCTCGCCGGATTCCTGCGCTGCCAACTCCCGCAGTTCGTTCTTCAACACCTTGCCGCCGGCATTCATCGGAAACTCCTGCAGAAAACGCACCGAGCGAGGCACTTTATAATTGGCCATATTGTCACGACACCACTGGATAACCGCCGCTTCATCCAGCTGCGCTTCAGCGGTGGTGACGATATAGGCCCTGGCGACCTCACCCAACCGCGCATCCGGCACCCCGATAACCGCCGCCCTGGCCACACCGGGCATGTCGCACAAATTGTTCTCTATCTCCGCCGGATAGCAGTTAAAGCCGCCTACGATAAACATATCCTTGATACGGTCGGTAATGCGCACATAGCCGTCTTCATCCATCACGCCCACATCACCGGTCTTTAGCCAGCCATCGGCGGTGATGGTGCGGGCAGTTTCCTCCGGGTTGTCCAGATATTCGCGCATGACATTGAAGCCGCGGCACCAGATCTCCCCTTCGCTCCCGGCAGGGACTTCACTGCCCTGGAGATCCACGCATTTCATCTCCACCCCGTCCATGGCCCGGCCTGATGTGCGGGATATGCGCTCCGGACTGTCATCGGCGCGGCAGATGGAGACCACGCCACAGGTTTCGGTGAGCCCGTAGGCGGTAACCACCACCTCAAAGCCCAGCTCTTCGCGCATCTGCCGCACCAGTTCCACCGGCACCGGCGCCGCGCCGGTCACCGCCAGGCGCAGGCTGGATAAATCGTAGTCGGCGCGCCGCGGATGAGCCAGCAGGGACTGGTAAATGGTTGGCGGCCCCGGAATCATGGAGATTTTCTCCAGGGCGATCTGCTCCAGTACCTCATCCAGATCGAAGCTCTTCACCGGCAGCATCCGCGCACCGCGGATAATGGCCGACAGCCAGCCTGCCTTATAGCCGAAAGAGTGGAAAAACGGGTTAATAATCAGGTAGTTATCGTCTGATCGCAGCCCGACAGTAGCACTCCAGTTCTCGAATGTCCGGATATTCTGCCCGTGACTGGTCACCACGCCCTTGGGCACACCCGTGGTACCCGAGGTAAAGAGAATATCCAGGGTATCGTCCGGGGTAATTTCAGCAGTCCGTTTATCAACCTCGTCCTGCTGGACGGCGTTCCCGCCCGCGATGAAATCCGCCCAGGCCATTGCGCCATCGGCCTCACCAGCCAACATTACTATCCGCTCGAGTTCGGGCAACTCCTGGTCGCGCAGTTGCTCCGGGTAGCAAACACCCAGGAAATCACCCACGGTAAACAGCAGCCTGGCACCGCTGGACTGCAGGATATAAGCGGCCTCGGCGCCCTTGAGCCGGGTATTGAGCGGCACCAGCACCCCGCCGACACTCTGGGCGCCAATCGCGGCGATGATCCACTGGTAGATATTGGGCGCCCAGATGGCAATACGATCACCCTTTTCCAGGCCTGCGGCGATAAACGCCCGGGCGGCCTGCACCCTGGCCGTATCCAGCTCGGCGTAGGTCATCTCCATCCCGCCATCGGTAATGGCCACACGCTGGCCGTAGGCAGAGGCCGCTTCGGCAACCACCTGGGGCAGGGTTCGGGGTTGATACTGGTCTTCTGACATATCTATAGCAGGCAACGCAATCTGGCTTAGCTGGGAGGGCTATAGTAGTTAGTAACCTGGCATTTGAATACCGCTATTCGTAATTTATTGATTATATTATTACGAATAGTGCAAATAGTTGTATGGTTGGGCGGTCTGAATGGTGCTTACTTAAGGCGACCGTGGATACGTTCCGCTGCTCGGTGTGGGTGGAGCCACTTGAGGGCATGGGGTTCTAACCGAGAGTGGCTCCACCCACACCGGGCAGCGGGGCCATGCCACATGGCTGACATTGCTTAAGTAAGCCACCCAGACCTGACTCCATCTACTCAAAAGAATCACTCGGGAAAAGAATAATCCTTAAACAGCTCCCGCAACTTGACCTTCTGCACCTTGCCGGTGGCGGTGTGGGGAAGTTCATCCACGAACTGCACCGCCTCCGGCGTCCACCACTTGGCTATTTTGCCGTCAAACCAGGCCAGCATTTCCTCGGAGGTGAGATCCTGCCCGTCCGCCCCGCGAACAACGATCAGCAACGGCCGCTCACTCCACTTCGGATGATAGTGCCCGATCACCGCCGCCTCGGCGACCCTGGGATGGTCGGTGGCGACGTTCTCCACCTCGATAGAAGATATCCACTCCCCTCCGGACTTGATCACGTCCTTGGTACGGTCCGTGATGGCCATAAAGCCCTGGGGATCGATGGTGGCCACATCGCCGGTTTCAAACCAGCCGTCTTCCTCGTGGGCATCGGAATCATCCAGCTTGAAGTAGCTGGAGCAAACCCACGGACCGCGAACCTTGAGTGAACCGAATGCCACGCCGTCCCAGGGCTGCTCGTTGCCCTCATCATCGACGATTTTCATTTCCACACCCAGTATGGGGCGGCCGGCTTTCAGGCGCACGGTCGCAAATTCTTCCTCAGTATAATTCTCCCTGAAGGCGGCGCTGGTGTTCACACTGCCCAGCGGGCTCATTTCCGTCATGCCCCAGGCCAGCCGGCTTTCGACACCATAGGTATCGAAATCCTCTGCTACCGACAGGGGGCAAGCGGCGCCACCGACAATAATGCGCTGCAACGATTCCACCCGCTGGCCGGATGCCTTGAGATAGGCGATCAGTCCCAGCCACACGGTGGGCACGCCGGCCGACATGGTCACGCCCTCCTCGTTGATCAGGGTGGCCAGGGTTTCTCCATCACCCATCTTGTTGCCGGGAAATACCAGTTTGGCGCCAGCGATAGGGCAGGCATAGGGCGTACCCCAGGCATTCACATGAAACATGGGCACTATGGGCAACACTACATCCGAGCTGGACATACCCAGGGCATCGGGCATCAAGGTGGCGTAGGCGTGCAACATCGTCGAGCGATGTGAGTACATCACGCCTTTCGGGTTGCCGGTGGTGCCAGAGGTGTAGCACAGGGCACAGGCGGCGCTTTCGTCCAGTTGCGGCCACTCGAATTTCTCCGCGCCAGCGGCTACCAGGGTTTCATAGCAGACAGCATTAGGCAGACTGGTTGCCGGCATATGCTCCTCGCTGGTGAGCACGATCCAGCCTTTTACGCCGGGACACTGGTCGGCCAAACCCTCCATCAGGGGTACAAAGTCGGGATCCAGAAAGACGTAGTGGTCATCCGCGTGGTTGATGATGTAAACCAGCTGTTCCGGAAACAGGCGCGGGTTGACGGTATGACAGACATAGCCGCTGCAGGCCACCGCGTAATACGTCTCAAAGTGCCTATAGTCGTTCCACGCCAGGGTGGCGATACGATCACCCCGGGCCAGTCCCCACCCGGCGATGCCATTGGCCAGTTTACGCGCGCGGGCGAATGCATCCCGATAGGTGTAGCGATGCCGGGGGTTATCCCGGGTCACTGAGACAATTTCAGTGTCACCGTTCACGCGTTCGGCGTGCTCCATAATTGCAGTAATAGACAGTTGCATGTCCATCATCAAACCGTTCATCGATATTCCTCTCTTGCTTTTATTCGATAATACTCGTGGCCAGGACACTAAGGAACCTCTGATTAAGCCGGTTTTCGTCTTGCCCGCGGAGGCGGGAATCTATAAAAATCAGCAGGTTGTGGATCCCCGCCTTCGCGGGGATGACTCTAATCAGAGGTTCCCTAAATTTCAAACATCTCCCAGGTGTCATCAACAGCGTGGTGCAGTGCGCGATTTTCCTGGTTTAACTTGATCAGGTGCGCACTGAGGGAGAGTTTGGCCATTTTGTGCAGGCTGGTGGCCACGTCGTCGTAAACCACCTTGACCAGATCATCCAGCGATGTGCGCCCCAGTTTCTGCAGGCTCGCAATGACCTTGCTTTCTCGCTTGAGGCGATGGTTAACCAGCCATTCCACCACGGCCCGCGAATCTTCCATCACCTCACCGTGCCCCGGAGCGATGAGCTTGAGGGGGTAACGCAACAATAGCTGCAGGGACTCGATATAGGCCTTCATATCGCCACTGGGCGGTATGATCACCACGGTCGAGCCGTTCATGATGTGGTCGCCGGCGAACAGCATCTGCTCCTCCTCCAGGAAGAAACAGAAATGGTTACTCACATGGCCCGGAGTGTGCACCGCACGCAAGGTAAACTCCTTCGTGCTCAATACCTCGTCGTGCTGCAACTCGCTGGCCGGCTTGAAGGTATCGTCCTGGAACATGTCATCCGCGGGAGACGCACCGATCACCTGCGCACCGGTGGCCTCGGCCACTGCCTGCCAGGCGGGGGAGTGATCCGGGTGGGTGTGAGTACAGACAATCCAGCGAATGCGATCACCGGCAGTCTCCAGAATAGCATCGATATGCGCCGGGATGGCAGGACCCGGGTCGAGCACGGCGACCTCTTCATCCCCCAGCAAATAGGTGTTGGTACCGGGACCGGTCATTACCCCGGCGTTGGGCGCCACAATCCGCCTGACCCGGCTGTTAAGGCGAAACGGTATACCGTGATCCAACATAATCTCAAACCATATTGTCGATGATGACTAGCGGGTTTACCTCGGCGTCGTAGTCCACGCCGTCCACTTCAAACCCGAACAACTGCAGGAACTCCCGCTTGTAGCCCGCGAAATCAGATAACTGGCGCAGGGTTTCGGTATTGATATCTTCCCACAGCGCCCCCACGGCAGCCTGGATCGCCGGATCCAGTTCCTTGCGATCAGCGCGCAGGCGCCCCTCGTCATCCAGGTAGGGGTCGTCACGGTACAATGAGTCGCGGAACAGGCCGTCCACCTGCTCGATACAGCCCTCGTGTATGCCCTGCTCTTTCATTACCTTGAACAGCAGCGCCAGGTAAATCGGCATGGCGGGAATAGCCGCGCTGGCCTGGGTCACCACCGCCTTTAGCACCGACACCCGCGCATCCCCACCTTTGGCGGCAAGCCGCTCACGGATGTTGACCACCCGCTTGTCCAGGTCCCTCTTGGCAGCTCCGATGGTGCCGTGCCAGTATATGTCCCAGGTCAGTTTATCCCCGATGTAGGTGTAGGCGGTGGTCTTGGCGCCGTCGGCCAGTACGCCGGCATCGTCCAGAGCATCGATCCACATCTGCCAGTCCTCACCACCCATCACCGCCACGGTGTTGTCTATCTCTTCCTGACTGGCCTGCTCCAGATGGAAGTCCTGTACTTCCTCTTTGTCGGTATTCACGCCCTTTTGCGTTGTGTCACCACCAATGGGCTTGAGCGTCGAGGTGTGAACCACACCGGTCACCGGATGCTGACGGCGCGGTGACGCCAGGCTATAAACCACGAGATCTACCTGCCCCATATCGGCTTTGATCGTCTCTATGGTTTTTTGCTTGATTTCATCGCTGAAAGCATCGCCATTGATGCTCTTCGCGTACAGACCCTCAGCCGCGGCGAACTTGTGAAAAGCGGCCGAGTTATACCAGCCGGCGGTGCCGGGTTTCTTTTCCGTGCCCTCTTTTTCAAAGAAGATGCCCAGAGTAGCCGCGCCCGAGCCAAAGGCGGCAGTAATACGTGAAGCCAGCCCATAACCGGTCGACGCGCCAATCACCAGAACCCGCTTGGGACCGTTTTCAATAGGCCCCTGGGACTTTACGTAATCAATCTGGTTGCTGACGTTGGCCTCGCAACCGACAGGGTGAGTGGTAATACATAAAAATCCGCGTACACGTGGCTTGATGATCATGGCTCGTTTATCCTGAGAGAGGAGGTCTTTTATCCTGAAAACATTAGTCCTGGATAGCTTTTGTCCTGGAAACGTTAGCCGGGCGCAGCCTGATATCGCCATGCCCGAACGCGACTGCTAAGTTTAACATATCGCAGGCGCCCTGCCGCAACCGACTGGACGACCCCCATTACCCCATCTTGTGTTCGGTGCTTACTTACAGTTCAATACCCTCCCCCTGTCCACACCAGAACCTGCCATATGCCAGACTTACCGCTTCGCTACGCCACCCCCACCGCCTGGACCGAGGCCGTCATGGCGGATTTCGACAGCTTCCTGCTGGATCACGCCGCCGCCGAGAAAAAGGCGTCGGGTATGGCGATCTCCATGCTGTCCCACTACCCGGACCGGATTGAGTTGGTGGCCGCCATGGCGGACCTGGCTGTGGAGGAACTCACCCACTACCGCGAGGTGGTCAAGTGGATACACCGCCGTGGCCTGGTAACGGCCACAGACCAGAAGGATCCATATGTACTGGCTTTTCGTGAGTCCATCCGCCAGGGCCGGGAGGTGTATCTACTGGATCGCCTGTTGATCGCCAGCATTATCGAGGCTCGGGGCGCGGAGCGTTTCGCACTGGTGGCACAGGCACTGGAGGCCGGACCCCTTAAGAAGTTCTACCAGTCCATCGCCCGTTCCGAGGAGCGCCACTACGAGTTGTTTCTGGATCTTGCAGGGAAATACCTTGACCGTGACATGATCGAGCAACGCTGGAGCGAGCTTTTGGATATTGAAGCGGCCATTGTTGCCGGACTGCCGGTGCGGGCAGCTCTTCACTAGTGCAAGACAGTGTTGCATTGCAGCGCTACCTGCAGCGACATATCGAGGCGGAGCTACCGCGACCCCCCCACAACGGGCCGCACTGGCACAATACACTGGTCATCCCCGCCTATCGGGAATCCGCTGCCCTGCTGCAGAACCTGACGCGACTGCGCCCGGGGGCTGGGCGCGATCCCTGGTGATCCTGGTACTGAACCGCCCGGATACGGACCATGACCCGCGGGCTAATGCCTTGTTAAGAGCTGCGGTAGGTGAGCTGGCCATTGCCAGCGAACAGCCGGATGAACCGCTTATTTATTCCCTGAACACTCACACTGATCTGTACCTTCACGATATGGAAAATCCGCGCGGCGCTTTCCAGGGGGGCCATAGCCCCGGCGGGCCCCTCCTGGGCGACACCATTCCCGCCGCCCAGGGTGTGGGACTGGCCCGCAAAACCGGCTGTGATATCGCGCTCAAATGGATGGCCGAGGGCGCCATCAGCGGCGAATGGATTCACAGCACCGACGCCGACGCGATGCTGCCACAGGACTACTTTCAGCGGTTGGACAGCTGCAATCAGCAAGCGGTCGCTGCCGTGTACCCGTTCCGGCACATCCCGGGCGCCGACCAGAACTGCGACGAGGCCACCGCCCTGTATGAGTTGCGCCTGCACCACTATGTCCTGGGTCTGGAGTACGCCGGCTCGCCCTACGCCTATCACGCCCTGGGAAGTTGCCTGGCAGCAAAGGCCGGCGCCTACGCGCAGGTGCGCGGCTTTCCGAAGCGCGCCGGAGGCGAGGATTTCTACCTGCTGAATAAACTGGCGAAACTGGGCGCTGTGGTGAAGCTGACCGGTGAATGCATCGAGTTACAGTCGCGGCAATCCCATCGTGTCCCCTTCGGGACAGGCCCGGCGGTAAAAAAAATTGCCGGTAATGAACACCCGGAAGAATTACCCCTGTTTTATCACCCCCTGTGCTTTGCGGCGTTGCGCGCGCTGCTCACCGTCGTACCAGACCTGCAACAGGCCGATGCGAAAGACCTGTCCGGCCTGCTCAGCAGGCGGGGACTGGAGCGCTCACTGGCGCAGGCCTGTAGCGAGGCAATCGATGCAATGGGCCTGGAAGCCGCACTGACCCACTGCCGGCGGCAGGGAAAAAGCCCGGAACAATTCATGCGCCAGTTCCACCAGTGGTTCGACGGCTTTCGCTCCCTGAAGTTTATTCACGCAGTACGCGATGCGGGCTGGCCACTACAGTCCTTGCCACAGCTGGTAACACTGCAGCCACAGTTGTGGCCGATCAATGCCAATACACAGCGGGAGGTAGAAAGCCTGCGCCTGGCGGTCAGGCAGCACTGGGGTTGGCTGAGTTAGGGGCGACCAGGCGCGTTGGTAATCCACACGGTCTGGTACGGCTGCAATTCCAGCTGCTGCTCCCTATCCTGTAGTTGCTCACCGCTGATCAGGTCCAGCCAGTCTTCGGTATCGATCAAATTGATAGCCGACAGAGCCAGCAGTTGTGGCTCCGCGCTGATGTTACTCACACAGAACACGCTCTGGCCTCTATCCATACTCTGGCGCCAGTAGCCAAACAAACCGGCCCCAAGGTGCAGGGTGAACTGGGTGGCATTGGGGTGAAATGCCGCCTGCTTGCGACGAATGGCCAGCAGCGCCTTAAGCCTGCTAAATACGATACTGTGAGTGGAGTCGTCACTGCCCAACTCCCGGGCCAGCGCGTCACTATCCCACTGGTGCCGGTTTATGGCGCGGTAGTGGCCGGTGTGTTCCACCCGGTCATAATCATTGCGCGTACCCAACAGGCTGTGAATGTAAATACCCGGGATACCCTCCAGCCCCAGCATGATCGCATGGGCGCAAACAAAGCGCTCCAGACCCCGACTGTCCGGGCCCGAGGTCGTGCCCTGCAAGGCGTCGAACAGCGCGATATTGATCTCGTAGGGCTTGCTGCGCCCATCATCCAGTGCGCGGTAGGACACGTGGCCGCCAAAGCGCTGCATGGTGGCAATCAGGGTGTCCAGTTCCTCATCGGACAACAGGCCTTCCGCCGGTCGCAGGCCGATGCCGTCATGGGAGGCGATAAAATTGAAATACGCCGTGCCGTTCTGGGCCGGCGGCATACTCATCATCCACTGCTTCAGGTAGGCGCAATCACCGGTGATCAGGGTGTTTACCAGCAGGGGCGGCAGGGAGAAGTTGTAGACACAGTGGGCTTCATTGGCGTTGCCGAAGTAGGACAGGTTTTCCCGGTTCGGAATATTGGTCTCCGTGATCAGCACAGCATCGGAGCGGGCATGTTCCACCAGGGTGCGCAGCAGGCGCACTATCTCGTGCGTTTCCTCCAGGTTCAGGCTGGTGGTGCCGGGTATCTTCCACAGAAAAGCAACCGCATCCAGGCGGAAGGCCCGCACACCGTTGTCCAGATACTGCCTGACAATGGAAACAAACTGCTTGAGCACCTCCGGGTTGCGAAAATCCAGGTCCACCTGATCGTGACTGAAGGTACACCAGACATATTTGGTGCCCTCAGGAGTTTGTACTTCCCGCAGCAGTGGTGATGTGCGCGGCCTGACCACATCACTCAGATCATCCTCCGGTGAGGCAGTGAAAAAATAGTCTTTACCGGGCGACCGCCCCTGCTGGAAATTATCAAACCAGAGGCTGCGACTGGAGCAGTGATTAATCACCAGGTCGGCCATCAAATCGTAATCGCTGGCAATAGACTTTATATCCGCCCAGTCTCCCAGAGACTCATTGACGCTGGAGTAGTCCAACACCGCGAAACCATCATCCGAACTCCAGGGATAAAAAGGCAGGATATGGATGCCAGAAAGCAGGCCGTCGCTGTGCTCATCGAGGAAGGTTTTTAGCGTCCGCAGGGGCTTTTCACCGGCGCGCAGCAGGCTGTCGCCATAGGTAATGACCACCGTATCGCGCTGGTCCCAATGATTGACGGGGTATTGGGTCAGCCCGGCATTCCCTTCCAGGCGCATCAACGCCAGCAATTCATCAGCCAGGCCGGTGAGATCCGCATTCAGCGGATTGTCGTGATATATCGTGTCCACGTGGTGCTGCACGCGGTCCCTGAGGTGTACCTGATCTTTCACCTGGGCCCCTACGCCGCGAACTCGGCGTGGTCTGCCTCCACTGCCTCCAGCAATTGGTCCAGTATATCCGGTACCGCACTCATCACCCGGTTCCAACTGGGGATAAAAGGGCGCTCCATAGGCCTGTCCAGAAAGGCCTCCCCGGCCTTCATGATATTTTGTGCAAACAGTTCCACCGCTTTTTCTTCACTGTGTACATCCAGGGTCAGCCCATTAATCACCGCGTCGTTGTGATAGGTCTCGACAAAGTCCAATGCGATACGGTAATAGGTAGCTTTCAGGGAACGGAACTTCTCCGTATTGAAAGTCACGCCGCGTGTGGCAAGTTTGCGAAACAGGGACTTGGAGATATCGATGGACATCTTGGACAAACCACCCTCGTCGTTTTGCGCCGACAAGTCCTGATGCTTGTGATCATAGGTATCGGCGATATCTACCTGGCATAAGCGGTTTTTGGCATAGTTGCGGTACATTTCGGACAACACCCCGATTTCCAGACCCCAGTCACTGGGAATCAGAATATCGTTCAGTACATCCCGGCGAAAGGAGAACTCCCCCGCCAGGGGATAGCGAAAACTGTCCATGTACTCCAGGTATTCCATGTCCCCCAGGGTCTTCTTGAGCGCTCGCAACAGGGGCGTAACCAACAGGCGACTGACGCGCCCGTTGATCTTGCCGTCCGCCACCCGGGCATAAAACCCCTTACAGAACTCGTAATTGAAGCGGGGATGGGCCACCGGGTAAATCAGGCGGGCCAGTAGCGAGCGGTCGTAAGTCAGGATATCGCAATCGTGCAGGGCCACCGACTCCGCCTTGCCGGATGCCAGTGTATAACCCATGCAATACCAGACGTTGCGACCCTTGCCCAACTCCTTCGGCGCCAGATCCAGTTCCTGTAACTGCTTATCGAGGGCTTGCAGGCGCGGGCCGTCATTCCACAGCACGCGGTGCTGCTGGGGCAGGCGGCCGAAGAATTCCAGAGCCTGGCAATACTGCTGTTGGTTGGCCCTATCCAGCCCGATCACCACCTCCGACAGATAGGGCACTTTAACCAATTCATCAACAATCGCCGGCAGGGCCACACCCTCCAGCTCGGAAAACAGGGACGGCAAAATCAGCCCCATGGGTCGTTTGCGGGAAAAAGTGAGCAGTTCCTGTTCCAACTCCTCCACCGGTCTGTCCGACAGGTTGTGCAGAGTGGTAATGATGCCGTTCTGGTAAAAATCGCCCATGAATACCTCGGTGCTCTTTAACTGGTCAATTGATAGCTGTGCAGCCACCGGGCTACACCTTCAGCCCAGCCGGCGGGGTCCGAACTCCGTACTGAAAATAACCCCGTCTGCGCGCTGCAAGACTGGAAACTCATGCACCGGGGAGCGCACCAGCAGGGCCGTCTCAGCCGCCTCAAGCATGGCGCAGTCATTGCCGCTGTCACCAATCGCCAGATCGTGGCACGCAGTCGCCGGCTCCGACTGCTGGTAGACCTGACGCAACCAGGCCAGCGCCCTGCCCTTGTCACAATCCCCGGAAACCGCCAGGAATCTGCCACCTTGCAGTACCGATGCGCCGCGCGATTGCAGGCAGGAGATAAACTCGGCTTTGCGCGACTCATCACCCAGCCATTTCACCGGCTCACTGTATTCCCGCTGATTGGCCTCAAGGGCCCGCTCTTCAGTCAAGTGGGTCATATGCATAATACCGGCAGTACCGGCATGGAAAAAATAATCGTACTCTCCCGAAAACTCACTGCTCAACGCCTGTAGTATGCCCAGCCACTTCTCCCGTGGCGCCGAGAACTCCCGGACCCAGTAAGCCTCACGTTCCACGGTAGCAACAGGCTGGCTGTCAAAATAGCCCACCGGGATATACACCGCCGCTCCATTTTCCACGATAAACGGATGGGCGTTGTCCAATGTGGCCCGCAGGTGCTCAATTTCCCGGCGGGTCTTACTGGTGGCAGGTATCACGGGTATACCCAGTTGCTCCAGTATAGCCAGCTGCGGCAGGGCATCCGCATAGCTGTAGGTATGGTGATCAAGCAGCGAACCGTCCAGGTCGGTGAACACCAGGAACTGTTTATCTGCAGGAAGATTCATGAAATCAGGCTCTTATTCATTTGCTTCTGCGTCATAAATTCAGCTGCCGCGGCTGACTGTAGGCCGTTACCTGACGCTGTTCGTCAAGCGTATACATGTGGTGTACCAGTTCATGCAAGTGCTCCAGGCAGTGCCGGGTGAGGCGCTCATAGTGCTGGATAAATCGGGAGATCTGCGCCGCATCCATTATCCGGTGGGGCTCACCCTCAGCAGTACTGGCCGCCAACTTCTGCTCCTGCTCCATACGCCAGCGATACACACAGGCAAAAGACGGGGCTCGCAGCATCACCCACTGGTCGACCCGCTGGTACAATGGCTTAAATTCCCCGGCCAGCACAGCATTGACGTACCTGCGCCAGTGGCCGTCCGGGTCCTCATCGCGTTCCAATGCGTTTACGGGCTCGGCCAATTGCACAGCTGTTTGCGCCGTCGCCCCCATGCACCAACCCTCCAGCAACACCAGGTCGACCCCGCCAGTAATCCGATCCCACAGGGCCTCCGGGCGGCGATCATCCAACGCCTTGTCAAAACGGGGGATCGCCACAGGGCCGGCTGCGGCCGGATCGAGCAAGCCGTCCAGCGTGTGGTTGAGCAGAGCCATATCGTGGGTGCCGGGCACGCCCCGCGTCGCCAGCAAGGGATGTACCGTCTGGGCGAGATTCTGCCGCTGGGCACGAGTCAGGTAGAAGTCATCCAGCGACAGGGACACCACCGCGAGACCGTAGTCCGCTTGCAGTGACCCGCGCAAATAGTCGCAAACGGTGGTTTTGCCCGAGCCCTGACTGCCATTCACAGCGACAAGAACTGGGTGATCCGCACCAATTTGGTGCTCCGCCAGTGATTTGGCGAGGGGAGCGAACCATTGTTGTGCATGAGCCAGGTAGGCCGGCGGCAGATGATGCCTGCGCAGCAAATCCTCCTGCCACTGTGGCAGCTCCTCTGGCATCGATTTCCCGTTCAAAACCTGCCCCAATCCCTGTTGTGACTCTATCTGTGACTGTGTCTGTGACTATAACTGTTACTACACAGCAACAGCAGAAACCGTGCCAACAGCGGCTATAGGGTGGGCGCGCTCCCTTTCGATCACATGACAAGCTGGCGAATATCCCCCAACAACGCCACCAGCTGTGACAAAAATCGGCCGGCGTCACCACCGTTGACCACCCGGTGATCGTAAGACAGGGCCAGGGGCAACAACTTGCGCGGCGCGAAGGCCTGCCCGTCCCACACCGGCTTGAGGGCGGCTTTGGACACGCCCAGGATACCCACTTCCGGTGCATTGACGATAGGGGTGAACCCGGTGCCACCGATATTGCCCAGGCTGGAAATAGTGAAGCAACCCCCTTGCATATCGGCCGGCATGAGCTTGCGATCTCTGGCCTTGCCGGCCATGGCCAACACCTCTTCCGCCAGCTCCCAGATTGTTTTCTTGTCCACATCGCGAATCACCGGCACTACCAGCCCCGCGGGGGTATCCACCGCCATGCCGATATGAATGTATTGCTTGTACACCAGCTCAACACCGCCGCGGGCCAGGGAACTGTTGATCTTGGGATTATCGCGCAAGGCCACGGCGCAGGCCTTCAGCAGGAACGGCATCGGGGTAAGTCGGGTGCCACGCCGCTCTGCTTCGACCTTGAGCCCGACCCTGAATTCTTCCAACTCGGTAATGTCCGCATCATCAAACTGGGTAACGTGGGGCACATTGAGCCAATTGCGCTGCATATTGGCCGCGGTCAATTTATCCAGCTTACTGCGCTCGGTCACTTCCACTGCACCGAACTTGCCGAAATCAATCTCGGGAATCGCTGGAATACCGGCACCGCCCGTGGCAGCCACCGCTGACTCCCCGCTCAGGGAATTCTTCACAAATTGCTGCAGGTCTTCCTTGACGATCCGTCCTCGCGGACCGGACCCGACAACCACCCCCAGTTCGATTCCAAATTCTCGCGCCAGCTTACGCACGGCGGGGCCTGCATAAATGCCGCCGGAGCCCGCTGGCGCCAACTTAGTGGCAACCGGAACAGCCATCTCGGATACGGTTACCGCGGCAGCCGCAACCGGTGCCTTTTGTACAGAAACTGACGCGGGTGCAGGAGTTGATGTGGGCGCCGCCACGACTGCGCTTGCGCCGGCCATCCGCAACACCAGCAATTCATCGTCCTGTTTGACGCTGTCGCCTTCGTTGACCAGTATCTCCAGCACTTCACCGGCAGCGGGAGAAGGCACTTCCATAGACGCCTTGTCAGATTCCAACACAACCAGGGAGTCACCTTCAGCAATGATATCGCCTGTTTTTACCATGACTTCTATCAGCTCCACCGGGTCGTCACTGCCAATATCAGGAACGGTGACGGTCTGGCTAACTGCTTCCGCAGTAGCCTCCTGTGGAGATTCAGCGGGGCTGGCTGTCAGCTCGACCGACTGCGCCACCTGCTCAACGACAGGCTCAATTGCAGCGCTCTCTTCCACTAACTCTGCGGACTCCCCCTGCGCAGACTCCCCGGCCACTTCAATGACCACAACCGGCGACCCCTCGGCCAACTCCTCACCCTCGGCAACCAGTACCTCAACCACAATACCTGCGGCCGTCGAGGGAATTTCCATCGAAGCCTTATCCGATTCCAGCACTATCAGGCTCTGATCCAGGGTAACTTCGTCACCGACTGCCACCAGCAACTCAATCACTTCCGCGCCCTCGGCGCCCCCGATATCAGGAACTGTTACTTGTTGTTTAGACACATCGAATTCCTTATTCCTCAGGCCGTTAACGGGTCGATCTTGTCCGGTGAAACGCCCAGGGCACGCATTGCTTCCACCACCCGGGAAGTTTCCAGCCCACCCTCATCCGCCAGCGCTTTGAGAACGGCAACAACGATATATTCGCGACTCACCTCAAAGAATTCGCGCAACTTGCCGCGGGTATCCGAACGACCGAATCCGTCCGTTCCCAATACCGTGAAGCTGCCCGGCACGAATTCCCGAATCTGGTCTGTGTAGGACTTCATATAGTCTGTGGCTGCGATAAACGGCCCCGTCGCATTCTGCAACTGAGCAGTAACGTAAGGTACCCGGGGCTCCTCTTGCGGATGCAACATGTTCCAGCGCAGGGCGGCCTTGCCCTCGCGCTGCAACTCATTGACACTGGTCAGGCTCCACACATCGGCGGCCACCTGGTAGTCTTTTTCCAGAATCGCCGCCGCAGCCTCCACTTCGAGCAGAATCGTTCCGGCGCCCAGCAACTGCACACGCAATTCACTCCTGTCAGTGGAGTTTTTCAGTTTGTACATACCTTGAATAATGCCGCTCTCTACGCCATGGGGCATATCCGGCTGCACGTAGTTCTCGTTCATGGTGGTGATGTAGTAGAACTTGTTCTCGCCCTCCTTATACATACGGCGCAGGCCGTCATGCACAATCACCGCCAATTCATAGGCATAAGCCGGGTCGTAACTCACACAGTTGGGAATGGTGCTGGCCAGCAAATGACTGTGGCCGTCCTGGTGCTGCAAACCCTCGCCGTTCAGCGTGGTGCGGCCGGCAGTCGCGCCGATCAGAAACCCCCGGGCCTGGCTGTCGCCCGCCGCCCAGGCCAGATCGCCGATGCGTTGAAAGCCGAACATGGAGTAGTAAATGTAGAACGGCAGCATGGTGTAGCCGCTGGTGCTGTACGAGGTGGCCACCGCCAACCAGGCCGAAAATGCGCCCGCCTCATTGATACCCTCTTCAAGGATCTGGCCCTGCTTGTCCTCCTTGTAGTACATAATCTGGCCGGCATCATGGGGGGTATATCGCTGGCCCACGGAGGAATAAATCCCCAACTGCCGGAACATGCCCTCCATACCGAAGGTACGCGCCTCGTCGGGTACGATAGGCACCACGCGCTCGCCGATGTTCTTGTCCTTCAACAGGCTAGAGAGCATGCGCACAAAGGCCATGGTGGTAGAAATTTCGCGCTTGCCGCTACTCTTGAGCTGATTGCCAAAGACTGTCAACGGCGGTGTCTCCAATAATTCGATCTGAGCACGTCGTGCCGGAATCTGGCCGCCCAGTTCCTGGCGACGTTCGCGCATATAGCGCATCTCAGGGCTGTCTGGTGCGGGACGGTAATAGGGTACGTTCTTGAGTTCGGCGTCGCTGATGGGTATCGCAAAGCGATCACGGAAGGCTTTCAGGCTGTCGATATCCAGCTTTTTCAGCGAGTGCGTTTCATTGTTAGCCTCCCCCGCCTCGCCGGTGCCGTAGCCCTTCACCGTCATGGCCAGGATGACCGTGGGACGTTCATGCTCCCGCACCGCCACGTCATAAGCCGCATACACTTTGTAGGGGTCGTGGCCCCCACGGTTGAGATACATGATGTCATTGTCGGACAGGTCGGCCACCAGCTCCAGCAGCTCCGGGTACTTACCGAAGAAATGCTCCCGGGTGTAGGCCCCGCCGTTGTATTTGTAATTCTGCAATTCGCCGTCGCAGACTTCGTCCATACGCTTCTGTAGTAAGCCTGTCTGGTCTTTCTCCAGCAGGGGATCCCACTTGCGACCCCATATCACCTTGAGAACATTCCAGCCGGCGCCACGGAACACCCCTTCCAACTCCTGGATGATCTTGCCGTTACCCCGCACCGGTCCGTCCAGGCGTTGCAGATTGCAGTTGATGACAAAAATAAGGTTGCCCAGCCCCTCCCGGCCAGCCAGGGAGATCGCCCCCAGGGATTCCGGTTCATCACTCTCCCCGTCGCCCATAAAGCACCAGACATTGCGGTCTATGTGATCCACCAGGCCGCGATCCTGCTGGTATTTCAACACGCGAGCCTGATAGATCGCCTGAATCGGGCCCAGCCCCATCGATACGGTGGGAAACTGCCAGTAATCGGGCATCAGCCAGGGGTGAGGGTAGGAAGACAGGCCGTCGCCATCGACCTCCCGGCGGAATTTGTCCAGGCGCTCTTCATCAAAGCGACCCTCGAGATAAGAGCGTGCATACATGCCCGGCGCGCTGTGGCCCTGGTAAAACACCAGGTCTCCCGGGTGGCCGCTCTCGGTGCCGCGGAAAAAATAGTTGAAGCCCACATCGTACAGGGTCGCGCTGGAGGAAAAACTGGAGATATGCCCGCCCAGGCCCTCGTCGTTGTCATTGGCCCGCATCACCATGGCCAGGGCATTCCAGCGCACCAGCGAGCGAATCCGGCGCTCCATAAACAAATCACCCGGCATCATTTTTTCTTCTGCCGGGGCGATGGTATTGGAAAACGGCGTCGTTGTTGCAGAGGGCAGGCGCAAGCGGGTTTCCATGGCGCGCTTGGCCAATTCCATCAACAGGAAGGACGCCCGCTCCGGGCCACTGTGTTTTGCCACCTCATCCAGGGCGTCCAGCCACTCCCGGGTTTCTGTGGGATCCTTATCTTCCTTCACTGGCTCACGCTCCTGAAAATCGACTGAAAAGGTAGAATCCGCCATGTATAATAGTTCTAATATAGAACTTATGAATGAAGGCTCTGCGCTAAGTATAGACCCTTTTCCCTGGGTCTGCCGATTGCTACCGGCTATAACGCCCTTGGCCTACAAATATATTGCAAAATATCGGGGACGGAAAATCCGCATAGTTCTATATTAGAACTATCTATTTGTAGCACTTGATTTAAGGCGAAAGTGGGCATGTCCCGCAGCCTTCGGTACGCTTAGCTAGTGCCCGTCCGGAAAATCACCTAATTGTCATCCCCGCGCAGGCGGGGATCCAGCAAGCCCTTGATTTTACTGGGTTCCCGCCTGCGCGGGAATGACGGCGAAGTTGGCAGTGCGGCGTTTCCGGATGGGCACTGGCTATGACAATAGGTAGCTGCGCGGTACGGGTGGAGCCACTTGAGGGCATGGGGTTCTAACCAAAAGTGGCTCCACCCGTACCGTGCAGCGGGACGCACACTACCTATCTGACATTGCCAGATAGCTGCTACTACTATCAGGTGTCGCCCTTCACTCCACAATGTAGGCATCGTGGCCACTCTTGATGGCCTCGGCTGAGTCATAGCTCGAGAAGTCGCCCTCTGGTAATTGATCCCACCGCCCGGGCGCCACAACTTGCAGGGAGTGATGCTGTTGCAGAAATACGCGGTTGTAATATGACAGCCAGCTTTGCAGGGTAAGGGCTTCCACTGCCTCGGCAAGATCCTGTCGCCCGGCGAAATCCAGCTGCTTACGCGCTATCGATTGCCAGTAAAATTCGGCCCGCTCCCACAGATTTTTGTCCGGGCGCAGAATATCACTCACCAGTGCCGCCTGGTGTCGTTCGAACCGGGCCTCGTCCAGCTCCGACTCAACGCCCTGCATAAAGACCTGCATGGCCCCGGCGACGGTATTGGCATCGGCGACCGGGGACTGAATCAACATGACCAGGCCCGGCACGTCCATCTGCGGCCAGGCAAATGTAGCGGCCACATAACCCAGCTGCTGCTCAGTGCGCAGCTGCTGGAAAAAACCGGACTTCATGATCTGGGCGGTCAGTGCAGTGGCCGCCCGATCCTGCCAGCTATCGCCCTCCCCCTGCAGATACCAGGCAACCACGGAGTCATCGTGGGGAACATCCACTGCATATTGCAGGGACTCCCCGCCGCGCAGCTTCAGGACCTTGAGGTCCGGCATAGCCGGGGCGGGTTTGGCAGAAATGATACCGGAGATCATATCCGACAACTGTGCGACCGAGTCGGGCTCGTAATTGCCGTAAATCAGCGCCTCCGCAGTTGCCGTGCTCCAGAATTGGCCAGTGTAATCGCGCAGGCCATCGAGGCTCAGTTGTTCCAGCGCGGCGATCATCGCCTGCTCTCCCCACTCCCCGAAGAGCAGGGCCTCCCTGAGGTCATCCATGACCTGGCTACTGGGCCGCTTGGCCACTGTGTTCCTGAGGCTGCGAATCATGTCCTTGCGGATATTGTCAAAGCGTTGCTGGTCAAATGCCGGCTTGGCGATAGCGGCGAGCAACCGCTGCAGCAACACAATCTGCTTGTCATTGTAGCCACTCATACGCAGGCTGATGCCCTGGGCATGCTTGTAAAAGCTGAAACTGAGCCCCGCCAGGCGCGCCGGATAAGCGAATTCGTTGAGTTCGTCCATCAACAACGCGGTGTACAGTACGGCGGCCGCGGTCTGCTGCACATTCTGCCCCACCTCCGGCGAACGGAAATTGATATAGGTGGCCCCCTTGGGAAGCCTGAATTCATCGTCGGGCATAAACCAGATTTTCTGCCGGTCACTTTGCAGGGCCACTTCAGGCACTGCCGGATTATCCGCAGCGAGGCCCACCAGGGAAGTATCTTCCGCGATAAATTCGTTTGCCGCGGGCAGGTGCAGGGCGTCCGCATTAGAGGTACTGTGCCATGCGGCCAGTTGCTCCGGGGGCACCGCCTGGCGGGCATAGGGCACCTGGTAGTGCTCCGACACCCGATCTGTGGCGACATTCTTGTCATCAAGGATCACCAGGGCATTGTCCGGCACGATACGTCCCAGTATCTCCAGCAGGATATCCTCATCGTAGCGATCCATAACATAGGGGCCGCGCAAAATATCCTCGGCGCTGTAGGTGTGCATGCCACCGGCCAGGGCACTGACATAATTGATAGGGCTTACCTGCTCGCGAAAACGGAAGCTCAGGTCCGCCAGGCGAGACTGCTCTGTATAAAGCCACTCACGCGGGCCCTTATCGCGCAACATGTCCATGTAGGCATAGAGCAATTGCAGCACCCTGCCGTAATTGGCCGCTCCTTTTTCAGTCAGGGAGATGCTCACGCTGAACAAGGCTCCTCCGCGCCAACCCAGGCCGGCGCCCGCCGACAGACTTTCCGCCAGCCCCTCGGCCTTCAGCTGTGACAACAGGCTGCCCTGCCCTTCATGGCCCACCAGATTGCCCAGGTAGGACACCGGTTTTTCACTGTAGAGATCCCGGTAATCATTGATAGGAAACGACACCTGCAACTGCCGCAGGGTGGCCAGCGGCTGCACCTGCACAAACATCGGCAGGGCGCCCTCTACAAAGAATGGCGCCTTTATCACCTCATGCTGAAAAGACTTGTTGGGGATCAGGCTGAACACCGGGCTCACCAGGGCCTCCAGTTCATCCAGGGACTCAGCGCCCAGCACCACCAGGCGCATGGCATTGGCGGAGTAGTGTTTTTCGTAGAAGCTGATTAATTCATCGCGCACATCGGAACCGGGCCGGTCCGCCAGGGTGTCCAGGCTGCCTACGGAGAACTGGCTGTAGGGGTGCTTCGGGTTCATCACCTCCTGCAGTACATCCAGACCCCGCCGCGGATCGCTCTTCAGACCCATCTGGTACTCGGCCTCTACCGCATTTTTTTCTCTATCCACATACTGGGTATCAAAGCGAGGGGCGATAAAGAACTGGGCGAAGCGGTCCAGCGCCTCGGGCAGGAAGGGCGCATTGACGTCAAAGAAATAGTTAGTGTGCTCGAAACTGGTATAGGCGTTGCGGCTGCCCCCGTGTTCGGTGATGTACTGCTCATACTCTGCGGCGTCGGGGTATTTGTCAGTACCCAGGAACAGCATGTGCTCCAGAAAATGTGCCAGGCCGCCGCGTCCCGCGGGATTGTCACCGCTGCCCACCATGACATCCAGCGCGGCTGCCGCCTTCGGTGAGTCCGGGTCGGAGATCAGCAGGACTTCCAAATCGTTATCCAGGGTTAACAGCCTGTAATGATAGTCATCATTGGGGCTCTTGACCGGCTGCCCGGAGGTATCCGGGATACTGGCACAGGACACAACGACTGTGGTAACAAGGACAACAAGAACACATAACAGAGGCTTCAGCCCCTGCCGCAGATACAACGCGGACATCGATTACTCCATCAGGTTAGCGTTTGCAGTTCGGCCTCAGCGGCACCATCAGTATCAACAGGCTCTGCCGTGGGCCAGGCATTGATAATTGCCTTGATCAAGGTCGCCAGGGGTATGGCGAAAAACACCCCCCACAAGCCCCAGATACCACCGAAAAACAGGACGGCCAATATGATAGCGACCGGGTGCAGGTTAACCGCCTCTGAGAACAAGAGAGGAACCAACACATTCCCATCCAGGGCCTGGATGACACCATAGACCACAAACATGACATAAAATTCACTGCCCAGACCCCACTGGAAGAAGCCCACCACAATAACCGGCAGGGTAACAAGAGCGGCGCCAATGTAGGGGATGATGACCGATAGCCCTACTAACAAAGCCAGCAGGGCAGCGTAATTAAGTCCCATCCAGGCAAACGCGAAATAGGTCACCGAGCCGACGATGATGACCTCCAGCACCTTGCCCCGGGCGTAATTGGCAAACTGCAAGTTCATTTCACCCCAGATCCGCCGCAACAACGGGCGCTCTGCGGGCAGGAAATCCGCCAGCCAGTCGGTGATCTGCTCCCGGTCCTTGAGAAAGAAAAAAACCAGTAAGGGGATCAGGATCATATAGATCATCACCATCAGGATGCCGGGAATCGAGGCCAGCGAACGGGTAACCACCGCCTGGCCCAGCCCCGCCAGCTCAGCCTGCGCCATATTCACAATTTGACCGAGCTGTTCTTGTGTTATGAGCTCCGGATATTGCTCTGGCAAGACCCCGAGAAATTGCTGCCCCTGCTCCAGCATACGCGGCATCTCGGCAGCCAGGCTCAGCATCTGCCGCCAGACCAGCGGTAACAGCCCCAGGCTAACGCCAAAGAACACCCCCATGAACACCAAAAATGATACAGCCACCCCCACCCACTGGGGCAGGCCGTGGCGCTGCAACTGTGAGGAAAGACCCTGCACCAGGAAGGCCAATACGATAGAGGCCAATACCGGAGCCAGGATATCGCCGATGGTCATCAGCAATAACACCGAGATGGTCAATAGTACCAGCAGCAGTACCGATTCTTCTTCGAACAGGTATCGCCGGTACCACTTGGAGAATATGTCGAGCATAGTGCCTTCCGATTAGGGGTGGGTCAGCTTTTTTTGTAACAGGTGCATGTAGACACCGTCTGTCTCTTCACTGGCAAGCAGCAAATGGCCGGACTGCTCGGCAAACACACGAAAATCGCGCACCGAGCCCTGGTCAGTAGCCAGAACTCGCAGCTGCTGCCCCGGCTCCATGGCATTCAGGGCCCGCTTGGCCTTTAACAGCGGCATAGGGCAATTCAGCCCCTTCGCGTCCAGCTCAATCAATTGCAACTCGCTCATACCGCCCCAGTGCTCCCGCCTCTTCGCTCCCATGCTGCCAGCGCGTCAGTATAAGCCATTCACAGGCTCACAATGAACTTTCTGATTACGGAACACTCCAAAGCGCGCATGAAGTACAATACAGGACAATTCAATTAGCAGACCAGAGCGCCTCGTCACTCATATTGTGCCATTCAGAGCCCACCAATTCGTTCGCTGCAAGTGGTGCGGCATTGCAACGCTGTTCGCAGGGATAGCGGCACCGGTACGTCGCTCTGCGACCGTTGTACTGCTGTCCTCACTATTATTTATCGCCAGCTCCGCGACATCCCAGGAGCTGAAACTACCCAATCTCGGGGAGTCCAGCACCAGTTTGTTCTCGTCGGAGTTCGAGCATCAATTGGGCCGAACCTGGCTGCGATTCTTCCGCAGCCAGGTTCCCACCGTCAATGACCCGCTGTTGTTCGACTATATGGAGAATCTCATCTATCAGCTGGTGAGGTACAGCAAACTGGAAGATCGCCGGGTAGAGATAGTCATTGTGGACAATCCGACGATTAATGCCTTTGCTGTGCCCGGGGGTGTCATCGGGATTCACAACGGGCTGTTGCTCTGGGCCCAGACCGAGGACGAATTGGCCACCGTGCTGGCCCACGAAATCGCTCACCTGAGCCAGCGCCATTTCTCACGGGGAGTGGAATTCCAGCAGAAACAACAACCCCTGACCCTGGCCGCTATGCTAACCAGCCTGGTGCTCATGGCCACCGTCGGGGCAGACGTGGGGATGGCCGCGCTCTCCGCCACCCAGGCAGCGGCCCAGGATTCCGCACTGCGCTACAGTCGTAGTAACGAGTCGGAGGCGGACCGGGTTGGCATGCAAACCATGGTTGCAGCGGGAATGGACCCACACGCCGCCCCCGTGATGTTTGAGCGCATGATGCAGGCATCGCGCTATTCCAGTGCCAATCGCATGCCCGAATTCCTGCGCTCCCACCCCCTGTCAGAAAATCGCATAGCGGATACCCGCAACCGGGCCCGGCAATACCCGAAGCAGGTTCGGCAAACCAACCTGAGCTACCAGTTGATGCGGGCCAGGGCGGTCAACGAACTGGCCGATACCCCTGAGGAGGCGGTACAGAAATTCCGGGGTGAACTGGACGGTACCCCACGCTCACGGGAGGCGGCTGTTTATGGCCTGGTGCTGGCGCTGACCGAGGCGGGTCGGGTAAACGAGGCCAGCCTGGAATTGGACGTCATCTGGTCTGGCAGCCCCAACCGGCTTGAATACATCATTGCCGATGCCGAAATTGACATGGTGCGCAACGAGCCGAATAAAGCGGTAGACAAACTGGCGGCGCAGCTGGAACTGTCACCGGGTAACCACCCACTCACCATGGCCTATGCCAATGCTCTGATGAAAAACCAGCAACCACACATCGCCGAGGAAGTGTTGGTCGAGCAGAGCAGATTGAGGCCCAACGACCCGAGCCTGTGGTACCTGTTGGCAGAGGTGCAAGGACTGTCCGGCGACATAGTGGGGCTACACCAATCTCGGGCTGAGTATTTCATTCTCAACGGCATACTCGATGAAGCGGAGAAGCAATTGACCTACGCCCTCAAACTCACCGGCAAAGACTACCTGAGCAGCGCCAAGATAAGACAACGGCTAAAGGATATCGCCAGGATGCGAGAGCAGATGGAGAGCTTTTAACCTGGCAACCGCGAGGCGGATAACAATCAGGCGTTACCCTTTACTGTCACCTGTATATCCGCTGCGAAATCCAGCATGCGGCGCAGCGGCACCATGGCCTGTTCACCCAGGACGGGATCCACAATAATCTCATTGTCGTCGCGATCAAAAATACCGGCCAGGGTTTCGAGATCGTTCATGGCCATCCACGGGCAATGGGCGCAACTGTGGCAGGTAGCGCCTTTACCGGCGGTAGGCGCGATGATGAACTCCTTGTCCGGGGCCTGCTGTTGCAGCTGGTAAAATATGCCCTGGTCCGTGGCCACGATAAAACGCTGGTTATCCATTTCACAGGCGGCGCGAATGATCTGGGTGGTTGAACCCACCCGGTCAGCCAGATCCACCACGGCGGCGGGGGATTCAGGATGGACCAGCACCGCGGCATCCGGGTAAACCCGTTTTAGATCGGCAATACCCCGGGCCTTGAACTCCTCGTGCACGATGCAGGCGCCATCCCACATAAGGATGTCCGCGCCGGTCTGGCGGCGCACATAATCACCCAGGTACTGGTCCGGCGCCCAGAGAATCTTTTCGCCCTGCTCCGCCAGATACTCGACGACATCAAGTGCGATACTTGAAGTCACCACCCAGTCGGCCCTGGCCTTCACCGCTGCCGATGTATTGGCATAAACCACCACCTTGCGCTCGGGGTGCTCGTCGCAGAAGGCGGAAAACTCTTCTATGGGGCAGCCCAGGTCCAGTGAGCAGGTGGCCTCCAGGGTGGGCATTAACACCCGTTTCTCGGGGGTGAGAATCTTGGCGGTCTCACCCATGAACTTGACACCGCAGACCACCAGCGTCTCAGCCGGGTGATCGTGACCGAAGCGCGCCATCTGCAACGAGTCTGACACACAACCCCCGCTCTCCTCCGCCAGAGACTGAATAGCCGGTGATGTGTAGTAGTGCGCCACGATCACCGCGTTCTCTTGCTCCAACCGGGCTTTGATCTGGTCCTTGAGGGACCGCTCCTGCTCGGGGTTCAGTTTATTCTGCTCGGCGTGATCCAGGTGGTACTGCACCTGCTGGCGAATGGTTTCCAGTTTGTCGGAGGCTATACTCATACTAATCAAAAAGGCGGGATAAAACGGACAGGAAGTTTACCACAGATCGGCGCTGTGTTGATTCCCCTGTGCCCGCCAGCAGGTTGAGACGTTTACGCCCCGAGCAACCAGTCCGGCCAGTCACTGCTGATACTGCCGCTCCATTCGGGAGTGCGACGCTCAAAGTAGGCGGTGCCTCCCTCGATGGCATCCGGCCTGGTCATGGTATAGTTCAGCGCGCGGCTCTCCATTGCGGCCAGCTCGCCCAAACTCATATCCAGACCCCGCCATAACAACTGCTTGTGCAGGCCCACGGGCAACGGCGCGCAGTTGGTCGCGATGTCCCGCGCAATCTCCAGGGCGGTATCCAACACCTGGTCAGCCGGCACACTACGGCCCGCCAGGCCCCAGGCAACCGCCTCTTCCCCAAGAAGGCGGGGAGCGCGCACCAGCAACTCAAAGGCTCGTTCAAAGCCCACCAGGCGCGGCAGCACATATTCCATGGCAAAGTCCGTGACCACCCCGCGGCGCGCCTGCAGGAACCCGTACTTACCTTCATTGGCGAAAATGCGCATATCCGCCTGCACAGCCAGGCCCATACCGGCACCTACCGCATGGCCATTACAGGCCGCAATCACTGGTTTGCGCACATCCCAGGCTTGCATGCTCAGTGGACAGGAGTCGATTTCCGTGGCCTGTGCCTCGCTATCGAAGGTGCTGCCCCCGCCACTCATATCCGCGCCGGTACAAAACACATTGCCGGCCCCCGTCACCACAACCACCCGTATAGCATCGTCTTCATCACAGCGGCGATAGGCATCCCCGAGCCCGGTGATCATAGCGGCCGATAAGCTGTTGTAGGCCTCCGGTCGGTTCAGGGTAATCACCGCTACCCCCTGGACAACCTCAAATGACAGATCTTCGTTCATAACAAGCTCCACTGTGATTTTAATTGCCAAAGGATAATACAAGCCGGTGCCAGGGCAATTGTTGCGCAGGCCAAGAATCATTGCCACTTTATGGCGTTTGTAGCCCGTACCATGCCACGCCAGCGCGGGCCCGGTGACAAAGCGGGCTCGCCAGTAATCGGCAGGTTGGTAATTTTCAATAAACATTCACTAGAATTCCGCTGAGTTATTCCGTATAACTTCATGTTATATAAAGAATAAGCGCACTATTGCACAGGGCTTTCTGGCGAGAACGGATCCCCTGGTGGCAAATGTGCGGTAACAGGTGTTTTAAATCAGGCAAGTACCCAGGAAGCATTAGTGGAACAGCACACCGTACTGATCATCTCGGAGAACAAGACAGACCACCTGGTTCTGTCCGCTTGTCTCGAGCGTGCGCTGCCCGGGAGGTTTCACCTGGCCTCCTCGGAATCTATCGAACGCCCGCTGGAAGCGCTGATGGACCCCATGATTGATGCAGTGATCATGGCCTACGGACCGGAAACCGAATACCTGCTGCGCCTGGCCCAGAAAAACGATGTGACGGTGCCCCTGATTCTCCTGTTGGATGAGGCTGATGACGCAATTATCGCCCAAATCCGCGAATGCGGCGCCCAGGACTACCTGATTCGCGGTCAGCTACAGGACGCACTGGTCCATCGAATTCTTGATTACAGTATTCAGCTGAAACTGGCTCGCGAGAAGATCCAGCAACTGTCCAATCGTGACACGTTGACCGGCGCACTCAATCGAGTCGGATTTCGTGCGCACCTGGAACGCGCCATGGACCGTTCCGAGCGCTACGGCTTCAATACCGCCCTGCTCTATATCAATATCGACCAGTTCTCCAATATCAATGATCACTATGGCGAGGCCGATGGCGACCTGATGATCAAATCCATCTCGCGGCGCCTGATCAACAAAATGCGCAGCACCGACAGCATCGCCCGCCTCGGCGGGGATGAGTTCGCTGTTGTACTGGAAGATGTCAGCTCCTCCGCAGACGTGGACCTCATTGCCGAAAAAATGTTGAAATCCATTTCTGCCCCCATGATTCTCAGTGAACAGCAGGTAGCGGTGGAAGCAAGCATCGGCGCGGCCATTTACCCGGACGATGGCCGGGAATTTACCGATCTGGTCGAATGCGCACGCAGCGCCATGCAACAGGCCAAGAGCGTAGAGGGTGGAAAATACATTCGTTATTCCGAGCAACTCACCTTCGACGTCGCCGGCAACAGCTCCCTGGCCGCTGAGCTGCGCACCGCCGTACGCAAGAACCAGTTTGAATTGCACTACCAACCCAGGGTGGATCTCGCCAGCGGGCAACTGGTTGGCCTTGAGGCTCTGTTACGCTGGAATCACCCGGTGCGCGGCCTGGTCTACCCGGGGGAATTTATATCCGTCTGTGAAGATATGGGGCTGATGAAAACCATCGGATACCAGGTGATACAGCATGCCTGTAGTGCCCAGGTATGGCTGGAAGAACAGAAGCTGCACAATGTTGACGTCGCAGTTAATATCTCATTTTCGCAGATTCAAGACGACCGCTTCGTTGAAATAGTAAAAGACATCATCGCACGCAGCGGAGCAGACGCCTCCTGCCTTGAGTTCGAGCTCACAGAGTCCACCATCCTGAAATGCCCGGGCGCAATAAAGGAGCGCATGGACGAATTGCGCCTGCTTGGAATTTCTTTCTCACTGGACGATTTCGGCACCGGCTTCTCGCAACTCTCCCACCTCACCGAATTGCCGATCTCAGCGCTGAAGATCGACGCTTGTTTTGTTCGTGATTTACCACATAACAAGCATCAGGAAGCAGTTTGCACCATGATCATTGAAATGGGCCGCCGGTTGGGGATGCTGGTGGTGGCTGAGGGCGCCGAAACCTACGAGCAGATTGAATTCCTTCGCGAGAACCACTGCCAACAGGTGCAGGGGTTCTACTACAGCCCGGCCATTCCCCTGCAACAATTGCCGCGCTTTGTGCAGGAGCAGCGTTTCAAGCGCCGCGAGAAACTGTTTTCCTGATAGGGAGATCAATACACCACGCGATTCCTGCCGGCCTTCTTTGCCCGATAGAGCTTGTCGTCCGCGGCCACAATAACCGATTCAGCACTGGGGTAGCCCTCGCCCCGGGCGGCCACGCCGGCACTCACCGTTACCGAAACATGTGACTCCTTTATGCGGGTAGCGCCACGCTTGTTGACACCATCGCGGATACGCACCGGGCGCATGTTACGATTGCGAATAGACATCTTGTAATTGGCAATCCGCTCTCGCACCTGGTCCAGAACTTCTACACAGTCCTCTACCGCCTTGCGGGGAAAGATTATGCAAAACTCCTCACCACCATAGCGATAAGCGGTGCCTCCGCCGCCCACCTGACGAATACGCGAAGCGACCAACCTGAGCACTTCATCTCCCACATCGTGCCCGTGGGTATCGTTGAAGCGCTTGAAATGGTCCACATCCAGCATTGCAATGGTGTAATTGCGACTCAGCGACTGTAAACGCTCATTCAGGGCCCTGCGGCTCAGCAGGCCGGTCAGGTCGTCGCGGTAGGCCATGCTGTGGGTTCCGCGTAACAGACCCCAAACTACGCAAAGAGCTGCGGCAATACACATTACGACAGAAATATAGTCCAGATGCAGCAGCGCCAGAGCCAGATAGAGTGCCGCAATAACGCCCAGCAGCGACGGCTCGGCTTCATCGTTACGCATAAGCAGCAATAATACGCCAGCCAGAGCTACCAGGCCGACCAGCACCGTAGCCCCATAGGATAGAACGTAACCTTCGGAAGGGCGCGCCGCATAATAGCCGGCGATTGGCTCACTGCCTTGCTGCATCAAACCGCCGAACACAAGACAGGCCAGACCCAACAGGACAAATACCAAAAAATACACTAAACCATAAAGATTCCAGATTCCGCGCTCTGGCAACAGCAGTAGAAAAAACCCCAGTAGTGGCAAGGCCAGACTAGCCGCCAGGTAGATGCGGCTTGCATCAGGCTGGGACAAACTGACCTGCAAGTGGCTCTGCACCAGCCAGTAAAACAGGGCGACACCACACGCTGCCAACAGCAGCCTGCTGCGATTGAACTGGTAGGCCATGAACGCCGCAAGCGCACAAATCAGATAGGGCAGGTTATTCAGGATAACCTGCGCTTCACTGCCCGCGCCTATATGGGTGCGCGCCCAGAAGGCTGTGCTGATCAGCACAGCCGGCAATAGCAGCTTGATTAATGCCGCCGGATACATTCGCACCGCTCTTTTCACTCCCGCCAACACATATTGATGATCAAACTTCCCTACATCCCCACCATCGGCCCCTTTTTCTTATATGTACAGTTCTTATCTGCACCGTTGTTTTCTGTACTGTTATTTTCTGCACTAGGCGCGAGGTCTGAGTGATGATAGCCTACAACTACCACAGGAAACATTACCCCGGCAGCAAATGTCCAGTAACGATCGCCCCCACCATCAAGCCAAAATTCTTGTCTGCGACGACGACCTGAATGTCCGCATCCTGACGCGCCAATGCCTGGAAGCAGAGGGTATGGTCGTAGTGGAGGCCGCCAATGGGCTTGAAGCGATCGATGTGTTCGTGCGCGAGCGCCCGGACCTGGTATTCCTGGATGTGGAAATGCCGGGCATGACGGGCCTTGAGGTCTGCCAGCGCATCAGGCAGATGCCGCAGGGGGAGTCCATCCCCATCATGATCGTTACCGGCTCGGACGACCGAGAATCCATAGATCAGGGATTCGAGGCAGGCGCCACCCAGTATAAGACCAAACCGGTCAACTGGTCGCTACTGAGCCGTGACGTGCAATATATGCTGCGCGCCAGCAATGCCTTCAATTCCCTGAAGCGGCAGGAGGATCGGCTGCGTTACCTGGCTTACTACGATCCACTCACCAGCTTGCCCAACCGGCGCAGCTTCAATGAACAACTGAACCGCATACTCAAACGCAGCCAGCGCCACAATACCAACGCAGCATTGCTGTTTATCGACCTGGATCATTTCAAGCGCATCAACGACTCCATTGGCCATGCCCGGGGAGACCGCCTGCTGGTGGAAATCGCCAAGCGACTGACCATGGAACTGCGCGAAGACGACGCCATCAATTATTTTACCGACAATAGTGCCGAGGAGCAGGAAGATCCCGCAGGAAGCACTGAGATAGCCAGATTGGGGGGGGACGAATTCACTGTAGTGCTGTCCGACGTGGCCATTACTGACATCGAAGGGGTGGCCAGGCGCATACTCGACGCCCTCTCCGAGCCCATAGCGCTGCAATCTCACAACCCGGTCGTCACTCCCAGCATAGGTATCGCGATCTTCCCTCAGGACGGCCAGGATCCCGATACCCTGGTGCGCAACGCAGATACCGCGATGTATGTTGCCAAAGCAGAGGGGCGAGCCTGTTACCGCTTTTACGATGAAGCTATGAATGCCAGGGCAGTCGAGCAGCTCAAGATGGAAGAGGAACTGCGAGATGCCATGAGTAACAACGAGCTGGAACTGCGCTACCAGCCCCAGGTCGACGTCAAGAGCGGTGAAGTTGTCAGTATGGAGGCACTGGTGCGCTGGAAGCACCCGGTGCGCGGCATGGTTTCGCCGGTGGAGTTCATTCCCGTAGCCGAAAGCACTGGCCAGATTATTGAGTTGGGCGAATGGGTAATGAAGGAAGTCGCCAGGCATTGCCTTTACTGGGACTCTCTCGGGCTGAAATCATTCCGGGTCTGCGTCAACATCTCACCGCTGCAGTTCAACCAGAGCAATCTTCCCAAATGGGTATCAGACTTCCTGGGGCAATCCGGGCTGCCACCGGAGCGGCTGGAATTGGAGCTCACAGAAAGCGCCATCATGACCGATGCGGAAACGAATATCGAGAAGCTGCGGGAACTAAAGGCAATCGGGGTGGATCTGGCGGTTGACGACTTTGGCACAGGTTATTCCTCTCTCAGCTACCTAAAACGATTCCCCATCGATACACTCAAGATCGACCAGAGCTTTATCGCCGATCTGGACAGCCCCGATGGCGCAGCCATCGTCGATGCCGTGCTGGCGCTGGCGAAGACACTCAATCTGCGGGTGATCGCCGAGGGCATAGAGAATGAGCGCCAGTTGGCCTACCTGGTAAGAAAAGATTGTGATTTGCTGCAGGGTTTCTATTTCTCCCGCCCAATCTATCCGGAAGACGTACCTTCCATGCTGCGCCAGAATTTCAGCAAACAGCTCAGAGAAGCAGGTGATCTGGTCCAGAGAATAGCCTGAGCAGATGAAGCACCGCACCCGCGCTGCAGGACTGTCGGTATGCTTACTGAGTTGCTCCGCAGTGCAATCCACGCCTGCACCAGAAACAGAACCACTGCAAGTAATGTTGCAAGGTAGCTCTTCGAGGGAGCTGACCGAATTGGTCGAAACCCATGGCGGCACCGTATCCCACGACCTGCATATCATTAATGCTGTTGGTGCTCTGCTGACGCAGGCGCAACTGGATGAAGTTCTCAAATCTCCACTGATCATCCGTCACATCGATGATTTGTCGTCCTCAGAGCCGCCCTACGAACCGCTCAAGAGCAGCTGTGATGTTGGAGGAGCACTGGAGCTGGATTACAACACGGAGGGTATCCGCTGGACCCTGTACAACAAGCTACCGGCACCGGCCAATCTCGAGGGCCTGGAACTCACATGGCCAGTCACACTGGGCACTGTTGAAAAAATATCACTAGGGGACAAGACCATAAACCCCGGGCTAACCCACGACACCCCGGCTGGCTCCCTGGAACTTCAGTTCAGCGGGTCAGCAGCCCCGGTGCTGACCGGAAGAGCTGACCTGAAAGTGAGCTTCAAGTCGCCCAGTCTCCCCCATCCGCCCGATCCACCCCTGCAGCAAAGAGACTTCACCGTGACGGCGAGTTTCCTCGGCGACTGCTCGACCACACTTATTCCGGGCTACGAGAACAATCATGAAAACTTCTACTATGCGTCTGTCGCCGGGGCGGGCGCCCTTCACTTACAAGGCATAACCGGTAAGGGCGTCACCGTTGCCGTGCTGGATTCCGGGTTGTGGGAAACCGAGGCACTGGCGAACAACACTTCAGGCAAACCTCGCGTGTTAGCCAGATATGACGCTATAAAAAATACCGCTGGGGACAAGGTATTTGACGAAAGCGGGCACGGCACTCATATGACCAGTGTTATTGCGCACAGTGGGGTCACGACCGAAAATGGCAATCCGACTGGCACTTTCAAGGGCATAGCACCCGATGTCAATCTCGTGGTAGTTAAAGCCTTCAATGTAGAAGGCCAGGGGGCCCTCCTGGACATTGTGCGCGCAGTGCAGTGGGTAGTAGACAACCAGGAAGCCTACAATATTCGAGTGCTCAACTTGTCTTTTTCTCAACGCCCGCGCTGGCATTACTGGGAGGACCCCATCAACCAGGCCGTCATGCACGCCTGGGCTGCCGGTATCACTGTGGTAGCGGCAGCGGGGAATGAGGGGCCCGAACCGATGAGCATCGGCTCACCCGGAAACATCCCCTACATCATAACAGTGGGCGCCGTAACCGACTCCTGGACCCCGGAGAACAGGGATGATGATTATATTCCAGACTTTTCGTCCCGCGGCCCAACCCCCAGCGCCCACATCAAGCCCGATATTGTGGCCCCAGGCGGGCATATCACCGGCATAACACGACCAGAGTCCACTCTGACACAAGAACATCCGGAATATATGTTACGTACGGGTGAATTCGTTATGACCGGCTCTTCGCAGGCAGCAGCGCTGGTATCCGGGATCACTGCCTTGCTATTACAACTGGAGCCCCACCTGAGCGCAGATGAACTCAAGTGTAAATTGACCAGCAGCGCAGAACCGGCCATCAACCGCGACGGACTGCTGGCATATAGCCCATTCCAACAAGGGCATGGACAAGTAAACGCCACCAGGGCTGTGACCCTGGGCCAAAGTGAGTGCGGTAACTCCAACAGGAGCATAGAACTTGACCTGTCCGATGAGGAACACCTTCAGGGTCCCGCCATAGTCGAGGCGGATGGCAGTGCCAGCTTGCCAGGACTCAAGAAAATGCTCTCCCCCGAGCCAAGTGAGAAAGGATTGAGTAAAACACGCAAGTGGGGTGTAAAAGACCATATCGAGCGGCCTGACCAGGCCACTCCCATCGCGAAATCGACTGAGATAGCACCCTTCGATTGGCCACAAATTTACATGCAAGAGAAAGCAAGTATCGAAAAACTGGCCCAGGAACCCCCGCGGTAATTCACGAGGCTGCAAGCAACCTCCCTCTTCGAGCACAATATACCCAGTGGGGTCACTGATAGGCCCCACCTCCACTGCCCCCTATTTTTCCTTTTAATACAATATGTTACGAAGGCTCCGCAGCCCTACTCCCAAGCATCCATCAACAAACCGGGCGCGACCTACCCCAAAAAGGTTATATCCACACCTTCATTTGCCAGGCAAGGCCTCGTATAACGAAGTCAAGCACCCAGACACAGAGGTGTGAAACAGATCTCATGGAAAGATCGGTTAATTAGAACCAGGTCACACTGACAAAAAAACAACACATATAACGAACGAAGGCGGGCACAGAAAATGACTACTATCAAATCACTTACTTACGGCGGCATCGGCAGCATAGCTTTGGCTGTGCTTATTCCATCAATGAGCTTTGCTGAAACTGGACAGAGCGCTATAGCGGATATTACCGACACAGGCAGCCGCGTACATCGAGTCAGCCACTCCCTTGCTGAGGCCAGCGCATATACAGGCGGCACATCAGGGTACAAGTGGGGGAACAAGGCGCCCAGGACCAACTCTGCCAATACTCAGTGGGCCGACTCAAGCACCCGCAGCAGCTACAAGTGGGGCAACTCCGCTAGTGACTCCAAGGCAGAATCTCGCTCTTACGCTGGCGCATCCTCTTATCAGTGGGGAACTATGGGGGTTTCGGGTCAGTCTGGTTATAGGTGGGGTGTCCGTAACGACTCCGACCAGAGCGGCTATCGCTGGGGTGTCCGTAACGACTCCGACCAGACTGGCTATCGCTGGGGTGTCCGCTAATATTTTTGATAACCGATAGAGCCATCTAAACAACTAAATTCCTTGCTCTATGGGCATAGGATTGAGGAGGATGCCTTCCCTTCTCAGTCCTATGCTTATTTTTTTCTACCATTGTAGCTATAGACCGTAGTATCCTACCTAACTTCAAGTAGAAATATTTTCTAAATCGAATCAACCAACTAAGATCGCGATGTAGCCATATGAGGTTTTGGGTTCTAGCTTTCACAATCCTGATTGCGCGGCTATCTACAGCTGCTAGTGTCGACACTACGCCACCCATTAGTATAAACTTCAAACCTACCCCTTTCTCAAAAAACTTGACACAGCAGACCGTCAGCCAAACATTCCAAGATTCTCGAGGAACTCTTTGGTTCCTAACACAAGAGGGGCTGAACAAATATAATGGGATTACACTCGAGAATTATAAGTATTCTCTGACCAACCCATCCTCCATATCTACAAATTCAGTAACACGGATTGCAGAGGACTTAGCGGGTGGCCTATGGATATCTACACTTGGTGGAGGGCTTAATAAATATGACCCCATCCTAAATAGTTTTACAACAATCTACGCAGGCAATGACCTATCAAAGTCACCTTTAACTAATGACATTTCAACTATTTTTAGCGACCGAGATGGTATTCTTTGGCTTGGATATAAAAATGCATTCAGTTCTTTTGACCCTATAAAAGGTGATTTTCGTCATTTTACACCCGAGTCTGAAAGGCTTCCATTTTTGGGCATCGTAAATCGCTTCGATCAAGCTCCAGACGGAACTATTTGGGCAGCATCTCTCGGGGGAGGACTAATTGAAATAGATCCAAATTCAAGCAGAATATCCGTACACAAGCACGATAGAGCCAACCCGCAGTCAATAGCGTCAAATGACATCACATCTGTGGTGGTAGATCACGATAGCAACGTTTGGGTAATCTCAAGAGATGCAGGGATCACCATATTCGATAGAAAACACAACACGACGATTCAATTACAAAATAGGCCAAATGACCTAACATCACTTTCATCAAACGAAACCTACGATGCCTTCGAAGACTCGAACGGAAGGATGTGGATTGGCACATATGAAGGACTGAATCTTTTTGAAAAAGAAAGCAACAGCTTTATTAGATATACCAAACAAAATACTGAACTCCCTTCCAACCGAATATATAGTATTTTCCAATCTCAAGAGGGGAAGTATTGGGTTGGTACATTTTTTGGCCTAGCATCAGGCACTCCTACTTTATTCCCCAAAATTGACAGCACCATCAGTCACCTATCTAGCGATTCTGTTAACGCGTTTAATATCACTCGAGACGGCAGTCTTTGGGTCGGAACAGACGATGGCCTCAACCGCCTTAGACCTGGCTCAAAGGTTTTTGAATGGATAAATGAGTCAACAATCCCCAAAATATCCAGCCCAGATGTAATGAGCTTATATTCCGAAGAGAACATCCTCTGGATCGGAACGTTCAACGGAGGGCTCAATCGCTTAGATCTATCGAACAATAAGAATATCGTATACAAGCACAACCCTTTCGACAGCAGTTCTATTGGAGCCAATGGCATTACTTCAATACTACGAACATCTGATGGAGATCTGCTAGTGGGGACTTTTGGGGGTGGTCTGAGCATTTTTCGAGAGGAGCACAACGACTTCATCAATCTAAAGAATGCGCCAAATGACCCAAAAAGTCTTAGTAATAACTCTGTTATCGCTCTATTCGAAGATTCATTAGGAGCAATATGGATAGGTACGGAAAAAGGCCTGAATAAATTCAACCCATCTACCTATGATTTCGAGAGATTCTATACCGAAAGTGGGAATACACAGAGCATATCAAGCGACATGGTATGGGCTTTCTATGAAGACAATGAGCAACACCTTTGGCTCGGCACACGGGGTGGCAGCCTGAATCGGTGGGATGTGAAGGACAGAAGAGAATCCATAGCCAAGTTTCATCACTACTCTGAAAATATTTCGCTACCAAGCTCGAATATCTATGGAATTGAAAGTGATATCAACGGTAATCTTTGGCTATCGCACAACCGAGGCATAACCAGGTTTAATCCCCGCACACTTGAAACACATCATTACGGAATTAGAGATGGACTTCAAGATACTGAGTTCAATATGGGAGCATCCTTAAAGTCAGACACCGGTATAATATATTTTGGAGGGAATCGAGGGTATAACATTATTGATTCCGACACCATCCGAAAGAGGAACATGGCACCCCAAGTAACGATCTCTGAAATACGAATAATGAATCAAAAAAAGCAGTTTGATGTTCCTCACTATGACTTGGACTCTCTAACCCTTGGTTACGAAGATCGTATGGTATCGGTCGAGTTTTTCGCAGCAGATTATTCAAATCCTAACTTAATTCAATATGCCTATAAACTGGAGGGGCTCAACCCAGAATGGGTTATCTCACCCGACGCACGTATAGTCTCGTTTACAACCCTCCCCCCTGGGAACTATAATTTGAGGCTCGCTGCGGCAAGTCCAGATGGAGTGTGGAACTGGGATGGAACATCGCTTCCATTAACCGTTAAACCAGCTCCATGGCGCAGCAATTATGCGTACATTGGCTATGTACTAGCGCTCGCCTGTGCCGCTGTTTATTTAGTAACCCGCCAGCGAAAACTTGCGGTAATTGCACTTCAGCGACAAAGAGATCTAGAGCGAAAAGTACAAGAACGCACAGTAGATCTTCAAGAAGCAAGACACACCGCCGAAACTGCAACCCGCTCAAAGTCAGAATTTTTGGCGACAATGAGTCATGAGATTCGCACTCCAATGCACGGAATGATTGGCATGACTGAATTGTTACTTCATACGAACTTGAGCGAACAGCAACGGAGGTTTGCTGAGGCCGCACACAATAGTGGCGAGTCTTTACTCGGCTTAATAAATGCAATATTGGATTTTTCAAAAATTGAAGCCTCAAAGGTTGAGCTTGAGAAAATTGAATTTGACCTAGTCGAGTTAATTGATGAAATATGTTATCTACAAAGCGAACCGGCACACCGTAGAGGATTGTCTCTAGTTAACATCTGTGATGAAACTATACCCGACAAACTTTTAGGAGATCCAACTAAAATTCGCCAAGTGATCATGAACCTCACGGGTAATTCGATAAAATTCACACACGAAGGAAGTGTAACTATTCGGGTTAGCGCTAAAGCGGCTCCATCAAAAGAACATATAACTATGGTTCACGTTACAGTTGAAGATACCGGAATAGGCATGGATAAAACCACCCAGAACCGAGTATTTGAAGCATTTACACAAGCTGATGCGAGCACAACAAGGGAGTACGGAGGCACCGGCTTAGGCTTGGCTATTTCTAGGCAGTACATCGATATTATGGGCGGGGACATAAGTATTACTTCCAAGGTAAACGATGGGACATCAATCACAGTAAGTATTCCACTAGGCATAAGCAGAAATGCTAATATCAACGAAAAAGTTTTTGAGGGCGCCACTGCAATTATATTATGTGAAGACTCCGGCACAGCGGAAATGGTCTCTTCTCACCTATCTCGACTTGGAGTCAACTCTCATTCCACTGACAGTCCAGCAGAGTTCTTTTCCAAAACGTCAGAAAATTTCTTCCATTTCGTTGATTCTGCATATCTGGATCGCCATCCTCAGTCTTGTCGAGAGTTCAGGGAAAACCCAGACTGTGACGGAATTTTGCTCACCCCGCTTACCTTACCCAACTCTTTACCGGAGCTTCAGGGCTGGTTGAATGTAACCAAACCAATTACTTCCTCCACTCTCATGGACGCACTCACCAAAATCGCTGAAAGTATCGACATTTATAAGAAACCGACCACCTTCACAGGAAATGTAGCAAAAAAACCTGCTGCCAGAGTATTAGTGGCAGAAGATGTCGAAACGAACCAACGAATTGCACAAGAAATGCTTCAAATGCTTGACTGCGAAGTTGATATTGCATCTAACGGTGCGGAAGCATTCGAAAAATTCCAAAGCGGGAAATACGATCTAATATTTATGGATTGCCAAATGCCAGTGATGGATGGATTTAGTTCTACTAGAAAAATTCGATCATTCGAGCAGACCAACGACCTGCCACCGATTCCGATCGTGGCTCTAACCGCAGGCATTGGTAAAGAAGAACAGTCGCGCTGTAAGGAGGCAGGAATGAACAACTATTTGACGAAACCCTTTTCCATATCTGAGCTGACTGAGGCACTTACCTACCATATTCGCTCTGGATTTAAACGCCAAGCTAGCACCTCACAATTAGGGAGAATGGATCACACGCCCGACTTATTGCATACTAATTCGAATCACGATGTAATTAGCATTAGTGCAGTCAACAATATCCGGGAAGTTGAAAAGCAAACCGGCAAATCAATTTTGCCTAGCATTCTGGACGGATTTGAGCAGCAAATGGGCACTAAGCTGACAGAAATCAGCGATAACTTAAGGGAACAAGAAGCAGATGCTCTCTTTCGAAACGCTCATGCGATCAAATCTATGAGTGCAAATATTGGGGCTGAGAAAGTTCGATCCATCAGCGCGCAAATTGAAGTACAAGCAAAGGGTGGAGACTTGGAGGGCATTGGTCAAAAACTCACAACACTTTCAAGCGCATATGAAGAGTTTTTGAAGGAATTCCGAGTGAAGTTTATTGCTTAATCAGCCACCGTTAGCACTCTGACTCATTTTCAGCACCATGAATATCAATATCGACATATTTTTATTTAGAAATCGTCCCTGAGCTATAGTCACCTGACTTGAAAAATTCGAGTGGGAAATAATTTTGCACCTATGAGCAGTTATCATCATTTTCAACTAAGTAGATGGCTAACTTCTAAAGCCTTTATGTTTATATTATGCACACTCGTTGGACAAACCGCATACGCAAGTAAACAAGTAAAGATCACCAAATCACCTCTTTCTCGACTAATTCGACAACCAACAATTATTGCAATATACAGGGATCATGAAGGCCCACTGTGGGTTGGCACACAACAAGGCCTGTATAGATTTGACGGCGCCAAACCCACGCGCTTTAGTTCAGAAAGCAAAAATGAAACACGAATACCCGCTTCGGACATCTCAGGGATAGGAAAAAGCCGTCAAGGCAGTATCTTAGTATCAACTTTTGGTGGCGGCCTCCTAAAGTGGAACAAATTATCCCAACGCTTTGATGTAGTGACACAGCCTGAAGTGTTCAACGAGAAATTCATAACTCATCTGTTCACCTCCAAATCTGGTCGTGTCTGGCTAGGAACAAGCAATGGAATTTTCCTATACGATCCCGAATCTACCCAAAATTCGAGATGGCTTAGAAATCATAATTTGATAAATTCCATCGGCCAGCCTAACGCGATAGCCGAAGATAAAGACGGCAATATATTCGTGGCCAGCAACACTGGACTTTATAAAATTTCAGAACGCCAACAATCTGTCGAAAAAGTGTATTTTGCTGATAAAAGCCTTCTCTTAGATACAAGAATAACAACACTTGAGTTTGATTCTTCGGGGCTCCTATTTTTTGGAACCAATACCGGGAAAGTTGTTTCTTTCGACCTACCATCAGGTTTGTCTATTTCGCAGAAAAAAATCGATAAAGATACCTCTAGCTCTATATCAGATCTTTTATTTTATAATGAACGACTTTGGATAGGCACAGATAATGGGCTGAATTTTTCAAACAAAGATTTATCATCAATTGAGTCTTTCCATGACAAAAATTCTGAGTTATCGAATAATCATGTATCGACACTCTACAAAGATGAAGATCATATTTGGATAGGGACTTACCAAGGGCTGAACTTACTGTCATTCGTCCATTTTTCTACTTTTAATAAGAAGAATAGCGCAGTATTTGATGATGTATCGGCCTTCGAGCAGGACAATAACGGAAGGTTATGGGTTGGGACGTATAACGGATTGTATCTATTTGATTACGCAACTGGGCTACACACGAGAATAGGCGCGCCACATGGATCTCTACCTTTAGTTGATCAACGCATTATGACAATCGCTGCCAAGGACAATGAACTCTGGCTGGGTTTTCGTCAAGGGGGCGTCCAAATTGTCGACTTGAATAGCAGCTCTCATCATAATATTCCGAGCATCCCAAACGTTGGAGAGTTGGAAGTAACTAAGATACTACATTCTACAAGCAAGGAAACCTGGATCGGAACATACAATCAGGGATTATTCCGAATAAGAGATCACCAAGTCGAGTCTTTTCTAGCAAGCAACTCGCTTGCAGAATTGAGCATAACTCTACTATTCCAATTGAATTCGGGGGAACTTCTAGTAGGCGCTCAGCATGGAGTTTATCGCTATGACTCTGAACATGGACGCTTCGAAACAATCGAATTTTATTTCGAAGGAAATAGCCAGCGCCCTCTAATACTATCCATAAATCAAAGTAATAGCGGAGATTTATGGCTGGGCACCAAAAATCAGGGGCTATATGTTTGGACAACAGAGAACCAGCGAAAGGGCAATACCACTCTAGTACAGGTCGGCCTGAGCGACGGACTTACTTCAACGGCTGTCTACGGTATTGAATTTGACTCTACAGAAAACATTTGGTGTTCTACCCAGAATGGTTTATTGAAGCTTGATAGCAGAGGAAACTTGCTTGAAAGATTCACTGTAGCCGACGGATTACAGGGTAGCGACTTTAATTTTGGGGCTTCATTTAGAGACGGTAAGGGGCAAATTTACTTTGGTGGCATCAACGGCTATAACAGATTCAACCCAACATTTGTTGAAATAAATTTGAATCCGCCTGCAATATTGCTAACAGATATTAGGCTTGCCGGATCAAACACAATGCCACCATTTTCCGCAGCAGAAATCCAAGCCCTCCAACTAACCCACAAAGACTATTTCGTTGTATTCACATTCAGCGTTATGGATTTCCTGGATCCCGAAAAGAATCAGTATCGGTATATGCTCGAAAATTTCGATCCGGATTGG
>PVMK01152509.1_pt1 | contig 58601 bp, 50 predicted proteins | sample 1853481 | NCBI WGS metagenome assembly PVMK01 (sample SAMN08533507, study PRJNA380276) | Marine sediment metagenome, whole genome shotgun sequencing project.
AAGGAAACCGATCAGTTTAAGTTCACGGTGGACAAGGCAGCGCAAAAACAGCTACCGAACATTATCGACAACAGGGTTCAGAAGATCGAAGGCCTCAAAACCGCCGATGCATCCTTTGCCAGAGCCTATGGCAAAAAGCGCAACATCGGCATTGTCTTTTCCGGAGGACCCGCCCCCGGCGGGCATAATGTCATCGCCGGTTTTTATGATGCGGCCAAAAAGGCCAACGCAGAATCCAGGGTTTACGGGTTTTTGATCGGCCCTGATGGGATTATCGAGAATGAAACGCTTGAACTCGATGATGATCTGGTTGATGCCTATCGCAACCTGGGGGGCTTTACCATGATTAAAACCGGCCGGGCCAAAATCGACACCCGGGAAAAGATGGAGCTGTCCGCAGAAACCTGTCGAAAACTCAATCTGGACGCCCTGGTGATTGTCGGCGGAGATGATTCCAACACCAACGCTGCATTTTTAGCCCAGGAGATGTTTGCAGCCGGCGTTCAAGTAATTGGCGTTCCCAAGACGATTGACGGCGATATCCAGGTCAGAGATGACAACGGAAACGTTCTGTGCGCCATGTCTTTTGGTTTTCACACTGCCGCCCGGGCGTTTGCCAATTCCATCAGCAACCTGTGTACCGACAGCAGTTCGGATGTAAAATACTGGCATATCTGCAAAGTCATGGGCCGGGTGGCCAGCCACCTGGCCCTGGAGGTTGCCCTGCAAACCCATGCGAATCTGACGCTGATTGGAGAGGACCTGGCAGATTATATAGATGAGAGCCGGCTGAAAAAGGCCCGGGAGGAAGGCGCCGTCGATTTTCATGCTTACGGCATGACCCTGCGGCATCTCTCGCGCGTGATCTGCGAATCCATTCTGCGGCGGGCCGTGGTTGGCAAAAACTACGGGGTGATCATCATTCCGGAAGGCGTTCTGGAATTCATCAACGAAATCCAGATGTTTATCATTAAGCTCAACACCATTATTGTCGAACACAACCAGACCCACGACAAAGATTTTCATGCGGCCTTTCCGCTGCTGGAAGACAAACTGGAATATCTGCGGCGGCTGGCCCAGCGCTCCAGGGAAGATGCTTCATTTAAGCTCTGGAATACCCGCGACGATGATCTGTTTAACGATATTCCGGCCTTTTTCCAGGAGGGGTTGCTCATGGAAAGAGACAGCCACGGCAATTTTCCATTTTCGCAGGTGGAAACCGAAAAAGTGTTAATGGACCTCGTCAAGGATTACCTCAACATTTTAAAAGAAGAAGGGCGCTACCGTCTGGGGATCAAGCAAGCCTACTTTCAGAAAACGCTGGCCCGGGCCGATCTGGACCCGGACACCTTCGGCCCTCTGTTATTTGAAAATTACGGGCAGGCTGAATTCCTGTTAAGAAAAACCGAGATTATATCGGTCAAAACCTTAAGGCAGTCTCTTGAGAAAGGGGGATTGCTAAAAGCAGATGATGCAATTCCGGCTGCCATCGAGAAAATTTATAAGAAATCGGTGCCGTCTTTCAAAACCCAGATTCATTTTTACGGATATGACGGCAGAGGCAATGACCCGACGCGATTCGACTGTACCTATTCCTATAATCTGGGGCTGACCGTTTTCAGCCTGATTGCCAACGGGGCCACGGGCCAGATGGCGGCCATCCGAAATCTGGAAAAAGATTTTTCAAAATGGAAGCCCATCGGTATTCCGATTGCGCCGCTGATGCATCTCGAAGAGCGCAAAGGCAAGCTGGCGCTGGTACTTGAAAAAAGTATCGTCGATGTTAACTCCATTGCGTTTCAGGTGGTCAAAGCCAACCGGGAGAAATGGCTGGCGGTGGACTCGGAGCGGGATCACTTCAGAAGACCCGGCCCCATAAGGTTCACGGGAAAAAGTGAAGAAGAAAGACCCATTACCCTGGAATTAAATGCACTGGCGGATCCGGACGAGTAAACGGAGTTAGTCATAGGAATATTTGCTTTCCAGCTTCGTTCTTTGCTCTTCATTAATCATTCCCAATTCCACGAGCAAGTCACCGATACCGGCTTCGCGAAGATAATCGATTTTCATGACACTGTTGGGCCTTTTTCCTTTAATGCTGAAAAAGGTGTAGTGCAGGTGGAGTGAAGTTTTCTTTAACAGATGGATCTTGGTTCCGTAAAATATGAAATGATTATCCATAATGAAATATCCGGCCGCCGCGATAACGGCAATCAGTATATATTGCTTAATTCTTGAATTCATTATATTATCCTATTTATTCAGTTTTTAAAATGGTCATGAAACGATCCACTTCATCTGATTAGAAAATTCTATCAAATAGCGCCTAAACCGTCAACTTTTCTAGAAGCTATCTCAAAAATGCATCTAACACCCGATGATAAAGCTTTAAACCTATAAAAAGTGCTTACAACAACAAATGAGCTAAAATTAAAAATGATCTAAAATGCCTAAAATTATGGTTTCGCTGCGCTCCATCTTTTATTATAAATATGATCGATCGACCCAGTCGTTCGACCCAGAGGCTCTCGACGGGTTGAATTCCTCAACTTTAGTTGTTCCGGTTAAAGTCAAGCTTTTTTTTTAAAAAATTTACGGGTCCGTTATGCCGCAAATTTAGGCATTTTAGCTCATTTTAGTCATTTTAGGCACTTCTAACTTTAGAGCACCTTTGGAACTTTTTTTATCTGTCTTCGAAGATGAATTGCTAATTTTGAGATAGCCTATAGTTTCTTTGGGAAGCGACTCCATGAATAAATTCAAAAAACTTTTCCGTAACCGGGTCGATATGGCCGACTATATGGTCCTGACCGGAATCTTTCTGGGGGCTTTGTACTGGGCACTGGAATCCCTTCTAAACGTTTTTTCTCCGGAAGAAATTAGTTTCTATCAAGAAATATTCGGGCCGAATATCAGTGTCGTCTGGCCGCGTTTAATTGTATTTTGTCTGTTCCTGATGTTTGGCTCTCACGTCCAGTATACAATTAATGAACGCAAAAAAGCATCGGAAGCTTTAAAAGAAAGTGAGGAAAAATACCGGACCATTCTGGAAAGCATCGAAGAAGGTTACTATGAGGTCGATTTTGAGGGTTATTTCGTTTTTGTAAATGATTCGTTGAGCAAAATTTTAGGCGTCCCCAAGGCTGATTTAAGGTTTATGAATTTTTGGGATTTTATGGACGATGAGAATGGCCAAATAATTTATGAAACTTTTTTGGAATGCCGGCGCAGCGGCGAGCCGGCTAAAGCCTTTGACTGCGAGTTTAATATGGATGGCACCATAGTGTATATCGAAGCGTCGGCTTCCCTGCTGCGGGATTCAAGAGGCCTGCCAACCGGATATCGAGGAGTACTGCGCGACCGGACCGAAAAGAAGAAAATGGAGTTGGATTTATTGGAATCCTACCGTAAAGTGCAGGAAGCGCGAACCGCAACAATCCTGGGTCTTGCCAAGCTTGCCGAATACAGAGACGAAGGGACCGGCACCCACCTGGAAAGAATCCGGGAGTATGCCAGAATCCTTACGGTGCAACTGGCAGAGAACCCCAAATTTAGCCGCCGTATCGATCAGCAATACATTGACGACATTTACCAGTCTTCAATTTTACACGATATTGGAAAAGTCGGTACGCCGGATGCGTTATTGCTTAAGCCCGGAGAGCTCACAAAAGAAGAGTTTGATATCATTAAGCGCCACTCGTTAATGGGTGGCAATGCGTTAAAGGCCATCGAATCGCAGATCGAGGGGAAATCCTTCCTGGCTATTGGAAAAGAAATTGCCTACCACCATCATGAAAAATGGGATGGGTCCGGCTATCCGCAGGGACTAAAAGGCGAAGCGATCCCTTTGTCTGCCCGTATCATTGCTCTTGCAGATGTTTATGATGCACTGACGACCAAACGATTTTACAAAGAGGCCTATTCCCACGATAGAGCCAAGAATATGATCATGCGGTTAAAGGGAAAACAGTTCGATCCGGAAATCGTTAACGCCTTTACAGCCGTAGCCGAAAAATTTAACCATGTGCGCAAGGAGAAGCTCAAGGAGGAAGCAGACTTCAGCCGACGGCCGGCTCGAGCGGTAGGCCGGTAAAAGTGACAGCCGCCTCTGATAAATATATTCTGGCCATTGACCTCGGAACCTCCGGGCCAAAATCAGCACTGGTTTCCACCCGCGGTGAGGTGATTGATTATGAATTTGAAAGCGTAGACCTGCTTATCCTGCCGAATGGAGGTGCCGAGCAAAATCCGAACGAGTGGTGGCAGGCCATCATTAACACCGCTAAACGAGTTCTCAACAAAAAATGGGTTGCGGCCGAAGATATTGTGTGCGTGAGCTGCACCACCCAATGGTCCGGGACGGTGGCCGTCGATCAAGGCGGTAATGCCCTAACCAATGCCGTCATCTGGATGGATACCCGCGGGAGCCGATATATTGAACAAATCACAAACGGTTTGATCAATATCGCGGGTTACGGCATCCAAAAACTGAGACGCTGGCTGAGTTTAACCGGCGGTGCGCCGGGACACGCCGGCAAGGACCCGATTGCCCACATCCTTTTTTTAAAATACGAATATCCTGAAATCTACCGGCAGACTTACAAATTTCTGGAGCCTAAAGATTATATTAACCTGAGATTCACCGGTAGATTCGCCGCCTCCTTCGATTCAATTGCTCTCCACTGGATAACCGATAATCGTAACCTTGCCAAAGTTGATTACGATGACCGGCTCATGCGGATTTGCGGCGTTACCCGTGATAAATTCCCCGATCTCAAGCGTGCGGTTGACATACTGGGCCCGATTAAAAAAGAAGTCGCGCAGGAATTGGGACTCGATGAGGATACCCCCGTGATAACCGGCACACCGGATATCCCCAGTGCAGCCCTGGGCTCCGGCGCCGTTAGAGATTTCGAGGGCCACCTTTATGTGGGGACATCGTCCTGGATCACCTGCCACGTGCCATTTAAAAAAACCGATCTGTTTCACAATATGGCGGCGCTGCCTTCGGCGATACCGGAACGTTATTATATCGCCAATGAGCAGGAAACCGCAGGTGCCTGCCTGACCTTTTTAAGAGACAATATTTTGTACCACAAAGACCGGCTGCTGGATGAGTCCGGCCTGCCGGATGTTTACAAAATTTTTGACGAGATTGCTGAAAATACACCGGCCGGAAGCAACAATGTGATTTTTATGCCCTGGCTGTACGGTGAGCGCACGCCCGTCGAAAACGATTCGGTTCGTTCGGGTATTTTTAATCTTTCGCTAAGCACCACCCGTGAGCATTTGGTCAGAGCGATTTTCGAAGGCGTGGCTTATAATTCAAGGTGGCTGCTGGGGTACGTGGAAAAGTTCATCAAACGACGGCTGGACCCCATCCCTATTATCGGTGGGGGTGCCAATTCCAATGTCTGGTGTCAAATCTTTGCAGATGTTTTTAATCGCACCATCAAGCAGGTCAAAGATCCCATCCAGGCCAATTTGCGCGGCGCCGCGTTTCTGGCTTCCATTTCAATGGGATACCTGTCGGTCGATGACATTTCGGGTCATGTTCAAATTGCCCGAATCTATCAACCGGATCCGAAAAACCGCAACATCTATGACCGGTTATACCGTCAATTTCTAGCGCTTTATAAACGCAACAAGCCGATCTTCAAACGCCTTAATCGTGCCTGACGGTGGGATGGATTTGGGGAGGATGTATGAATATTCAGAAAATTAGCGAAAGTTTTCTTGGAAAAATCAACCCCCGTATTGCGACCTGGCTTTACAATCGGATCAAACATCTGCCCGCTGTGAAGCAAAAGGTTGAGATGGAATTTGAAACCCTTATCAATGATCTCGCAGCGGTCGTGAAACCCTACCGGGGTCAATTTGACACCTGCGCCGAAATACCGGATACCGGGCGCGATAAATCCGATATCATAAAAGACATGCAGGCCCTGTCTGATCTGGAGCAGGCCAAATGGAAAGCAGGATACGCCTCCGGTGCGGTATACCACGGTGATGAGGAGCACATCCATTTTTTAAATCAGATCTACGCCCTGGATTCCCAGAGCAATCCCCTGCACGCCGATCTGTGGCCCAGTAGTGCCAAATACGAATCTGAAATTGTGTCCATGACAGCCAAAATGCTGGGTGCCGATACGGTTGAGGCCGAATCGGATTCGGATCAAGAAATCTGCGGGGTGGTATCATCGGGAGGCACCGAAAGTATTCTGCTGGCGATGAAAACCTACCGGGATTGGGCCCGCGACCAAAAAAAAATCACCCGGCCCGAGATGATTGTTCCGGTCACCGCCCATGCCGCCTTTGATAAAGCGGCGGAATATTTTAAAATCAAGATCAAACGCATACCGGTGGACGCTGATTACAGGGCGGATGTAGCAGCAGCCAGCAATGCGGTCACCCGCAATTCGGTTGTGCTGGTCGGTTCGGCGCCTTCGTTTCCCCACGGGATGGTGGATCCGATTGAGGAGATGTCTGAACTGGCCGGAGAAAAGGAAATTGGGTTTCACACCGATGCCTGCCTGGGCGGTTTTGTTTTGCCCTGGGCGGAAAAGCTTGGTTATAAGGTCCCGCTGTTTGATTTCAGATTGCCCGGGGTGACTTCAATTTCGGCCGATACCCATAAATATGGATATGCGGCCAAAGGGACATCGGTGGTTTTATATCGAGGCCCGGCGCTGCGGCGGTACCAGTATTTTACATCAACCGATTGGCCTGGAGGGCTTTATTTTTCACCGACCCTTGCCGGCAGTCGTCCCGGTGCCCTGAGTGCCGCCTGCTGGGCGGCCATGGTCAAAACCGGTAAAAACGGTTACCTGACGGCCAGCAAGAAAATCCTTGAGACGGCCTCAAAAATCAAAAAGGGGATTCAAGAAATTTCCGATCTGTACATATTGGGCGATCCGCTATGGGTCATCGCCTTTGGTTCCAAAACCCTGGATATTTACAGGGTGATGGATTATCTGACATCCAAAAAATGGAGCCTAAACGGCCTTCACCATCCCTCCTGTGTGCATCTCTGCGTAACGCTGAGGCATACCCAGCCGGGTGTGGCCGAACGATTTATCGACGATTTAAAAGCCGGGGTCGACACGGTTCGGAAGCATCCGGATGCAAACAGCAGCATGGCACCTATTTACGGTATGGCCGCCAACCTGCCGGTTCGCAGCGTTGTGGGCGATTTGTTGGAGAGATATATCGATCTGCTCTACAAGATCTAGTGTGGTGTCCCTTATGTAATTTGCTAAACACGGATTGGCATTATAAATCTTCTTTTTCAAAAATAAATTCGTTTAAATCCCAAATTTCAAGCACCAAATTCCAAATAAATCTCAAACTCCAATGAATCAATTTCCAAACAGATCTCAAATCCCAATTTTTCAATGACCAAAACATGATGGTTTCGTAAAAAGTCCTATCGCCTGTCATTGCGAGGAACGAAGTGACGAAGCAATCCCATGATTTCAGAGACTTGGATTGATAGAGATTGCTTCGCTGCGCCCCGCCCGCCTCGCCTGAGTGGCTCGCGATGGCGGGCAAGTCGCAATGACAGCTTGGCAGACTTTTTACGAGTAAATCGTCATTCCTTGTTCGACATTCAGGGGCTAAGCCTTCCAGATTTACCCAAATTCACGTCATTATTCGAAACTCCATTCAAGTATCCTCCTAATATTGCCGATATATTAGCCAGATTTCGGCCTGATAGAGGATTCAATCTTTCAAATGAAAGACTTTGAGCCAAAACAATTCGGTAAATATCAGCTGCTTCAAAAAATTGCTGTGGGCGGTATGGCCGAACTGTTTCGTGCCAAGGTCACGCGGGATCATGGTTTTGAAAAACTGGTCGCCATAAAAAAAATATTGCCGCACCTCACTGATGAAGGCAACCTGGTGAAGGCTTTTATCGATGAAGCCAAGCTTGCGGCACTGCTTCAGCATGAAAACATTGTTCAGATATACGATTTCGGAAGCATCGATGGCGAATACTTTATCACCATGGAATACCTTTTTGGCAAGGATCTGCGCAAGTTGATCTATAAGGCCAGAGAAACAGCCATCCCGCTGGGCCTGGAAAACACCCTTTTTATTATTTCGCGTATCTGTGCCGGGCTTGATTATTCTCACAATCTAAAAGACCTGCAGGGCAAGCCGCTAAATATCATCCATCGTGATATCAACCCCCCAAAATATTTTTATAACCTATGAAGGTCAGGTGAAAATTATTGATTTCGGCATCGCCAAGGCCGCCAGTCACAATAGCACCACTCACGAGGGTTTGATTAAGGGCAAACTGGCCTACATGTCACCGGAGCAGGCCACCGGCAAAACCATTGACCACCGGTCCGACATTTTTTCCACCGGAATTATTTTTTATGAACTTCTGGCCGGACGGCGGATGTTTGAAGGCGAAACCATGCAAATTTATACCCAAGTGCGTGATGCCCGGTACGAACCGCTGGACAAGCTATTGCCGGATCTTCCCGCAAAACTTCTTGGGGTTGTTGAACGGGCCCTGGCAAAGGAACCTGATGAGCGCTATCAGACCTGCGGGGAAATGCTCGCCGATCTGGAAAATTGCATCTTTGAGCTGTCTGTGCGGCCGAACGGCAGGAGTTTTGCCAACTTTGTCAAAGAATTTTTTAAGGAAGAATTCGCTGTAGAAGAAACCGCATTATGGGCAAAAACACGGATTTACGGTGACGAGAAATCCGATTTGGACAGCCAGCCAACTGCTACTGACGGAACTTTCGCGGACACCGTTTTTCTGGCCGACCCCCAAAAATGGGAGCCGTTTCGGCGCAACATCTGGCGTTTTGCGCTGGTGGCCGGTATGGCCATCATTGGCTTTGTGTTTAATCTCAGTCTGGCTGAACTGCCGTTTACGCCATCGGACCGTTCCGTTTCGGCCTATTCGATTGAATTGCCGCCACCGGATGTCGATACGACCGGAGATCAAATTAAAGCCGCCCGGGACGCGCTTCAGGCAAAACAATTTTCTTCAGCAGTGGCGTTATTTGAAGTGGTTTTGGCCGACGATAAATCCTCAATAAAAGGATTCTCAGATGCCTACTTCGAAGCTTTGCAGGGTCTGGCCGAAGAACTGATCTCGACTGATAAGGAATCGGCTAAAGGATTTTTGCTCAAAGCACTGGATATAAAACCCGCCAGTGTACCTGTATTGTCCAAACTCGGGTACATTTACCTCCGTGATAACAATTACCCGCAGGCTATCGATACTTACCAAAAGGTCGCCGAACTCGAACCCCAGCTGCCAAATGCCTTTTTTAACCTCGGATACATTTATGCGGTTACTGAAAATTATTCCAAGGCCAAGGAGATGTACGCACTTGTGGTCCAACTGGAGCCTGCTTTTCAAGATGAAGCCCTTTTTAACCTTGCCATGGTTCACGAGCAACTGGGCGAACGCCGCCAATGCTTAAAGAGCCTCAAGCAGGCCGTTGAAATCAATCCTGCCAACGCGTCAGCCTTAGCCTATTTAAAGCAAATAACGGAACAAAAGGAGCAAATCCCATGAAGTTTTCAGTCAGAAACCGATTTCGAAATTGCATCATCGCGGGGATTATCATGGTGATGCTGTTTGGCTGTGCCAGCGCTAAAGAAATGAATGTCAGCCAAAAATACGAGGACTCAAAAAACTGGTTTAAAGAAAAATGGCAGGCGGTGGGTTCCAAATATTCATCCTCCGAAGATGAGGATACATCCATTAAACCCCACAATCAAAGATCCAATTTTTTCGTTTACGAAACCCAATGGTCCTATGAGACGCTCTCCGGGATTGCAGAATGGTTTACAGGAGATTCTGAAAACTGGAAAGCCCTGGCCTCCGCCAACCCAAAAGTTAGGCCCAAACGCATTGCTGCCGCCACCATGATTTTGATTCCGGCCAAGCTAATCAAAAATAAAAAACTGCCAACCGAGGCTTTTGCGGCCAAACACCGGATCTATTATTTTGAGCACCGGGTAAAATGGTCCGGAGAAACGCTGTCTTTGATTGCAAAATGGTATACCGGTCGCTATGGGAACTGGAAAGCGATTGCTCAGGCAAATCCGGGTCTCAACCCGAATCGAATTGCTATTGGAAATATGATCTACATTCCGCCGGAAATGATGAAAACCAAAAACCCGTTGCCCCGCAAAGTGGCCTCCAAAACCCTTCCAGGGTATTTTGCGCATACAGTGGCAAAGCCGCACGAAAAATTTAGCGATATTGCCAGGTGGTACACCGGGAATGCGGGAAACCATAAGGCAATTGCCAAAGCCAATCCGGACATTGATCCTGAGTCTCTGGTGGTCGGCAACGAAATATATATTCCGTCCACTTTGTTAAAAACCCGCAAGCTCATGTACCCAAAATCGTATCAAACATCAGTTGCCGGACCGGCCAAAAAATCCCCTGCAACCCCGGTCAGCGTTCTGACTCCTCCTGTTGCTAAACCAAAGAAAATCCAATTGTTTGGCCCCAGGCAATTTCCCGCTCACTGACACTAGAACCCATTTTAAAAAAGCGTCTAAGTGCTCATGGCTGTGTTGCCCCGCTTGGTGCGGGGGCCATGAACCCTGATCCACATTTTTGAGATAGCCTTTTTATGGGTTATAGAAAATCAGATCAAGCGGCTTGATTGAATGATTATTCATCCTTTGTGTTTCCGCAAATATAGCCACTCTAAATTTATTATTTTTAATCTCCCAGATGCTTATTTATGTAATTAATTGAAATTATATGTTATAAGTATTTTTCTCTGATTTGCAGTTTTGTGGGTTTTTGCTTGACAGATAAATAAAGTCTTTGATAAGTGAATGAATATTCATTCATTATTTTTACCCACTATTGACGAGGAGACCATTATGCCAAGGAAGATTCGATCTGCCGCTATCATCGGCTCAGGAATTATGGGAGGCGGTATCGCCGCCCTGCTGGCCGGGGCCGGCATAAAAACACTCTTGCTGGATATCGTACCACCAAATTTAAAGGCGGAAGAAAAAAAGGATCCGCCGGCACGCAACCGAATCGTGAAGACCGGCCTGGATGCCGCATTGGCAATCCAACCGGCGCTTTTTATGTTCCCCCGAGATGCGGAACGCATTACGATCGGTAATCTGGAAGATGATTTTGAAAAGATTGCCGATGTCGACTGGATTGTCGAGGTCGTCGTTGAAAACTTAAAGATCAAACAGGATCTTTTAAAGCGAATTGAGGCGGTTCGAAAAAAAGGCACCATTGTTTCTACGAACACCTCCGGTATCCCGTTAAAGGGCATGTCCAAAGGGCGCAGCAAAGAATTTAAGCAACACTTTCTGGGAACCCACTTTTTTAATCCGGTCCGATACATGAAACTGCTGGAAATTATTGCCGGAGAAGACACCCTGACCGAGATTCTTGAGTTTATGGCCGATTTTGGAGAACGGATTTTAGGCAAAGGAATCGTGTGGGCCAAAGACACCCCGAATTTTGTCGGCAATCGAATCGGTGTACAGGGAATGGTGAAGGTGATACAGCTGATGCTTGAAGAAGGGATCAGCATACCGGAGGTGGATGCCCTGTTTGGACCGGTCATGGGCAGACCCCGAACCGGCATGTTTAAAACTGCCGATCTTGTGGGGCTGGACACTCTGGCTCACGTGGCCCAAAACACCTATGAGATGATCGCGCATGATGAGGACCGCGAAAGTTTTGTCCTGCCGGAATTTGTAAATTCCATGATTGAAAACAATCTGCTCGGCAAAAAAAGCCAGAGCGGATTTTATAAAACCGAGCTAACTCCGGATTGGCAAAAAATCCGTAAAGTCATCGATCCGGCCACCCTTGAATATGAAGAGGCCCGGCCGCCGGAATTAGCCTGTCTGGCGGCAGCTCAAAAAGCCAAGACCCTGCCGGAAAAAATGCAGGCGGTGGTCTATGGAGAGGACAGGGGTGCTAATTTTGCCTGGAAAGCGGTTGCCAGTAATCTGATCTATGCGGCCAACCGGATTCCGGAAATTTCCGATACCATTGTGGATGTCGACAATGCCATGAAGTGGGGCTTTAATCTGGAGATGGGGCCGTTTGAAACCTGGGATGCCATCGGTCTGGCAACCGCTGTCGAACGCATGCAAAAAGATGGATTTGAGGTACCGGGAAAAGTCAAAAAGATGCTGAAAACCGGGAACACCTCGTTTTACAAAACGGAAAACGGCACGGTGTTTTACTATGATTTTATATCTGAAAGCTATAAAGAACGGGTGGTCAGCGAAAACATTATTTCGCTGGCAGCTGTGAAGGCCAAAGGAAAGGTTGTCAAGACTTCCGAATCGGCCAGCTTGATCGACCTGGATGACGGCGTTTTCTGCCTTGAATTTCATACCAAGATGAATTCGTTGAATCAGCAAATCGTGGAAGCCGTTCATGAGGCCAGGGAATTTATCGATAGGGAAGGAGTCGGTCTGGTGATCGGCACCCAGGCCGGCGGGATGCCGGGGGCCTTTTCAGCCGGTGCCAATCTGGCCGATATGAGCGCCGCCGCAAAGGATAACCGCTATGATGACATCGAACGGATGGTCAAAAATCTGCAATATGGACTTCAGGAACTCAGGTATGCCGCCTTTCCGGTCGTCGCAGCCCCTTATGGATTAACCCTTGGCGGTGGGTGCGAAGTCTGCCTGGCCGCGGATAAGATCGTCGCCCACGCCGAGCTTTATATGGGGCAGGTGGAAATTGGTGTCGGGCTGCTCCCCGCCGGCGGTGCCTGCTTGAACCTCATGAAGAAATTCCTGAGTTCGATCCCGGGAGTCGTGACCGATTTTGATCTGGCTAAATTTTTCCTACCGGTGTTTATGGCTGTCGCCATGGCCAAGGTTTCCACATCGGCCGCGGATGCTTTAGCCAATGGTTTCTTGGGGCCCCGTGACCGCATCGTGTTTAATAGAGACTATCTCATCGGTGAGGCCAAAAAAGACGTTTTAAAAATGTTCGATGAAGGTTATGCGCCGCCGCTCAAACGGAAAATAAAGGTTTTGGGTCAGGCGGCCCAGGGCATGGTGAACACGGAAATATCGAACATGCTCAACGGAAAATTTATTTCTGAATATGACGCCTTTCTGGCCAAAAAAATTGCCTACGTCATCAGCGGTGGAGACGTGCGGGACAATGCGCAAGTCGAGGAAGATGTCATCTTAACCCTGGAACGCGAAGCTTTTATGGAGCTTTTAAAAGAAGAAAAGACCCTGGCACGCATTGATCATATGCTTGTCACAGGCAAACCCCTGCGGAATTAAAAGCTATCTCAAAAATGCATCTAACGCCCAAGGGCTGTGTTACCCCGCCAATATAGGCGGGATCTCACATCTATTTTTATGAATATTAAGGTGTTCGTCAAACCGATTTAAGTTTGAGCCACTTGATATCGCGCCTTGCTGAGCACCTCTTAAAAATAAAAAGATCAGATGCGAAGTCCCGCTTTCAAGCGGGGCCCTTGAACGTGATCTGCTATTTTTGAGACAGCTTTAAGTTATGGGTTATTCACTCGATTACAATCGCGACTGGAAGTCGCTCCCACCTGGCCAGGTTGATATGCGGGTGTGGCTTTTTGTGGGAGCGGCTTCCAGCCGCGAAAGCTATAATAGAAAGCTATAATGAGGAGGAATAAAAATGAGAGATGCCTATATCGTTACATCGATTCGGACACCGGGGTGCAAACGCAACAAAGGGGCGTTTAAGGATACCCGTCCGGAGGATTTGCTGACTTTTATCCTGAATGCGGCCGTTGAAAAAACGCAAAACCTGGAAAAAAAAGACGTGGAGGACATCATGATCGGCTGCTCCTTTCCCGAAGCCGAGCAAGGGCTCAATATCGGTCGGGTTGCGTCCCAGATTGCCGGTTTTCCGGTGGAGGTAAGCGGCGCCACCGTAAACCGCTTTTGTGCATCCGGTCTGGAAGCCATTGCGCAATCCGCGCTGCGGGTGATGGCCGGCTGGTCTGACATTGCCATCGGCGGGGGCCTGGAGTCCATGACTTATGTTCCCATGGGGGGCAACCACCCGCGCCCGCATCCGGAATACACTAAGAAACTGGCCGATCTGTATGCCTCCATGGGCATTACCGCAGAAAATGTGGCCGACCGCTATAAGGTTTCCCGGGAGGCTCAGGATGAATTTGCCTATCACTCCCAGATGAAAGCCGCCGAAGCCAAAAACAAAAAGCTTTATAAAGAAATCGTCCCCACGCCGGCCACTAAATATGCCGTTCAGGAAGATGGGACTTACAAAAAGGAAACCTTTTTGCAGGATTTTGATGACGGTATCCGGCAGGATACGACCCTGGAAGGACTGGCCGGTCTCAATCCGGTATTCGCCGCCGGTGGATCGGTTACCGCCGGCAACTCCTCCCAGATGACCGACGGTGCCGCAGCCAGCGTTATTATGAGTGAAGGACAAGTCAAAGCGCTTGGTGTCAAACCGATTGCCAAATTTAAGTCATATACCACCGTGGGCTGCAAGCCGGATGAAATGGGCATCGGACCCAAGCTTGCCATTCCCAAGTTGATGAAGCTGGCCGGTAAGGATCTGAAAGATGTCGGTCTGTTTGAAATCAACGAAGCCTTTGCCTCCCAGGCCCTTTACTGCATCGATGAGCTCGGAATCGACACGCAAATCGTCAACATCCACGGTGGCGCCATTGCTCTGGGGCATCCGCTGGGATGTACCGGCGCCAAGCTGTGTGCCACCCTGCTCAACAATATGCAGCAGCGCGGCGTAAAATACGGTGTGGAATCCATGTGCATCGGCGGGGGTATGGGTGCGGCGGCGTTGTTTGAGTTAATTGAGTAGCAGTTAGTGCTTGCAAAGATCCACCTGAATCCTCTATAGGTAACCAGCATCCTAGTTGGTGTATCTATTGTTGTGTCCCACAAAAATGTTACAAAAGTCGTGTGGTGTATTTTAGTTCAGTTCAGTTCTTTAAACAACACAATGTCTATGGTGTCAGGTGTCAGTGTTCAGGTGTCAGGATTCAAAGATTGAGGAATTCAGGAATTGAGGGATTTAGGAATTAGAAAGGCATTAAAGCAGCGGGTGAAGATCGAGCCGGTCATCGGGCACTTAAAAGCAGACCACCGCATGGATCGCTGCCGGTATAAGGGCCCGGAGGGCGACACAACCAATGTGGTTTGGGCGGCCGCTGCCTGGAGCATGCGCAAAGTGGCACGTTTGCAGGCCGTGAAAAAGGCCAAAGCGGCTAAGCGCAAAACAAAATGCGCAGCATAAATTAATTAATCCGCCCGGATCAACTTCTAAATAGTTTCTTCAATTTTCAAAGAACAAATTTACTATACCCAACCCTGTTATGGCTATTTTTCAGGGCAGATTAATTAGGAAGGTTATGCCCATGAAAATTTTTAATTACCCGTCGCGTGCGGCCGAGCAGCGGGTTGCCCGAATTATCAATCGCGGTCTTACATTTCAGAAAACGGATATGGCTGCGGTCAGCCGCATCTGCGAGAGTGTCCGCAGGCGGGGTGATCAAGCGGTCATTTCCTATACCAAACGCTTTGATTCAGCCCGCTTGTCAATTAAGTCGATGCGGGTGTCCGAAAAAGAATTTCAGGCGCAGCCCAAAAGGTCGATCGGTCTTTTACCCGGGCCTTAAACCGGGCGGCTTCGAATATCAAAAGCTTTCATGAGCAGCAGCTGCGCAGGTCCTGGCTGCAAACCGATCGGCCCGGTACGCTGCTGGGCCAGCTGATCCACCCGGTTGATGCCGCCGGGGTCTATGTGCCCGGTGCCAGGGGAGGCCAAACACCGCTGGTGTCCTCGGTGCTGATGGGAGTGATTCCTGCCAAAGTTGCGGGTGTCAAACCGATTGTAATGGTCACACCGCCGACCAAAGGCGGCGGCGTGAGCCCCCATCTGCTGGTGGCTGCAAAAAAGGCCGGTGCGGACGCCGTTTATAAAGCCGGGAGCGCCTGGGCGATTGCGGCCCTGGCCTATGGAACCGAAACCATCCCCAAAGTCGATGTCATTGTCGGCCCGGGCAACATTTACGTCACCCTTGCCAAGAAAATTTTAGCCGGCACCGTCGGCATCGATATGATCGCCGGGCCCAGCGAGATTCTAGTCATTGCCGATGAGAGCGCCAGGCCTGAATTTATCGCGGCGGATCTGCTTTCCCAGGCCGAACATGATGTCTTATCCTCGGCCCTATTAATTACCGATTCACAAAAGTTGGCCAAAGCAGCCGTCAGGGAAATTAAGGGGCAGCTTGCAAATCTACCGCGTGCAGAAATTGCCAAAGAATCGCTGGCCAAGTATGGGGCCGTAATTGTTGTCCGGAATATGGGTGTGGCCATCGAAATGGCCAACCGCATCGCTCCGGAGCACCTTGAACTTCAAACAAGGGATCCCTTTGAGGTTGTGGGGAAAATCCGCAACGCCGGCGCCGTATTCTTGGGCAATTATACCCCGGAACCGGTGGGGGATTATATGGCCGGGCCCAACCACGTGCTCCCCACCGCGGGAACCGCCCGATTCGCATCCGCGCTTTCGGTTGACAATTTTATCAAAAAGACCAGTTTGATTCAGTATACCCAAAAGGCGTTTAAAAGAGAGGCTCCCGACATCATTCGCCTGGCGGAAATCGAGGGACTGGCAGCGCATGCCAGATCGATCAAGGTCAGATTATAAAACGGGGTATGGGTGAATTCGATATCAAAGGTCTGGATGATGCCACAGATAATTCGATAAGAAATGGCGATATGAACCCCAGCCGAATCTTTTCCAAGCAGGATTAGTTGGCGTTGATTAACCGGCCAATACAAAATTCACCGCCGGTGACCGTCCACCCATGTTTTTAACAGGGAATAAACCAATCGAGCCGAATTTGAAGAACCCTGAGAAAAAAATAGTTTCAGGAGACCGGTCCGCCGCAGCTTGTTCAGGATGCGAAGGTTTTGACGTTTTGTGTAGAATTCTTTAGCTAGTTTACGACGCAATTGCTTGAGTTCTTCGATCGAACAGTGTTTCGAATAGATCTTACCGGTTGGGGTAATATGGTAGTCAGGGTTTTGCGCGACCAGTTCGTCTAAACCAGAATACGGGCTGTTGCGCAGTAACGTAAGATTCACCGTATCCAACCCCAACTCACGGGCAAATGGCAGAATCTGCTTCATTTCCGCGACGCTCTCTCCAATATTGCCCACAATGAAATAACCATGCAGCAATAGGGATCTGTCCCGAAGCACATCAAAGTATTCACGAATCTTTGCGGTGTTAAAGCCCTTGCGCATGGCGCGCAGAGTTTTATCCTGGGCCGATTCGATACCCATCAGCAACATTGCAAATCCCGCCAGTTCCATCTTGCGAAGCACATCCGGACGCCGGGCAATCTCCAGCCGCGCGTTAACGATGTACTTCTTGCGAATACCGCGGTCAAGAATCAAATCACAAATTCGCTCGACACGATCCATGTCATGATTGAATGTCTCATCGGTAAAACCAACAAGCGGCGCTTTAATCTGAGAAAGCTCCTCTACGATGGACTCGGGCGAACGACCTGACCAGTTCCGTTTCTCACCCCAGGGATTGAAATTGAAGGAACAGAAGGTGCACTTAAATGGGCAGCCGCGCGAAGAGGAAAATATGTCCATTTCCACCCCGGTGCTGATATTTTGTACTTCTACTTCATAGGTGTATCGGCGAAGGCTTCGGTTGGGATATAGCTGATCCTTTATTGCCCCCAATCTGCGGATGGAATTGTGAATAATGCCGCCCCCATTGCGAAAGCTAAGTCCGGCAATGTTTTCAAGCGGCACACCCTTTACAAAGGTCTTCCATCACCTCTTCCCCATCTCCGCGAACAACGGCATCAACATTCGGGCAGCTCGCGAGCCATCCTTCGGGATCCTCGGTCGCATGTCGGCCGCCTAATATGGTAAAAATATCCGGTGGTACGGACATAATTTCCTTACGCAATAACTCGACACGCCGTTTCCAATTTACCGAAAAACAGACCATGTCGGTTTCGGGGCGCAAAAAATCAGAGGTGCGTTTGGACTCGTAACGCAGATCGATGATATCCAATGCCCGGGCATACGGCTCGATGACCTTCCCGATGAGTTCAAGACCTAATGGCGGAATAAATCGAAATTTCTTTAGGTCTTTCCGATAGGGATAAACACAAAGCACACGCTGAAACACCGATCCCTCCTTTGAATATTGAGCAAATAATCCGAATAATTTTATGCGATTGCCCAAGAAACCACTTTGGCCGTAGATCTAAAGGAAGTAATTTTTAGAGAAACCCCAAAATAATTCCAATGGAATACGCTGATAAGATGAGCAACAAATAGCAAATTAATAATAAGACAGCCGAAAGCGTATGTAAAATGATATTTTTCGATAGCGCATGATGTCATGGACAGGGGAGATATGTTAATAAGAAACGGAAATTTGGGAAAATTAGTAGATTTTAAAGGCTGCAAATTTTGCCAGAAAACCAAATATCAGCCAACTAAAGATTTATTGAGTACATGCAAAATCGAAAAAGTGCAGATATCGTAATCTGATATCACAACTTTTTGAGGGCAGCCTATTGTTTGTATATGTTGGAGTGATGGACTTTTGAAAATGCATCATCATTACTGATATCAGCAGATACATGGAACTCAACCTAATTTGGCCCCACCACAAGATGTAGTAGGCGATCTTTTAACGCAATAAAATAAATATGATTTGACTTAACCTTAAAAAATGATTATAAAAAATGTAAAAATAAAAAGATTGATCTGAATTCACACTGGTTTCAAGACTAGGTGCTTTTTTCTCTCGAAAGATGAACGTTTCTGACATCTACTTTCTCATTCTTCTAAATTGATATATTCTCCATCTCATTCTTTGAAAATTTTCTTAGCGCCATTTTTACCGATGTATATTTCGCATTATAGTCTGGCTGAAAAGCCGTTTCAAATTAACACGGAACCCAAGTTCCTTTGGCCAAGCGAAATTCATAAAGAAGCATTAGCCAATATGAAGTATGGCGTGATGAGCCAAAATGGTATCTTGGTTTTAACTGGGGATGTTGGAACAGGTAAAACGACGTTAATTAATGCTCTGTTAGATGATTTGGATAGTGATGTTTTTGCTGCGAAAATTGTCAATTCCAAGATCGATCTGATGGGTTTCTTATCTCTTGTCGGCAAATCATTTTTTATTTCTGAACGTTTTGATAAGATTGAAGATTTTATATTTCATTTCACAAATTTTTTGCAACGTAAATTTATAGATAATATCCGTGTCTTACTGATTGTCGATGAGGCCCATAAATTATCTCAAGAGATTCTAGAGCAGATCCGACTTCTGTCAAACATCGAGCATGCAGGCAAAAATCTAATTAGCATTTATTTAGTTGGCCAGAATGAATTAAATAAAAAATTATTGTCCCGAAAATGCCGAGCCCTCCGGCAAAGAGTTACAATCCATTATCAAATCAAACCGTTATCGGAATCTCAAACACTGCAATATTGTTTACACCGCCTTAAAATTGCCGGAAGCGAAATAGAGATATTCAACCAGAAGGCAATCACCGAGATATACCGCTTTTCCAAGGGCTACCCGCGACTTATTAACATAATTTGCGATCGGGCTCTCATTGCAGGATATGTAGGAGGAGTTCGAAAAATTACGCCGGCAATGATTAAAGAATGTTCTCAAGAACTTCGTCTTCCCGGTGAAATTAAGATAAAAATGAAGTACGAACTGACTGGCATACTTTTGTCTGCGTTTAATTACATGTCCAATCTTTTCTTGCAGTCAAAAACTCCAGCGATTTATTATCAGATTAAAAAACAAACAAAGCATTCTTTAGCTTATCTTTTTGATCAATTTATCGCTGGACCGGTTTTTAAACTGTCAAAAAGCCTTGCTGAAATAGGAGATCGTCCAGAAGGTGATGCTATTAAGATAGCAGAAACTCAGAACGACTCTTTTATTCTAAATAGGAGACATAACAAAAACGTTTTCTTAAAAGAATACAGTCGGGAAAGACGAACACATGATATTATCTCGAGGTTCATGAGATCGGGTTTATGGAATACTGCATTAGCAATATGTTTGGTCGCTTTAACATTAGTATGGTCTTTATGGTATCAGGGAATATTTTCGATCGAGTCTAATCTCCCGATATCAGATAGTTCTGTAATGAAACCTAATGTGCCAACCTCAGATGAGGCAGAATACCATGCTGCCCCATTGGCTGAATCGAATGTGGTTGACAACACTGAAGCAATGGGATTTACCAAAGAACCATCCGGAAAATTGGAGCCTACTGAACCAGGTTTGGAAGAGAAATATAAAGTCAACAATTTGGATGATTTTGATAAAGTGGCAATAAATGATATGGGGGAAACTAAAAAAACGGAGCCATCAATAAATAAGACGGCCAAGAGCCAACTTTCTGTTCAGAAATCAACCGATGCGGACGGGCAAGATGTTGGGAAATCTGAATCCCCCATTGGCTTTTCCAATTGGTCAAAAGCTGCTTATTCCATTCAGGTGGGCGCGTTTTTATATAAAGAAAATGCTATCAAAATGGCAAGCATTTTAGGAAAGAAGGGTTATTCAGCCAATATAGTTAAATTCAATGATGCAAAAGGAAGGGTTTGGCATACGGTTCGTATTGGAGAATACGCCTCTCGGAGAGTTGCTAAGAAACATGCCGAATATTTTTCTTCCAAACAAAGATTGGATTCTACCGTCCGTCCGATTGGTCGATTTTAAAAATTTAGGTATTAAGCAATATCTGCCCTATGCTGCCTTGTAGTTTCCCCAATTCAAAGCATTAATCAAGGCGTCGCGTTACGATTTGGTTTAGGTGTGCAATCCGCCGCAAAAAATTCAAAAGGCCAAGATCACTAAACGGAGTCGATTATCATAGGTATTTCCCAGAAGGTATAAGAAGCCACTATATGTAGTGGTCGGCTTTTTTTCATAGGTTAGAACGGAAGGCCTCAGTGGGCGCATAGTCCTGGCGATCCACTGAATGCTCAGGTGATGAACTGATTTCCTTCTCAATGCCACCTGCATATGGTGCAACCTTAAGAGACGAAAAATAGAAGCCCTAGATACCGCAGACTCAGAACACAATATAGTGAGACGAGGGCAAGTATGGAGAAACAACCGCCTGCCAAATTTGACCAATAACGGCCTCTCCAAGAGCTCACCGAAATGACTACCGAACCCACCGTGAGTATAGTGATTGCCCAGCCTGCGATGACCTTGTGTAATGCTGGATAAATAGGACGAGCATACCCGGAGTTCAGCCAGAGATGCAGAGTTGCAGTCTCTCCCAAAACAATCGCGACGAACAAGATGCCTACCAGCGCGTTTGCACCAATCCAAATACGGACAAGGCGAAGCCAACGGCGATTTGCCCGGCTATCACTTAACTTCGATTGATCCGCACGGAGAGGTTTGCTCAGGAAAGCCGACGGCCACAGTATGCAGAGTACCAAGGCTGCGAAGAATACAAGCTCACTGATCACAAACCCAGTTCGGGGAACGGTCTTGAGATCGGGTTCTCCTGAGTGTGAATCTGCATCCTGAATGACAGCCGGCAGAATGTACTTGTTCATCATCATTCTAACCTGGGGATGACCATAGCTCTGGTCATACGCGCTGGCAGTGATGACCACGATCAAATCCTCTGTGGGGAATACATAAATCTTGTTACCGCCATTGCCTGAGGCAAAGTACGACTCAATCCAACGATTTTCGATGGGAAACGTTTCTCTCCACCAGTAGTAGCCGTAGTGTCGGTCAAGCTGAGCATTTGCAAGCAGATGTGTGCTCGTCGACTCTTCCACCCATTCTTTTGAGATCAACTGTTTTCCATTCCACATCCCTTTCTGCAGATAGAGCTGCCCGAACCTGGCCATATCACGGGGGCGCATGCGAAAACCACCTCCGGTGTACTCTTTACCACTAGGAAGGATGAACCATCTGTAGCGTTCGATGCCCAGCGGCCCCAAAAGGAAATTCTCTGCGAACTGTCCAACAGACATGCCAGATACCTGTTCAATGATTGGGCCAAATAGAGCGGGCGCCGCAGAATCGTAGTCAAACCGACTGCCAGGTTCATACTCAATCGGTTGGCACAGGACATCTCCTATCCAATGCACAGTATACCACCGGTGATTCTCCCAGGCCGGATACTCTCCAGGTTCGGCAAGTCCAAAGCTCATCGATAATACATGCTTCAATGTGATGTCGTCTTTTCTCGGATCCCAATCGTTATTGCATTCGACTCCAGGGAAGTAGGAGAGCAATCGTTCATCCACGCCGTTAATAAGGCCTTTGTCTATAGCAATACCTACAAGAGCAGAGGTGAAGCTCTTGCCTGCCGATCTCATGTCGTGTAATGCGTGGGAGTCTGCACCGTTGAAATACTCTTCGATAAGGATCTTTGCGTGCTTGACAACAATTATGCTATTTATGTCCTTAAAGCTACCATCTATAATGCGCGCTTTAAGCACACCAAATCTGCTAGAATCGAGCCCCTCAGCGTCGAATGATGTCATATCCCATTCATCATCAACTGCTCCTCCCGCCTCTCTTGCATGCGTTGAGTCCGGCGTTGGGCCCTCATTTGAGAGCCCCTCAGCCATACAGGCACTTATCGCAATTGTAGTGGCTATAGCCAAGGTGAAAATCTTGAAAAACCCTCTTCGCATGCCAGCCCTCCCAAAGGCTGCCCATTATCGGGAAAACCGAATATCGGTAAGTAGAGAAATCCTTCAGCCCGTTTTGTTCCTGATTCTTTACCATGAGCAAGGCACTGCTTATCAATCATTTCAAGATAAAACGAGAGAGGTTGACTCTGATGAATTTTGATAGCCGCAATTTTCTTATCCCAAATATCCGTCACATCAACATACCTGTCCGGTTTGAATGGACCGTGCAATCCGTTGGAACTTAATGAATCGCAGCAGAAAATTCTCGGGAACATCTGGTGTTCACCTGGTGAGTTGTTTAAAAATACTTGCAAAAGCGCACGTCGCACTACGCTAAATGTGGCTTCGTGATCCGGATGCATGTCATCGTACCAGTGGGTGATAATGGTATCAGGTTGAAAGCTCCCAATGGATTGCGAAAGCCACGTAACTGCTTCTTTGGTGTCTCTGATATTGGCATCTTCCATGCCCAAGAATTCCACCTTACAACCCATTTGCCTGGCGCTTTCTTTGGCCTCCATCCCTCGTTCCGAATCTTCCGTATAACTCAACGTGCAGATACGAATATCGTCACCTTTTTCGGCACGCTGAATCAGCATTCCGCCACACCAGATCTCGGCATCGTCCGGGTGAGCCATTACTGCCATTAGTCGCATCATGATTCTCCTTTGCCGATTACTCCTAGTATCATAGAGGCCGCTTTTTTCGCTCCATCCGTATTAACAGGATGATAATTCACGGATTTTCCTATGTTTTCGGAAATGGAAAGAGCAAGATCTTCAGGGCTGGTTGCATCAAAGTCCATGCGAACCCCCGCCCGGTATCGTTGAAGACGTAAGGGGACGAATTCCTGTTGTTCGAAATGATCTTTTAATGGGAAATAGATAAACGGGCGGCCGAGGGCCGTCAGTTCCATGGCTGTGGAAAGCCCACCCTGAATCACGGCCAAGTCGCAAACAGCAAAATATTGAATGGGGTCCAACACAAAGGGTTTAAACTCAACATTTTCATACCGGCCAAAGGATTTCGGGTCGATGCGGGGTCCGCACAATACAACTGTGCGTATTCCGGGGATTTTTTCATCAAGGTATTTTTGAGCCTGCAAAGACTTTTCAATCAGCGATCGGCCAACCGAAGTCCCGCCTACTGCCAACAAGAGAAGTTTAGCTTCCATGGGAACCCCGAGATCCTTTCTGATAAGCTGTCGATTTGAGTAATTAGCGGGGTCAAATGGCAGGACATAGCCACTGAACTCAAAATGTTCCTTTGCCCATTCTCTTCGATTTGGCAATTCTTCTCCAAACGGCCTGTCCGGTATATCTTCGGGCTCCCCTATAAATATAGATAGATCCGATGCGTCAGGATGCTTCTCTCGCATTTCCACCCACGTGCCGTTGACATTGTAAACATGTGCCTGTTTGATTTCGTCATCACTGACACTTGAAAGCCCGATAAAATCAGTCATAAAGACGAAAGAAGTGGTTTTCAAAGATGGGTTGTAGTGGAGGTATTCGGCCAACTCCCACGACTCGTCGCCGACCACCAGATCGTATTGATTTTCCCGGACGGCATCGTAAAATACCATAAAATTGTTGTTTAAAAGTTTGTCCATCTCCCAGTAGGCCTCGGCAACATTCAACGAATAGGAGCCTTCGCAATAGCTTTCTACATGGATGCATTCATTCCATAAGGCGTCGCTTAAGGGATGAATCTGTTCTCCGAAACTTTCCAAAAAGGATTTCACCGGATCAATGGCTAACCAATCGATTATAATTTCCGGCATCTGTTTTCGCATCTCATTTGCAATGGACAGATCCCTTTTCACGTGACCGAGGCCGATGGGGCTGCTGATCCAGAGAAATCTGGGAGCAGATTTTTCATCTTTCTCGGAAACCAGCACCTTGTTATCCGGCATCAGAAAATCCAGTATATGGCGGCTCACCTGCGGCCAGGTACGCGAAAACCCGTGACCGGAATCAGGGATGAGAAATAACCTTGAGTCCGGAATTTTTTGATCTATATATTCCGACGCTGAGGGGAATACGACCTGATCATCCTTAGCTGCAATGATCAGGACCGGAATGTCTATATTATCAAGGTATTCGTCAACGTTTGAAACGATCGCGCATAAAAAGCCTTTTCCCCAGATTTCCGGCAATGTCTCATGAGCCCATTGCCAGATAAGCTCCTTGCCACGCAAGGTATATTTTTCTGAAAAAATTAACTCAATAAATCCCTTCAACATATCTTCAGGCTGATCATGCCAGAATTGTAATGCTCCCTTAACGGCTTCTCCGGGCATTCCCTGGGGGTAAGTATTAGACCGAACCATTTTGGCAAAACCGTTTAGCAGAATCAAATGACTGACCTTTCCGGGATAGTTCGCATTGTATTGTATACACGTGGGTGCGCCACAGGAAGATCCGGCCATCGCAAAACGATCCAGGCCCGCAGCTTCCACTACTGCGTGGATGTCTTCTGTCCAGTTCTCCAGATCGTAACCCTCATCCGGCTGTCCCGATTTCCCGCTGCCGCGCAAATCCAAAGTGACCACCCGCATATGCCGGGATAAAAAAGGCACGTAGTACCGTTTGAAGGCTTCACTATGCACGATTTGAAATCCTGGAATCATGATCAATGTAAGTTCTCCTTGGCCGTGAATCTCATACCAGATTCTTACCCCTTTGTTTTCAGCGTACATTATATCCTCCTTTAGCGATCCAACCCAGATAAACCCTTCAGCAGCAGATACGTGACAAGAAGGGTTGGCTGCAAACTCTAAGCACTCTGATTAGATAGACTTCACCCCAATGGGCTATCGTCACATGAATAAAACTTATTGCCGTTCGGCATGGCTTTTATTTTTGGTCGAAACGTTAACCAACCCTTCCTCAACAACTGTCCGCCCTCTGTCATCTGTTATCTATTTTCTGATTCTCAAGCTCTTCCTCAACTAATAGCAGTTCTTCGGTAGCATTTTTAAGACCCAACTCCCGGTACAGGGACTTGGCTTCTGAAATGCACTTTCGGCTAAGCTCAGGCTTTCTTATTTTCAGGTTTATCCTGGCCTCGGTTAGCAAGTGATCAATCCTGTACCAGCGGGAGTTACTTCTTTGAACCAGAGCGGTTGCCTCCTGCATCATTTCGTCTATCTTTTTCTCATCCGTCGGGATTTGATTCGCAAGAATCTCTGCATTGATATGTAAAGCCTGCTGAAGGAAGCCCCCCAGGTCCAGTTGTCGACAAACCGCAAGAGCCTCTTGAATAGGAAATATCGACTCTTCAACCCTGCCTGAGCGGAGCAAGATTTCCGCCTTTGTTATTTGAATTAAACTCTTTCCCAAAGGGTGCCCCACCTTTTCGCTTTCTGCTTGCCCCTGATGAACCAGTGCTATGGCCTGTTTATTTTTACCAGCAAGTAATGCTCCTTTGGCCGCATACCCGAGAAAAAACGGTATTTGAATCATTTCACCGATTTTTTCTGCCCGTTCAAGGCCTTCCAGAGCAAAACTCATTGCCTCTTCGTACTGACCGGTTCTAAGTAAATGAATACTCTTAGACAGGGACAGTGCACACATGGCACGCTCGTTGCCTGAGCGATCAATCAAGGTCTTGGCTTCTTGCAGGACATCTTCCCAACGATCTGCATGTTTCAATTGACAAAAAATCAATGCCTTAAATGCAACCGACCAGGGCAAACGGGTTTGATTACCAATTTCACGCAGGCATCTGATAGCAGCTTTCATATGTTCTATGGCGCTTTTTAAAAAGCCCTGGAAAAAATCCAGCTGGCCCAGATAGTCGTGGGCTAAGCCCTCAATTTCAATGTTTCCAGATTGTTGGGATAATTCCAGGGAACGGTCGAGATATTTCCGGGCCTCATCGTATTGTCCCAGATTTCCATGAGTATGTCCCATCCAATAGTGAACTCCAGCGTAACTTGGACAATTCTCCATGCCTTCAGAAGATTTCAGGGCTTCCCTAATAAGGGTAATGGTAGGTTCAAATTGTCCTAAAGTTTCCATAACCTCCGCTAATTTGATAACTGTATCCAAACGTTTTTCATAAACCCCCGGCTCCAGGTCCATTTCGTCTATCAAATTCCAGGCCTCACTCAAATGTTCCAATGCTTCCTGATTGGCATAGGATCTGGCAGCGAGATTTCCGGCCATGTGATGATAAACGTAACCCCGCTCATAATCTCCTCCTCGCGTGTGATGCAACGCCAGCATTGGTGAATGTTCTTCTAAGCGATCGGCATAAATATGCTCCATCGTTTTTCCAATGGCGAGATGATACTCCTTGCGCTTTATTGCCATGAGCGAATTGTAAACCAACTCCCGGGTCATGGCATTCTGGAAGATATAGTTAACCTGAGGGAAGATTCCTTTCTCGAAAATTAGCTCTGCCTCTTTTAAGTGGGAAAGTCGTGAGAGAAGGTCCATCTCTGCAAAGTCGGTTACTTCCTTGAGCAAGGTCCAGCTGAATTCCCTTTCGATAACCGATCCGATCTGCAGAATTTCCTTTGCACCTTCATGAAGTCTGTCGACCCTTGACATCAGCAAATCGTGAAGTGTCTCCGGAATGCTGAATTCAGCTGAGTCGGATGCTAAATGATGACATTCATTCGTCTTTATAACTGAACCTGATTCCCGTAGAACACGAGTAAACTCCTCTATAAAAAATGGCACGCCTTCAGTCTTTTCCAAAATGAGACCGGCAAGATCCTCGGCAATTTCACCGGCATTTAAAAATGACCGGATCATATCCAGACTCTCTCGATTGGAGAGCCGATTTAAGGTGATCTGGCTGTAGTAGGTTTTACCACCCCACGGGGGGAGGTAATTGGATCGAAAGGTGAAGATCAGAAAAACCCTGGCCCCCGGGATATGTTCCATCAAAAGTTTAATACTTTCCTCCGAAGTCTTATCAATCCAATGAAGGTCTTCAAAAGCTATCACAAGCGGTCTAACCTGAGCCCCTCTTAGGCTGAGGTTTTTTAGGACTTCAAAGGTTTTGCGACGTTTGATCTCAGGATCCATATTTTTTAAAGCTTCAAAGCCGTTTTCCACCGCAAATAATTCTAAAAGGTATGGAATTGTCGCATCATTTGACTGATCAGGTTTTGGCTCAATTTGTTCCCATCCGTGCTTAACCTTTTTACTGATCACCTTAGGACTGTCATCGGTTTCGACCCTGAAATTATCCTTTAAGACATCGACGACAGGAAGGTAGGGGGTATTTTGTCCGTAGGAGACACAACACCCTTCCAGGAAGGTTATATCTTCGTTGGCCAAAGATTTTCTGAACTCATAAAGCAGCCTGGATTTACCCATGCCTGCTTCGGAAACGATGGACAGTGCCTGGCCTTTTTCTTTCTTGACCCTCTCAAAGCAATCCCACAGAATTTCCAGTTCCCGCTCTCTACCGGCAAACCGAGTAAGACCCCCCTCAGCGCGGGCTTCAAAACGACTCCGGCTCCTCCCGGCACCCAAAACTCTGTAAACTGCAAGCGGTTCACTTTTGCCTTTGACCATCCTGTCCCCCAAAGCTTCAAACCGGAAAAACCCTTCTACCAGCCGATAGGTTGATTCTGAGATTAAAATACTTCTCGGTTCGGCTAACTGCTCTAATCGAGCTGCAATATTTACCGTATCCCCCACGGCTTTAAAGTCCACTCTCAAATCATTTCCAAGTGTACCAACCACAACCATGCCGGTGTGGATTCCGATACGCATCCGAAGGGAAATATCTTTTTCATCAGCTGCGTGAGCCATCTCTCTTTGGATCGCGAGGGCAGATCTAATGGATCTCAGGGGTGCATCTTCCAGGGCAATCGGAGCGCCGAATAGTGCAAGTATCCCGTCACCGGTCAACTCATTGACCGTACCCTCATAGCGGTGCACTTCATGGATGAGCAATTCATAAATTTCATCCATAAGCTGATAGGTTTTCTCCGCACCGAGTTGTTCAGAAATTGGAGAATATTCAGCTAAATCACAAAACATCACCGTAACTTGCTTATGTTCACCTTCGATTCTGTCTCTTTGAGAAAGAATTTTTTCGGTAAGACCTTTAGGGAGATACTTCTGAATTTTAGTGAGCTTTTCATCAAAGGAAAGATCTTTGGGAGGGATTTCTACAGGAATGCCTAATTTGTGGCCGCATCCACCGCAAAATTTATATGAAATGGAATTGCTGTAACCACACTTTGGGCAAATTATTTCTAATTTGCCTCCACACTCTACACAGAAATTGACACCTTCGGGATTCTCAAACTGGCACTTGGGGCACTTCATTTTTATGCCCTCCATTTTTATCTTGAAAACAGCCTGAGTTAAATAGATATTAAATTTGGAAGGATCAGAATTTGTATATCGGAATTATGGCCTTAAATCAAATATAAAATCGATATCTTAAAGAGTAAATCCATGCTTTAGATTCACCCGTATAAGTTGGGATATGGATATCGCAAGGTTTTTAGAGGATGATATTACATGGGTCCGATCAACGAAATCACTTATCGTTGGATTTTTCCCTGTTGTCCTTCGGCGAAGGTTCATCGCTGCCGTACACCTGAACATAGGCGTTATGAGAGATGCAACCTTTTTCCCAGTGATTTCTCACTTTCTTGCCTATAAATGAATCCGGATATTTACGTCCGATGTTGCAGCTGGGACAGATCCTGCTCCATCCTGCCAGCACTTTTTTCATTTCCATGATGGTCTCCTTTCTACGCGTCATCCATATAAGCGATAGACCCAGCGTCTTTCAAGTACCTGGTAGATCTTTGGTTTCTTCGATTTCTTTAAAAAGCGTCAGATTCTCTTTTAGCAGGTCGGCGATCGGCAGGTTATAGGGACACTTTTCCTCACATTGACCGCATTCGATGCATTCCGCCACGCTTTCCATGGCTTTTGCCAACCAGGCCGAAACACCTTCAGGGGATAAACGTTTTGCGGCCGACTGAAATATAAGGACAGAGGGAATCTGAACGCCCTGCTCACACGGCATACAGTATTCGCAGCGGTGGCAGAACTTTTTGCCTAATGCCGACCGGATATTTTCCATTTCTTTTAAATCAGCTTTAGACAGGGGCTTTGAATTACGGTAAAATTCCACGATTTGATCTGCTTCTTTTTTTGCGCGGATACCGGGGATTGGCACGACATGCGGGTGCTGTTGCAGAAATCCAAAGCAAAGGTCAGCCCTTTCCAGTATGCCGCCGCCGAGGGGCTTCATAGCGATGATGCCCACATCGTTTTGGCGTGCTAAACGAAAGAGTTCATTTACCGGGTCGTTTTCAATAAAGTTAAATGGAAATTGGAGCGTTTGAAACAGGCCCGTTTTCAGTGCTTGCATGGCCGTCGAGATACTGTGGGACGAGATCCCGATAAACCGAATTTTACCGGCATCACGGGCTTTGCAGGCGGCCTCGTAAGCGCCCTGCGGGGCAAGGATCTGCTGAAGGGCTTCTTGATTGGACACGTTGTGAAACTGATAGATGTCGATCCAATCCGTTTTTAATTGCTTAAGGGAAGCATCAATATGGGCGGCGGCACCATTTGCATCTCTTTGGGTGGTCTTGGTAGCAATAACCACTTTATCTCTAACCGCTTCCAGGGCGGTGCCGATTTTTTCCTCACTGGTGAGATACATGTTGGCCGTATCAAAAAACGTAATCCCCAGATCGAAACAGTATTTGACGATGGCCACGGCTTCATTTTTCGCCAACGGGATGATGGGTATACCCCCGAAGCCGACTTCAGAAATTTCCAGATCCGTTCCTTTAAGTTTCACAGTATTCAATTTTTCGCCTTAATGAAAAAAGCAATTTCAGATCAGATTTTATTCGACATCCCTTTTCATAGAGATATTTAATCCGTTTTTAAGTTCTTGATGTCGGTTTCAAATTGCATGCTGCCGGTGGCGGCATAGGCGTTGCCGTCCACCGTGGCCACATCACCGCTTTCGATGAGCAATTCGCAGTGGCTGACAATTTCATTGGCAGCCAATATGTTGCCGAAGCCCTCAAGCAATCTTTCTTCAAAATGCACTGCGGCAATTTCTTCAGCGGTTTTGGGCCCGTTGTTTAAAATTTCGATGATGGCTCCGCAACGCGCAATGTGGTGCTCGAGCAGTTCTTTTGCTCTGCTTTCCAGGTCAACAAGGTTCCAGCGGCCATGGTAGTAAAACCGATGGGCCGCAAGCACGATCAATCCCGGATGGTCACGGGCAATTTCAATTAATTTTTTGAGGGACTGGATATAGCGACGCAACCCAAAGATCGCTGCGGCATCCGTATAGTCGGGTTTGATGACTGCGGCGACTTCGTCAAATAAAGATTTACGCGTCGGCCACGGTGAGATATCGGGCAGGATGATGTCGCCCACAATGATGGCTTCTTCACCCAGCCGGACGGCCAGACAATCCGGGCTGTGCCCCGGCAGGTGATAGGTGCGGATATCCGGTCCGATCTCGGTTTCGCCGTCACCAATCGGGTCTACCGTTAGTTCCTGCAATACCTTGTGATACTCAAGACAGTTTTGGGTGTAAAATGTCTCCGGCATCGGGCAGTGCCAGCATTTAGCCGGGAATTCTTTTTTGTTTCCGTCAGGGGATTCAGCCGGATATTTTTTGACCAGATGATTATAGATTGCGTGGGCTTTTACGTTTAAATGGGTGGCGTTCACAAGTTCCGCCAACCCACCGTCATGGTCTTCATGGCCGTGGCTGATCAAAACAAATTCAAGATCTTCGGATTTAATGCCAATGCTTGCCATCATAGCAAGCAGTTGGTTGCCCTGGCCGAATCGGCCGGCGTCCACCAGAAAGGGTTTGTCGGCCAGCACCGCGTAATTCCAGGTCGGTCCCAGATCCCAGTGACCGCCGTAAGAATTTTTTGTCGGTAAACCGAAGATTTCGAGCCCGGACGGCAGCCGGAAGCGCACCGTCATCTCATTGCCGCTTTCATCGCCCTTGTGTATAACTTCAGCATGTTCAATCAAGTCAATATCCTCTATTCTCTCCCCCTGGAATGAGAGGGGAAAAGGATTTTTCAGAAGTAGTGCGGGCCACGCCTCGACTGAGCTCGCCGAAGTCCGCGTCCGCTTGATTTGGGTCGGCACAGTGGCCGACCCTACTTATTTTATTTTTCCTGCTTATCTGGTCCAAGTTACCATTAGATAAACTCTCTGTGGGAGCGGCTTCCAGCCGCGAAATTAAATGATCTCCCGCCGCCGGGATCCCACATTCAATACCATTTGTTCTTTCTGGATAACCACGTTATTTTTTAGCCGGCAAACGGGGTAACGGGCCGACGGGCTCTACCACTGTGCGTTAGTCCTCCGAAGGCGGATTAAAATGGCTTTATAGACCTATGTTGAGCGATTGTCGAGGTCGAAGATCCGCCTCTGGAGGGTTGCCGCAGCTACAAAGAAGATGTCGTTCCGCTATAGTCGCCTATGCGGGACTGCATCTGACGCAGTAGATGCGGTAAGATCGGCAATCCCAAAGGGTTTTAAATTTTAAAAATCAAAAACGATAGAATTCCTTATAAATAAAAAGTTTTCCCCATTTTTTAAAATTTGAAACGCTCAATTTAGGTTAGAGTTGTTCGATCAGATCACACAACAACCTCACACCAAAACCGGTGCCGCCGGGGCCGCAATAGGCGTCACCTTTTTTGAAGTAGGCCGGGCCGGCAATATCGATATGGGCCCAACGGGTATTGCCGCTAAACTCCGATAAAAATAAAGCGGCGGTGATGGCACCGCCCCAGCGGGAACTGGGCATGTTGTTGAGATCGGCAAAATCGCTTTTGAGAAGCTCTTTATAGTCGTCGGGCATCGGCATCTGCCAGCAGCGTTCATGGGTTTTGTTTCCGGATGCAATAATGGCTTTGGCCAGATCATCATCCGGCGTAAAAACCCCGGCGATTTTTTCCCCCAGGGCCACAACGCAGGCTCCGGTCAGGGTTGCCAGGTCAATCATAATCTGGGGTTTGTGCTTTTTCACGACATAAGACATGGCGTCAATCAAAATCAAACGGCCTTCGGCGTCGGTATTTCCAATTTCAATGGTTTTGCCCGCATAGCTTCGCACGATGTCTCCAGGCCGGGTTGCTTTGCCGGAGGGCATATTTTCAACAATCGGTATGGCTCCGATAACGTGCGATTTTGTTTTCAGTCTGGCCAGGGTGATCATGGTGGCGGCGACAACAGCGGCACCGGACATATCCGATTTCATAGCGGCCATGGAATCGCCGGTCTTAATGTTGAGGCCTCCGGAATCGAAGGTGACCCCTTTTCCGACCAGTGCCAAGGTTTTTTTGGCGCCGGCAGGCTTATGTTCCAATACCACCATGCTGGGCTTGCTCTGGCTTCCGGCAGCCACCGCCAGCAAGGCACCAAACTTATTCTGCTTTAAATCCTTTTCCCTCAGCACCCGGGTTTTAAGACCGTGTTTTCTGGCCTTTGAGACAATTGAGCGCGTAAAATGCTCAGGCGTTTTTTCGTTTGATGGCGTACTGATCCACTCACGCGCAAGGATAGTGCCCGCGCAAATGGTGCTTACTTTTGGCGGTATTTTCCTCAGTTTGCCCAGATGCTTCCGGCTTAACCCGAAAGTTGATTTGTTTTAAGGGTTTCTTTTTCTTTTCCTTTTTGTATTTATCAAACACATGATTTCCCAAGCAGGCGCCTTCCATCATGGCTTCAACAGCGTCCGGCATCTCCATTTTAAGCTTTTCGGCCGCCGGCACCGCAACCCAGATTTTTTCAAAACCGGCTTGAATACATCGGTTGACAATCGCGCCGCAAAATGTCCGCAAAACTTCATGATCAATTTTTTTAAACTTTCCAAGTCCAACACAGATAATTCGTTCGGTGGCAAGGTCTTTAAAATCGTAGAGTGTGACCCTATCCCCTTTTTCGGCCTTAAATTCTTTCAGTTTTAAAGCCTTTTTGATGACCTCGTTGATAATGGGGTCATCATGGATTTTTTTGTCTTCGCACACCGGCACGATCAACGTATCGATTTTTTGGGTCTTCAGATCAACGGCTTTTAGACTTAGCATTTTTAGTCTCTCCATTTATCTTCAATTTGAGCGGCTGTTCCCGGCAGAGACACCAGCAGGGTTGCTTGCTCATCATTGATCATAGATTTTAAAATTTTAGGAATATATTTTGAGTCTTTATGCAGCGTCATTTCTGCAAATTTCTGGTAGGCTGGCATTTCACTTATTTTAGCTCTTTCTTCTTGTTAGAGTCTTAGTTGTGAATTCTTTGCATTTTATGAAAAAACTTTTTTATCACGAAAGCACGAAAGAAAGAAAACACGAAAGAAAAGAAAAATTTCGTGCTTTCCAAATTTCGTGTTTTCGTGATTAATCATTTTGGGTTCCGCCTTGTCCGGGTTAGGATATAAGGTTATGCGAGTTCAGAGAGACTTTACGCTGTGGCTGATTCAGAAGCAAGTTCTTTTAGAGCGGAGATGGTCTCCCAGTTAAATGCCTCAGAGCGGCAGGGGATGACTGAATTATTGGTAAAAATCGGATCTGCTTCCAGATCATATCGGGATGCGGCCACCGCCTTTGGCCACATTGCCGTGTGCGGAATCGGAGAGTAATAGGCTAAAATAGGTGTTATTTCCGTTTCTTGAACCGCCCGAATCGATCGTTCAACGGCGGCCAATTCCTGGCCCGGCAGCCCCATCAGTAAGTAGGCACCGACCTGGTGTTTCTCAAAGCCGGCTTCTTTCAAGTATCTGGCTGCTCGCTTGAAATCGTCTTCCGTTACCTTGCGGTCGATGGTTTCCCGGTGATCGAATTCGGCAGTTTCCAGTCCCAGGCGGATGGTTTTAAATCCGGCTCTAAACAACAGCCGGGCGGTTTGGGCGTTTATGCCTCGAATATGAAGCGCGTTGGGTGTATGAAAACGAAGGTTGATATCGGCCTGAATAATTTTTTCGAGAACCGGGATGGCATGCCGTTCAGCATTGACCAAAAAGGCATCATCATAGAGGACAAAATCTGTGACCTGATAGGATTTGTGCCAGAATTTTAATTCTTCGACGACGGACTCCGGGCTGCGCCACATTCGCTTGGGATTCAGAAAATGCGAAGCACAGTAGGTACATTTATACGGACAGCCTCTTGAAGTCAGCAGGGTAACGTAATTGATGCGGTTTTGTAAATCCAGCGCAGGGTAGGGGTAGGTGTCGAGTTTTTGCGAGTTAAAACGGGGGATTGTTGTGAAACGCGTATATTTGGCGATAAGGTCAAACAAAGCGTTCTCGGCCGGCCCGCAAAAGATGTCATCAGCGCCGGAGTTTTTGAGCGCATGATTGTCGCAAAGGCTGGCATAGATACCGCCCAGAATGATGGCCGTGTCCGGGAAAAAGCGCATGCAGGATTGCGATGGTTTCCTGAACACCGCTATACCAGTAAGTCATCAAAGAAGTGATTAAAATAAGATCCGGCGGCTGCAGCGCCTGAAGATCTTCCCTGAACCACCGGGGCTTGATACCGTATCGGGAAAAGGTGCGTTGAACATCCCCGAGACCGTGGGGTTTGGCAATCCGTGTTTTTAAATAGGGCCCCCGGCCGTAGCGTGCTGAAGGATCGCTGGCAGGTGCTTTGGGGTGAAAGCGGTCCAGGCAATCGATGTAGGATACAGACAAGCCATGGGATCTGAGCAGGGCTACCAGGGTGAGCAACCCCAGCGGTTTGGCCCAGAAATCATAGGCGGCGAAATCATGGATCCAGGGGTTGACCACAAGAATGTGGGGGACATCGTGTTTCACAGATTTGTTAGTTGTCCGTTGTCAGTGGTCCGTTGTTTAAAAAGTTTCCCGATAAATGCCTTATTTTAATAAGCGCCGTAGAAAATGGCAAGGCTTAGGAAAGAAGCTTGGATAGGTTTCAAAAATGAATCTACAGACAACGGACAAAGGGACTACTGACATGTTTAGTCGTCTTCATCCGAGGGAAAATACACCATGGATGTTTTTTTCAATTCTTCACGACTAAACAGGAGCGCGTAATCTTTCACCGAAGTGGCTCTGGACATTTTACGGGCGGTTTCATGGCATGATCGTTCATCGCTGGCATGCACCATGGTGTACAGGTTATACGGCCAGTCCCGGGAAGGGTTGCGACGGTAACAGTGGGATACCTGCTGAAAAGCCGCCAATTTCTGCCCGACCGCTTCAATACGATCCTCGTCAACCTTCCAGGCCACCATTGCATTTGCGGTGAACCCGGTGCGTTGATGCCGCAGGGTGGCTCCAAACCGACGGATAATCTGCCGATTGCAGAGGTCTTTCAATTTTTCCAGCAATTCCGTTTCGGAAATTCCAAGATCCTGTGCGATATTCAGATAAGGGCGCTCGGTGACAGCCATATCTTCCTGGATGGAAGCTATTATTTTTTTCTCCAGTTCAGTCAGCATGGGGTGCCTATACGAGTTTCGCTGCAGATATGTCAACAAAAATAGGGTGTCAGGTGTCAGGTTTCGGGTGTCAGGTCTGAAAAGATAGGACTGAGGACTGAGTGCTGAGGTCTGAGGTATATCGAAATAGAAAGGGGCGAAAATGGCCGTGCCAGCTCATGACGGAAAACGACCCGTCTTCGCTCTGGCGAGCTACGCCGCGGCACGCAACTCATGGTCCCAGGAGGACAATTCATGACGCAAACCGACACTTCATGTTGAAATGGTCGGCCGCCAAGCAGGCTTTTTTGCTCAGTCCCCAGTCCTCAGCACTCAGTCCTTATTTTCCCTGACACCCGACACCTGAAACTTACTGATTCCTGACACCCGACCCCTGGAACCTTTTTTTGTTAGCCAAATTTTTCAGGGAAAAGTTTTTTGATATCCTCTTCCGTCGCCTTGCATATACCGCGTTCGGTAATAAAACCGGTCACCAATTTTGCCGGGGTGACATCAAATGCATAATTGGCGGCAGCGCTTTTTTCAGGGGCATATCAGCACCCGCATGGTTTTATTTTTTGCCAGGCCTTCGATATAGCGGATTTCATCCGGGTCGCGCTCTTCAATGGGAATCTCTTTGACACCATCTTTGAGGTTCCAATCAAAGGTACTGGAGGGCAGGGCGACATAAAAGGGGATGTTGTTGTCTCGGGCCGCCAGCGCCTTTAAGTAGGTACCGATTTTGTTGGCGACATCTCCGGTGGCTGTCGTCCGATCGGTTCCGACGATAACGATATCCACTTTTCCCTGCTGCATCAGGTAGCCACCGGCATTGTCAGTGATAATCGTATGCTTGACACCGTGTTTGCCCAGTTCCCATGCGGTCAGGCGGCTGCCCTGATTCAATGGCCGGGTCTCATCCACCCAGACATGCACGTCGACACCGTGATCATGTGCCGCATAGATTGGGCGCGGTGGCCGTACCGTGTTCGATGCAGGCCAGCCAGCCGGCATTGCAGTGAGTCAGTATATTGACTCTTCGCCTTTTTTTGCGCCGGCTGATCGCCTCGATTAACGGCCGGCCGTGTTGTCCGATTTTTTTACAATTTTCGACCTCCTGCTCGGTAATAGATGCGGCCCGGTCTCTGGCTGCGGTTATGCGTTTCTCGGGTGGGCTGACCTGCAATACCGCGGCCAAGACGGTATCGACGGCCCAGGACAGGTTTACCGCCGTGGGCCGGGCGGTTTTGATGCGGTCACATTCTGCAATCAGATAAGTGTCCTCAACCGGGTGGTGCGGTGCATTCAAAGCGGCCAGATAAACTCCGTACGCTGCGGTTGCACCGATGAGAGGAGCGCCCCTTACATACATGTCTTTGATGGCCGCAATCACATCATCAACGGTGTGTAAATCGACCAGAACGAATTCATGAGGGCAGGCGTCGCTGGTCTATGATTTTAACTGTTTTTTCATCTGGATCCAGCCAGATGGTCCGCAGGTTTTTTCCATCTACCTTCATATAAATTCTTCTTTTTTTTCAGGGGTGAGGTTTCAGGTGTCATGTTACAGAAGACAGAGAACAGAAAACAGATGGCAGACTAAAGCCACATGGCCGCAGCCGTCAGTTTTTATCATCTGTCTTCTGACCTCTGACTTCTGTCGTCTGAACACAGAGCGCTGAATCGTGCAACCTATCAACAATGGTTGACAAGCTGGAGACAACGAACAGTTGATGAGTTACATCTTGGCCAGCGCAAAATCAGATTGGACTTCACCCAGCAGAACATGCCGCTTGAAAACCTGGCGCATTTTGTTGGAATCCATCAGCTGATAAACAATGGGCTCGCTGCTCTTCAGTCTCAATGGTGACATTGGGCTCGCTGCTGCACATTCCCATGCAGCCGGAGGCAACGACCCGGATATCCTGGCGATCCGCCGCGGCCATCTCTTCCATCAGGGCACTCATCACATCCCGGGCGCCGGCCGCAATTCCGCAGGTTCCCATATGCACGGTGATTTTAATGCTTGCAGGACCATCTCTCAGCGAGGTTTCTTTGGCTGTTTTTTCCTTAATCTTCCTGAGATCATCAATTGTCAGCTTTTGCCATCTTACTCCCCCATAAGTTTAAGATACGCCTTCATCTGTCGCCAGCGCTTTGAGCGCAGAACGGATGGATTCGGTTAAATGGTGAATGACCACCGGATTGGACAGGGAAAGATCTTCCATTTCGGTGCGGATCTCCCGGGTATCCAGGCTGAAATCTTTACCATCAATGCGATGGGAATAGACAAAATCAATTTCCGGGTTGCCGATAATTAAGGTGGTAACCGTCGCCGCCATATCACCAAGGGGTGCGCGGTCGATATGATGATAACGAAATGTGGCCGCAACTTCAGTCCCTTTACCGGGTTGGCTGTCGACGCGCAGGGTCCCATCACATCGCTCGGCCGCAGCGGCTAACAGTGAAAGCCCCAGGCCGACTCTGCGAGTGGTTCGGGAAGTGATAAAAGGATCGTTGATATTTTTCATTTTTTCGATCGGCATCCCACGGCCGTTGTCGCGAATCACAATTTTTAACTGATCTTTTTTGCGGGCTTCTTCAACTTCAATCCAGATGCAATTCCCGCCGGCGGTAATTCCGTTTTCAACCACATCTAAAATATGTAAAGATAACTCTCGCATTTATACAAAAAGGCCTTACCCTTTGCCATCGATTGTTATTTTCTGAGCGATTGAGAATTCCTTATTCACCACAAAGAACACAAAGAGCACGAAGATGAAAAAAATAAATGTAAAATCTTTAAATTCTTTTCTTTGCATCCCCCGCCCGCCATGCGAGCAAGGCGAGGCGGGCGGGTTCGTGAACTTCGTGGTTAAATCTGAATCTAAACAAGACCGTGTATTATTCCGGATCGGTTAAAACTCTGCGCCCTTCGGTGCCGGCCAGGGCCATACGGATTTCTTGCAGGGTAGGGGGCAGCCAGGATAAATTCCGTCCACGTCTGCCCGATATCACTCAAAAAATGGGCATCCGAAGAGGTCACGCAGGGATAATTCTTTATGCCCGGCACCTCGGTCAGGGCTTTATCAAGGGGCACCCGATAAGAAACCTCCACGGCGTCCAAATGTAAATCCTCAGGGATAAACCCAAGCTGACCAATCAGACTGTAAGACGGGCGGTCGACATGCGAACTGATGCAGATACCGCCGAGATGATGGGCCTTTTCGACAATTTCAAGCAAACTGAGCTGTGTGGCACCGATCAGCAGGCGGGGGTTTTCTCCCAGGACCTGGTCGTGCTCATCTGCGACGACCTGATGTCCGAATACTTCCGGTTGATTCTTCCCGGGCAGATGGGCGTAAATAAATTCCTGCATTTTCAGAGCGTCTTCAATTTTTTTAAAAAGGGTCACGAGGTGCACTTCTTCTCTGGAACAGATTTCCATCCCCGGCAAAACCGCAAGTCCCTGCCGGGTTCCCTCCCTTAAGGCTGCCGCAGCGTTCTCGGCTGTATTGTGGTCACAGATGGCGATTAAATCGAGCTGCCGCTCAAGACTTTTCGCGATAATTTTTTTGGGGCTCATATCCCAGTCGCTGCATGGTGAAAGGCATGAGTGAATGTGGAGGTCGGCTTTAAATTTTTTTAACAACGGTTGATTCCTTCTACCGGCATTACTCAAAGATTCATAAAACAAGGCCTCGCAATTATTCGGTTGCAAGATTCCCGACGCCGGCGCCAAAAATGCGGCCGGCCAGGCTAAAGGATGAGTCTGGCCCACAATAAAATGGGAATGCCTTCCTGATCCGCCTTCTGGATGGTTTCCGCATGCGGCTTTTGACCACCGGTGATAATGATAGCGGCCATTTCACGCAGCACGGCCACCGCGACAATGTTCTGATGCCCCTGAACGGTCATCCAGGCACAGCCCTGCCGGAGCGTGGCCCATTATTTCACTTAACAAATCGCCGCAGTAACCGTCCATGACCTCACGATCAAGCCCATTTTTTCCCGGCCGCTACTGATAGGTCGAATTTTTCCACCAGATCTTTTACCAACAACTGTCAATATCCTTTCCAGCCGGGTTGTCCGAAATAGGTTTGTCAATAAAGCGTTTCAACCCTGCTTTCTTTTTTTGCGCGCCGACAAAAAGACATTCCTTCAAGGCGGCATCTCCCCGCACCACATCTTCAGCAAAACGTCCGGCAGTCCGGCGCGCCGCATGCCGTGCAGTCGTATCCCTTGGATGAGGTCCATGACCTTTTCAATTTTCTGCATGGAGTCGATCGACAGGGCTTCTTTGTGAGCGCCGAATAGGCTGGGTCAATTTAGAAGGTTTTTTTTCGGTTTGAAATTCTCCTTTTTCATACATCCGCAGAATGTTTTCACGGTGCAGACGTCTTCCCGAGTCCAAACCTTTTGATCATCTTTTGAACGGCGCTTTTGGCAAGATATTTGTCTATAGCGGTCAGCACACCACCTAAACAGCCTTCGCGGCAGGTTCTAAATTCGATATACTCAATATCCTGAAACAACCCCATTTCGATTTTCTCAAGATAGCTGATGGTTTCCTCCATGCCTGAAACAGCCAGAGATTTATCAATATCCATGTCGGCGATTTCACCACCCGGACATTCCCCACATGGACGCGTTAGCGGTTGCACATGTTTCGTATTCAAAACGGGTTTCATAAAAAGGAATGCTGTCAGCCGCTTTAATCTGGTCCACATGTTTAACGAGTTCAGGATATATATCGTTAATTCCCAGGGCGATTTCAGTGGGCACCGGTCGTTTGCGGGAGGGCAAGCATGCTGGATCTTTTTTGGTCGGGCAGGGGTTGATGTAATACAGGACAACCTCTTTTCCCTTTTCGATGTATTCGGGAATCAGACGCGATTTGACTTCGCGGGCCATGAGGGCCACCGGCCTTAATACCGGCAAGACGTTGGGTAAAAGGTTGGGAAATTGAAAAGCGATGAGTCGCACTACCACCGGACAGACCGGTGAAATCAGGGGCCAGGGGGCCATTTGGGATTTTCGGTTGCGACTGATAAATTCTTCGGTCGCAAATTGAAATATTTCAAGAAAATAAGACATGTCGATAGTGTGCTGAAATCCCTATATGCCGGAGACCCAGCAGGACGTCTTTGGGCATCACACCGGGAAACTGCGCATAGAGCACCGGTGAAACCAGGGCGATGGCCACATGATCTTTTCCCAGCACTTCGGGGCCTTCGGTGGCTGCACTGATTGCGCCTTCACGACAGGAGCGAATGCATTCGCCGCAGCCGATGCACTGTTCCACGATGCGGATGGCCTTTTTGTGTTTAAGGCGGATGGCTTTGGTGGGGCAGACCCGCAGACATGAGCCATGGCCGGCGCAGAGGTCTTGGTCAAAACGGACAAAGAAGGTTGATGTTTGTTTTTGACTCAATCTGTTTTCCCTCCCTCAGGCAGAAAAAAAAACATTCGAACTACGGTTCCCTGGTCTTTTTTTGACTCAATCTGGATCCGGTCTGAATTTTTTTTCATATTCGGCAGGCCCATACCGGCTCCGAAGCCCATTTCACGATGATCGTCGTTGGCTGTCGAGTAACCGGTCTGCATGGCCAGTTCAATATCTTCGATGCCGGGGCCATCATCTGATATTTCTAAAATCAGCTTGTCCGTGTCGACCTCAATGCTCAAGGAACCATCGCCGCCGTGCATGACCACATTCATTTCGCTTTCATAGCCGCAGATGGCGATTCGCCGAACCAAGCGGGAATCAAAATCCATCGACTTGAGAAGATTTTGAACGTTGATCGCGGCTTCTCCGGCGCGGATAAAATCTCTACCTTTTATATGAAAGCTTTTTTTGAATCTAGACATCGTCGCTTGAAATTTACTGTAGAGTCAGATTGTGAATGATCGGTTATCGTTGTCCATCAAGCCCTGTAATTTTACAGGCGTGCAGTCTGCCGCAGGAGACAAACATGGAATAGGGGCTCGATATTAACGGTAGCCCCTGGGCTCCGGCCATTTCGACCACCTCCCGGGGAGGCTTTTTGCCCCTGACAAATACCACCGCCCCGACCCCGGCTATGATGGCTGTCCGTATCACCTGGACCGTTGCCAAACCGGTTAATAGGATACAGCCTTCACAAACTGCGGCCAGGATATCGCTCATCAAATCACTGGCGCCGCAAGTCGTAATGTCCTGGTCCAGGTTATCTTCTCCAATCAGGAGTGTCGCATCTAGCGTATCTATAATTTCTGAGAGTCTCATTTGCGAATTCCACCATTCCACTTAGTTTTAGGTGACAGATTAAATTCTTCAAACCGGCTATTTGGAAATTTTTATCCCTCAACAAATTTGAAACGCTTAATTTATGTATAAGATATTAGGTGTACTAGTGTCAATGGCAAGTAGGCCGACTTCCAGCTGCTTGCTTCTGGTTACTGGCAGCTGGTCTCAAATAGGTTTCAGGTGTCCCTCCTTCGCCTAAAAGGCTACGGCGGACAAGCAGGTTTCAGGTGTCAGGTGTCAGAGGACAGAAGTCAGACGACAGAAGACAGATGGTAAAAACTGGAGAATGAAACTACCCTATCTGACTTCTGTTTTCTGTCCTCCGTCATCTGTTTCCTGAAACCTTAATGCCAGAAGCCAGCTGCCGGTGACGAGAAAATACACGGCTGAAGCCTGAGCCTATAGCATGATTTACACTGTTATACGCATAATGAAACGACTTCAAACTTATTCACATCGATCAGTCCCATGTCGGTCAACTTTAATTCCGGTATCACCGGCAGGGCCATAAAAGAAAGGGTCATGAAAGGATCCTTTAAAGCCGTGCCCATATCATGCGCAATCCCAATGAGCCGCTCCAGCTGATCGCGCACCGTCCGGAGCGGTTCCAAAGACATCAGCCCCGCAACCGGCAGCGCCAGACCGGCCAGGAGCCTGGCATCAGAAACCGCAGCCAGCCCGCCGCCCATTTCCACCACCGCTTCCAATGCGGCCTGCATGTCTTCATCAGAGGTGCCCACGATGATGATATTGTGGGAATCATGGGCAACACTGGAGGCCAGAGCGCCGTGCTTCAGGCCGAAGCCTTTAACGTACCCTTTGCCGATATTGCCGGTACCCAAGTGGCGTTCCACCACAGCGATTTTAAGCAAATCCCTTGATGGGTCGCTTACGGCCTGATTGTTTTTAACCGGGATCTGTTCGATGCGCTGCCGGGTAATCACCTGTTCAGGCACAATTTCAATAACCCGAATGCGTTTTTTTTCTGCAGATATGCTGAAATCGATGTTTTGCAGGTCGACATGCATCGCCGGGGGGACGGTGGCGGCGGCCGGAAATTGAATTTTGGGTCGGATTTTCCCGTTTTCGGCTGTTAAGATTCCCCGGTAATAAACCTGTTCAATGACCGGCTTTTCAATATCGGAAAATAGGACCAGATCGGCCTGCTTGCCGGGTGCAATCGCCCCCAGGTGATATAAACCAAAATACTCTGCCGGATTGAGGGTGGCCATCTGAATGGCTAAAAGCGGGTCCAGACCGGACTGAATGGCTTCACGCACGATTGAATCGATATGGCCTTCCGTGATCAGGTCATGGGGGTGACGATCATCGGTGCACCACATCATGCGCCTGGATGTTTTTTCGTTTACCGCCGGAAGCAGCGCTTGCAAATTTTTGGCACAAGTTCCTTGACGGATCATTATATACATCCCGGCCATGAGCTTTTCTCTGGCTTCCTGCTCGGTGGTGCATTCATGATCACTTTGAACACCGGCTGAGATATAAGCATAAAGCTCCTGCCCTTTGAGCCCGGGCGCATGACCATCAATCGGCTTTTTTTGCTGCCTGGCAGCGCTTATTTTTGCCAAAACATCCGGATCCCGATAGACAACTCCCGGAAAATTCATCATCTCAGCCAGCGCGATAATTTTTTCTTTATTTAAAAATGGCCTGCAGATCTTCGGCGGTTAGAGCGGGCGCCGGCGGTTTCCATATCGGTAGCCGGCACACACGAGGGCAGCGTGAAATAGATATTCATGGGTTGTTGTTCTGCCGACTGCAGCATATACTCAATACCTGCTGAACCCAGCACATTGGCGATTTCATGGGGGTCGGCTGCCACGGTCGTGGTACCATGCACCAGTACCGCCCGGGCGAACTCGGAAATGCAGGTCATTGAGCTTTCGATATGGACATGCCCGTCAATAAAACCGGGAGCGACATATCGGCCGTTTACATCGACGACATTTTTGGCCTCGTATGGGCCGAAGCCGACAATCATCCCATCACTGATGGCAACTGCGTCCGGTACGACCTCGCCCGCAAATACATTGATGATCCGCGCGTTGGTTAAAAGCAGATCAACGGGTTTTTCGCCGTGCGCAGCTTTAATGATTTCATTTAAATTCATTTGATATGACGGGCAATCTCTCGGACCTTGGCCATTATCTCCTCCACATCCAAGCTGAGAACGTTTCGATTACGAACCAGGACGCGTCCATCCACCACGACATCGCGCACGTCCGAGCTCTTCGCCGCATAAACGATATGAGACTCCGGATGGTACATGGGCGTCAGGTGCGGGGTTCGGGTATCGATGATGATCACGTCCGCCCGTTTGCCGACTGCAAGAGAGCCGATATGCCTACCCAAGCCAATGGTTCTGGCGCCTCCGATGGTTGCCATCTCAACCACGCTTCTCGCATCCATTGTGGTTAGATCATAAGTCTCAACCTTGTGAAGTTTAGCGACCATATCCATTTCGTGGAATAGGTCCAGGTTGTTATTACTGGCGCACCCGTCTGTGCCGAGGCCAACCGGTACGCCGGCCTTTATAAGTTCAGGTATCGGCGCGATCCCCGCGGCCAATTTGGCATTGCTTTCCGGGTTATGGGAAATGCAGGCTTTGCGTGCGGCAATAATTTCGATATCTTCATCATTGATCCAAACACAATGAATCAGCAAGGTATTTTCATCCAATATGCCCAATTGGTCCAGATATTGAATCGGTGTGCACTGATGTTCATCCTGGATTTGTCGGCCCTCACTTTGGGTTTCTGCCGCGTGAATCTGAAAAAGCAATCCGTTTTCAACACAAAGCGCTTTGGCCTGTTTCATCGTTTCGGCACTGCAGGTATATGCGGAATGGCAAAATACCGATGGGCTGATCAGAGAAGACGGGTTTTGCCATTTAGTAACAAACGCATGGGGAATCTTAATGTTTTCTTTCGGATCCGGCACCCCCGGTGCCGGAAAGTCAATCACGCCCTGGGCCAATACCGCCCGCATGCCGCTGGTTTGTACGGCCTCAGTCACCGTGTTTTCATAAAAATACCCATCACAGCACGTGGTGGTTCCAGAAAGTAACATTTCAGCACAGGCTAATAGAGTACTCCAGCGAACATTATTCGGATTGATATGAGCGCCTTCAGCAGGAAAGATATGCTCGTTTAGCCAGATATCCAGCGGCAAATCATCGGCCAGACCGCGAAACAGGGTCATGGGAAGATGGGTATGGGTGTTCACCAGACCCGGTATAATGAGACCGCCCCCGGCATCGATGGTTTCTTCCGCCGCCGGAGGCGATTGATTGCCGACCAAAGATCCGACGCGCTGAAGCTTGCCCGATTTTATGCAAAGCAGACCGTCAGGGATAATTTCAAATGAATCATTGACGGTAACAATGGTTCCATTATGGATCACCAGATCGTAAGGCATGGGATCACGCTGATTTTGGATTTTGGATTGCGGATTGCGGATTGAAACAGATTAAGATTTAATGCTCAGATGTTTTGTCGGTCATTAAATTTAAAATCTAAAATCCGAAATCCGAAATATATATAGCTCCACTCCTCCAACTGACGATTGAGCGAATGCAACAACTAAGCAGTTATGAGCAAAATCCTCGAGGCAATACTATCCCGCCGCTATTTCCCTGGCGATGCGGTTGACATCGTCCATGACCTTATTGATGTCCATCGTTTTAATCTTGCCGCCTTCCATAACGACGGTGCCATTAATGATTGAGGTGGTGACGTCGCTTCCCATGGCGGCATACACCAGGTGGGAAACCGGATTGTACATCGGGGTCAGATGGGGCTTGTTTGGGTCGATAATGATTAGATCCGCCTTTTTACCCGTCTCAAGGGAGCCGATAACCTGATCGAGGCCCAGGGCCTTTGCGCCTCTGATGGTGGCCATTTTTAATACGGTCGAGGCATCCATTACGGTTGGATCCAGGGTTTTGGCCTTATGGAGTTTGGCCACCGTATCCATTTCCAGAAAAAGGTCCAGGTCGTTGTTGCTGGCGCATCCATCGGTTCCCATCCCCACGCAGATTCCCTCATCGATTAACCGGGGGATCGGTGCCACGCCGGATGCCAATTTCATGTTGCTTTCCGCATTGTGGGCGACTTTCACATCGAAGCGCTGCAGCAAAGCGATATCGTTTTCACTCAGCTCAACACAATGGCAGGCAAGAACGTTGGGGTCCAGAACGCCCAGTTCAGCCAGATGTTCCACCGGCGTCCGGTCAAAGCGTTCTTTAATTTGCTCAACTTCACTTTCGGATTCGGCTAGGTGGATCACAAACGGCAGGTTATAGGATTGTGCCAGCTTGAATGCCTTTTTTAGCAATTCAGGTGAACACAAATAGGCTGAATGCGGCTCTACCGCAATGGTGACCAGGGGGTCGTCCTGCCAGGAATCGATCAGTTTTTGGGTATATTCAAATCCGTTCTCGATGGGTCCATAATTGGGTGAGTCAAAATCATATAGGACTTCTCCGACAACAGCCCGCATACCGGCTTCTTTGGCGGCGCGCGCGACTGCATCTTCAAACAAGTACATATCGCAAAAACAGGTGGTACCGGACATAATCATTTCCGCGCAGGCCAGCAGGGCGCCTGAATAGACTTTTTGATCATCCAGTTTAGCCTCGGCCGGAAAAATATGATCATTAAGCCAGGACATCAGCTGAAGGTCATCGGCCAGTCCTCTAAAACAAGTCATGGAGGCATGCGTGTGTGAATTGATCAACCCCGGCATGATGATTCCGCCGTGAGCATCAATAACCTGTGTTGCACTCCAGCCGGAAAATTCATCTGCCGGTCCGACGGCCGTGATGGCATCTTTGCCGATGGCAACTGCGCCATTGATTATTTCGGTATCGCTTGCATCCAAGGTCAGGACGGTTCCGTTTGTAACCAGGATATCAGCGGATTTCAGTTTCATATATTTTTTCAGCAACCCCTTTCATAATCGTTTCCAGCAGGGGAATCGCCCCTTTAGCCACTTCAATGATTTCTTCAACAGTAGCCGGAACTGGATCGTCCGGATGATGGACATTGGTAATCGTTGATAACCCCAGCACCCGCATATCACTGTGGACTGCGGCAATAACTTCCTGCACGGTTGAAAAACCGACGGCTTCGGCTCCAATGGTTCGCAAAAATTTCACTTCCGACGGCGTCTCGAGCGAAGGCCCTGTGAGCCCCACATATATTCCTTTTTGCAGATGGTCCCCAGCGATATTGGCGATACTCTCAGCCGCAGCGATTAGCGCTTGATCATACGCCCGGGTCATATCGGGGAAGCGTGTGCCCCAGCTGTCTTCATTGGGACCGATGAGCGGGTTTGTTCCGGTGAGATTAATATGATCGGTTATTAGCATGATATCGCCGGGCGTAAATTCAGGATTCAAGCCGCCGGCTGCATTTGAAAGGATCAGAATCTTTACGCCAAGCTGCTGCATCACCCTTATGGGATAAGTGACTTCAAACGGACTATAGCCCTCGTATAGATGAAACCGGCCTTGCATGGCAATAACCGGGCACCCGTTCATATCACCGGCAAGCATGCGGCCGATATGGGTTTGAACTGTTGAGATGGGAAAATGCGGAATATCTTGATATTTGATGGTCGTGTCGATCGCCATCGATTCGGCACTTTCACCCAAGCCGGTACCGGTTAACAAACCGATATACGGCGCATCCTTGGTCTTGTTTCTAATAAAAGCGGTGGTTTCCGCCAATCGTTGCTTCATGTTTTTCATGGCTGCCCTCTTATAGTGGTTATCAAAAAAACGTTGCGGTATTCAAACGTTTTTTTCTACAACCGTACAATCGTTTATACCCCAATTCCGCAATTCGGAACATTATTATGGAAAGCGGTATAAATAGTTTGTTTTTGAGAAGAAGATATTTTAGTTCAGCAAATTGTCGCCGTCAAGCATACAGATATCAAGCACGAAAACATTATGTTCTCATTGACTTTTTTAATACACTGTGGCATACACACTCCCTTATACAATTGATCCCACCCAGTGTTTTTTTGTGTAATTGATGACGCATCTTTGATGATTGTCTGCGATTCGGCTCAATCGTATCCGTCATAAACGCGAGTAAGCGAGGGAAACCTGTAAATGGCACCTGACGCCCATCCTGAACATTCCGATATTACAAATGAAATGTGGTCTAAGATTGATGAAATTATTGTCGACAACAAAGACATTCCAGGCTCGATTATTGGTGTTTTGCGGGAATGCCAGGATGTCGTCGGCTGGTTGCCGGTTGAGTTGATTGACTATATCAGCGACGGCCTCAATCTTTCCCCGCAGCGAGGTTTTTGGAATTGCTTCCTTTTATTCACTTTTTTACCTGACACCCAAAGGCCGGCATTTGATCAAGGTATGCATGGGCACCGCCTGCTATGTGAAGGGCATTAAAGAAGTTATCAGCCGTATCGGCAACGAATACCAGGTGAAAGAAGGATGCACCACTGAAGATCGGCGTTTTTCTCTGGAAACCGTTCGATGTCTGGGGGCCTGCGGACTGGCGCCTGTTGTGGTGGTGGATCAGGATACTTACGGTGCTGTCAAAGCCGACAAAGTCATTGAAACCCTTAATAAGTACGAATAGAGAACGTTTTAACCAACATGAAATTATCTGAGATTCAGAACATATTAGATCATGGCAATAGTAAATTTTCAATTAGGCTGAAATCCTTAAATATTCAATCGTCAATCGAAAATAGTCAATCATCTCATGCAGGAGTCCAGCATGAATAAGGTAAGAACTCAGTTGATGTTGTGCGGCGGTACAGGCTGTCAAGCAAGTGGGAGTGGCGTGTTTCAGGAAGCGCTTCAAAAAGAGCTGGAACGCCGAGAGCTTTCTGATGAAATTAAAATTATTGAAACCGGCTGCAACGGCTTTTGCGCTGTCGGGCCGGTTATGCTGGTCCAGCCCGAAGGTATCTTTTACCAGAAACTGAGAACCAAAGACGTTCCTCACCTCGTCGAGGAGCATTTTCTCAAAGGCCGTCCTGTAAAAAAACTATTCTACGTCGAACCGGCCTCTAAAGAAACCATTCCCAATATGAACGAAATTCCCTTTTTCAAGCACCAAATGTTCTGGGCAATGCGGAACAAGGGGGCCATCGATCCGGAGGTCATCGATGAGTACATTGCCAGAGACGGTTATTTCGGAGCCGCCAAAGCCTTGCAGGAAATGAGTCCGGAACAGATCATCGCAGAGGTAAAAACGTCGGGCTTAAGGGGGCGCGGCGGAGCCGGTTTTCCGACCGGATTGAAATGGGAATTTGCCGGCAAGAGTCCCGGCGAGATCAAATATGTTTTGTGCAATGCGGACGAAGGCGACCCGGGTGCTTTCATGGATCGGAGCATACTGGAGGCTGACCCGCATGCTGTTCTAGAAGGCATGATAATTGCCGCCCGGGCGATCAATGCCCATCAGGGGTACATTTACGCGCGAACAGAATATCCGCTGGCCATCAGAAGATTGGGAATTGCCATTAAACAGGCCCGAGAGTACGGGCTGCTGGGAACAGATATCCTGGGAACCGGCTTTGACTTCGACATTGACATTTACCAGGGCGCCGGTGCGTTCGTTTGCGGCGAAGAGACCGCACTGATGAGATCGATTGAAGGCAAACGCGGCATGCCGCGCCCGCGGCCGCCGTTTCCGGCCCACAAAGGTTTATGGGAAAAACCGACCATTTTAAATAATGTCGAAACCCTGGCCAACATTTCGCAGATTATCATGAACGGCGGGAAATGGTATGCCAGTGTCGGTACCGAAAGCAGCAAGGGAACAAAAGTGTTTGCGCTTTCCGGAGATGTCAACAACATCGGATTGGTTGAAGTGCCGATGGGCACCAGCCTGAGAACCATGATTTATGATATCGGCGGGGGGGTCCCGAATAAGAAAAAATTTAAAGCCGTTCAGCTTGGCGGGCCTTCGGGCGGTTGCGTACCCGAAGAACAGCTGGATATCCCTATTGACTATGAGGAAATTGCCAAAGTGGGCGCCATTATGGGTTCCGGCGGGGCCATCGTGATGGACGAAAATACCTGCATGGTCGATATGGCCCGGTTTTTTATGGATTTTGTCCAGGACGAATCCTGCGGCAAGTGCACACCCTGCCGAGAGGGCACGCGGCGTCTTTTACAGCTGCTCGAAAAAATCTGCGAAGGTCGGGGAACACCTGAAGATATTGAGACCTTGGAGGAACTTTCAGACACGATTAAAGAAGCGGCTCTTTGTGGTTTGGGTCAGACCGGACCCAATCCGGTTCTTTCGACCTTACGGTATTTTAAGGATGAATATGAAGTCCATGTTTATGAAAAACGATGTCCGGCCAAACGCTGTATTGAGCTTTTAAAATTCGAGGTGGAGCCGGAAATGTGTACCAAATGCGGACTTTGCTTCCGAAGCTGTCCGGTGGAAGCGATTACCTGGAAAAAGAAAGAAGTTGCTTTTATTGACAAGGAAAAGTGCATCAAATGCATGACCTGTTTTAATAAGTGTAAGTTCGACGCCATTTTTTAAATCGGTTTGTTTTACCACAGAGAACACAGAGCTAAACAGGCTCAAAGCTCAAAACCGATCCACAGATTTCATTGAATTTGTGATTTAATAATCCGCAGATTACGCAGATTAACGCAGATTACATTAGGTTGAAAACGATACTTTAGCGCTCAGAGTTTATATTATTTCGAACTTTTGGCGCCCCTGGAATAATTTTACATGGTTAGCTCTTAAAATTAATTTTTTGAATCTGTGTTAATCTGTGTAATCTGCGGATAAATTTAACTTTTGAATTTCTCTGTGAACGCTGTGAGCTCTGTGGTGAATGATACACCCATTAACTTTAGGCATTTTAGCTCATTTTAAATCACTTTCAATTTGATTTCCTGAGGTACTCTAATGGTTGACGCAATTATTTTAATGGGTGGCATGGGATTGATGATCAGTATCATTTTGGCCATCGCCTCCAAAGTTTTTTACGTATATGTTGACCCCAAAATCCTGGCCGTTGAAGAAGAATTGCCCGGTGCCAACTGAGGCGGTTGCGGGCTGCCGGGTTGCAGCGCCAATGCCGAGGCCGTTGTGGCCGGTGTTTCGGCACCAAACTCATGTGTGGCTGCCGGGCCGGAAGTGGCCGAAGCCATTGCCAGCATTATGGGCGTTAAAGTCGAAGCGGTTGAACCGGATATCGCCTTGCCGGGCTGTTATTTTGGAGTCCAGAAAGCGCATACGAAATATGTGTATAATGGTTTAGATGACTGCCGGGCGGTGGCACTTCTGGGTGGCGGCATGAAGGTATGCACCATCGGATGCCTGGGTCTGGGGACTTGCGCCAGGGCCTGTCCGTTTGATGCGATTACCATGGGGCCGCAAGGTTTGCCGGTGGTTAGCGAAAATAAATGTACCGGCTGCGGGGCCTGCGAACGGGTGTGCCCGAAGCATATTATTAACCTGTCATCGATTACCCGAAGGATTATCCGGGAGTACACCACTGAAGAATGCACGACCCCCTGCCAGCGGGGATGCCCGGCCGGGATTAATATTCGGGAATACATTCGTCAAATTTCGCTGGGAAACAATCATCGCGCCGTTCAGGTCATCAAGGAACGCAATCCCTTTCCAGCTGTGATTGGCCGGATTTGCCCTCGGCCATGTGAACTGGAGTGCCGCCGAAATTATATTGATGAGCCGGTTGCCATAAATTTTTTGAAGCGCTACGCTGCAGATTATGAAAAAGAAAGCGGCAACCGCATTCTACCCTATAAGGCTCCGGATACCGGCCGCAAAATTGCGGTTGTCGGCGGCGGCGTGCAAGGTTTGTCAACCGCATTTTTTACGGCCCGCCTGGGACACGATACAACCGTATTTGAAGCCACCCCCAAACTGGGCGGGTTGCTCAGGAGCGCAATTTCAAAGGATAGGCTGCCCGAGGAGATACTGGATTGGGATATTGAAGGCATCATTGAAATGGGCGTTAAGATCGAAACTCAAAAGACCCTCGGCCGGGATTTCACCATAAAATCACTGATTCAGGAAGGATTTGATGCGGTTTTTTTAGCTTCCGGAGGCTGGGACAGCCGTCTGGCACGCGGGGCGAGCGTTGATATCGAATCATCGATTCCCGGAACCTATATGCTGGTGGATCTCATTCGATTCGGAGCCCGGCAGACGGGGGCCCTGCCGATTGAGTCCGATGTTGTGATTGCCGGCGGGGGCAAGCTGGCGCTTGATGCAGCTAAAGTTTGCAAGGGACTGGGAGCTACGGCCATCACCGTTTTGTTCCGCGAGAGCTGGGAAAACAGTCCCGTTTCGGATGAGGAGGTGCAAAAACGCGGTCTGACAGGCGTAAATGTGATTTATCATGCAGCCATAAACCGCCTTTTGGGAGAGACTGATCGGCTCGAACAGGTGGAATATATTGAAGCCGATACCTATAAAAGGACAGTCATACCGGCTCAGACACTGGTGTTCGCCGCCGGCCGATTTCCTGAATTGGTTTTTGTCAGGCCAAAACCGGAAGGTGCTGAATCTGAAGACGCCGAAGGCCTGGAATCACCACCGAATTTGTCTATGCACTGGGAAGGTATTCAACCTTACAAACAACCGGCCTTCAAAGATGAGGTGGGATTGTTTGCCGAAGGTGATGTGCTTGCGGATTACAGCGCAGCCATCAAAGCAATCGGTGCCGGCCGTCGGGCAGCTGCATCTATTCATGAGGTGATGCATGGGCTATCCCCTACTTTAACGGAGCATGTGATCACACCGCAGTCGGTCCTGCAAAATGTCTATCATGTGGAAAACGTGCAGGCGAGTCAGCGTCAGATCATGCCGATTTGCAGCGGCAAAGAGCTGGCGATATGCGGTGAAATCGAAAGGGGTTTCTTGGCAGATATGGCGCAGGAAGAAGCTTCAAGATGTCTGCAATGCGGATTGATCTGCTATGAGCACACTGACACGGCGCCGGCTGATCAAAAGGAAGAATCGTCTGAAGCTTCCGGGTAAAATTCCTGCGCTGATTTCGATTCATAAGCGCAGGCCAAATTTTTAAACAAAAGCGCCTATTTATTCTAACCTTGAAAAATAGTTCCTGTGGGCCAGAATTCTTTACTTGCGAGGTCACCATTGGCTACTGAACAAGGGGTCGTTCTGCGGACCGATTCTGGGGCCGCCTGGGTAAAAACCGTTCGGAGCAGCGCCTGTGAAGGCTGCACCGCACGGGGGTCCTGCCACACCATGGGAGGCGGCCGGGATATGGAGGTTAAGGCTGTAAATTCAGCCGGTGCCAGAGTCGGGGATCGGATCGTTTTGAGCTTTGAGACCGCCTCATTGTTAAAAGCCGCCTTTTTGATTTACGTCTTTCCCATTATCCTGCTGGTCGTTGGCGCTGCACTCGGGCAGGCGCTGGCCCCCGTCATAGAATTTAGTCCCTCTGCGTTATCTGTCCTGTTGGGATTTGCCTTCTTTTTCACCGCGCTGTTTATCATCAAAGCCCGGGCCGATAAAATGGCCAAAAAGAATGCATACCAGCCCAAAATTACTAAAATCATAAAATAGTACGGAAGGTGAAATCTGCTGTGGATTCATTTAAGACTGCCAAATTGGGGCAAACGGGAATCAACGTGGGTCGCCTGGGAGTTTCGGCCAGTTACGGCGCCCCGGCCGAAGCCTTTGAAGAAGCATTTGAAAAGGGCTGCAACTATTTTTACTGGGGGTCCAAGCGGAAAAGCGGAATGCGACAGGCGATAACCAACATCTGTCGTAAAGGGAAACGGGATGAACTGGTCGTTCTGATCCAAAGTTATTCCCGTTCACCCTTCTTGATGGAAGTTTTTTTTAAAAATGCTTTAAACTCCCTCAACATTGATTCTGCAGATGTATTGCTTTTAGGGTGGCATAAGCGGCGACCTTCGCAACGCATGCTGGAAAAATGTCTCGATATGAAGATAAAGGGGCTTTATCGGTATCTGGCGATCTCCAGTCACAATCGTCTCCTTTTTCCACGTTTGGTCCAGGACAATATTTTCGACGTTTTCCATCTTCGTTACAATGCCGCCCATCGGGGGGCTGAAACCGAGGTGTTTGATCAACTTAGCAATCAAGGCAAACCCGGAATTGTTTCCTATACCGCAACTCGCTGGGGCCAGTTGTTGAATCCCAAAAAAGTTCCGCGCGGTGAAAAGCCCTTATCTGCTAGCGATTGCTATCGGTTTGTTTTATCAAATCCAAATGTCGATATCTGTATGTGTGGACCCCGCGATCGCAGCCAAATGAAGGAAGCCTTACGAAGCCTGGAATTAGGGCCACTTTCCGAAGATGAGTTGGTGCGGGTAAGAAAGATTGGTGATTACGTGCATCAGCATTCAGCCAAGTTTTTTTAAACCGGCTTCAAACGAGGTCTTTATTAAGCCCGATACCGAATACCTGTTAGCCGGATGGGCCTCCGCATTTGAGCGCAGCCGTCAAGTTTTCAGTGTTGATGGTTGATTGACGATAAACAAGATGTGCGAATTGGAATATGACAAGGCGCGTGTCATCATTCTTTTTTGGGGAAAAGATCTTCGATTTCAAAATTCTTAATTTTCTGCAGGCAGTTTTCCAACGCGTCTGCTTCTGTTTCACCGCTGCCCTGGAATTCCTGCCTGGCAACGATGTTTATAAGGTTGGGCACGGCCACAAATTTTCCTGCCAGCGTTCCTGCCTTTGTTTCGTGCACATCGATATAAATCAACCTTTCGGTGCGAATAAGATTATATCTGGCAATCTTTGTCAGAATATCACCTTCATTTAATGACAACATATCAGGGTCCTTTTCGTTAGAGAAATCAACCTGGGCGGGTGTAAAAAAAAAGCAGTTTATCAGCATCACTATTACCGATAAACTGCCTTTTTTAAATTACAAATTGGATTAGATAGCAGCTTTTAGCCCTTTGCCGGCTCTAAATTTAACAACATTTTTAGCCTTGATTTTAATCGGTGCGCCGGTCTGGGGATTGCGGCCCTTGCGAGCCTTTTGCCGAGATTTCTTAAAGGTTCCAAAACCCACCAGAGTGACTTTCCCGTCTTTTTTCTTCAGGGCTTTCGTAACGTTGCTCATGAAAGAATCAAGAACTGCGCCGGCGGCCACTTTTGCAATTTTAGCATCCTTTGCCATTGTACCAATTAATTCTGCTTTAGTCATTTAAGCCTCCTTCTTTGAATTGTAAGATATATTTTGCGCCTTTTTTTAAGAAAGTCTACAGTAAAACCTTTCGAAAGTCAATAAGTAAAAGCCTATTTTTCTTGGTTTTGCAAGAAGAAATCATTTTAAATATGCATGATCACATAGTTTGCCGATCCTGAATATTACAAATTTAGTCGATCCGGGTTTTGGCAATTGTGATGGATGCAGTGATTGCCGGGCATCCGATTATAATAGGCCCTGTGGGTAACGCTTCAAATATCGCTTTTAAAAACTGGGATTATATGATAAAAATTTAATCAAAAGATTATTATCCAGGTAGAATTAAATGAACCCGAAAGTATATGTAACCAGCAAACAGATGGCGACGTTTTCCTGCCCGCAATGCAACCGGTCGAAAACTGTCGATGTTTCCAAATATGCGGCCCTTGATAAAATTGTAAAGGTAAGCGTCAAATGCCCTTGCGGGAACGCTTACAAAGCCATTTTGGAAAAGAGAAAGCAATATCGTAAGGAGACAAATCTTCCAGGAACCTATGTTCATTTCATCGAGGGCCAACCCCAGAACCGGGGTCTTATGACGATTAAAAATCTGTCAACATCCGGCGTAAAACTTCAACTGAATGTAAAAATGAACTTTGCGATCGGAGATCAGATGCAAATTGAGTTCCATTTAGACGATGCGCATAGAACATTGATCAAAAAAACAGTCATCATCAAAAATCACCGGGATCAGTTTATCGGCGCCGAATTTGCGCCTTTTGATAGCGTTGATAAGGCATTGGGTTTCTATCTTTTCAGTTGACAGCGTTCTTGTATCCCTAAAATCATGTCAAAGTGCTGCTTTTCTTTTGCCATTTACCATGTATCGCCTTCCGGTAGGAATTTGACCCTATGAAAATAAGATGCTCATGGGCCAATACGGATCCGCTATATGTAAAATATCACGATGTCGAATGGGGGGTCCCGCTGCACGATGACCGGCAACTGTTTGAGTTTCTCTTGCTGGATGGCTTTCAGGCTGGGTTGAGCTGGATAACCATTTTAAAGAAGCGGACCAACTATCAGAAAGCATTTGATCATTTTGATCCTAAAAAAATTGCTGCTTATGATTTACGCAAGGTGAAGGAACTCCTTGCAAATAAGGGGATCGTTAGAAATAAGCTTAAAATTGAAGCGGCGATTCAAAATGCAAGGTCTTTTCTGGCTGTACAAAAAGAATTTGGAAGTTTTGATGATTACATCTGGCGATTTAGCGGTGGGAAGACCATCAAGAATGCCTGGAAAACTCTGGCGGAAATACCCGCTCAGACAAGCATCTCGGCGGCGATGAGCAAGGATCTTAAAAAAAGAGGTTTCAAGTTTGTGGGCCCAACAATCTGTTATGCCTTTACACAGGCAGCCGGCATTGTAAATGATCATGTGGTGGACTGTTTTCGCTACCATCAGGTCTAACAAACAAATTAGATGACTTAGGAATTAAGTAATGATATTTTAGAAAACTCTTAGGAAAGCCTAACGGTGTTCGTGTTCGCGCGAGGCATCGACCCAAACACAGGATCGGCCCAGAAATTTACGGATAAGAAAGGTATTAAATATGTCCTATTGTTCATCCTGCGGAAAGAATCATAATGTGGGGTTCATCTCCACACGTTTTGCCGGGACAGACGGCGTATCGTTAGAGACAGCGAAATGGGCGAATGTCTTTGAGAAGGTAGGGTTTACCTGTTTTTACTTTGCCGGCGAGCTTGATCGACCACCTGAGCATTCCTATCTGGTTAAAGAAGCCCATTTTAAGCATCCGGACATTAAGGATATTTATCGGAATTGTTTCGGTGCCAGTGTGCGGGGGCGTTTCGTGACCCGTAAAATCTATCAGGTGAAGCAGAAATTAAAGGATCACCTATACAAGTTTATCGAAAAGTTTGACCTCGATCTCTTGGTGCCCGAAAATGCGTTGACCATACCTTTAAATATTCCGTTGGGTATTGCGCTTACTGAAGTTATCTCTGAGACGGGTATGCCCACCATTGCGCATCATCATGATTTTTTCTGGGAAAGACAGAATTTCATGATCAATGCCTGCTGGGAATATTTGAATATGGCGTTTCCGCCGCATTTGCCCGCCATTCGGCATGTGGTCATCAACTCTTCGGCTGACAACCAATTGAGCCTGCGCACCGGTATTTCGGCTATGATCATTCCCAATGTAATGGATTTTGATAATCCGCCGCCGGTGTCCGGCAATTTCAAGTCGTGTGCTTTGGATCAGGGTGAAAAGCACCCGGCGATCGATGAATATGCTGCCGATGTGCGTCAGGGCTTGGGAGTTGCCGATGATGAGCTGTTAATTCTCCAGCCCACCCGGGTCGTCAAACGCAAAGGCATCGAGCATGCGATTGAACTGGTTCATCGTTTGGGCATGAAAGCCAAGTTCGTCATTTCGCATGCATCCGGAGACGAAGGCTATGACTATGAACGCCGGGTGAGGGAATACTCCAAGTTGATGAAAGTGGATACGTATTTTGTTTCAAACATCATCAATGAGCAAAGGGGTAAAACCAAGAACGGGCGCAAGATTTATACCCTGCATGATATCTACCCGCATGCGGATCTGGTGACGTACCCTTCGAATTTCGAAGGATTCGGCAATGCCTTTCTTGAAGCTGTTTACTTCTGCTGCCCGATTGTCGTCAATTCCTATTCGATATACACAATCGACATCAAACCCAAAGGGTTTTCGGTCATCGAGCTTGATGGTTACGTCACTGACGAAGCGGTTCGCAAAACGAAAAAAATCCTTATCGACCCTGAACTGAGGAAACAGATGGTCACCCACAACTATGAGACCGCCCGGAAATATTATTCCTATGGCGTTCTGGGGAAAAAGTTGAAAAACCTCATATCTGACTGTACCGGGTGCCAGGATC
>PVMK01121324.1_pt1 | contig 58582 bp, 59 predicted proteins | sample 1853481 | NCBI WGS metagenome assembly PVMK01 (sample SAMN08533507, study PRJNA380276) | Marine sediment metagenome, whole genome shotgun sequencing project.
TGGCTATAATTGTAGAACACCTTGCTATCGCGGCGTTTGTCGTCGTGTTGTCGCATTTCATTGGCGTCTGGGTTGGCAATACCTTCGTCTGCAACTGCTCAAGTGGCGGCGGTGCGGGTGTATGATCATCGCCGACGCATGTGACCCGGCCGGCTCAGGAAAGCGAATTTGCCAGGTCAGGCGTCTTGTTGACATAGGAGATAGCCTTGCGCGACGAAACTGATAACCGGCGCGCAACCATAAGTAAGGATATATTCTCATTTCCAGGTGACCGCCGATTCCATTTTGTCGACCCGGTCGGCACCGAGCACGCGATTTGATCCGCGACCTGAATACGCCAGAATAATAACGGAGCGACACCATGCACGAACAAATTGATCACCCTTGCGTACAACACAAGCTAGCTATCATTCGCGATGCTGAAACCGGACATAAACGATTCCGTGAGCTTGCTACCGAGATCACGCAGTTTCTGTGCTATGAAGCGCTGAAAAACATCAAGGTGAGAGAGGTCACAGTGCAGACGCCCGTCGGTGAGGCTTCGTGCCACAAGATCGACACGGATCTGGTCGTCGTGCCGATCCTGCGCGCGGGTGTCGGCATGCTGGAAGGTATTCTCGAGCTGGTACCGACAGCAAGAGTCGGATTCGTCGGACTGTATCGCGATGAGGTGACCAAACAACCAGTAAGTTATTACCAGCGACTGCCAATACAAACCAAAGGCGGAACCTGCATCATTATCGACCCGATGCTGGCTACCGGTGGTTCCACCGTTGCAGCGATTGATCTGTTGAAAGAAAATGGCGCGGGCACGATTGTTGTGGTCTGTATTGTAACGTGCCCGGAAGGCTTGCAGCGGGTCGCAGAGGCTCATCCTGATGTGCCGGTATACACGGCGGCAATTGACGATCATCTCGATGATCACAAGTACATCATCCCAGGTTGGGCGACGCCGGTGATCGGCTTTTCGGCACGCCTGACTAATTGCCAGCATCGGCAACGCCTGATATAGCAGCATGAGAATTATTGCGGCCGATCCGACAGATGCGGCCGCCGTAGATCTGATTCGGGCGCTGGACAAGGAGACTCGGCGACGATATCCGGGCGAGCCTGTATTGGCATCGAAGAAGAGGGCTTCGTGGAGCGCGGCGGTGTTTTCCTTCTTGGGTTCGTAGGTGGTAGCGCCGTCGCGTGTCGCGCCTGCGACCTCTTGACGACGGCGTTTTCGAGGTCAAGCGAATGTACGTCCGTCCGAATTTCGCGGCCGCGGCTTGTCGCGACTGATGCTCAACAGGCTCGAGTCGATCGCGCGTGACGCCGGTCGCCATGAGCTGCGAATCGAGACCGGACGCAAACAACCCGAAGCGCTTGGCTTGTATTATTCCGTTGGGTTTTCAGAGATGCAACGCTTCGGCCCGTATGTGGAGAGCGAATACAGTGTCTGTTTTGCCAAGCATGTTCTTAGCGTCGAAGAAGCGGATTTTCTGCGGGATTTCGAAGCCTGTACATTACTGGAGTCAGAATGGACGCACTTGGCTCATATCCAGGTCGCGTGGCTATACTTGACGCAATTCGCCAGTCCTGACGCACTAGCGAGAATTCGCAGCGGCATTGCACGCTTTAACGCGGAAGTATTGGGCCAACGTCAGGAGTATCATGAGACCGTGACCGTGGCATTTGCCCGAATCATTGCTGATCGAATGGTGCCGGGCGAGGCTTGGACGGAGTATTTGCCGGGTATCGACGATATCGTGAGTGCGAGTACGCCGATACTGGATACATACTATTCACCAGAACGACTGGGGTCGGTGCAAGCCAGAAAAGAATTCGTCGAAGCTGATCGATGTGACTTACCGATGTTTCGCGACGCGCAAGTGGCAAGGAGGTTTTGCAATGGCAGAGCTGAAGACAAAGGAGAATAGCGCAAGTGTAGCGGCGTTTCTCGATGCCATTGAAGATACGCAGAAGCGCGCAGATGCGAAGAAAATTGCAGCCATGATGCGCAAGGCAACCGGATCCAGGGCAAAAATGTGGGGTAAGGGTATTGTTGGTTTTGGCAGTTACCACTACAAGTATGCGAGTGGCGGTGAGGGCGACTGGATGTTGATCGGTTTCTCGCCGCGCATGCAAAATCTGACAATGTACATCATGACCGGATTCAAGGAATTCGACGCCCTGATGTCTCGCTTGGGAAAATACAAGACCGGAAAGTCCTGCCTTTACGTAAAACGACTTGCGGATATTGATCTAAAGGTGCTTGAATCACTGCTGCAACAATCGATCGGTTATATGCGTAGCAACTACGACACCAAGTAGGCGACTATGAATGAAGTAATAAAATCCTCGCGGCTTGAAGGCACGAGCCTCGTTATTGAAACCGACAACGGCACGGAAACGTATGATTCGCAGTTTTTGGTTGCTTCGTTGTTGGTATTTATTGCTCGTGGCAGCGGCACCATCGAACCGGAAGAGACGGCGAAAATGCTCGAGCTGATTCAATCGCATTTCCATCTGCAAGGTGCGGAGTCGCTCGAATTGCTCACCCGAGCAATGAGTGAACTGGCAGAAAAGCCGGAGCTCGGTAATCTATTGACCGACCTCGGCCAAACACTTGCAGATAGCGACAAGGAAGATATCGCGGTCATGGCCCTAAAGGTAATTGCTGCGGACGGTCGGCGGCAAGTCGCGGAGATGGAGAAATTTAATCTCGTCGTTGAGGCCGTTGGTATGCCCGCGGACGTTGTGCATCGTGCGTTTGACCGGTACTTTGCGGAGACAATGCCGGGCGAATAGTGGGCCGCTTGACAAATAAGGTAACGCTTAGCGGGCGGGACAGCCGCGCCGCCAGCGGCGTTGCGCTGCTCGCCAATGACTGGGCCATTGGCTTCGCACCGCGCCTTGCTGGCGGCGTGGTCGTACAGACTGAGTGTCACCTTATTTGTCAAGCGGCCCACTGATTAGCGAGTGGGTTCGAATCTGGAGCGGTAATGAAGGTTCTTGGAATTCGATTTTGTTCTGTTAGCGCAGAGGCGGAAAAGCTTGCCGGGTTTCTTGGCAGTGGCCTGGGATTGCCGCAGATGGACTTGGGTGATGACGGCACGGAATTCAACGGTGCTATTTTTCCGGCCGGCGAAAGCTGGATTGAAGTCTGGAAGCAAGGGCCGAAAATGCCGAGCGGTATCATGCTGCAGATTGTCGTCGATGACGCGGACGAGCTAGCCAGCGTTGCCAAAAGCAACGGTGTCGACGTGTCCGGGCCAATCGACGCGCACGGCGAGCGAATCTACTATGCGACCGCGCCAGGCGGGCTAAGCGTTAGCTTTCAGTCGAGGGTCGGTCAGGCGGATGTCTGAGCGCACGCTGGTGCTTGCGGCATCAATAGGCACGGCCACGAATGACTGTTCTCTTACTGAAGCGTCAGAAGAGGATATCGATCAGCTAATGGCCTGGTTTCCGGACGCGAATGCGATACATATCTGGGGCGGTCCGGCATTTCGTTATCCTTTTACTCGTGAGACATTTCACCACGATGCATTTTGGTCCGAGATGGCGTCGTACTGTCTTCGTGACCCGGCCGGGCAAATGGTTGCGTTCGGGCAGTTCTATGCTCGTATTGGCCGGATCAACCTGGCTCGGCTGGTTGTGCATCCCAAGTCACGTGGTCAGGGTGTTGGCAAGCGGCTGATTAGCGGGCTGATGGCAGCGGCACGGCCGCTGTTCCAGCTGCCGGAGTTTTCTCTTTTCGTATACGGCGACAATACTCCGGCGTTTGAATGTTACAAATCGATGGGATTTGTCGTAACTGAGTACCCTGGCGAAATGCCGACAGGCGAAACCTGCCTCTACCTGACCCGCCCTGTATCCGATTAGGAGAAAAGTGATGCACCGCAGCCAGTTTGCAGGATTGATTATCGATTGCGAGACTGATGATGTACATTCCGCCGCAGCTTTTTGGAGTGCGGCGCTTGGGTGCGTTCAAATAGGTTCGGAGTCCGAAGGCTTGTATGTCGAACTTGAGACGTCGGATGACGGACCTTACTTCGAAGTACAAAAAGTTGACCACGCCAGCCGTATTCACCTCGATATTGAATCGGACGACCTGGAGGCGGAAGCTACGAGGCTTGAGGCGTTGGGATCCAGGCGTATCGGTGCGGTAAAGAACTGGATCGTCATGGAGGCGCCGACAGGGCAACGATTCTGTATCGTACCGCCGCGCAGCAAGAATTTTGCCGAAACTGCAAACCAATGGGATGTGGACTCACCCTGATTACGGTGATCCGAAATACACAGCGCCGGAGTCGGCGACCAGGAGGATAGGCCTATGACAAGTGAGATGTTGATTTTGACGTGGCTGGTTGCACTGACCGCAATATGCTGGGTGCCGTATATCATCAGCCGGGTGATGGTGCGTGGTCTGATTGATGCTGTCGGGTATCCCGACAACCCAAAACCAGAATCGGCGTGGGCGATCAGAATGAAGGCAGCACATTACAATGCGGTTGAGAATCTCGTCGTATTTGCGGCGCTCGTGTTGATCGCAAATGCTGTGAATATCAGTAACGAAATTACAGTTGCTGCCTGCCAGACTTATTTCTGGGCACGCGTCGTACACTACCTGGCATATACATTTGCGATTCCGTGGGTTCGAACATTGTCTTTTGCGGTAGCGTTCGTGGCGCAATTAGCGCTTGTCGTGCAGATACTTTGAACAACGCTGGCGAGTCATTCGTGCGACCGAATGGATGACTGTATCGATTCGAGTTCGCTCCAGCGCTCAATTTTCTGCTCGAGCGATGTCTGCGAATCCGAGAGCTCTTTCATTGTTTGTTGCACGACAACATTTTCTTGCGCGTAAAAAGCCGATTCTGCCACGGTCAACTGCAACTCGGTGATGGCGCTTTCAAGGGCTTCTATCTCGCCGGGCAACTGGTCGAGTTCTCGCTGGTGCTTGTAACTGAGTTTGGTCGGTGGCTTTTGTTGCTTGCGTTCGGCCGCCGCTCGTTTGCGTGCCGCAACTTCGAAAGGGCTGTCGGTTTCAGCAAGCTGGTGTCCCTGGCGCAACCAGTCGTTGTAGCCACCGACGTATTCCTGAATTTTTCCGTCATCTTCAAAAACGACGGTGCTGGTGACCACGTTGTCGAGAAACTCACGATCGTGGCTGACAATAATCAGCGTACCGTTGTATTTGCACAGTCTGTCCTCGAGAACCTCCAGTGTTTCTATATCAAGGTCGTTCGTTGGTTCGTCAAGCACCAGCAAGTTCGCAGGTCGTGTGAATAACTTCGCGAGAATGACGCGATTGCGCTCTCCGCCGGACAATGACTTCACCGGCGTCATTGCACGCTTGGGACTGAACAGGAATCCCTTCAGATAGCCTACGATATGGCGTTCTTTGCCGTTAAGCGTCACGTAGGTGCGTCCATCGCCAACGTTATGCGCGACCGATTTGTCGAGCTCCAGATTTTGTCGCAACTGATCGAAATACCCGATCTCGAGATTTGTGCCGTGCTTGACTGTTCCCGATTGCGGTTCGAGTTCCTGCAGCAACAGGCGCAATAACGTCGTCTTGCCAACACCGTTGTTGCCAATGAGTCCGATACGGTCACCGCGCATGATCTTGATCGAGAAATCTTCGATCAATGGTTCATCGTCATAACGGTAATTTACATTCAATGCGCGAATTACTTTGCGACCGGACTGCTCACTCTCCTCAATGTGAATGCGAGCGCTGCCTTCTTGCTTGATTCGCCTGGAGCGCTCCTTGCGCATGCCCACAAGTGCGCGAGCGCGGCCTTCGTTACGGGTCCGACGGGCTTTGATGCCCTGGCGTATCCACACCTCTTCCTGATCCAGTTTTTTGTCAAAGCGGGCGTTGGCGCTTGCCTCATCCTCTAATACTTTTTCTTTTCTAATCAAAAAGTTACGGTAGTCGCCTGGCCAACTGGTCAGTTTGCCGCGGTCGATTTCGATGATGCGAGTTGCAAGACGCTGCAAGAATGCACGATCGTGGGTAATGAACATCACCGCGCCAGGAAACGACCGAATCCGATCTTCCAGCCATTTAATGGTTGCGATATCCAGATGGTTGGTCGGCTCATCCAGTAAGAGCAGATCCGGGTTCTGTACCAGCGCCCTCGCCAACGCGACGCGTCGCCGCCAACCACCCGATAATTCGCTCATTTTTTTGTCGGCCGGAAGACTCAGTTCGGTAATGGTTGAATCGATACGTTGAGCGATGTGCCAGCCGTCGAATGCATCAATTTTGGAATGCAGTACTTCCAGATCGAGCAGGCCGCGTTTGTCCAACTCCAATTGCGAAAGGCGCTCGTATTCGTCGAGCAATTGCTGCACGTGGGATAGCCCGGATCCAACCACATCCCGAACCAACTGATCCATCGCTTCCGGCGGATTTTGTGCGAGTTGACTAACCACAAGATTGGTGTTGCGTACGATTTCGCCTTTGTCAGGTTCGATCTCGCCGGTGATTAGCTTAAATGAAGTCGACTTGCCGGCGCCGTTTCGCCCAATCAAACAGATGCGCTCGCCGGGCTCAATTGCGACGTTGGCGTCGGTCAGAATCTTCAGTTCACCGAATTCGAGTGTGACTGCGTCGAAATGCAGCAGTGGCATTGCAGATACCTTGTCGGTGCCGGGAATCGGGCAGAAAAAAAAGCAAGGATACACGCTGTTGACGCAAAGGGCTGAACGCGTTGATCCTGAGGCTTGGGAACCGTACTGTGCACACTACGGCGATTAGTCGGTGACCACATCAGGTTTAGGGGGCCAGGATGGACGAATCCAATAGAGACCATAGCAAGATCATTGAGATCGAAACGAAGCTCGCGCATCAGGATCAACTGCTGATTGAGTTAAACCAGGTTATGACCGACCAGCAAACCCAGCTAATGCGGCTGGAGGAGTTATTCACGGCGATGGTTGAGCGGATTCGATCGCTGGCCGACAACAGCCCGGATGCAGCGCCGCGGGATGAAACTCCGCCGCACTATTGAGCAGCTCGTCAATAATGTTCTAACCCCAATCCCGGTATGGCGACGTTCCTGTAAAGTACTGCCTAAGTCGATACTGGGAAAACAGAAATGGCCTTCTTACTCAGACTGATTGTCCTAAGCTGCATGCTGCCACTCGTTGCCTTTTCGCAGGACGTGTACGTACCCGATGACCTGCAGGATTGGCAGGAATGGGTTCTGCATGACAAGCAATATCGAGATTGCCCATTCCTGTTCGATCGCAGCCTGACGAGCCGCGAAGAATACATCTGTGCCTGGCCTGGCCAACTCGATCTCTCCGTCAATGCAGATGGTGGTCAGTTTACTCAGCAATGGACGGTATACGCCGAGACACAGTGGTTACCGCTGCCGGGTGATACCAGTTACTGGCCGCATCAGGTTACGGCAAATGGCCGCACGCTTGAGGTTGTCCTGCGAGGCAACATACCGTACGTACGCCTCGGTCCCGGCCGTTACCAACTCGCTGGTGGCTTTGAGTGGGATGAGCGGCCCGGTGTACTGCGCGTGCCGACGCAAAGCGGCATGATCGCGCTGAATGTCAACGGTAGCGCAGTCGAACGCCCTGAACGTACCCAGGTTGGAGTATTTCTCGGGGAGCGCAGGCAGGAAACACAACAGCGTGATGCAGTTCGGGCGGAAGTATATCGGCGAGTTCTCGACGATGTCCCGACCCACCTGACGACGCAGATTCATATTGAGGTATCGGGAAGTCTTCGCGAAGAATTGTTCGGCCCGATTCTGCCAGCGGGCTTTGTGCCGCTCGCACTCAGCAGCCGGCTTCCCGCGCGGCTTGAGCCGGATGGCAAGCTGCGCGTTCAGGTACGCCCCGGGCGATGGACTATCACGCTGTCGGCGAGGGCGCCGGATGTACTGAACGCGATCGCGCTGTCGCAACCTGAAGAAAATCTTCCAGCCACGGAGATCTGGAGTTATCAGTCGAACGATCGTTTGCGTGTAACCGCTGCCGGTGGCTTGCCGCCGGTAGATCCGCAGCAGGTTGACGTGCCAGACGGGTGGAGCGGCTTGCCGGCGTTTCGTATTCAGGCGGGTGAAGTCTTCGAAATCACTGAACGCAGCCGCGGTATCGTCGCCGCTGACAACGAACTGACACTGAGACGGGAGATGTGGCTCGACTTTGATGGCAGTGGCTTCGTTATGAATGATGCCATTGGCGGCACAATGCGGAGTGAATGGCGGCTGGATATGGCGCCACCGTATGCGCTACTTAGTGCCTCTGTATACAACGAAAACCTGCTGGTGACCAACGGGCAAGGGGACGGCGAGACCGGGATTGAATTGCGTAGCAGAAACGTTGACGTCGAGTCGCTGGCGAGCAACGACTCCCGCAGCTCGATGCCAGTTACAGGTTGGAACACACGATTCGATGCTGTGTCCACGACATTGCACCTGCCACCCGGCAACAAGCTATTGACGGCGCCGGGCGCAGACAGCGCCCCAGGCAGCTGGGTCAGTCGCTGGCGACTGCTGGATTTCTTCCTCGTGCTGATTATTACAATCGCGGCCTGGCGCCTGTTTGGTCGCACTGCTGGCGTCATCGCGCTGCTTGCGATGGTACTAAGTTTCCATGAACTGAATGCTCCTTCGTGGCTTTGGTTGAACCTGATGATCGCCATCGCACTAATGCGAGTTGCACCGGCGGGCCGATTGCGACGCTCTGTGAACATGTACCAGCTAGTCAGCGCCGCGTTGCTTGTTTTTGCATTGGTACCGTTCTTTGCGAGTCAAATGCGCATCGCGATTTACCCTCAGCTTGAAGCGCAATACCGGGGAGCTTACGCACCTGCGGTTCCGGCCAGTGCGCAGATGGATATTGCGCGGGAAATGGATGATTTCGCGAATGCGGTCCCCGAGAGGATGGCTCAAAAGAGCCGCCTTCAGTCCCTGGCGGACTCTCCGATGGAGGAGAGTGTTGTCACGGCCACGAGCAATGTCAGCTATTCACGTTATGCGCCCAACGCCATTGTTCAGGCTGGCCCTGGAATACCATCGTGGCGCTGGAATACCTACCGGCTCGACTGGAGTGGCCCGGTCGATGCGGGTCAATCCTTGCGCCTGGTTATCCTGCCGCGATGGTCGGTAACGGCACTACGCTTTCTTGAAGTATTGATGTTGCTTCTGTTTACCGGCGTTCTGGCAGCGGAAATATTTCAGCGGCGTATCAGGATTCCTGGCGGGCTGGTCCTGGGCGGAACTCGGTCGGCCAGTTTTCTTGTGGCTGGCTTGCTGTTCATGTTTATGAGTACAAGTCCTGAGGCACAGGCGCAGACACCGGATCCAGCGTTATTGACCGAACTTGAGAGACGCTTGCTCAAACCACCTGAGTGCGTGCCGCGATGCGCGGAAATCGTCGCTGCCGACATCGATATTACGGCAGACAGCGTACGTATGAGTTTGACTATTCACGCTTTGGCCGATGTTGCAGTGCCATTGCCCGGATCGGATCAGGGCTGGCGTCCGGTCGCGATTATGCAGAATGGTACCGCCGCAGTCCAGGTGATACGCGGTCCGGGCCAGGCTCTCTGGTTGCAGCTTGCTGCCGGACGACACTTGGTTGAACTTAGCGGCCCCGTTGCTGCGGTGGATAGCCTTGAAATTCCATTTCCGACACCACCGCGCGTAATCGAAGCGAGCAGTGACGCGTGGTTTATCGCCGGTATCAAGGACAGACGTTTGTTGTCGGGCTCGTTGCAACTCACGAGATTGCAAACTGGCGGAGACGGAGACTCGACTGTGCGCTGGGAAAGCAGCCGTTTTCCTGCATTTGCGCGAATTGAACGAACCATCGCGCTCGATCTTGACTGGAGCGTGACAACGACCGTAGTCCGCGTTGCGCCGGCGCAGGGTGCGTTGACGCTCGAGGTGCCGTTGCTACCGGGTGAGACGGTGTTATCTGAGGACTTCACGGTGACCGATGGTCGTGTTCTGGTCTCGATGAATCCTAATCAGAATGCTGTTTCGTGGCGCACAAATCTACCGCGGACGTCACCGCTTGAGTTAACTGCAGCTGCGACTTCATCCTGGAGCGAAATCTGGCGTGTCGGCGTAGGGAGCATCTGGCATGCAGAGTTCAGCGGTATTCCGGAGACCGAAAATCGTGGCGGCGACATCGGAGCGCGCGTCGCCGAATTTCATCCGCGCGGTGGCGAAAGCCTGACTATTGTCGCGACGCGTCCGGATGCAAGCAGCGGTTCAAGCCTTGCTTTCGATTCAGTGGAGCTGAGTGTCGAGCACGGTAGTCGCTCAAGCACAGTGAATCTCGCGCTCGAATACCGCAGCACGAATGGTGCGCAACACACATTGACGTTACCCGAAGGAGCAGAGGTTACCGAAGTTTACATTGACGGTGAGCTGGAACCCCTGCGGTCCGACAACGGGAAGCTGACGGTGCCTATCTTGCCCGGAGAGCATGATATCGAGGTGACCTGGCGCAGCGAAGGTGCCGTTTCCATGCGCTCACAAACACCACTGATTGATATTGGTGCGCCGGCCAGCAACATCGTGTTAAACGTGGAGTTACCGGCAAATCGCTGGTTGATCGCAACCAGCGGGCCCAGGTTGGGGCCGGCCGTACTGTACTGGTCGGAGCTGCTCGTGTTGCTGCTGTTTGCGCTGATCCTCGCAAGAGTTGGTCTGACGCCACTCAAGTCCTGGCATTGGCTGCTACTGGGCCTTGGTTTCAGCACCTTCAACTGGCCTGTGCTTGGCATCGTCGTAGTCTGGTTGCTTGCCTGCGGTGCGCGGGAGAAGTGGCAGTCTGACGACGTGTCGTGGTGGCGCTTCGATTTGATCCAGGTCGGCATAGCGGGGCTGACGATCGTTGCACTGATGGCGCTAGTGGCCAGCTTGCCGAGCGGTCTGCTTGGCTCGCCGGATATGCAAGTCTCGGGCAACCACTCTTACGGCAACTCGCTGAGTTGGTTCGCCGATCGCAGCGGCTCGGTACTGCCCGTCGCATCGGCGTGGTCGGTGCCAATGCTGGTCTACAAAGCGCTGATTCTCGGCTGGGCTTTGTGGTTGAGTTTTGCCATGTTGCGCTGGCTGCCCTGGGTCTGGCAGTGTTTCTCGAGTCAGGGATTCTGGCGCTCCAGGAAGGCTGCGCCGCTGCGTGAAACTGAGCTTAGCTAATGAAGTCACAAGTGAGACGAACAACATGGATCGTTGTTTTCATCGCAGTGCTGGTCTGGTCTGCGATCAACCCGAAGGACTTCTTTACCTGGTTACTTGAGGTGTTGCCGGCACTGATCGGCGCCGGAGTATTGTGGTTTACCCGCGAGAGTTTTCCGCTGACGCGTCTGACCTACACGTTGATTCTTGTTCATTGCGTTATATTGATGGTGGGAGGCCACTACACTTACGCCGAGGTGCCGCTTGGCGAGTGGGTTCGCGATGCCTTCGATCAGTCGCGTAACAACTATGACAAGCTCGGGCATTTCGCGCAGGGGTTTATTCCGGCGATTATCGCGCGTGAGCTTGTCATTCGAAAAGAAGTGTTCACTTCAGCGCGGTGGCGAGACTTTTTCATCGTTTGCTTTTGCCTGGGTTTCAGCGCGTTCTATGAGCTCATAGAATGGTGGGTTGCATTGTTCTCAACCGAGGCGGCCGATTCATTTCTCGGAACGCAAGGCTATGTCTGGGATACGCAATCGGACATGGCACTGGCATTGCTCGGTGCAGTCGCGGCATTGATATTGTTCAGTGGAATTCACGACCGGCAAATGCTTGAGGCGGGCTTTGTAAGCGATGCAAAGTAGACTCATGGTAAGGCGACTTGCATGCGCATCGCTGCTGTTTATTGCTGGCTTCACCAGTAGCGCGCAAGCAAGTGAATGTGTTGTCTTGCTGCACGGTCTAATGCGATCGTCGTGGTCGATGGACACCATGTACGACGCTGTGGTCGACGCGGGTTTTGTAGCCGTCAACATCGATTACCCGTCGCGCGATCACAGGATCGAAGAGCTGGCGCCGATGGCAGTTGGTGATGGGTTGGACGCATGCCGGGCAATCGATAATCTGGAGCGTATCCACTTTGTCACGCATTCTTTGGGTGGCATTCTGGTGCGTCAGTATCTTGCGAACAACGAGATTCCGGAGCTCGGCCGAGTCGTTATGCTCGGGCCACCTAATCAGGGTAGCATCGCGGCCGACAGCTTTCTCGACGTGCCTGGCTTTGACTGGATCAATGGGCCCGCCGGAAAACAGCTTGGCAAGGGTGAGGACAGCGTTCCGTTGGCGCTTGGCCCGGCCGAATTCGAGCTCGGCGTTATTGCAGGCGATCGAAGTATTGATCCGATAACATCTGCTGTGCTGGACAATCCCGACGATGGTCGTGTATCGGTCGTAGATACGAAACTCGAGGGGATGGATGATTTCATCGTAGTGAGTCACTCGCACGCATTCATGATGCGCATGCAGAGGCCCATAGAGTTAACGATACAGTTCCTGCGTACCGGAGCGTTTGTTGCGGATGAAGACTAGCAGCCTGTCGGACTCAGGCCGAATCTACTGCGGCAATGGGAGACGGGTCCATTTATTCGATCCTTCTCGTTGAATGGAACCACCATTCCCCTCAACCGATCAAACAACGGTCCTGCGTCTCCCATGCGCCTCGCTACGATCCCCTAAGTCCGACAGGCTGCTAGCCTGCCGGACTCAGGCCGAATTTACCGAAGCGAAAGTCGGGCTAGTTGAGACCCAGTAAATAAATTCCGGACAGTACGAATACGGCGAGAAAAAGTGTTTGCAGGATCATTGCGGCTACCGGACCGGGGCCAACGTCAACAAGCGCCTTCAGCGACGTCTTGATGCCCAGCGCCGGGACCGCGGTCCGCTGACACCAGCCTGATATCGGCGTAAGGACCGAGTGTGCGTCCGGCGGTACCCATCCGGCGCTATTAATGACAACCAACACAACGAAGGCGACGAGGAACCAGGGCAGTAGCGGTTCCTTTCTCGTGCGGTTCGATTTTGTCTTACGCACGACCAGTGAAATCGTGATGACAACCGGTACAAGTAGTGCGACGCGCATCAGTTTAACCAGCGTAGAAATTTCTCCGGTCTCATCCGAGATGATGTAGCCAGCACCAACGACCTGGGCAACGTCATGGATTGTCGCACCGAGAAAAACGCCGGCCGTTGTGTTGTCAAAATTGAGGTAAGAAACGAATACCGGATACAACACCATGGCAACAGTACTTAGCGCGGTAACACTGGCGACCGTCAGTATTGTGTTGCGTTCCTGGTCTTTGTGGTCTGGCAGGACCGATGCAATTGCCAGGGCGGCCGATGCTCCACAAATTGCGACGGCTCCTGCTGACAACACCGAATGGTCATCCTTTAGCCCGCAGGCACGACCGATCAACCAGCCGAACAGAATCGTCGCGACCACACCTGCAACGATCAATGTCGTGACTGGCCAACCAAGGTCGACAACGTCGCCAATAGTGATGCGTACGCCGAGCAGGGCAACACCGAAGCGCAGAATGTTGCGGCTCGCAAAACGTATCCCGGCCGAAAATTTTTCATCGTTGGCAAGAAAATTGAATGCCATGCCGATCAGCAGCGCATAGAGCATCGCGGGACCGCCGAGTCGGTCACTGATAAATCGAACGGCGAGGGCGATGATTGCGCTAAGCAGGAGGCCTGGCAGCATTGCCTGTATCACATTGTTTTTATTTGTCATTGTTGTAGTTTCTCGACCGCCTGATACTGTGGAAGATCGGTCCCTGAGGCCCTGAATTCTACGCGTAGGTGGCGTGTTAAACCACTACCGAAACAGGAACAACACAGTGCTGTTATTGTCAGTGTGGAACCGAGTGCTGAGTTGATCGATGTTGCCAGCGAGGTCGTCGCCTGCATCAATCCGCAGCCTGTTCATGTACGCGCCGATTTTTTACGCGGGAACGATGACCGGTTGCTGTTGATGGAGCTGGAACTCATCGGGCCTTCGTTGTACTTTTGATGCGATGCAGGTGCCACAACACGATTCGCGGCAGCGTTTGACCAAAATTTTCAGAATCATCAATCCGGGAGCTGATCATGGCATTCACCACTATATTTACGCGCTTCCTGCTGGCAATTGTCGCGTCGTTATTAGTCGCTACTGCCTGTGCAGAAGGGCCGAATAGTGTGCATGTGCTCATGAAGACGACGCTTGGCGATATTGAACTGGCTATATATCCGGAGCAGGCACCGGTTACAGCGGGTAACTTCCTGCGGCTCGTTGACGGTGGCTATCTCGACGGCGGTGGCTTCTATCGCACCGTAAGCCCGGACAATGACAATGGCAGCCCAATCATCTCCGTCATCCAGGGTGGTCTTGGCGATGCGGAAGGCCCGTTTGAGCCGATCGGACATGAAACCACTGAAGATACCGGGCTATTGCACGTCGATGGCGCTATATCGATGGCCCGTGGTGATGTTGGCACTGCGAGCACTGAGTTTTTCATCTGTATTGGAGCGCAGCCGGCTCTGGATTTTGGCGCGGAGCGTAATCCGGATGGGCAGGGATTTGCCGTGTTCGGTCGGGTCGTCAATGGCATGGATGTAGTGAACGCGATTCACGAACAGCCAGCCGATGCTCCTACCGAATCCGAATACGTAGCCGGACAGATCCTGACCGAAGCGGTGGAAATTGTCTCAATAAAACGATTGTAGGAGCGGGCCATGCCCGCGATTTCCGGCTTCAGGCGCGCTGCTTCTTCGGCAGGTCTGCAACCAGCGGCTTCAGGTACTGACCAGTAAACGACCGCTCATTTGCGGCAACCTGTTCCGGTGTTCCAGTCGCGATGATCTGGCCACCACCATCACCACCCTCGGGTCCGAGGTCGACAATCCAGTCGGCGGTCTTGATGACATCGAGGTTGTGCTCAATAACAACCACGGTGTTGCCTCGGTCGCGCAGCCGATGCAAAACACCAAGAAGCTGCTCGATATCATGAAAGTGCAGGCCAGTCGTCGGTTCGTCAAGAATGTACAGCGTATTGCCGGTGTCGCGTTTTGATAATTCTTTTGCCAGCTTGATTCGTTGTGCTTCGCCGCCGGACAGTGTCGTGGCGTTCTGCCCGAGTCGGACATAGGTCAGGCCAACATCCATCAGCGTTCGCAGTTTCTTCGAGACGACCGGGACGTTCCTGAAGAACTCGGCGGCATCCTCCACCGTCATCTCAAGCACTTCATGAATGTTCTTGCCTTTGTAGCGAATCTCCAGCGTCTCGCGGTTGTAGCGCTTGCTGCGGCACACATCGCAGGGTACGTAAACGTCGGGCAAGAAATGCATTTCAACTTTGATGACGCCGTCGCCTTGGCACGCTTCGCATCGGCCGCCTTTGACGTTGAAACTAAAGCGACCGGGCATGTAGCCCCGTGAACGCGCTTCCTGCGTACCCGCGAACAACTCGCGTATCGGCGTAAACAGGCCACTGTAAGTGGCTGGGTTCGATCGTGGTGTGCGGCCAATCGGGCTTTGGCTGATATCAATAACCCGATCGACCTGTTCCAATCCGAGAATTTCATCGTGCGGCGCCGGGTTGCGATTGCTGCGATTCAGGAAATCAGCGACCGCTTTGTATAACGTATCATTGACCAGTGTCGATTTGCCGGATCCTGAGACGCCGGTAATGCACGTCATCAGCCCAATCGGAATCGAGACGGTTACATTTTGCAGATTGTTGCCGCGGGCGCCGACAATGCAAATTTGACGCTTGCTGTTGGCTTGCGTTCTCGTGTCGGGTATCGGGATGGATCGTTTGCCAGACAGGTACTGACCTGTAAGAGACAGCGGGTCGCGCATTATCTCGTCGGGCGTCCCTGCACAAACGATCTGCCCACCGTGCACGCCGGCACCGGGCCCGAGATCGACGACATGATCCGCCGCGAGTATTGCTTCTTCATCGTGCTCAACAACAATGACTGTGTTGCCAATGTCGCGCAGGTGAATCAGCGTGCTGAGTAAGCGTTGGTTGTCTCGCTGATGCAAACCGATGGATGGTTCGTCGAGTATGTACATCACACCGACCAATCCCGAACCGATCTGACTCGCCAGCCGAATACGTTGTGCTTCGCCACCGGACAGCGTATCCGCACTACGGTTGAGCGAAAGGTAATCGAGACCCACGTCACTCAGGAAGCTCAAGCGCTCGCTGATTTCCTTAACAATCTTCTCGGCGACAGTTGCCCGCCAACCTTCCAGTTTGAGTTTGGTGAAAAACTCACGAATATGACCGACCGACAACGCTGAAATTTCGGGCAGCGCCTGGCCGTCGACAAACACATGTCGTGCTGCGCGATTAAGTCGCGTGCCGCCACAATCCGGGCAGGCAGCGCTGTTGAGAAAACGCGCGAGTTCCTCGCGCACTGCGTTCGATTCCGTCTCGCGGTAGCGTCGCTCGAGATTTGGGATAACTCCTTCAAAACGATGGAGTTTTTTGACCTGCATACCACGAGAGTTCGCGTAGTGAAACTGCACCTTCTCAGTGCCGCTGCCGTACAGAACAATATTGGAGATCTTCTCGCTGAGCTCATTGAACGGCGTTTCGATATCAAAACCGAAGTGTTCGGCCAGGCTTTGAATCATCTGATAGTAGTACGTCGTCTTGCGATCCCAGCCTCGTATTGCGCCGCCGGCCAGTGATAACTCAGGATTAACAACCACCCGTGTCGGATCAAAGAACTGTTTGACACCGAGCCCGTCACATCCGGGACAGGCGCCGCTCGGATTGTTAAATGAAAACAGCCTCGGTTCGAGTTCTGTCAGGCTGTAGCCACAAATGTTACAGGCGAAGCGATCCGAAAAAACTATTTCCTCATGGCCATCCTCGTCCATCCAGGCGACACGTGCTACGCCGTCCGCGAGTCGCAGTGCCGTCTCGAATGACTCAGCAAGACGCTGGCGCAGGTCTTCTTTTACCTTGAAACGATCGATAATCGCGTCTATGCGGTGTTTCTTGCGCAGATCCAGAGCAGGTGGCTGGTCGAGTTCATACACTTCGCCATTGATGCGTGCGCGAATGAATCCCTGTGCACGCAGATCCTGCATCAGTTGAACGTGTTCGCCCTTGCGATCCGCTACGACCGGCGCCAGCAACATCAGTCGCGCGCCTTCCGGCAATGCCAACACCTGATCGACCATCTGACTGACCGTTTGCGCTTCGAGCGTAACGTCGTGGTCTGGACAACGTGGAATTCCGGCGCGTGCGTACAACAAGCGCAGGTAGTCGTAAATTTCAGTAACGGTACCGACCGTTGAGCGCGGGTTGTGCGACGTCGATTTTTGTTCGATGGAGATTGCCGGCGATAGTCCGTCAATATGGTCAACGTCGGGCTTTTCCATCATCGACAGAAATTGCCGCGCGTAGGCCGATAAAGATTCGACGTAGCGACGCTGTCCTTCTGCGTAGATTGTGTCGAATGCGAGCGAAGACTTACCCGAGCCGGACAAACCGGTGAACACAATAAGCTGATCTCGTGGCAATTTGAGATCAATGTTGCGCAGGTTGTGGGTCCTGGCGCCGCGGATGTCGATGAACTTCATAATGGGTGATTCAGTAATCGCCGAGCAACCTGCTAATATACGCGGCCCGCTAACTACCGTGCAAAGTCTCCCTTCGATGGAGTACAGAGGGCGCGCCACAGATTCCGGCAATTCATCGCAAAGACAAAGGACAAGTCGCTGATTCCATACATATCCAACCCACTGGTGCGGCAAGCTTGAGTGCTGAAAATGAGGGCGTGATTGCCGCGATGTTGCCGGGCGAAAAGCGCGCGGTTGGCGTAATTGCGCTGATTGCGATGCTGCGCATGTTCGGTCTGTTCGCGCTGTTGCCTGTATTGTCGCTGCATGCCGCGACGCTGGCTGGCCAGACGCCGATTCTTATCGGCTTGGCGGTAGGCGCGTACGGATTGACGCAGGCTGGCCTGCAAATTCCGATGGGCGCATTGTCGGATCGAATTGGCCGTATGCCGGTAATTATTGCTGGCCTGGGTATTTTCGCGATCGGTAGCATCGTTGCCGCTCTCGGGGACACGATCTGGGAGGTGATTATCGGTCGCCTGCTACAGGGGGCAGGAGCCATATCGGCCACGCTGACAGCATTGATCGCCGATTCGACACGGGAGCAGGTTCGGACTCGCTCAATGGCCGTGTTCGGTATTGGAATCGGCCTGTCATTCATTATCGCATTGATCATCGGGCCGCTGCTCGCAGCACGATATGGGGTGCCGGCGCTATTCTGGACCGGCGCGGGACTCGCAGTCGCGGCCGCTGCCATGTTGCGCCTGCTGCCCAAAGACATTAAACGCCCGGTTGCTGTGCGACAGTGGAGCTTGCGGACGGCATTTCGACCCGAGTTACTGCGACTCGATTTCTATGTCTTCCTGTTACACACAATCATGATCGCGAGTTTTGTCGCGTTACCGTTTCTATTTGCCAACCGGCTTGAGCTGGCCATCACCAGCCACTGGAAAGTGTACGTGGGTTCGCTAGTGGTCTCGCTGTTGATCACCATCCCGTTGATTCTCAGCGACGAGCGCAAGGGTAAAGCACTGACCATTAGCATCGCAGTTGCGTTGATACTGGGTGGGGAGCTGCTCCTGACCTTCGGCAGTTTCGCTGTGATGCCGGTATTTTTGGCGCTGGTGCTGTTTTTCGGAGGATTCAATTTCCTCGAAGCAAGCCTGCCAGCCAGATTGTCGCTGCTGGCTGATGGTGAAAACCGCGGCGCATCCCTCGGGGTTTTCTCCAGCTCCCAGTTTCTGGGCGCCTTTGCGGGCGGCCTGATCGGTGGTCGGTTCCTGGCATCCGGACGCCCGGCGGACGTGTTCTTTGTCTGCGCGCTCCTCGCCGGCATATGGCTGGCATTGCAAGGATTTACCCGCTCCAGCGACGACGCCTGAGAATCGCCGGCTTTAAGGCAGAAATCAGGCTGGTAATTGCTCCGGCAGGCTCTACAATAGTCCCCCCTCGCCGCCCGGGGACAGGGTTCTGGCAGCGGGCGGAAGTACAACCGTATCTAACTTAATAAGCACATCAGACAGGGGACCAGCATGGCCCGCGGAATTAACAAAGTCATCATCGTCGGCAATCTTGGGAAGGACCCGGACACACGGTATATGCCGAGTGGTTCAGCCGTTACCAATTTCACCGTTGCTACCAACGAAAGCTGGAAAGATAAAGCGACAGGCGAGCAGAAAGATCGAACAGAGTGGCACAATGTTGCGACCTTCAATCGACTGGCCGAAATTTGCGCCGAGTACCTGCGTAAAGGTTCGCAAGTCTATATTGAAGGTAAACTGCGCACGCGCAAGTGGCAGGACAAATCAGGCAACGACCGTTACACGACTGAAATCATTGCTGATGAGATGCAGATGCTCGGTGGTCGCAGCGGCGGCGGTTCAGCACCGATGGGCGGCGATCCGGGCCCGGCGAGTGCGCCACCCCCACCGTCTTCAGGCGACGACTTCGACGACGACATTCCGTTCTAGAGCTGTTCGGGCCAGACAGGACAGGATGCGATAGCGTGGCGAACAAGCTCTATATAAAAACCATGGGTTGCCAGATGAACGAGTATGACTCGGACAAGATGGCGGACGTATTGCGTGAGTCTCATGGTTATGAGTTAACCGATAATGCAGAGGATGCCGATCTCCTGTTGGTCAATACCTGTTCGATTCGTGAAAAGGCGCAGGAAAAGGTTTTTTCCGAGCTTGGTCGCTGGCGCACCCTGAAAGAGAGCAAGCCTGGGGTCATGATCGGCGTCGGTGGCTGTGTTGCCAGCCAGGAAGGTGAGGGCATCACCAAACGCGCACCTTTTGTCGATATGGTCTTTGGGCCGCAGACGCTGCACCGTCTTCCGGAGATGCTGGACGAGGCACGCAACAATGCCACTTCGGTCGTCGACATATCTTTTCCGGAGATCGAAAAATTTGATTGCTTGCCCGAACCACGGGCCGATGGGCCGACCGCGTTTGTGTCGATCATTGAAGGCTGTAGCAAGTACTGCAGTTTTTGTGTTGTTCCGTACACGCGTGGCGAAGAAGTCAGCCGACCGCTTGATGACGTGATCGCAGAAGTGGCCAGCCTTGCGGAGCAGGGCGTGCGCGAAGTTAATTTGCTGGGGCAAAACGTTAATTCGTATCGTGGACCGATGCACGACGGGCAAATCGCTGATCTTGCAACATTGATCTACTATGTTGCCGCGATAGAGAGTATTGAGCGCATTCGTTTTACGACATCACACCCGGTCGAGTTCAGTGACAGTCTGATTCAGGCATACGCAGAAGTGCCCAAGCTTGCGAACTATCTTCACCTGCCTGTACAGCACGGCTCGGATCGAATTCTGGCAGCCATGAAGCGTGGCCATACAGCGATTGAGTACAAACAGAAAATTCGCAAGCTCCGCGCGGCACGACCGGATATTTCGCTGTCTTCTGATTTTATCGTTGGCTTTCCCGGCGAGACCGATACAGATTTCGAAGTGTTGATGAATTTGATTGCCGAGATAGGTTTCGATCAATCGTTTAGTTTTATTTACAGCGCGCGCCCGGGAACTCCAGCCGCAAGTTTGGCTGACGACACACCAATGGAGGTCAAAAAGCAGCGGCTGAAGATATTGCAGGCACGTATCAATCAACAGGCAATGGCGATTAGCGAAGCGATGATTGGTACTACACAACGTGTTCTGGTCGAGAAGTTGTCGAAGAAGAGTGCTAGTCAGGTTTCCGGGCGTACAGAGAATATGCGTTGGGTGAATTTTGATGCGAGCCCCGCGTGTATCGGGCAATTTGTCGACGTAATAGTCACCGAGGCGTTGCCGAATTCCTTGCGCGGACGGCTGGCAGACAAGCAGGCAGCGGCCTGAACGGCACTGTCGTCTAGGCACTTCCCAATTTCCGCGCATCGGCGTACCCTGTTACGTAATGATCTATTGCTCTAATAGATTCGGTATCGCTTCGATGCCGCCCACAAGACCTGCAATTCCTGCAGGCAGTTTCTTACGCAGAGGTTACAAGCACACACCTTGAATGCTGCCCTGATTTCGCGGGACGTGGTTTTTGAGCCCGCTGACAATAAACGCCTGGCCAATCTATGCGGCCAGTTTGACGAGCATTTGCGGCAAATCGAAGACCGTCTCGAGGTTGAGATCGCCAGTCGCGGCAATCGTTTCCGTGTCACTGGTTCCGAGAACGCAGCTCAGGTAGGCAGTGATGTGCTGCGTACACTTTTCACAATGACTGATAAAGGTCGGCTCGATCCACAACGAGTGCATTTGCTTTTGCAGGAGTCTGTTATGAATGAAGGAAAACTCGCTACCGTGCGTCCTGATGGTACGGTCGATGGTGGCGAACCGGTCACAATCCAAACGCCTCGAAAACTAATTCGCGCGCGCGGTGCAAATCAAACTGAATACATTACAAATATCGATAAACACGATCTCGCGTTCGGCATAGGACCGGCCGGTACCGGCAAGACCTATCTTGCGGTTGCAGCTGCAATTGACGCTCTGGAGAGCGAACAGGTGCGACGAATTGTGCTCGTTCGCCCAGCTGTTGAGGCCGGGGAACGGCTCGGTTTCCTGCCCGGCGACCTGTCGCAGAAAGTCGACCCCTACCTGCGACCAATGTATGACGCGCTGTATGAAATGTTGGGCGCGGAGCGAGTGTCGCGTTTACTCGAACGCAATTTGATAGAGATTGCGCCGCTTGCATTCATGCGGGGTCGCTCGCTTAATGAGTCGTTCGTCATTCTTGATGAAGCGCAAAATACGACGGTCCAGCAGATGAAGATGTTTTTGACGCGGATTGGTTTCGGATCACGCGCCGTTGTAAATGGCGACATTACGCAAATCGATTTACCGATCGGTCGGCAATGTGGGTTGAAGAACGCAGCGAAGATTTTGGCCGGGGTGGATGGCATTGGCTTTACGTTCTTTACACCGAAGGACGTAGTACGCCATCCGTTGGTGCAACGAATTGTCGAAGCTTATGAAGCCGACTCGAACGGCAACGAACTCTGAAGACAGAAAGTGAGTGCCAATTTTACAACGTCCATTGACGTGCAGGTTGCCTGTGACGATGCCGGCATTCCGACCGAGGAGATTATCCAGAGCTGGGTTGGTCACGCCGTTTCAGGTAGCGACATTTTGCCGCCGGGCAATATCGAAGTTGCTGTAAGAATCGTTGATGCGGAAGAAATTCGCACTCTGAATCACCTGTACCGGCAAAAGGACCAAGCAACCAATGTGCTGTCGTTTCCGGCTGGCCAGGTGGAGGGCTTGCCACCGCAAGCGGCCTTGATGCTGGGTGATCTGGTCGTCTGCGCATCGGTCGTCGCCGACGAAGCAGCCGCGCAGGGCAAGCGGCTGGCCGATCACTGGGGACATATGCTGGTGCACGGATCACTGCACTTACTGGGCCTTGACCATGCAACCGACGCCGAGGCAGCCGAAATGGAAGCTCTTGAAGTCTCGCTTTTGGGTGTGAAAGGCGTTGCAGATCCCTATGAGACGACCTGATACAATAGGCTGTCCTGCAAAGGGATAACACGGATCATACTGAGTTAGATGAACGACAAACCGCCAAGTACCAGCGGCACAGGCGCCACCGGATTGTTTGCACGCTTAAAACGCGCATTCAGCGGTGATCCCTGGAGCCGCGAAGAAATCCACGACATTATTCAACAGACTGAAGTCGAACTCGATGCCGAAGAAAAGAGCATGCTTTCAGGCGTGCTCGAGGTATCCGAGACTCAGGTGCGTGAGGTCATGGTGCCGCGATCGCAAATGGTCGTGATTGATATAGAACAGACATTCGAGGAGGTTCTCGCTGTAATTCTGGAGTCTGGCCATTCGAGATTTCCGGTGATCGGCGAAGACCGCGATGAAGTGCTTGGCGTATTGCTGGCCAAGGATCTGTTGCGACTGTTTGGCGAAGATGCAGGCAAGGATCTGGCGATAAAGACCTTGTTGAGACCGGCGACTGTGATTCCGGAGTCGAAGCGACTCAATACGCTGCTGAAAGAATTTCGCGACAGCCATAATCACATGGCGATAGTTGTAGACGAGTACGGCGGCGTCGCGGGCTTGCTAACGATTGAAGATGTACTCGAAGAGATCGTCGGCGAAATAGATGATGAGCACGATCATGAAGAGGCTGAGTTCATTCGACCTGATGGCGACAAGAATGGCAGTCCGAGTTTCGCAGTACGAGCACTAACGCGTGTCGAAGACTTTAACGATTATTTCGAGTGTCAGCTCGACGATGATGAGTACGACACAATTGGTGGTTTGGTCATGCATGAACTGGGTCGCCTGCCTCGCCTCGGTGAGACCATCGGCTTTGGCGGCTTTGAGTTTGCGGTTGTCGAGGCTGACGAGCGTCGTATCGACGCGCTGCAAGTGCAGCGCCACGATAGTTAGCGCCACATTCTGATCGTTTACCTTATTCGACTTAAGCAGGCTGGTCTTCGTGCCAAGTAACCGTTTGATATCGCTTTTTCTTGCTGACAGACCGCGACTAAGTCGGGTGCTCTTTTTCGTGCTTGGCTGCCTCATGACAACGGCATTTGCACCGGTCGGACTGGACCTGCTAATACCCTTGCTGGTATTTCCGTTTCTTTACGTTTGCCTGACTCTGTCGCCGAGAGAGGCGGCGAAGCGGGCATTCTGGTTCGGCTTCGGTTTTTTCTTGTGCGGGACCTACTGGATTTACATCTCGGTGCACGTCTTTGGCCAGGCGCCGTTGTGGGTAGCGTTGTTGCTGATGGTAGGGCTGGTATTAGTCATGTCCGCTTATGTTTGGCTGACAGCCTGGCTAACCAGTCGCTTGTCGATCGGCGAGCCATGGCTGCTGCTGGCTGTCGCGCCCGCAATTTGGGTATTGATTGAATGGTTGCGCGGCTGGGTGCTGACCGGCTTTCCATGGCTTGCGCTGGGCTATAGTCAGATCGATTCGCCACTGGCCGGCTGGGCGCCGGTGCTCGGTGTTTACGGCGTGTCGTTGATGATGATGCTAAGCACGACGGCGATAGTCGTTGCCTACATGACCGGCGGCCGACAACGCATTATCGCGCTCGTGATTGTGTTGTTGCCGTGGCTGATTGGCGGCATGCTTCGCGGCGTTGATTGGACAGATGCTGCCGGTACGCCGATTACGACAACGATAGTACAAGGTGGTGTGCCACAGGATCGCAAATGGCTGCCGGAGCAATATCAGCTGACGCTTGATCACTATCGGCGTGAAACACAGTTGGCCCAAACCAGCGAGATCGTTGTCTGGCCGGAAGTTGCTATTCCATCGGTTACCGATCGGGTCGAAGACTACGTCGCGCTGTTGGAGTCCGACAGCCGAATCTCTGGACAGACGATATTGTTTGGTATCCTTGAGCGTGTTTACGAGCGCAGCGATGAGGCGAAGATCTACAACAGTGTCGTCATGGTCAACGGTGAGAGCAGCGGACGTTCGGTTTATCGAAAGCGTCATCTCGTGCCTTTCGGTGAATATTTTCCGGTACCGGCTGCCGTACGCGAGTGGATGCGGATGATGAGTCTGCCACATAATGATCTGACAGCGGGCGCGGCAGAACAGCCGTTACTGGTTGCCGCCAATGGCGTTGCGATGTCGGTCGCAATTTGCTACGAGGATGCCTACGGAGCAGAGCAGTTGTATTCCATGGAAGATGCAGCGCTGTTAGTCAATGTCAGCAATGACGCGTGGTTCGGGGATTCCATCGCGCCACACCAGCATCTCGAGATTGCCAGGATGCGGGCTCTCGAAGTGGGTCGGTATGCGCTGCGAGTTACGAACACCGGTATCAGTGCGTTTATCGGTCCGAAGGGCGAACTTCTTGATACCGGCCCGCAATTTGAGCCGGTATCGATGACAATGAATCTCGAACCGCGCAAAGGCAGCACACCGTACATGAACTACGCTAACAAACCGGTGATTGGTTTCTGCCTGCTGATTCTCGGCGTATTCTGGATTCGTGGGCGCGTAGGTCTCTAGCCCTGCGCTGCTGCGAATTTTGCGCCGATCCTGTACGCTTGCGCCCTTTCGCGACCTTAAGATCAGAATAAACCGATGAGTATCACCTACAACCCAGAGGCAGTCGAGCAAGCCGCCCAGAGCTATTGGGATGACGCGCGTTGTTTTGAAGTCGGCGAAGATACCGATAAAGAAAAATTCTACTGCCTGACCATGTTCCCGTATCCGAGCGGCAACTTGCACATGGGTCATGTGCGAGTGTTCACCATCAACGACGTTATCGCGCGATACCAGCGTATGCAGGGACGGCATGTCCTGCAGCCAATGGGGTGGGATGCGTTTGGTATGCCAGCGGAAAATGCAGCAATCAAACGCGGCGTGCCGCCAGCCGAGTGGACTTACAAAAATATTGATTACATGCGTGGTCAGTTGAAGCGGCTCGGTTATGCGTACGACTGGAGCCGTGAGATCACGACCTGCAAACCTGAATACTATCGCTGGGAACAGTGGCTATTCACGCGGCTGTTCAAAAAAGGGTTGGTGTACCGCAAGAATTCGATCGTTAACTGGGATCCAGTCGATCAAACCGTGCTTGCCAATGAGCAGGTAATCGATGGTCGTGGCTGGCGATCGGATGCGTTGGTTGAGCGTCGTGAAATTCCGCAGTGGTTTATGAAAATTACTGCCTACGCCGACGAGTTACTCGAACATCTTGATCAGTTGCCTGGTTGGCCCGATTCGGTCAAGACAATGCAGCGCAACTGGATCGGTCGATCCGAAGGTCTGGAGTTGTCGTTCGACGTCGTCGGGGAGACAGAGCCACTGACGGTGTTTACGACCCGGCCGGATACGTTGCTGGGTGTGACCTATATGGCGGTCGCGGCGGAGCATCCGCTGGCAACGAAGGCGGCAGCCACGAGTTCAGAGATCGCCGCGTTTATCGAAGCATGCAAAACAACCGACGCGGCCGAAGCGAGCATGGAAACGATGGAGAAGAAAGGGTTGCCGCTCGGCATCTCCGCTATCCATCCGATTTCCGGGGACGAGGTTCCATTGTGGGTCGCCAATTTCGTGCTGATGAGCTACGGCACCGGCGCTGTAATGGCGGTTCCGGGTCACGATGCGCGCGACTGGGAGTTTGCGAATAAGCACGACCTGCCAATTGTTCAGGTGATCGCACCAACGGATGGCTCGGATATCGACATCAACGAGGCCGAATATCTCGAGAAGGGCGTGCTGGTCAATTCGGGCGAATTCGACGGACTGGAGTTTCAGGCGGCATTTGATGCAATCGCGGATTATTTCGAGAAAAATAATCGCGGCAGGCGAAAAATAAATTACCGCCTGCGTGATTGGGGAGTGTCACGACAACGGTATTGGGGCACACCCATTCCGATCATCTACTGCGACGACTGCGGCGCCGTGGCGGTTCCGGAAGACCAGCTACCGGTCGTCCTGCCAGAAGAAGTGAAAGTCACCGGCGTTGGCTCTCCACTGCGTGACATGCCCGAGTTCGTCAACACGAATTGTCCGGACTGCGGCAAACCTGCGCGTCGGGAGACAGATACCTTCGATACATTTGTGGAATCGTCGTGGTATTACGCACGCTATGCGTGCCCGGACAACGACCAAACGATGCTCGACGATCGTGCCGGTTACTGGTTGCCCGTCGATCAATATACGGGTGGAGTGGAGCACGCGATTTTGCACTTGTTGTACGCGCGCTTCTTCCACAAACTGCTGCGCGACGAAGGATTGACAGGAGCTGATGAGCCGTTTACTAACCTGTTGACGCAAGGCATGGTTCTCAAAGACGGTGCCAAGATGTCCAAAGCGAAGGGCAATACGGTTGACCCGCAGGAACTCATCCAGAAATTCGGGGCCGATACTGTTCGCTTGTTCATGATGTTCGCCGCACCGCCGGAACAGGCGCTCGAGTGGTCCGATGACGGAGTACAGGGTAGTTTTCGATTTCTGAAACGATTTTGGCAAGCGGTTCAGTCACACATCGATGGCGGCCCGGCTGGCGAGGTCGATATTGCAACGTTGAAAGACGCACAAAAAGACCTGCGTCGCAAAACGCACCAAACAATTGCCAAGATTAGTGACGATCTCGGTCGGCGTTACACGTTCAATACGGCGGTAGCGGCGTCAATGGAATTATTGAATGCGATCAATAAGTTTGATGACAAATCAGAGACTGGCCGCTCGGTGGTTAAGGAAGCGCTTGAGGCTGTTGTGTTGATGATGTCACCTATGGTGCCGCATATCTGTCATGCGCTATGGGAGCAACTTGGACATACGACGGCATTGATCGACGAGGCGTGGCCGGCGCTTGACGAGACCGCACTGGCTTTGGACCTGATCGAAATCGTTATTCAGGTCAACGGTAAATTACGCGGCCGAATTTCGGTTTCTGTAGACGCATCCAATGACAGTATTGCAGAGCAAGCACTTGCAGACCCCAACGTGCAGCGATTTATCGGCGACAGTGAGGTTCGCAAGACTATAGTGATTCCTGGCCGACTGGTGAGTATCGTTGTTTGATCGCATTACATTGCATGTGGCCGGCCTGACATCCAGGCTCGCATTGCTGGTGCTGAGCCTGTGCTCGCTGCTGCTTGCGGGTTGTGGCTACCACCTGCAAGGTGAATTAACGATACCGGCTGAGATGAGGACGACCTACATCCATGCCGTCGACGACTACAGCTTGTTCCATCGTGAATTACGTCTGCAATTTCAGGCCGCTGGGGTACAGCTGACGGATTCACCTGTCGATGCTACTGCAACGTTTTCAATCTTGCTTGACGCCACCGATCAGAGAGTCTTGTCAGTGTCGGCGCGTAACGTGCCGACTGAGTACGAGGTATATTACTCGGTGCGTTACACGCTACAGAGTGGCGAGAAAATTCTGCTGGAACCGCAGTTCGTAACGGTTACGCGCGATTACACGTACAACGAATCTCAGGTGCTTGGCAAAGCGCACGAAGAGGACGTGCTGCGCGCTGCAATCGTTGATGATCTGGTCCGAATCGTCCTAAAGCAAATATCTGCGCTGTAAGCATGACTGATCCTGTGTGTCTCGTCGGCGACGTCCAACTGGCAGCGCTGGAGTTTCTGCTCGGTCGGTATGATCTGAATCTCTGTATACAAATCGATGGCGCTGCCATTAGCGGAAGTTTTTGGGGAGATTCTGAGGCGGGGGTTATCGGCCGCAATGTCTACGCTCGTGACGACACACCCATTCACTCGTTGCTGCATGAAACCTGCCATGTCATCTGCATGACGGCAAAGCGACGAGAAAAGCTGGACCGCGACGCTGGCGGTGATGATCTCGAAGAAGCGGCCGTTTGTTATCTACAGATTAAACTCGCCGATCAGATTGGCAGCGTTGGGAGCGAACGGTTGATGCGCGATATGGACACATGGGGTTACAGTTTTCGGCTTGGCAGCACACGGCAATGGTTCGAGGCGGATGCTGAGGATGCAATCGCATGGTTACTGCAACACGACCTGATATCGGCGGATAGAAAGCCAAACTTTCGCCTGCGAGACCAGTAGCCGGCATAAGACAGTGTTTTTCGACTAGTGACGTAAATAAACGGTGCATGACTTTCTCAGCAGACGCCACGTCGCTTTGGCGCGGATTCACGCATTCACAGTTCGAACACCGTTTGCTGCGGTGTATAGTTCGGCATGGCTTGGATACGGTACATTTTATACGTCGTTGGCGTTGCGCTTCTGACGTGGATGCTGGCGCAACTTGAGATCTCCTTTCCGGGCAGCCTCAAATTGCATGTATTCGTCAACGCAAGCGATCAGTACGGTACCAGCGAATTTTCTCCGGTTGAAATTATTCAGCCTCTTATTCTCGGTATCTGCGGATTGCTTATGGCCTGGGTGGCGCGAAACTGTCCCTCGCAACGGCCGATAGCAATTCCCTTCGGTGGCATGGCGTTGATGTTTCTGATCCGCGAGCTTGACTACTACCTCGACCGATTTCTAATTGACAACTTTTGGCAAGTTCTGGTTGCGATAGTCGGGTCCCTTGTCATTGCTTATTCCTATCGCCAGACACGACGGTTTCGTATTGCATGGGGACGCGTCTGGCCATCACCAGGGCTGGTGTTGTTGTTCGCCGGAGCGTTAATCCTGTTCGTGTTTGTACAGATCATTGGGCATGAGGCGCTTTGGATGTCGATACTGGGTGATGACTATCGACGCATCGCCAAGCTGGCCGTTGAGGAATTCATCGAACTGATGGGCTACATGCTGTGGTTGATCGGCACCATTGAGTACACGTATCAGGCGCGGGCCATCGCAATGCGTGAGCCACAGCCGGCGGCCACGAGGCGTCGCCAGCGTCGGCTACCCGACCCCAAGGGACGTTTCTAGGATTGTATTTGGGTGTTCCGAGCTGGCGCTTATAACTTTGTTGGGTTGGGCGCGTCGCCGTAGACTTCCTGCGGATCGAATACTTTTTTCGTATCAGTCCACTCCAGCGTAATGCTGCCCTCGGTTTGCCGCTTCGCGAACGACTCCCCTACCGGCACACGACGATAGAAACAGCTGCGATAGCCAACGTGACAGCTGGCGCCGCCCGCGACGTTGACGCGTAACCAGATGCAATCCTGATCGTCATCAACGAGTAGCTCAATAACCTGTTGCACGAATCCACTGGTCGCACCTTTGTGCCATAGCTCCTGGCGGCTACGGCTGAAATAGTGCGCTTCGCCCGTTGCGATTGTCAGTCGCAACGCCTCATTATTCATGAAGCCCTGCATCAGCACTTCGCCGGAATCGGCATCGGTTGTCACGACGGTGATCAATCCCCGCTCGTCGAATTTTGGCGCAAGATCACAGCCTTCCTCGACCTGTTTGATTGATTGCCTGGCTTGAAAAACGACCTTGGCGACAGACATTGTTAGTCCTCTGGGTTTTGCTGTGCGGGGCGGCAGAATACAGGGCGTAGCTGTCGGCGGCAATATTGCTATCATTGCGGCCCTTGAACCACGAGTTTCCGGATACATGGCGATACGACTGCACGACACATTGAAGGGCCGCAAGGTCGACTTTACACCGCTGCTTGAGGGTGAGGTAACGATGTATCTCTGTGGGCCGACGGTTTACAACTACGCGCACATTGGAAATGCAAGGCCTGCCGTTGTATTCGACTTGCTGGCCCGACTGCTGCGCCGGCGTTATACGCTAACGTTCGCGCGTAACATCACCGATATCGATGACAAAATTAACGCAGCGTCTGTCGAAACCGGCCGCCCCATCGATGAGATTACAGCGCAATTTATTACAGCATACAACGAAGATATGGGCGCCCTGGGCGTACAGCCGCCGGATGTGGAGCCGCGGGCAACACATCATGTTGCGGAAATGATTGCGATGATTGAGGTACTTGTCGCCAAAGGCTTCGCCTATGAAGGTGATGGGCATGTGCTGTTTGACGTTAGCAGTTATGACGGTTACGGCGAGCTATCCAAACGCGACCTCAGAGAAATGATTGCCGGAGCACGAGTAGAAGTCGCGCCGTATAAGAAGTCGGCGCAGGACTTCGTGTTGTGGAAACCGTCGACTCGTGAACTGCCCGGATGGGATTCTCCATGGGGTCGCGGGCGACCAGGCTGGCACATCGAGTGCTCGGCAATGGCGAAAAAGCACCTTGGCGAAACGATCGATATTCATGCCGGTGGGCAGGATCTGGTTTTTCCACATCACGAAAACGAGGCCGCGCAAAGTAATTGCGCGCATGGTGGCGCGCCGTTCGCTCGTTACTGGTTGCATAATGGTTTCTTGAGCATCGACAGTACGAAAATGTCGAAGTCGCTGGGCAATGTTTTGCTCGTGCACGATATGGTCAAGACGATTCCGGGGGAAGTCATTCGATTGGCCTTGCTAAGTGCCCATTATCGCCAGCCGCTTGACTGGTCCGACGCAACAATTCTGTCGGCGCGAAAAATGCTGGATCGCTTGTACGGGGCGGTGCGCGGTATCGATATACCCGATGAGTTACTTGCTGCGGCCGAACCGCCTGCTGCGCTGATCGCGGCGCTTGAAGACGATATCAATACGCCGAAAGCGTTGGCGGAGCTGTTTGGCCTGGCGCGAGAACTCAATAAGGCGACCGACACAGCGCAGCAACAGCAGATGGCCGCCGCTATGCGTGCTGCTGGTGATTTGATGGGGGTCCTGCAAGTTGACCCTGAAGAGTGGTTTGCGGGCCATGTTGAGGGTGAACCATCCGCCGCGGATATAGGGGAGCTGATTGCGCAGCGTAAGGCAGCGCGTGAAGCGCGAGACTTTGCGTTGGCAGACTCCATTCGCGACCAACTTGTAGCCGCAGGTGTGCAGATAGAAGATGCCGCCGGTGCAACGACCTGGAAGCGCATCGGATGAGCAACGAGATTCGCCTGGCACAGGATGAATTGATCGAAGAGTTTCAGTTCTTCGATAACTGGATGGATCGCTATCAATATCTGATCGATCTTGGTCGGCGTTTGCCCCAACTGAGCGAGTCTGAGTTGGTCGATGCGAACAAGATCAAGGGATGCCAGTCGCAGGTCTGGTTCGTCGCTCACGAAAACGACGGCAGGCTGGAGTTTCGCGCGATTAGCGATGCCGCTATCGTCTCCGGACTAATCGCGATGTTGTTGCGAATCTACAGTGGTCGGTTGCCACAGGATATCCTCGATACGCCACCGGATTTTATTGCGGCGCTGGACCTCGAACAACACTTGAGTGCGACTCGCAGCAATGGCCTTGCCGCAATGCTCAAAGCAATTCGTGACTTCGCCGCATCGGCATCGCAGGCTGCCTGATGTTTAGCGTGTTGAGCCGGCTGTTGGCGTGGCCGTTGCTCGCGCTGGTTGGCTTGTATCGAGTCACGATCTCACCGTTGCTGGGCAATAATTGTCGCTACGAGCCGAGCTGTTCCGCGTACGCGCTCGAAGCACTGCGTGAGTACGGTGCTTTTCGCGGTGTCTGGCTCGCGATGAAGCGGATAGCGAGATGCCATCCATGGGGTGGCTCCGGCTATGATCCAGTGCCGCATGATGCAGCTCTTGACGACGAGTTCGTTCCGGTAACACCCGTGTCCAAGGTTCATATCGAGGTCGAAGACAGCGAGGCAACACTAAAGAACAGAGCCACAGTACTGAATCACGCATATAGTTTCGTCAGCCGAGGCAATCGGGAGGGTGGTCTCAATCACATTTACCTTTGTATTGCTGACGATCCGAATCCCGATAAGGCATGGGCCTGGTTTTTCAAACAGATGTTGTCCTGGGAGGTGAAAGACGCAGTCCTCGAATTCGGGCAGCAATACCTCAAACGTCTGCTGTATCGCGATGAATACGTTCCGGCCGTTAAACACATGCTGCGCTGCCGAATGATCAGCGAGACCTTTCGGCCACTCCCTGAGGACAGGTCAGGCGCTCTGGCAGCGGCCGAGCACTGTGAAAACGACGAGCTGGCGAAGGCCTTACGCTGACCGAACCTGGGGTCACTCGAATTTACTCAGATAAGGTGCCTACGTCCCGGCAGCGACGCGAAAACGCGCTGTTATAGAAGTGTGCGATTGCGAGCGTGAGTGCGCCCAATACCGTCAGGGAGCGATCCGCGACGATTCCGTATTGGTTGTGTGCAATGGTGCCACCGATTGTCAGCAGCAACATTCCGATCGCCCCGGCGGCCATTACACGCGAATCGTGGTGACGTCGAAAGCCGGCGCCGAGCGCCAAAATACTCAGTGGCAGCACGACGACGAGCATTTGCGCGTGCAGGTGGCCTTCGGCAATAGCGGATAGAAACGGCAGGCCAACGACGATCAAAGGCAACGCCAGGCAATGCACGAGGCACAGGCCGGACAACACGACGGCCGTGCCGTCGAGCCAGTCGGTCGACTTTGTAGAATTTTGATCCATTGAGCGTTGCCGTTATGCTGCGTTTCAGGGGACTAAAGTCTCGCCCGTCACGAGTTGTGGCGAAAAGGATATAATATAACATTACGGCTATCAAGCGTTTGCAAAACAAAACCTTGTGTTGCCTGCAACAGGTTGAATTTGAATGGATAAACGAATGATGTCATTTCTGCGCTGCCCGGTGACCCACAAAGGGCTCGCGCAGGCTGACAGTGATACGCTGCGCAGGATCAATGCGGCGATTGATGGTGGCGAATTGAGCTGTCGTGACGGGCGCGTGTTGTCAGAGCACGTAGCGGAAGGTTTGATTACCGATGATGGCAAAGTCTTATATCCGGTCGATGATGGCATTCCAGTACTGCTTGAGGGTGAATCCATCGACATGGAATCGTTAGCTTGAGGCTAGCCCGAACATTTCATGAGTGCCGGCTATCAGCAGTAACAATCGTAGATGAATGAAACGGTTAGCTATCTATTGGCGGGTATCGATGTGTAACAATATGCGCCTGCCGGGCTGTCGGTTCCTGTGCCGGCACATCGCGCTCGATCCTGCTCCAACCGTAGTCCCTGCTATGTCTCTCGCACGATCAAACGCGCTGCACTCGGCACAGAAACCGACAGTCCCGTCCACTCATGAAATATTCGGGCAAGTCCTGGCCCTGCGTGATCCGATGGCAAGGCTTCCTGATAATTCTGTGCCCCTGTATCATTCGACTGCCACGCCAACGATCCATAATTCGTGAAAATTCAGGTTAATCAGCTTTCGTCCCATCTCAAGAAAAATCTGGCGCCCTGTTATCTGGTCACTGGAGATGAGCATCTGCTTGTAGCCGAGGCGCTGGACGCGATCAGAAACGCGGCTCGGGAGAGAGGATTTACGTCGCGCGAATCCTACGTCGCCACGACTGGATTCGACTGGGCGCAATTGCATAATGCCGCCGCGAACCTGTCTCTGTTTGCCGAGAAACGCATCATAGAATTACGTTTGCCGACCGGTAAGCCGGGCAAGGTTGGCGGTAAGGCGATTGTTGATCTGATAGATCAACTCGATGACGATCTGCTGTTCATTGTTAGTGCGCCGAAACTCGACCGGGGCACGGCTGCATCGAAATGGGCCAGGACTCTGGAGTCCAACGGTATTAATACGCCGATCTGGCCAATTGGTGTGCGTGAGTTACCTGGCTGGATCGCTGCTCGAATGCAGTCTGCGGGCCTGCAGCCGGATCGCAGCGCGGTAGCGCTGATCGCTGACCGTATCGAGGGCAACCTGCTGGCCGCGGGGCAGGAAATCGAGAAGCTGCGCCTGTTGCTGGGCGAAGGTGCGGTGACGGCTGACGATGTCAGTAATGCGGTCGCGAACAGCAGCCGCTACGATGTGTACAAGTTGGCGGACGCTGCTTTGGCGGGTGATGCGAAGCGGGCGATAAAAATTCTGACCGGGTTACAAGCAGAGGGCGTTGAGCCTGTCATTGTGGTCTGGGCGCTAACGCGCGAGCTGCGCACGCTAGCGAGGTTGTCAGATGAGATCAAACAGGGTGTGGACCTCAGCAGTGGTATGAAAAAAGCCGGCGTGTGGAATAACCGCCAGGCATTGATACGCAATTGTATGGGTCGGCATCAGCCAGGCACATTTCGCAGACTGCTCAAAGCGGCGGGTGGTGCGGATCAGGCGGCGAAAGGCCAGTCCCGCTCAGATCCCTGGCAGCTAATAACCGACATCGTGCTCGGATTGGCACTCTCAGGAATTCGAGCGGCATGACGGCCAATCGCCGCTATAGTGGTTGCAGCAGATTATTTTGCGCAGGAGTTGTGCTGTGCTGAGACCCATGGGCATATTCGGTGGCACGTTCGACCCGATTCATTATGGGCACTTGCGCACGGCGTTCGAAATGTTGCAGGCATTGCGCTTCGAAGAAATTCGCTTCTTTCCCAGTGGTGACCCACCACACCGAGGACAGACCTACGCCGATGCGGGCGCGCGCTCCGAAATGGTGCGAGTAGCGATTCAACAGCAAGCCGGATTTAGTATCGATGACCGCGAGCTCTCTCGAGATGGGCCGTCGTTTACCATCGACACGCTGTTTGAGCTTCGAGAGGAATTTTCCGGGCGCCCGCTGGGTCTGATAGTCGGAATGGACGCTTTTCTCGGCTTGCCGACATGGCATCGTTGGGACGAGATCCTTGGTCTGGCACACATTGTGGTCGCGCATCGCCCCGGCTGGCGTGCTCCGGACATTGGACCACTGGGCACCTTGCTATCCGAGTTTGGAACGCATCGTGTTGACGATTTGCACCAGAGCACGCACGGCAGAATACATATTCATGCTGTGACACAGCTCGAAATTTCGTCAACGGAAATTCGCGAGTTGGTTGCTGCGGGTCGTGACCCGCGCTTCCTGATGCCTGATTCGGTTCGCGATGTAATCGCCGCGAGTGGCTGCTATGGGAAATTTGGCGGACAATAGCTACAGAAAATTATTTTTGGAGATGTGTGCTGCTAGCGCGAACCCACATCGAAGGGAGAAAATGCATTGCATATGATCAGAGACAGACACGCATGAACAGTGAAGAACTTAGAGATTTCGTCGTCGAAGCACTTGACGACGGGAAAGGGCAAAACATCGTGAAGCTGGATGTTCGCAAGATGACCAGTGTTACCGATTTTATGATCGTCGCCAGTGGAACATCCAGTCGGCATGTGCAGGCGCTGATCGAAGACGTCACACAGCGAGCTAAAGATGCCGGCCACAAACCGATCGGTGTTGAAGGCGAGGAAGGCGGCGAATGGATTTTGCTGGATCTGTCTGATGTGCTGGTACACGTGATGCAGCCTAAGGTACGTGAATTCTACAATCTGGAAAAACTCTGGTCCTTTGGGTCGTCTGCCGATCTCGCCGCCACAGAAAGTTAGTGGGCCGCTTGACAAATAAGGTAACGCTCAGCGGGCAAGACAGCCGCCAGAGCAAGGCGGTCAAGTGCGGGCATAGCACCGCTATGGTCGTACAGACTGAGTGTCAATTTATTTATCAAGCGGCCCACTAAGCGATGCACATTCGCCTCATTGCTGTGGGTGACCGCCAACCGGCATGGGTGGATGACGCATTCGCAACGTATATTGCACGGCTTCCCCGCGAATGGAAATTTCGAATTGACAGCATTGCAACCGTGCGCCGCTCCAAAAATGACAAGTCCGGTCAGGCGATGATGGCCGAAGGCGAACAGCTGCTGGCGAAGCTGCGTGACGACGAACAAGTCGTATTGCTCGATGAACGGGGTAAGCAAATGACCAGTCAATCCCTGGCCGAACAATTGTCCCGCTGGCAATCAGACGGACGCGATCTCGCGTTCGTCATTGGCGGCCCTGACGGTGTTTCTGAAGCCTGTAAGTCGCGCGCCAATTTTAGCTGGTCTCTGTCACAGCTAACCCTGCCTCATGGTCTGGCGCGGGTGATGTTCGCCGAGCAAATGTATCGCACCTGGTCCCTGCAAATGGGTCACCCGTATCACCGCGAATAGCCATGCCACCACGAGTAACGATAAATTCTGCGCCGCTCCATCTGGCTTCGTCGTCACCCCGACGGCATGAAATCCTGACGATGCTTGGCATACCGTTCAGCGCCGCTGGTGTGGACGTCGACGAGTCACGCCTGCAAGACGAGACAGCGGAAGATATGGTGCAGCGTCTGGCCGCCGCAAAAGCCGCTGCGGCAGCCGTAGACGAGGCACAGATTGTAATCGGTGCCGATACAATGGTAGTGATTGATGGCCAGCCGTTTGGCAAGCCGGAACACCGGCAGGACGCGCTGCGCATGCTGGCGGCGTTGTCTGACCGTACACATCAGGTACTGACCGGTGTTGCTGTGCGTTCGCGACAGGGAACACAAGTGACCTTGTCCCGAACAGACGTGCGATTTCGACAAATACTTCCTGACGAGGCGCTCGCATACTGGCAAAGTGGGGAACCCTGTGACAAAGCAGGGGCATACGCTATCCAGGGTCGTGGTGGAATCTTTGTGGCGGCAATTGAAGGCAGCTATTCGGGCGTTGTTGGTCTGCCGGTATTTGAGACGACACAATTACTCAGCAGCGCCGGTTTTGATGTCTTGCAACAAGCCACAGCGCAACAAAGTACGAGCTCTTGAATGACCGATGATTCGACAAAAGAAGAGATTCTGATCAACGTGACGCCAAGCGAAGTCCGCGCGGCGTTACTTGAAAATGGTGTACTTCAGGAAGTGCATATTGAACGGGCTGCACGACGCGGATTGGTCAGTAACATCTACAAAGGCCGGGTTTCGCGAGTATTACCGGGAATGCAGGCAGCATTTATTGATATTGGATTGGAGCGAACCGGTTTCCTGCACGTTTCCGACATCGCTGCACGAAATAACAATGGGGTCGAGGGCAGCGAATCGCCAACTATTCAGGACCTGGTTAAAGAAGGTGAAGGGTTGGCGGTACAAGTTGTAAAGGACCCTTTGGGGAAAAAAGGCGCCCGCCTGACCACATTCATTACTTTGCCATCGCGGCATCTGGTGCTGCTTCCAGCGGGAGATGGTGTTGGTGTATCTGCCAGAATTGAGGACGAACAGGAGCGAGAACGCTTGCGGCATATGGTCGAAGGACTGCTCGAGGAGCAAAGTCTGACATTAGGTGTCATTGTCCGAACGGTCGCCGAAGGTGCTGAGCTTGAGCCGCTGCGTGCAGATTTGAATTATTTGCTCAAACTCTGGAGTGTCGTTCAGGAGCGGTGCATCAAGAGTAGTGTAAAAACGTTGATCAACGGGGACCTGTCATTGCCGCTACGGGTACTGCGGGATCTTGTGACAAGTGATGTTGAACGCATTCAGGTCGATTCAAAAGAGGATTTCGACGCGATGCACGAATTTGCCGCTTCATTCCTGCCCGAGATTGCGCCGATGCTGGAGCTCTATAGCCGGCGCCGGCCTATATTCGATCTGCATGGCATTGAGGATGAAATAGGCAAAGCGCTGGACCGAAAAATTTCTCTTAAATCCGGTGGGTATGTGATTTTCGATCAAACCGAAGCGATGACGACGGTGGATGTCAACACCGGTGCTTACGTCGGGCATCGAAATCTGGAAGAGACAATTTATCGCACCAATCTGGAAGCGGCAGTCACTATTGCGAGACAGCTAAGGCTGCGTAATCTGGGCGGCATCATTATTATCGACTTCATCGACATGGAAGAGGCCGAGCATCGCGAGAACGTGTTGCAGGTGTTGCAACAATCGCTGTCAAGGGACCACGCACGTCATCAGGTGATGCCTTTGTCGCCGCTCGGACTGGTCGAGATGACGCGCAAGCGCGCGCGGGAGAGTTTGCAACACATCTTGTGCGAGGATTGCCCCAGCTGCGACGGTCGTGGCTTTACGCTAACAGCCGAGTCGGTCTGCTTTGAGATTTTCCGAGAGATCATTCGCCAGTCCAGACAATTCGAGTTCGATACGGTCATGGTCCTCGCGCATCAGGGAACCATCGACCTGCTGCTTGACGAGCAGGCGAAAAGTCTGGCAGACCTTGAGGAACAAACAGGAAAGACGATTCGTTTACAGCCTGAAGCCCTGTACCTGCAGGACCAATTCGACGTCGTGTTGATGTGAACGGGGCCGGCCAGAAAGTGCGTATATGAAGCAGCTGCTACGCCGTTTGTTCAAGATCGTCGCCTACGCGGCAGGCGGCATCGTTATATTGCTCGCGATCGTCGTCGGATTATTTCGCTTGTTCCTGCCGCGCCTTCCAGAATATCAGGAAGAGATCAAAATCTGGGCGAGTACTGAAATCGGTTTGGACGTCGAGTTCTCCGGGATGGACGCACGTTGGGGTCTCAGCGGGCCCGAACTGAAATTCTATGATGCGGAGTTGCTGCGACAGGACACGATGGAACGTCTTGTGGCTGCCGAAGAGGTCAGCATTGGCGTGGGTCTATGGCGTCTGATTGTTGATGGCGCATTGCGGGTAGATCGCGTTGTCGTGCGTGATACGAGCATTGAAGTGCGGCAGCTCGAAAACAACAAATGGATGATTCAAGGCAACCTGTTGGATGAGCTGAAGTTGCTGCAACAAGGCACCGGCAGAAACGTGGGTGATATCGAAGTTATTGGTCAGGATATTACCGTATTGTTGCTGCAGCCCGGCGATCAACGACCCAAGATTTTTGATGTTTCCAGATTACGGGTCCGCAGCGACAGTGTGAGGCTGGCGGTTGATGCGACTTTGCAGTTGCCGGATGACCTGGGTAGTCGAATGACGCTCGCTGCGACGCAGCTGCTCGCAATCCCGGCGGAAGAGCGCAGCTGGGATATCGCCATAGAAGCGCGCGACCTGCGGCTTGCAGGCTTGTCGCGAATGCATGACGCGAGACCGGCGCAGTTTGTGTCAGGCAACGGCAGCATCAATTTATCACTGGTCTATGCGAACGGTGAGATTCACAGCGCAACCGCGGATCTGGCATTTAAGGATGTCCTGCACGAGGATGGTGTGCAATTCGATGTTAGTGGACGCCTGGAATTCAACAAAGATGCCGACGGCTGGCTGCTGGCGGCGGATCGCGTGCAATTGTCTACTCCGGCTGGCCGGTGGCCCGAATCTTCGTTTCATCTCGAGACGAGTACCGATCGAGATGGCGAGATCGTTATGCTCGACGTGCGCGCGTCGCATATTGATCTGGGCGACGCCGCACTGCTCGAACCGTGGTTAAACGAGCAACAAAATGAATTGCGAACCAGGCTCGCGACTAGCGGAGTCATACGCGACCTCTCTGCAACGCTCAGCGACGTTAATACCGATTCGCCGCGTTACGATATATCCGCTGAACTGATCAATGTTGGTGTCGCGGCGTACGAGAAGTTTCCGGGCATTCGAGGATTTACCGGAAATCTGCGTGCTGACCGCGCGGGAGGCTTACTTGAGATGAAGGCGGAGGACATGTCGATCAGTCTTCCAGACATACTGAGTGAAGATATTGCCATTGACGCTGCGATGGGCACGGTAATCTGGCGCCGCAGCGGCGATCGACTGACCTTCCTGTCCGACCACATAGCGATTCGCAATGCCGATTTTAGCAGTGAGACCAACGTTGAACTGACCATCGTGGATGGCGGTGGCGCACCGGTTATTGATCTGGAAAGCACCTGGAGCATTGCCGATATATCTTCGGCAAGAAACTACCTGCCGGAAAAACTAATGAAGCCGAGGTTGTTTCAATGGCTGCAACAAGCACTGGTATCCGGCCGTATACCGCGGGGTAGAACCCGACTCAACGGGCCGCTCGACAAGTTTCCTTTCGACAATGGCGAAGGACGTCTGTTGATGGAAGCGAATATCCGTGACGCCACATTGCTATATCACACCAAATGGCCCGCAGCCGAACTGATCGATCTCGATGTCGGTATCGAAAATTTGCGGCTGTACTCGAACCGAAGCCGCTCAATAAACGCCGGCAACGAAGTGATCGACGCGAAAGTAGAAATATCGGATTTCAGACAACCGGTGCTGACGATCGAGGGTTTTGCGACAGGGCAGCTGGAGACCATCCGGCAATTTGCCATTCAAAGCCCGATAGCACAAATATTCGGTGATCAACTGGATCGAGTAACCGTCGGCGGTGACGCATCGTTTAGTCTTGCATTGACAGTGCCGTTGCAGGATTGGCTGAATTTTGAATTCTCCACTCGCATTCAGAGCAACAATGGTTTCCTGAAGGTGGATGGACTTGATCCCCCGGTGAGTGAGCTGAATGGCTTCGTAATAATCGACCGTGATTCAATTAGCAGCGAGGCGCTAACCGGACAGTTTCTCGGGCGACCTGTAACGATTGATCTGCTGCCAGCTCCTGCATCCATGCCGGGCTACCGATTGGTCGCGAAGGCGACGGGTGTGGCGACCGCGTCGGGTCTGAGCGAAGGATTTGGTGTGCCGCTCGAAAGTTATCTAGGCGGCGAAGCTGAGTACACAGCGAACCTGTATTTCCCGAGCTCGAAACTGGATGTACCGCCGCCGTTCAGAATCGAAATCGAAAGTGCTTTGACAGGTGTGAACGTGGATCTGCCGGCTCCATTAACAAAAGCATCTAATGATCCGATGCCGTTATCCGCATCAATCGAGCTATTGCGTGACGCCGGTAACATCGTCACAGAGGGCACCGCCGGTGAATTGCTTAGCTGGCAAGCGACATTCATGAAGCTGGACACCGGTTGGGACTTTGATCGAGGCGGCCTGTCGATTGGTACGGACCCAGTGGTGCCGGCCGAGACTCGCGGTCTGCACGTGCGTGGTAGTACAGAGTATGTGCGGTTGCAGGACTGGCTGGATCTGTCGCGTCACGAAAATGCACAGCTCGGTGTCATTGAACGCGTCCGGTCGGTCGATATGACAGTCGACAACCTGTACCTGCTGGGCCAACACATTGTCGATCACCATGTACGCGTTGATCGCAGCGGCGAACACTGGTCGGTACAGTTGGAAGGCGACAATATCTCGGGATTTGCCGTTATTCCGTACGAGTTCACGCCTGAGCAGGTATTGGCGCTCGACATGCAGAGACTCTTGCTGCCCGGCGGTGACGAGGCGACAGGAGAGGCTGCGCGAATCGTCGACCCACGAACACTGCCAGCGATATCGCTGAAAGCAGCTGAGTTTGCGTTTGGCGATCGCTTCCTGGGTTCTGTCGAAACCCTGTTTGAGCATACTGAGAACGGGCTCGAGGCGACGAATATCCAGGTCAAAGATGAGACTTTCGAAATATCAGGAAGCGCCAGCTGGGTTGTCGACCCGGCCGACCCGGCAGGCTATCGCAGTGCTATTTCGGCCACGCTGACCAGCACAGATATCGAGCGCACGATGCAGCGTCTGAATTACACGCCCGGCATCGTTGGCGAGGACCTTACGATTCTGTTCGATTTGAATTGGTCGGGCGGCCCGAGGGAGGATTTCATGGATTCGCTCAACGGGAATGTGGCGGTCAATTTTGGTGCCGGCCAGCTGGTTGAAGTTGAACCCGGTGCCGGACGAGTATTCGGACTGATGAGTATTGCTGCGTTGCCCAGACGCCTGTCGCTGGATTTCACGGACGTTTTCGATAAGGGTTACGGTTTTGACACGATCAATGGCGATTTTCGACTGGAGGACGGTGAGGCCTACACCTGCAACTTGTCACTTGCCGGGCCGGCCGCCGATATTGGCATTGTAGGGCGTGCCAGTCTGGTTAGTCGCGATTATGAACAAGCCGCGGTGGTTAGCGCCAATGTCGGCAATACCTTGCCGATAGTTGGCGCGGTGATTGCCGGGCCACAGGTAGCCGCCGCCCTGTTGATCTTTTCGCAAATATTCAAGAAACCGCTGCAGGACATGGGGCAGGTGTACTACAGCATCGACGGGTCCTGGGATGAACCAACTGTCGATTCGACGAATGCGGCGAATTTTGCTGAACGTGGTGAGCATGCCGGGTGCATCAAAGAATAAGAGGCCTCAGCAGTATCAGGCGAACTGTAATGTGTTACTTGAGGGTTAACCTATGCGCGTAGCCGCAATTCAGATGAACAGTGGTGCTGATGTTGCCGCCAATTTGCAACTCGCAGATCAGCTTCTTGCAGACGCAGCAGTCGATGGCTGCCGGCTCGCCGTGCTACCAGAGAACTTTGCACTGATGGCAGCCAAAGCCCGGGAGAAGACATCGCATGCGGAGCAACCGGGTGCAGGCCCCATACAGGAGTTTCTTGCAGATGCCGCACGGCGCCACAACCTGTGGATTATTGCCGGCAGCATGCCGATGGTTTCCCCGGAGGCCAAGCGTGTCTACGGAGCGTGCCCTGTTTATGATGCAGAGGGCAACGCGCAGGCTTGTTACCGCAAGATCCATTTGTTTGACGTCAAATTGCCGGATCGCGAAGAGTCGTATCAGGAATCATGGTCGATGTATCCCGGCGAAGATCCGGTCACGGTGGCTACGCCGATCGGGCGTGTCGGGCTTACAATCTGTTATGACGTCAGGTTTCCAGAGCTTTTTCGGCGCCTGGTTGACGATGGCGCGTCTGTTTTTACGGTGCCTGCTGCATTCACGACCGCCACCGGCGAAGCTCATTGGCATACACTGATGCGCGCCCGAGCAATTGAAAATCTGGCGTATGTAATCGCACCCGGGCAATATGGTGCGCATCCGGATGGTCGGTCGACATTTGGTCATTCACTGATATGCGATCCATGGGGACGGATTCTGGCGGAACAGGCAGAAGGCGACTGCTTTGTTGCCGCTGATATCGACCCGGACCTGCCGGCAAAATTGCGTGGCGAATTCCCGGCACTCGCGAACCGACGATTATGATTCCACTTCTAACTGGAAACGAGACTTGAGCAACGCTAAACACAACACCATCGATACCGTGATGTCCCGAATGCTCGAGCCTGCCGGGCTTGAGGAGCGGCATCTGAATACAACACTGGATTCAATGATGCAAGGTGGTGTTGATTACGCTGACCTCTATTTTCAGGTCAATCGTCAGGAGAACTGGACCGTAGAGGACGGCATCATTCGTGAGGGTAGCTTCAGCCTTGAGCAGGGTGTTGGCGTGCGGGCAGTCAGCGGCGAAAAAACCGGGCTTGCGTACTCCGACGAGCTATTCTTGCCAGCGTTGCAGCACGCAGCCGGAGCAGCCAAGGCGATTGCCAGGCAGGGTGGTTCGCAGCAGTTACAGGCCTGGAGTCGCAAAGATTCACCGCGTCTGTATTCGGCCAGCGATCCGACGACCAGTATTACCGATCAGCAAAAAACAGCATTGCTGGCCGAAGTTGATCGGGCAACGCGCGAACTTGATCCGCGTATCGAGCAGGTCATCATCAGCCTTTCAAGCGGCCAGGATTTGATCCTGATTGCAGGCTCCGACGGCACGCTGGCAGCCGACGTCAGACCGTTGGTGCGGCTTAACGTTAGTGTGATCCTGCAACAGAACGGGCGCCGTGAGCAGGGCTATGCTGGCGGCGGCGCGCGGGCCGACCTGGACTATTTTCTCAGCGGTGATCTGCCGATGGAATATGCCCGCGATGCCGTGCGACAGGCGGTTGTGCAATTCGATGCGGTCCCAGCGCCAGCCGGGCTCATGCCAGTCGTTCTCGGTCCGGGGTGGCCCGGCATTCTGCTGCATGAAGCCGTAGGGCACGGGCTCGAAGGAGATTTCAACCGCAAAGGCACGTCTGCGTTCAGCGGTAAAGTTGGTAAGAAAGTCGCATCAAAGCTCTGCACTATTGTCGACGACGGCACGCTGCCGAATCGACGCGGCTCGCTCTCGGTCGACGATGAAGGAACCCAAGGACAGTACAACGTACTGGTCGAGGACGGTGTGCTGTGTGGCTACATGCAGGACAAGCTCAACGCGCGGCTGATGGGTGTTGCCCCAACCGGCAACGGGCGACGTGAGTCATTCGCTCATATGCCGATGCCGCGAATGACCAATACTTACATGCTTGCGGGCCCGCACGAACACGACGAAATTATCGCCTCGGTTAAGAAAGGGCTGTATGCACCTAATTTTGGCGGTGGGCAGGTCGATATTACGTCGGGCAAATTCGTCTTTTCGGCGAGCGAAGCCTACCTGATTGAGGACGGCAAAATTACGGCTCCAGTAAAAGGCGCCATGTTGATTGGCGACGGACCCGAATCGTTAACCAGGATTTCGATGGTTGGTGACAACCTGGCTCTGGATAGTGGAGTTGGTACTTGCGGCAAGGAAGGGCAGTCGGTGCCTGTAGGCGTTGGTCAGCCAACACTGAAAATCGACGAACTTACCGTGGGCGGCACCGGGTAATAGCTTCGATATCGCGGTTGCCGGTTTACATAAGGTTGTGAGATCGGATTCACGCCAGACACTGTGAGTTACCTCACTTAATTCAACATATCGTTGCGGTATTGTTCGTGCATCTCAAGGAGGAACTGCACGATGGCTTTCGAAAATACGATCACAGAGCAGGATATGGACGCCAATTCGCAGCATTTTGTGCAGGGTTTTCGGAACGACGGCCACGACGTAGAGCCGGATCTTTCGGTAGATGGCCTGTCTGAGTCGATTTTCTCGCGTTTGCTTGGCTTGTTCGGCAAGGGACAATCCTGACCCCTGGCCCGAACATTTCATAAGTGCCGGCTATTTGCGATGAAGATCACAGTTGAATCAAACGGTTAACTATCTATTAGCTCGTATCGAAGCGTAACAATTTCGCCTGTCGGGCTGTCGCTTCCTGTGCCGGCACATCGCGTTTGATCCTGCTCCAACCGTAGTCCCTGCTATGTCTCTCGCACGATCAAATGCGCTGCACTCGGCACAGAAACCGACAGTCCCGTCCACTCATGAAATGTTCGGGCCAGCTGTGAATTCTGTGAAGGTTGTTCACACGGGCTAAATCCGAGAAGCTGATAGGTGACAAAGCCAATTAGCTAAAGGAGAAAACCCGCATGAACCTGCACAGAATTCACAGCTAGAACGAGCGGGAATTGTCCTGAATTAGTCCGTACAGCATGCGAAAATCCGGTGGCCAGCCGGGGTTTTTTGCGTAATGACAGCCGCAATGCCGACGATTTATCGGCGAGAGCACTAGACTCGACCCACCCAGCTATGCAAAATTGATCGGCCCGGGACGGAGAAACAAGCACCATGTGGGTTTCGAAACCAATCTACGAGAGCATGCCGTACTTCTATTTGCTCGCCGGCGCGATCTCGCTGGGCGCATCAATGTATATCAACCATTGGTATTGGCCGACAATCTGCTTCGTCGTGGGTCTGGGGTGTCTGGTAGCTGGACTGGTGGTATTACTGAAGCGACGGGACTATCGCGTTACCGATCGCCGTACCGGGCAATAACTAAACGGATTGCTCGCCAGTTGCTGAAACGTCTTCGATTTCGCCTTCATCCGATTCTTCGCTGGAATTATCATCATTCGCGACTTCGTTAATGTTGCGGATATCTCTGTACACCAACTCATGCACGCCCAAAGACACGATGTCACCGTCTTTCAAGCGATATTTCTTCACTTGTTTTTCGCCGATGAACACGCCATTGGTGCTGTTAAGGTCTTCAATCACGCAGCCATCGTCATCGCTGACCAGTTGCGCGTGATGGCGGCTGACGAATTTGCCCTTGATGTAGATTTCGTTGTCCGGTGAACGGCCGACGATAATGCGGCCGGGAGGGTAGGTCTGTACCGATTCCGTTTGTCCATTGGCTCGAACTTCAATCTCAGTGACGTGAGAATCCGTCCCATGGCGACGTGCTACCTGACGCAGCTTTTCAAACAAACCGGTGTTGCTTTCATGTTCCTGCCAGTCGAGCTCGGTAACGGCCGACATGATGTCGTCCTCATTGATCGACTTCTTCTCATCGGCAAATGCACACAATAATGCCGTATCGCAAAGGGTATTGATGAGTCTTGGCACCCCGCCTGCATAACGGTGAATGACCTCGTAGCAGGAATCTTCAAACAGGTCTGGCTTTTTACGTCCTGCCACGGCCAGTCGGTGCTCGATGTACTCACGCGTTTCGCGGCGATCCAGAGGGCCGATGTGAAATCGCAAACGTACCCTTTGCAGAAGTTGCTTCAGGCCTGGAGATTCCAAAGTGCCTTTGAGCTCGGGTTGGCCAGCAAGAATAATACGCAGGACTTTTTCTTTATGTGTTTCGATGCCAGACAACATGCGAATTTCTTCGAGTACTTTCTTGGAAAGATTTTGCGCTTCATCAACAATAAGCACGACTTTCTTGCCGTTCGAATACTGCTCGATCAGATACATATTGAGCATGTCGAGAAGCTCAACTTTGTGCTTGTTAAATGGCTTGAACCCGAACTCGGTCAGTACCGCTTGTAGAAACTGTGTTGCCGTCAGCTGTGTCTGAGATACGACGGCATACACGACGTCGTCATTAAGTTCAGCCAGAAACGTCTGTAGCAATGTCGTTTTACCCGAGCCAATTTCACCGGTGATTACGACAAATCCGTCCGCCAGCCAGATCGTGGATTCCATATACGCTTTGGCGCGCGCATGCTGTTTGCTCCAGTACACGAAGTCCGGATCCGGTGTCAGCCGAAACGGCTGCTCTGTTAATTTGAAGTGTTCGATATACGACATATTGGCTTCTTTAGTGGTGTCGCCTTAGTTCTTTGTCAGTTATGACCCTGCCTCTCATAGGCCCTTGCCTGTGGCGCTCTTGTGTAACAGTTTAACCGGTTTTTGTGGCCGCAGGCTATGCTGCAGGCCCGTTCTTGTTCGCTTACTTGGTCACATATTCCTCGATTTGGGCCATCAAGTCGTCGCGCGAATCGACAGAATCGGCAACTACTGTGATATGGCCGAGTTTGCGCCCTGGTCTGGGCGCTTTGCCGTAGTCATGCAGGTAACAGCCTTCTTGCTCAGGTTGCGTAGCAGCATCGGGCATGTGGCCGATCAAATTGACCATTCCAGAGTAACCAACGCTCCGGGTTGATCCCGGCGGCATATTTAGTATTGCTCGCAGATGATTGGTGAACTGACTGGTCTGTGAACCTTCAATGGTCCAATGGCCTGAGTTGTGTACCCGCGGAGCAAATTCGTTCGCCAGTAACTTGTTGCCGACGACAAACAGTTCGAGCGCCAGCACGCCGACGTAATCCAGATGATTCATTAGATCGTGCATGTAGCGATCGGCTTGCTCGACCAGAGCTGGTGCATCCGCCGGCGCTCGGGAGCGACGCAATATGCCGTCAGCATGCTCGTTCTGCGTCAGCGGATAGGTGGCAATAGCGCCGTCGACATTGCGCACACCGATGGCCGAGACTTCGTAGTCGAACGCCACCCATTGCTCCGCAATCAAATCCTGGCCGCCCAATTGTTCCCAGGCAGTTTCGATCTGCTCGCTACGCTGCAGCATGAATTGACCTTTGCCGTCGTAGCCCATCCGTCGCGTTTTGATAACCAGGGGCAAGCCGATGCCTGCAACCGCATCCTCAAGGTCGGCTACGCTGTCGATCGCATGATATTTCGGTAGTGGGATGCCGAGCGATGCGAATAGCTGTTTCTCAGTGAGGCGATCCTGTGCATGGCGCAATGCGTCGATAGGCGGATATATGGCGACCTCGTCGCCGATTCTTTGCAGTGCTTCCACCGCTACATTTTCGAATTCGAACGTGACAACGTCACACTCGGCAGCCAGCTCTGCCAATGCATCGGCGTCGTCGAATGCGGCCTTGGCGACCTGACCCGTCGAAGCCGCCGGCGGCGCATCCGATGGATCGAGGAACTTGCAGGTCACACCGAGATCGCGGGCCGCAATACCGAGCATCTGGCCGAGTTGGCCGGCACCAATTATGCCGATTCGCATGATCGCTGCTGTCAGCTGGTGGGGTCGGTGTCGGCGAGAATCGTATCGGTCTGATTCTGCCTGTATCGGTCGAGACTGGTGGCGATATTTGTATCGGTCGTTGCGAGTATCGCGGCTGCGAGCAATGCAGCGTTGGTTGCGCCGGCTTTGCCAATCGCCAGCGTACCGACAGGAATACCGGCCGGCATCTGCGCAATCGATAACATTGAGTCGAGACCTTGCAGCGCTTGTGATAGCACTGGCACACCCAGCACTGGCAGCCTGGTTTTGGATGCCAGCATGCCCGGGAGATGAGCCGCACCTCCGGCTCCTGCAATTAACACACAGAGACCACGGTCAACCGCTGATTCGGCGTATTCGAACAAAAGGTCGGGTGTTCGGTGTGCGGACACGACTTGCACGTCATAGCCGATGCCGAGCTGATCCAGTGTCTCGGTCGTGTGACGCATTGTGTCCCAGTCTGACCGGGAACCCATGATGATGCCGACTTTGTTATTCATCCTCGAATTCTATACATCATGCGGCCGCGCAGCCAGAAGGTCGTGAACCTGACGAAATATTTGCCGCCGCAATTTTCGTGCAATTTGCTCGTTTGGAGCAGAGGAAAGATCGGCCACCAGCTGCCGCAGTTTCCCGTCGCCGTCCCCAGTGGCGGAGAGAAACTCTTCGGTGGCGCCGCTGCCCTCGTCACACAAACGGTCTCGCCAGCGCTCGGCTCTTGCGAATAGCTTTTTGTCCTGACGGCTATCCGCGCTGAGCGCTGCGAGTGCGGCGCGGACAGGTTCAGGGTCGACATGCCCCATCAACTTACCGATAAGCTGTTTTTGGCGTCGCAGCGCTCCATGAGCAGATACGCGCTGTGCCACCAGGATGGCATCGAGCAGGCGCTCGTCGAGAGGTATGGTCCGGAGCTCACTTTCCTTCAGCTCGACCAATTGCTCGCCGAGCACCTGCAGGGCCAGATGCTCGCGTTTTCTCGCACTTTTACTGGGCTTTGATTCAGCCACCGGCTAAGCTACCCCTCAAGAAAATTCGACTAACAAAAACTGGACCAAAAAGCTGGACTAATCAAGCGCCGGGATTCTAGCACGGCAGCACAGCGGTCCGAGCTCACAACTCGAAGGGCAATCACAACGATGGACGAACTCGTAGATCGGGAGTCGGTAGGACAGCAGCAGCTTGAGACTCTGGTTCGAATGGCGCTCGACGAGGCACGTAAGCTCGGCGCAGATCAGGCGGAAGTTGCCGCCAGCCATGACAGCGGTTTGTCGGTGACGTCCCGGCTCGGGGATGTCGAAAATCTCGAATACACCAACGACCGCGGTCTCGGCATCACTGTGTATCGTGATTCGCGCAAAGGCAGTGCGAGCACGTCGGATATTTCCGAAGCAGCCATTTGTGAAGCGGTTGCCAAGGCCTGCACATTTGCAACGTATACCGAGCAGGATGAGCATGCTGGTCTCGCCGATGCCGCGCTGATGGCGAGCAATGTACCGGATCTTGATCTCGATCATCCCTGGGATATTGATGCATCCGCTGCCATCACGCTGGGCATAGAGTGCGAAGACGCTGCCTTGAAGTACGACGCGTATATCGATAACTCCGAGGGCGCAACGGTATCAAGCAATCGCGGCACACGCGCATACGGAAATACGCATGGTTTCAGTGGCAGCTTCTCGAAGACAAGCCATAGCATTAGTTGTGTCGTCATTGGCACTGAAAATGGTGACATGCAGCGTGACTACTATTACAGCTCGGCACGCGACGCGGCTGAACTCGAAGATGGCAAGCTGATCGGTGAGATTGCAGCGAGACGAACGGTGGCCAGAAAAGGCGCCCGCAAAATTAAGACGACCCGCGCACCGGTCTTGTATACGCCGGAGCTGGCGCGAGGATTCATTGGGCACGCCATGGGAGCGATTTCGGGTGGCGCTCAGTATCGCCGTTCGTCATTTTTGCTTGACGCGGTCGGGGAGAAAATTTTCCCGGACTTTGTACGCATCGAGGAACGCCCGCATTTGTTGAAAGGCATGGCGAGCGCCGCGTACGATTCCGAGGGCGTCGCTACCTATGACAGAGACATCGTTACCGACGGAGTTCTGCAGGAGTACATTCTCAGCAGTTACTCAGCGCGGCGCCTTGGTCTGCAAACAACGGCCAATGCCGGGGGAACACAAAACCTGCTGGTGCCCGGTAACGCCGGCGATCTTCAATCGTTGCTCAAAGAAATGGGCACCGGCCTGCTTGTAGAAGAGCTGATCGGGCAGGGCGTCAATTCGGTGACAGGTGACTACTCTCGCGGCGTTGTCGGCCACTGGGTCGAAGGTGGGGAAATACAGTACCCGGTTCACGAAGTGACGATTGCAGGCAATCTCCGTGACCTCTACGGTCGAATTGCGGCAATTGGCAATGATCAGGATCTGCGTGGCGGCATTCGGTGCGGGTCGCTGCTGGTCGAAGAGATGACGATTGCTGGCAGCTAGCTGGGGCAGCTAGTCGCTGTCGTCGGTATTCCAGGTTTCTGCTTCGTCCAACAGATCAGACAAGGTGCGATCGCCAACAGTGGCTGCGATCGCTTGATCGAGCTGACTGCCAAGCCCATCAATCTCAGTCGCCCATTTGGGGTCCCTGTATGAGCCCGTCTCGCCGTCTAGCCGCACTACCGCAAGAATATCGACGAGTTTGATTCGCGACATTTCCTGTCCCGGAACGAGGACTTCTTTTTCCGCTGTGGTAAGAATATGATTCTGTTCAAGTGCGGCGACGATCGGCATTATCGTTATTGAAGGGATCTTGAGGTAGTTGCTGAGCACCGGCACGGTGACCTGTTTTTCAGCATTGCGAAAGGCGTCGCCCACGTAATACATGATGTTGAGCGCGAGCCGCTCACGCATAGAGTTGGATAGTCGCGGTTCTCGTCGACCAATACGCAGGTATTCAGGATTCTGTACGTAGTATGCGAGCTGTGCGCCAATCAAGAGAACCAGCCAGTTCATATACAGCCAGATCAGCGTGGTGATCGCGATCGCGAAACCTGAATAGATCATCAGCGTGCGCGCCGACGTGACGATAAACGTCGTGAAAATGATGCCGATGCTTGCCCAGATAAACCCGCCTGCCAGACCGCCGATCAGCGCCGCGCCGAATCGCACGCGAGTGTTCGGCATGAAGATGTAGAGAAAGGCAAATACACCCGAGACAAGAAAGTAGGGGGTCAGTTTGCTGGTCGCAAGTAGCAGGGGGCCGATAACTGCGTTCGTCGCCAGGTATTGGACCAAGGTATTGCTCGTTATGGCTGTGATCATGGTGATAGCGGTAACCATGACAACCGGGCCGATCAATAGAACAATCGTGTACTCTGTAACGCGCCGTCCCAGGCCTCTCGGCACTGAGACATTCCAGACGTAATTAAAGCTCTCCTCGATTTTCTGCACCATCGATATCGCGGTATAGACAAAAAAACGCGAGGCTTAAACCGCCAAGCAGCTTGCCTTCCACGTTGTCGACGAGTTCGATGATCTGGCGTGTTATCTCGGCTCCCTGGTCTCCGAGAGGCTCCAGAAATTTGAACAGCAGTGGCTCCAGTTTCTTGTGGACGCCGAATCCCTTGAGTACAGAAAAGCTGAACGCAAGCAACGGCACAATGGATAACAGCGTGGTGTAGACGAGACTCATCGCTCGCAATGTCAGCTGGCCAAAAATTATGTCGCGCGACAACGCATAGCCGAAGCGCAGAAAATTGGCGACGATACGGCCGGGCAGGCCATATTTCTCGAGACCGTCTCCCCAGACGAGCTCATCAAATTTATGCTGAAGTTTTTTGAACATCGTTTTTGATCTTAAACCCCCGCGAGTGAACCCTGAGTCAGGGTAACGGTCATTGTACATGGCCGTCCATACCCGGATGCGATCCGGGTCACTATGAAGACGCTATTATCAAGTCAGTCGGGCCAGTGCTTCCTGGTACATCTCACTCGTTTTCTTTGCAATGTCCTTGGGCAGAGCAGGCCCAGGTGCGGTCTTATCCCAATCGAGAGTATCCAGGTAATCGCGCACATATTGCTTGTCGAAGCTCGGCGGGCTAATGCCGGTTCGGTACCCCTCGACGGGCCAGAAGCGCGAGGAGTCCGGAGTCAGTACTTCATCAATCAAATACAGCGCGCCGTCATCGTCCAGACCGAATTCGAATTTGGTGTCGGCAATGATAATGCCGCGTTGCAAAGCGTATCCTGCAGCACGCTCATAAATCGCGATCGACAGGTCGCGGACGCGGATTGCCATAGGTTCACCGAGCAAGCCTACGACATCGTCGAAGCTAATGTTTTCGTCGTGCTCACCGGCTGCTGCTTTGCTTGCGGGCGTAAACAGCGTCTGCGGCAACTGCGCGGCTTGTTCGAGACCGTCCGGAAGTTCGATTCCGCACACCGCCCCCGTGTCCTGATAGTCGCGCCATCCGGAGCCGATCAAATAGCCCCGGACTACGGCTTCGATGGGTAGCGGCTGCAGTCGTTTGACGACCAATGCGCGATCACGGAGCAGCCGAGCAAGTTCGGTATCGCTAATGACGTCATCGACCGTCAGATCGGTCAACTGGTTCGCGACCAGATCAGCCATCATGTCGAACCAAAACAATGATATTTCTGTCAGCACCTGACCCTTGTTCGGAATCGGGTCAGGCAGAATGACGTCATAGGCGGACAGTCGATCAGTCGTAACGATTAGCAAATGGTCATCGTCTACCGCGTATATGTCGCGAACTTTGCCTTTGGCGATCAGTGGCAGGTTCGGAATCGACGATTCGAACATAGTATTAGCGATCCTCGTACTCATTAGAATGATGTGTCTTGCGCATTAGCAAAGGATGATCCCTTTTCGCCGTTGACGAGGCAAGCGATCAAGATAGGAAACCGCTCTCGCAGACGTTAGGATTAGCCCTCGGCCCATCGCGAGAGTCTGGATTGTACTGGGGCAAAATAATTGGAACGGTAGTGGGGCTTGCGACATTGAAGCCCTGGCTCGCACTGCTTGGTCTTTTTGCGGGCCATCAGTTCGATCGCGGTTTTGCCCGGCGCTATGATTCATTCGAACAACAGGGTGCCAGCGTCGGACGTTTGCCGGACGAGTTTGTCCGCGCGTTGTTTCAGGCCATGGGGCATCTGTCCAAAATTGACGGACGTGTTAGCGAAGATGAAATTCGAGCTGCGCGTTCTGTGATGCACAGAATCGGCCTCGGACCAGCTCAGGTAAGGAACGCTATTGCTTACTTCGATGCGGGCAAACAACCCGGCTTTCCATTGACCCAGACGATGCGAGAGCTACGACGCGTCGGGGCGCGCCGCGCTGACATGCGGCTGTTGTTCGTGCGGCTGCTGCTTGAGGTAATGCTTGCCAAAGAGCGTCTGCATACCAAAGAGCGTGGCCTGATCTGGTCGATATGTCAGGAACTCGACATCGGCCGGGTAGAGCTTGCGCAACTCGAGGCCATGATTCGCGCGCAAAAAGGTTTTCGGCGGTCGCCCGCAGGAGACGCCGACGCAGCGCGCGTCAAAGCCGCTTATCAAGTGCTCGGCATCAACCAGTCGGCGACCAATGATGAGGTAAAGACTGCCTATCGTCGGCTGATGAACAAGAACCACCCCGACAAGCTTGCGGCTAGCGAGCCAGGCAAGGAGGTCATTGCCGAGGCTGAACGGCGCACGCGTGAAATACGCAGTGCCTACGAGATGCTAAAAGCCCGTCGTTCGATGCGCTAGAATCGAGAAATACAAGCAACCTCCTGTCTCGCTGTTATTGCGTCAGGACAATTTGGACTTCTGCAAAGGAAATACTGTGACAGCACTTATTGCTCCATCAATATTGTCTGCCGATTTCGCGCACTTGGGCGACGACGTCAAGGCGGTTCTAAAAGCCGGCGCAGACATTGTTCATTTTGATGTCATGGACAATCATTTCGTACCGAACCTGACGATCGGACCAATGATTTGCGATGCATTGCGCAATGACGGTGTTGAAGCACCGATCGATGTTCACCTGATGGTGGAGCCAGTTGATCGCATCATTCCGGACTTTGCAAAAGCCGGTGCGAGTTACATTACGTTTCACCCGGAGGCAAGCCGCCATGTTGATCGGTCACTCGCCTTGATCAAGGAGCAGGGGTGCAAAGCTGGCCTGGTGTTTAATCCGGCGACTCCGCTTACATGCTTGCAGCATGTTCTGGACAAAGTCGACATGATTCTGATCATGTCGGTAAACCCTGGTTTTGGCGGCCAGGCATTTATTCCATCGTCGCTGGACAAGCTACGGCAAGCACGGCAGATAATTGACGCTAGTGGTCTGGATATTCGTCTCGAGATTGACGGCGGTGTGAAGGTAGACAACATCGGCGAGATCGCTGCTGCTGGAGCAGACACGTTTGTCGCCGGGTCAGCGATATTCGGCAGTGCTGATTACGCGGCTACCATTGCCGCAATGCGGGCTGAAATAGAAAAACCTGCTTAGGGGCAGGTTGTCCTTGTATGCCTGTCGAAACCACCTGCAGGAGCGTGCCCGGTCTTACAGGTGTTTTATTCTATATGTTGCGGTTTGGCCTGGCGCCGAAGACGACGATGGTCTTACCGCTGGCTGAGACCAGGCCCTGTTCTTCGAGTACTTTGAGAACCCGGCCTGCCATTTCTCGTGAGCAGCCGACCAGTCGACTCAATTCCTGACGGCTTACTTTAATCTGCATGCCGTCCGGATGGGTCATCGCATCGGGTTCGTTGCACAGATCCATGATCGCATGCGCGACCCGACCCGTGACATCGACAAACGCGAGGTCGCCCAGCTTTCGATTGGTGCGATCCAGTCGGGTTGCCAATTGAGTTGCCAGTTCAAACACCAGACCCGGGCTTTCGCTCGCAATTTGGCGAAAACGTGGGTACGTCATCTCAGCAATTTCACATTCGGTGCGTGTCCGCACCCAGGCGCTACGGGTCGGTTGCTCATAGAACAAACCCATCTCGCCGAAGAACTGGCCCTTATTAAGGTAAGCCAGAACCATTTCATTACCGTCTTCATCTTCGATCATTACTTCAACCGAACCGTCGACGATGTAATAAAGCACGTCGGGTAAATCGCCGGCGTGAATCATTACGGTCTTCGATGGCACAGTCCGTACTCGGCAGTAACTTAAGAATCGATTTATCGCCGGTACATCGCTCAAGGTCTTTGCTGTCGTTTGCATGGTTGGTCCTCAACATCAGTGCGCCCCTCTTTTAATACAGAACGCATCGAAGGGCAAGCTAAGTCCGTGTTTTTTCTGGAAACATCAGGCATTTGTTGAAATTATCGGCCTGTTAATGCAATTCGTTACACCCAGTAGGCCGTTTTGGTCATGACTTTCGCAGTAAGCCGCATCAGCCGTCGGACCGGGTGCGGCAATTCCGCGGCGCCCGCATCGATAGCATTTTCACCATGCTGTTGCTCTTCGTCCCGCATTTTTTCAACGACAGCGCGGCTTTTCGCGTCGCCAGTCGGCAGGTCGCCCAGATGATCCGTAAGGTGATCACACACCTGCCGCTCGGTTTCGGCAATAAACCCGAGGCTCCAGCGATCGCCGAGAGTGCCGCTAACTGCACCAATTGCGAATGCGCCGGCATACCAGACCGGGCTCAGCCGGCTGGTACCGGAACCGAGTTCTTGCAGACGCTGCTCGCACCAGGCCAGGTGATCGAACTCTTCATCCGCCGCGTGCTGCATCTGGGCTTCAATATCAGGGTCACGCGCAACGGTTGCGTGGCCCTGGTACAAGCCTTGCGCAGCGACTTCCCCGGAATGGTTGACGCGCATCAATGCAGCGGCGTGGGACCTTTCTTTCACGTTGAGTTCGCCGGCGTCGACGGTGTCCGCCGGGCTGCGGCGGGCGGAGCGACCGGCCGGTGCAGCAACCGTGCGCAGCGCTTTGCTGGCGCCGGACAATAATCGGTCCAGAGGAGTTAGCTGTCGGATTTGCATGGACAGCAGTATAGCAATACGCTGGCCTCGCCAAGCATCTTGTGCGGCCGGGAAAGTTCGCACTCGCTTATCTCCCTCAGTATACTGCGCAGCCGATTTTGATCGCCGCAGACTGAAAGGCGTCAGAACTGTCTATTTCGATTCCGGAGTAATTCCATGCTGTTCCGTCATCTATTCGCTCTCGTCCTGTTGATTGCCTCGGTGTCGGCTTTCGCCGCTGAAGAAGAGGAGGAGGAAAGCAGTCCTTGGACCGCCAGGGTCTATCTGGGATACCTTGCCACAACGGGCAATACTGAAACCTCGAGTCTGAATACAGGGTTTGAAGTCGGATACACAGCCGGCAATTGGGCTCACAAGCTTGATGCCCAGGCAATTAACTCATCCGAAAACAACGTCAAAACGGCAGAATCCTACGACGCAGGCTGGAAGAGCGAGCGTAATTTCAGCGAAAAGGACTTTCTGTTTGGCCAGATCAGGGGACGCAAGACCCGATTCGGTGCCTATGAAACTCAAATTTCCGCGGTTCTCGGTTATGGTCGGCGACTGATCGACAACGAAGTTCACCGGCTCAATGGCGAGCTTGGCGTGGGTACACGTGAATCAACCTTGCAAAATGGACTCGATGATAGAGAAACGATCCTGAGTGCCGGCATTGACTACAAGTGGCAGTTCAGTGAAACAGCAAACTTCACACAGGTATTTGCCATCGAACACGGCGATCTGAACACCTATTACCAGTCAGATACCGCAGTGACTGCCCGGTTGATGGGCAACCTGGCACTGGTTGCCTCGTACACGATCAAGAAGAACAGCGATGTCCCTCCGTTGACCGAAAAAAGGGACAGTTACACCGCGTTGTCGCTTGAATACCTCTTTTAGCAGGTGATAATCGACGGTATTTTCGTAACTTGTTGAATATAAATAGATATTACAATCGAGGCCGTAGAAATCTATTTTCTGTATTAATGCCCGGATTGATTGCAATGGGCGCGGCCCTAAAGTAAAATTTCGCGCCTTTCGGCCATCCTTGCAGGGAAACAGACCTGTTGGAAGGCAGATGGGGCAACGGGATTACGCCAAAGCCCTTTTTAATAACACCTATTCCTTACGGAACTAAGATAATGAAGACGTTTTCTGCCAAACCAGCAGAGGTACGCCGCGACTGGTTCGTGGTTGATGCTGCGGGCAAAACCCTGGGTCGCTTGTCGACTGAAATTGCGAGCCGCCTGCGTGGCAAGCATAAGCCTGAGTACACACCGCACGTTGATACCGGCGATCACATCGTTGTTGTTAATGCGGAGAAAGTACGTGTGACCGGCAATAAGCGAAAAGACAAGATGTATCACCACCACACAGGTTACATCGGTTCTTTGAAGTCAATTTCCTTTGAGAAGTTGATTGAGGAAAAGCCCGAGCGTGTAATCCAGTTCGCTGTCAAAGGCATGTTGCCGCGCGGACCGCTTGGCCGCAAAATGTTCTCGAAGTTACATGTATTCGCAGGACCCGAACACAATCACGCTGCACAGCAGCCGATTCCACTGGAAGTGAACGCCTGAAGCCAACAGGCATCAGGATAGAGGCAAGATATGAGTGACACGGTATTTTACGGCACAGGCCGTCGCAAATCGTCTACAGCACGAGTTTTCATGAGGCCAGGAAGTGGCTCGATTACAGTTAACAAACGACCGCTGGATACGTTCTTCGGCCGCAAGACCGCGCAGATGATCGTCAGGCAGCCACTTGAGCTGATTAACCTGGTCGATACCTTCGACATTACGGTTACTGTAGCCGGCGGTGGTACGACAGGTCAGGCTGGCGCGATTCGCCACGGCTTGACACGTGCGCTGATGAAATACGATGAGTCACTGCGACCGCAATTACGCAAAGCCGGGTTTGTAACTCGCGATTCGCGTGAAGTTGAGCGCAAGAAAGTTGGTCTGCGAAAAGCTCGCAAAGCTACGCAGTACTCGAAACGCTAAGCGGACGCCAAGCTTTCCGCCAATATTGGGGGATCGTCTAGCGGTAGGACTGCGGACTCTGACTCCGCCAACCAAGGTTCGAATCCTTGTCCCCCAGCCAAGCATAAAGAAACCCGCACAAGCGGGTTTTTTTTATGCTTGGCTGGGGGACTTTACGGATGAAAACCTCGTTCGACAAAACGCGCCAGCGTTTTGGACGCACGCAGTGCGCCCCGAAGGGGTCAAAATAGCCCAAAGGCTGTTTTGATCAATCCTTGCGACATTCGCATACCAGCTAAAGTCTGCCGAAAGCGGGTTTTTT